>Ga0335084_10003315_pt1 | contig 15671 bp, 13 predicted proteins | sample Lox_Sample_44_FD_206721 | JGI IMG/M metagenome (GOLD analysis project Ga0335084, IMG submission 206721) | Soil microbial communities from Loxahatchee National Wildlife Refuge, Florida, United States - Lox_Sample_4.4 | ecosystem: Environmental > Terrestrial > Soil > Wetlands | place: USA... | reverse complement strand
CTGACGATCTTGGCCTCGGGGTGGTTGTTGACCACGTCGAGCAGCGACGCGTCGATGTCGCGATCGGAGATGTCGACCAGCACCGACGCGCCGGGCGCCATCGCGCCTGCCCACTCCGTGTCGAGCACGACCTCCACCTCTTCGCCCTGCAGGCAGGTTTGGAGATCCTGGCCGTGCATCCCGGCGCAGGCGAAGTTGGGCGAGCCGATGCCCGGGTTGGCGGCCGGAAACACCTTGACCGGCGCGCGCTGCGCGACGCCGAAGCGGCTCTGAAACGCGGCGACGTCGCTGGCGAGAAAGTCGGAGCGCGCCACCACCGCGATGGTCTGCCCGCCGCCGTCGATGCCGCCGTCCAGCACCGGCGCGACGGCGTAGGCGGTGTACATGTCGTCCGGCGCCATGGTGTTGACCCGAGTGGACGCTTCCATCACCTGCAGCGCCGGGTGCGCGAGCGGAAACGTGTTCAGCCGCGCCGCGCCGACCAGGTCGGCGAAGCGCGCGGGCAGGCTGACGACATCCACGTTGGCGAGCACCTCGCGCTGGCGATGGACGAAGCGCCGCATGTGCACGGCGAACGCCGCTTCGGCTTGGCGGACCGTGCCGGTGAAATCGACGCGCAGGCGCGCCGGCGAGGGCGACACGGTGAACCCCTGCTGTTGGAGCCAGGCGACCAGCTCGGCATAGACAGCGACCGGCGGCGCGAACCGCGCGGCGAACTCGTCCGTCGTCAGCCAGCGGCGATAGTCGGCGGAGCCTGGCCGCTGCTGGTCCGCGATCAATCGATCGAGCGCGTCCGAATCGGCGAGACGGAGCGTCAGCGACATCCGCAGCGTCGCATCCGGATCGGCGGCTCCCAGCTCGGCCGCCGCTTGCAAACGGCCGGGAACCGAGGCCGGAACCGCGCGGCGCTCCTGGCCGCGCGCCGGGCCGCCGTGACAGACCGCGACGACGAGCACGAGTAGCGCCCAGGGGCAGACCGTGTGCCGCTTGGCGCCGAGCTGCGGCGGTGGAGTCGGACGTCCGGGGCGGAGCCGCATCGCCCTTTAGACGCGGATCCCTCCCAGTTTATGCGCTCCAGCGAACGGCCGTCGCCGGCGACCGATTTGCGCGTTCTCTTGCCAGGTGACCGGCGCGGTTGCCGGAGCCTCGAAGTTCCCGCGGCGCAGCGATTCAGTCGCTCGGCGCCCGGATCTGGCTCTTCACGATCGAGAACGCCTTGACGTACCGAATGCCGACCTCTTTCCCCATGTCGACCTGCATGATCCCGTTGGCGGCCCACCGTGGGGTCGCGACCAACTCCCAGACTCCGGGGGTCACGTCACAGCCGCTCAGCGCCAGCGGGTAGACATGCCCCGACACGAGCGGCTGGGGGGTCGCGCAGTACACGGATTGCGCCTTGAGCGAGAAGGCAGTGCCTGCAGGGCCGGTGGGACCGGCGGCCGACGCGGCAGCGGCCCGCAACAGGACGGCCGCAAGGAGGAAGAGCGGGACGCGCCGGAGCATCTTGGCCATGCCCGACTGTATAGCACAGCCCCGCCGCGCGGCGCCTTGGGATTCGGGCTCCTTCCCGGTTGCTTGAATCAGCTCGGCGTCCAGACCTAGATTGGCCCGACCCGGAACCGCAGCGTTGGCCGCGTTCATGGCTCACGACCCCTTCCTACCGGACGTCGATCGGCACACCTCGTGCGCGGTCGATCGCGAGCTGGCTCCGGACGAGCTCGCCGCGCTGCTCGGGATCAGCCAGGCGTTGGTCAAGCACCGCGACCGCGCGTCGCTCTTCGCGGCAATCGCCGCAGCCGTCGACGGAGTGCTGCCGGCCGACCGGCTCGTCGTGGTGGTCCCTGACGCGCAAGGTACTGAGTTCCACGTCTATGCGGTGCACGGCGCCACCAAATTGTCCGCGGGAGAGCTCGTCCCTGACGATTCCGCGGCGGCGTGGGTCATGCGCCACCGACAGGCGAGGGTCGTGTCGCGCGAGCAGGCCCGCGAGCACTTCCCCGCCACCCATCGGAGACTGCTCGAAGAGGAGATGCAATCGGTCGCGGTCCTCCCGCTGTTGGCCGTGGACCATTGCCTCGGTGCGATCGGCTTCATGGCCCGGGCAGCGGATGCGTTCACGCGCTGTCCGCAGCGCTTGCTGGATGAGATCGCGCGCTCGGTCGCGGTCGCCCTCGACGCCTGCCTCGCCTACGAGCAACTGCGGCGGCTGGACCAGGAGCGCAAGGCGCTGCTCGCAGTCAACGCCGCGGTCGGCCGCCACCTCGAACGCGACGAGCTGTTCGGCGCCATGGCGGTGTGCCTGCGCGACCTGGTGCCCACCGAACGCTTTGGAATCGAGCTCCCCATCGAGGGCGAGCAGCTGCAGGGCCATCTGCTCACCCCGCACGGTGCCAGGGCGGAGCCGACGCGGCCGACGGTGCTGCCCGCCGCGGGAACGGCGTGCAACTGGGTCATCCAGAACCGCCAGTGGATGGTTGCCGGGTCGCGCGCGGAGCTGCGCGAACGCTTCCCGATCACGTTCGAGGTCATGCGCGAGCAGGAGATGGAGTCGCTGTGCGCAGTCCCGCTGATCAGCGGCGAGCGCTGTCGGGGAGCGCTGTTCTTCATGGCCACGCGGCGCGGAGCGTACGGCAGTCTGCGGCGCGATTTTCTCGAGCAGGTCGCGGGCGCGGTGGCGGTCGCGCTGGACGACTGTCTCGCGCACGAAGAGGTGCGCCGACTGCGCGACCGTTTGGCCGCCGAGAATGTGTACCTGCAGGAGGAGATTCTCCAAGACCACAACTTCGGTGAGATCGTCGGCCGCTGCGCGGAGCTGCGCCAGATGCTGTCGCGGGTCGAGATCGTCGCGCCGACCGGATCGACGGTGCTGATCCTCGGCGAGACCGGCACCGGCAAAGAGCTGGTGGCGCGGGCCATCCACGATCGGAGCCCGCGGCGCGACCGGCCGCTGGTGAAGATGAACTGCTCGGCGATCTCGGCCGGCCTGGTGGAGAGCGAGCTCTTCGGTCATGTCAAAGGTGCGTTCACCGGCGCGCTGGCAGCGCGTCGCGGCCGCTTCGAGCTGGCAGACGGGGGCACGATCTTCCTGGACGAGATCGGCGAGCTGCCGCTGGAGGCACAGGCGAAGCTGCTGCGCGTGCTGCAGGAGCAGGAGTTCGAGCCGGTCGGCAGCAGCCAGCCGCGGCGGGTCGATGTCCGGGTGATCGCGGCGACCAACCGCGACCTCGAGCAGGCCGTGGCGGAGGGTCGGTTCCGCGCCGATCTGTTCTTTCGCGTCAACGTGTTCCCCGTGCGCGTGCCGGCCCTGCGCGAGCGGCGCGACGACATTCCGCTCCTGGTGCATTTCTTCGTCGAGCGCTTCGCCCGAAGCATGGGCAAGCGCGTCGGCGGCGTGTCGCACCAGACCATGGAGCAGTTGATCGCCTACGACTGGCCCGGCAACGTCCGCGAGCTGCAGAATGTCGTCGAGCGCGCGATGGTGCTGGCGCAGGGACCGGTGCTCGAGCTGGCGCCGGACTTCGTGGGTCGCCCCGCGGGGCAGGCGCCATCGCCGCTGGAACCTCCATCCACCCGGGCGCCTGCCGCGCCGACTCCCCTGCCTCATCCGCCCGCCTCGGTAGCAGCGTCCGCGGCCGCGACACCTACCGGCCTCGACGAGGTCCGCCGGCAGCACATGCTGGGCATCCTCGAACGCTGCGACTGGGTGATCGAAGGGCCGCGCGGCGCCGCTCGCCTCCTCGGCATGCAGCCGAGCACCCTGCGCAGCCGCCTCAAGAAACTCGGGCTCCAACAGCGCCCGTTCCGGACCGCCCAGTAGCGCCCGACCTGCCGCAGGGCAGAGGAAGCGCCGCGGGGCGATCTGCAGTCTCCGCACCGCACCTCGTCGCGGATCCGCGAAATAGCGCGGTGCGTCGAGGCTCCGTTTCGCGGGCAACGAACCCGGTTTGGTGGCGGCGCGCAGTCGCGTCGGCGTGGCACGGGCGTTGCGCTCTGCGGAGAGCATCATGATGCGGATCACCGAGCTTTCCCGCAGCGAGTCCGTCGTCCGCCTCCGCCTCGAAGGACGACTCACTCAGTCGACCACCCCCGAAATGCGCGCGGCGGTGCAGAGCTGCCTCACCGCGGGCCGTACCGTCCTCGTCGACCTCGCCGGAGTAACCTTCGCGGACCCGGGCGGAGTCGAGACGCTGCTCGCGCTCTGCCGCGCCGGCGTCGTGCTCGTGGCGTGCTCGCCCTTCCTGGCCGAGATGCTGCGCGTCGACGCGAGCCGCGAACGGCGGCACCCCGAGACCGTGACGCGCGATACCGGCGCGGCCGAGGCGTCGTTGCTCGCACGCCTGCACGACGGAGACGAGGCGGCCTTCGCCGAGCTGGTCGACCACCATGCCGGCCGCATGCTGGCCGTCGCCATGCGCCTGCTGCGCAACGAAGACGAGGCACGCGATGCCGTACAGGACGCCTTCCTGTCCGCATTCAAGCACGTCGCGGGGTTCAACGGCGATGCAAAGCTCTCCACCTGGCTGCACCGAATCACCGTCAACGCGGCGCTCATGCGCCTGCGCAGCCGCAAGCGCCGCGGCGAGCGGTCGATCGATGATCTGCTGCCGTGCTTCGACGACACCGGCGGGTGGGCGCGGGAGCTGGGCCGCCCGGCAGCGTCGAGCCAGGAGCTCCTCGAGCGGCGTGAAACCCGCGTCGTCGTGCGGCGATGCATCGACCAGCTCCCGGGTACGTACCGCACGATCCTGCTCATGCGCGACATCGAGGAGCTCGACACGCACGAGGCAGCCGAGCTGCTCGGTATCACGCCGAACGCGGTGAAGATCCGGCTGCACCGGGCGCGGCAGGCGCTGCGGACGCTGATCGATCGGGAGCTGGAGCGAACCGACGTGCCGGCGGTCCGCGCCGACCGGTCCGCGGCTGGATCGCGCGACGCCTCCCTGTGATGGATCGCCACCGGACGAACGCCGCAACATGTCCGCACTGACAGGGGGCTTCGAATCGTTCGACAACCGAGAGGGAGGGACTCATGGCTGACGTCATCAACGGCGTGAAGACGCTCTTCTGGGTGGTGGTTGCGGTGGTCAGACCGCTCGCGCCGCTGCTGACCCGGCTGGTCATCGGGCACGCGTTCGTTCGGACCGGCATCGGGAAGTGGCAGAACTTCCACGACACGGTCGACTTCTTCGCCAGCCTCGGGCTGCCCGCGCCGGCAGCGAACGTCGCCTTCATCGCCAGCGTGGAGCTGGTGGGCGGTGCCGCACTGGTCCTCGGGGTCGGGACCAACCTGTTCGCCGCCCTCTTGTCATCGACGATGCTGGTGGCGCTGCTCACCGCCGACCGCGCCAACGTGATCGGGGCGCTGAGCGGCAACGGCGACGCCGCGCTCACCGACATCCTGCCCCTCATGTTCCTCATGCCCCTCACCTGGCTGTTCGCCTTCGGCGCCGGACCGATCAGCGTCGACGCGTTGCTCAAGAAGCGCCACCGGCTCCCGGAAGGCGCGCTCCAGAAGGTACTGGCCTGACTCTGGCGGCCGCCTATTGCGCCTCGCGGCTGCGCCGGATGCCGAGCTTCTTGATCCGGCTGCGCAGCGTGCTCGGGTTCACGTTGAGCACGCGCGCCGCACCCTCTGGCCCGTCGATCCGCCACTGCGTCCGCACCAGGACCTCGGCGATGTGGCGCCGCTCGACGTCCGCCATCGACGGCACGGCCGCGTCCGGCGCTGGCGGATCGGCCGCCGGCAGATGCGTCGGGCCGACCGGGGCCGCGGCGCCGCGTTCGGTCGGCAGCTCGATGCCGATGCTGAGCTCCGGACCCGTGGACAGGATGACCGCGCGCTCGACGACGTTCTCGAGCTCGCGCACGTTGCCGGGCCAGTCGTAGGCGACCAGGCGGCGCATCACCTCCGCCGGGACGTGGGTGATCGTCCGGCCGATCTGTTGCGCGTGCCGGCTGACGAAGTACTGCACCAGCACCGGCACGTCCTCTCTGCGTTCGCGCAGCGCCGGGAGCGCGATAGGGAAGACGTTGAGGCGGTAGTACAGGTCCTGGCGGAACGTGCCTGCCGCGACCGCCGCCGGCAGGTCGCGGTTGGTCGCGGCAATGACGCGCACGTCGACCCTCAGCGTCTTGGCGCCACCTACACGTTCGAACTCGCGCTCCTGCAGGACGCGCAGCAGCTTGGCCTGCACCTCGAGCGGCAGATCGCCGATCTCGTCGAGAAAGATCGTTCCGCCGGCGGCGAGCTCGAAGCGCCCCACCCGGCGTTCGGTGGCGCCGGTGAAGGCACCGCGCTCGTGTCCGAAGAGCTCGCTCTCGATCAAGCCCGTGGGCAGCGCCGCACAGTTCACCTTGATCAGCGGCCGCTGCTTTCGCTTGCTGGCCGCGTGGACGGCGCGCGCAATGAGCTCCTTGCCTGTCCCGGTCTCGCCCAGGATGAGCACCGACGACTCGGTCGGCCCAACCAGCGCGACGGTGTCGAGCGCCTCCCGCAATCCCCGACTGCCGCCGATGATCTCGTCGGCGTTGTGGACGGCGCGGATTTCCTCCTGCAGGTACTCGGTGTCCTGATGGAGTTGGCGCAGCTCGGTCTCGGCGCGGCGCCGCTCGTCGACGTCGCGCAGGATGAGCGTGTAGAGCGCGCGGCCGTCGACGGCGGCCTGCGAGAGCGTGGCCTCGACGGGGAACTCGCGTCCGTCGCCGCGGCGCGCCCCCAGGCCGGCCGGTGCCCAGAGATACGGGCTGGTGAGGGGGCCGACCCGCAAGGCATCGAGGGCGCGCCCCAACGCGTCGCGAAAGGCGTCGGTGAGGAAGCGATCGAGCGGCTGACCGAGCGCGCGGTCGGCCGGACATCGAAACACCTTCTCGGCGGCGCTGTTGAACAGCTCGATGCGGCCCGCCGCGTCGAACGTGACGATCGCATCCATCGCCGAGTCCAGGATCGAAGCCAAGCGCTGCTGGCTGGCGCGCAGCGCGCCCTCCGCTCGCAGGCGCTCGACCTCGGCGCGGGCGCGCGCCGCGAAGATCCGCAGGATGGACACGCCGCGCGGATCGTACATCGGCTTGGTGTCGAGGATGGCCAGATGGCCGACGACGATGCCGGCGAGGTCGAGGATCGGCACGCCGCAGTAGCTCTCCGCCCGCCAGTCGACCAGCCCGGTGTCGAGCGGGAAGCGCTGCTGCAGGTGGTCGGGGTGATGCGCCATCTCGCCGGCCAACACCGCCTCGCAGGGGGTGCCGGCAATCGGAAACTCGATGTTCGGTTGCAGGCCGTCCGGACCCCACAGCGCCACGGTGCGGACCGTCTGGCGGTCGTCCGACAAGGCGGAGACGAACGCGTAGCGCACCGCCAGAGCCGCGGCGATGTGCTCGACCAGCGAGCTGAAGAAGCGATCCCCGATTTCGGCCTCGACGCCTTCCACAATCGCACGCAGGGCCAGGTCGTCGGACAGCGGCTCCGGCATCGGGAATCGCTCGCTCACGATCGGTTCCTCTTCGGTTGGCCTCGCGGCCCGTCCTCGGATTCGCTCCAGAGGACACTCGAAGGCGTTCAGTTGTTCCCTCGGTGCTCCTATGCGGTGAAGCCAAGTTAGCAGGTTGCGTCGCCGAGGGTCGAGATACAGGTGGACAGGTGACCGAGTGTATCCGGTCGCGCTTGGCCGGCATCAGAGGCGTGCATGGACGAGGTGCCGCCGTGAACGAGCTCACGTGTCGCGACGTCGTCGCTTTCCTCGCCGACTATCTCGATGGCGATCTGGATCCCCGGGCACGCGATGTATTCGAGACGCATCTCGCCGTCTGCGATGCCTGCGTGGTGTACCTTCGCCAGTACGAGCAGACGGTTCGGCTCGGGCAGTCCGCCTTCGATGACCCCGACGCGCTGGCCGCGAGCCGGGTGCCGGACGAGCTGATTCGCGCCATCCTGGCCGCCCGGCGGTTCCCCGGATAGGGGCGCGGATCCACTGAAACCTCCCGCCCGCGGCGACATCGGAGGTACGAACCCCCCGCGCTCTACCGTCACGCCGCGGCGCGCTTCGGGGCGGCAGCGACCCTGGTGGAGTGGGACGCCGACATACCGCCCTTCGAGCGGCTGCAGGCCGAAGCCGAGCGCGCCCGGCGGAAGGCCGCCGGTGCGACCGCGATGGAGCACACCGATGAGAAGCGTGTACCCCGACGGGCCGTCGCTGCGACACGTCCAGGAATGGCTGGCAGCGCGGATCTTGGGACCGGCATCCGGTGAGCTGACTGATCCCGGCACGGCGCTGGACGCCTGGCTGTCTGTGCCGAGCCCCGCCGGCGTGGCGGAGCGCGTCCGGGTGCACGCCGACGGCTACCCGGCGCGCGTTCACGAATCGCTCGCCGACACTTTCCCCGCGGTCGCGCGTCAGGTCGGGCCGGAGGGCTTCGCGGCGCTCGCCCACCGATACGCGGCGGCGGTGCCGCTCACGTCGTACAACCTCAACGACGCCGGCGCGGCGCTGCCGGACTTCTTGCGGGCGAACGAGTCACTCGTCGAACGCCCGTTCCTCGCCGACCTCGCCGAACTCGAATGGCGCGTGGCCATGGCCTTCCACGCTGATCATGCTCCGCCGCTCGACCCAGGCGCGCTCGGCTGGAGCGTCGACGATTGGGCGGGCGCGACGCTGCGTTTCCAGCCCTCCGTGGCCGTGCTGTCCTCCGTCTGGCCCCTGCTCGAGCTGTGGTCGTCCGCCGATCCACCGGTCGACCCCGAGCCGAGCGATCGACCCGATGATATCGTCGTTCGCCGCGTCGCTTTCGTCGTTCGTTGCGAGTCCGTGCCGGAAGCGGAATCGCGCGGGCTGCGCCTCCTCCTCGCCGGGTGCACGCTCGCAGAGACGAGCGCGCGGCTGGAGGAGGATGGACACGATCCCGCTCTGGTGTTCGCTGCCTTCAACCGCTGGGTTCGCGACGAAATGATCGTCGGCGCTGCGAACGCCATTGATCCAGTTTCACCACAGAGGCCACAAGGGCCCTCATCCCCGCAGCCTTGACACTCGCTTCGCGCGCGCCGTAACTGTTTGCGCTCCGACACGGAGGAAGGACGGACACACGATGGCGTACGATCCGTTCCAGCGCGGCGCGTTCCCGGTGGGGGTGCGCTCGGCCAGCGTGACGCGCGACCGCGAGCTGCCGATCGAGGTGTGGTACCCGGCGACGGGCGCGTACGCCGGCCAGGACACGGTCGATCCGACGCGCGACCGCTACGAGCTGTTGCCCGGGTTCCCACCGGTCACCCAGGACGCCGTGCGCGATGCGGCGCCGCGGCCAGGCACGTACCCGCTCGTCGTCTTCTCGCACGGCTACGGCGGCCACCGCCGCCAGACGACGTTTCTGTGCACCCACCTCGCGAGCCACGGCTACGTCGTCGCGGCGCTCGACCACACCGGCAACACGGTCCTCGAAGCCATGCAGGACATGCTGGCGACGCAGTCGGGAGACGCGGTCCGCGATCCGCAGGACGTCCTGCGCACGTTCGTCGAGGCCCGGCCGAAGGACGCGTCGTTCCTGATCGACCAGGTACTGGCCGGCGCCGGCGGCGTCGCCGACCTGGTCGACCCCGCGCGCATCGGCATCGCCGGGCACAGCTTCGGCGGCTGGACCACGCTGGTGACGACCGCGCGCGACCGGCGCATCCGTGCCGCGCTGCCGCTCGCGCCCGGCGGCGGCGCCAGCCACCTGCCGGTCGAAGTGCTCGAGCAGAGCGTGGACCTGCGCTTCGGCCGCGAAGTGCCGACGCTCTTCATCGCCGCCGACCAGGACTCGCTGCTGCCCTTGTACGGCATCCGCGGATTGTACGAGCGCGCCGCGGCGCCGAAACGGCTCGTCGTGCTCACCGACACCGACCACCTGCACTTCATGGATCGGATCGAGGAGAACCACGAGATGTTCCGCCTCGTGCCGCAAGAGGGGCTATTCGCCAGCGTGATCGCGTCGATCAAGCCGATCAGCGAGCTGGCGCCCGGCGAGCACGCCTATCTCGCCGTGCGCGGCCTCGGACTCGCGCACATGGACGCGACGCTGAAGGGCGACGAATCGGCCGCCGCGCTGCTCGCCGGCGACGTGGCGGGGACGCTGGCGCGGCACGGCGTGCGCGCGACCGCCGAATAGCGCCGCCGGGAGGGCTCTCCGCCACGCCGCCGAGCCGGTGCGGGGCACGCCGAGCGCATTGCCGAGGTGAACCCATGTGCAGAAACATCCGGACGCTGTTCAACTTCGAGCCCCCGGTCACGGAAGAAGAGATCCGCGCGGCGTCGTTGCAGTTCGTGCGCAAGATCAGCGGGTTCAACAAGCCGTCGAAGGCGAACGAGCATGCATTCCTCGGCGCCGTCGAGGAGATCGCGCGGATCTCGGGTCGCTTGCTGGCCGGGCTCGAATCGACCGCGGCGCCGAAGAACCGCGAAGCGGAGGCGGCGAAGGCCCGGGCGCGCGCGGCGGGGCGCTTTGGCCGCTGAGCCGGCCGCGCCGGCGGCCCGGAATGGTTGACCAGGAGCGGCGATGAGCGTGACGGACGATTTCGCCGAGCCACACTTCGTCGAGGTCGGGCGCGCCCGGGTCTGCTACCGAACGTCGGGACAGGGTCCGGCGCTGGTCATGCTGCACGGGTTTCCGCTCTCGGGCCTGACGTGGCGCAAGATGATCCCCCGCCTCGCTCCCCGCTTCACCTGCTACGCGCTCGACCTGATGGGGCTGGGCGACTCGACGTCGCCCGACGATGCGGACCTCACGTCGCCGGGCCAGGGCGAGGTGTTTCGCCGCGCGCTGCTCGCCGCCGGAGTCGGACCCTATGCGCTGTTGGGCAACGACACCGGCGGGTGGATCGCGCGCGAGCTGGCGCTGGCCGACACCGCCAGGGTCACCCACCTGGCGCTGATGAACACCGAGATGCCCGGCCACCGGCCGCCGTTCATTCCGCTCTACCAGTCCCTGGTGCGCCTGCCCGGCAGCGCCTTCGTCATGCGACGCATGCTCGCTTCCCGACGGCTGCGCCGATCGGCGATGGGATTCGGCGGCTGCTTCGAGAACCTCGACGCCATCGACGGCGAGTTCGCCGAGCTGTTCCTCGCCCCGCTGCTCGCCTCGCCCGAGCGCCTGGTGTCGACCTTCCGCTTTCTCATGAACATGAAGTTCACGCGCCTCGATCGCTTCGCCGAGCTGCACCGGCAGCTGTCCATGCCGGTCGCCTTCCTCTGGGCGGCCGACGATCCGACCTTCCCGGAGCCCATCGCGCGGGGCATGGCGTCGCAGTTCCCCAACGTCGCCCATTTCTGGGCGATTCCGCGCGGGAAGCTCTTCGTGGAGGAGGAGCAGCCCGACCGGGTCGCGGATCTGCTGATCCAGTTCCTGACCGGCGCCGCATCGTCTCCGGCTCGAACGGTCCAATGAGCGTCCGCATCGTTCGTCTCGGCACCCCGCGAGCGCCGGGAGAGGGCCTGCGCATCGGCACCGTGCGGCGCCCGCCGCGCGGCGTGCCGAAATCGAAGTTCGCCTGGCTGCCCAACCTGTCGCCGGCGCCGGCGACGATCGCGCTCGGCCTCGCCGCCCGGACCGACCGCCAATGGACGGTGTTCGCCAAGCGCTATCGGCGCGAGATGGCGAGCCCCGACAACCGCCGCGTCATCGATCTGCTCGCCGCGCTGTCGCACCACGCGAGCTTCTCGGTTGGCTGCTACTGCGCCGAGGAAGCGCGCTGCCACCGCTCGGGGCTGCGCGAGCTCCTGCGCGAGCACGGAGCGGCGATCCGCTGATACCCCCGGCACGGCGTGACCGTCGGCCGGGCTCGGATTCCGCGCGGCACTCCGGTCTCAATAGACGGCGAGGTAGCTCGCGAAGATCAACGGTGTGTCGTGCCGCGGTCCGCCGCCGTCGTCTTCAGACTCTTCGCCGTCTCGCCGCGGCGCAGGGTGAACTCGGTCACCCCGAACGCCAGCAAGGCGATCCCGGCAGCTTGCGGCGGGCTCATGCGCAACCGATGGCAGCTCGGCGCGGCTTTGTACAAGCGCTATGCGCGCCGGAAAGACTCTTCACCGTGGAGGCGCGGAGACGCGGAGACGGAGGTGCACCTCGCGTGTCTCCCGCAGCCAATCAGAAATGCCTTTGATAGGTGGCAAGCACGGGATCTCCGCGCCTCCGCGTCTCCGCGGTGAAGATTTCTTGTCTCTTCCAGCTCGACTCGGGGTAGACCCAGCCGCCGCGGGCAGCGCGGCGTCGCGTCCCCCTGGCCCGGTGGCTGGCGCACGTGGCGATAGGGGCCGCCCTTTCCGCGAGCACGGGCGCGCGCGCCCCACGGCCCCGAGCCCCTTTCCCCTTCCCTTTCCCTCTCCCCCTCACGCCGGGCCGACCTCGACCGGGATGCCGTTCAGCACCGCGTTGTTGCTGATCGGATCGATCAGGTCTCCGGGCGCCAACAGGTTGTTGTTCACGCCGGCGTGGGCGCGCGCGATCGACTGGCGCGTGCCGGGCTTGTCGTGGCCCCAGCCGTGCGGCAGCGACACGACGCCGGGCATCATCTCGTCGCTCACCTCGACCGGCACCTCCACGCTGCCGGCCTGCGAGCGCACGCGCGCGCGCCGGCCGTCGGCGAGGCCGCAGCGCGCGGCGTCGTCCGGGTGGATGAGCAGCGTGCAGCGCTCGCGCCCGCGCACCAGCGCCTCGACGTTGTGCAGCCAGGAATTGTTGGAGCGCAGGTGGCGGCGCGAGACCAGCACCAGGCCGGCCGCCTGGCGATCGAGGCGGGCGGCCAGGCGCGGCACGTCGGCGGTGATGTACGGCGGGGCGAGCTCGATCTTCCCCGACGGCGTCGCCAGCACCTCGGCCAGGCGCGGCACCATCGGGCCCATGTCGATGCCGTGCGGGCGGGCGCGGAAGTGGTCGAGGGTGAGGCCGTCCGGTCGCTCGCCGTAGCGGTCGCCGAACGGTCCGGTGCGAATCTGCAGGTCGAGCAGCCGCTCCGGTCCGCGCTGGGCGTAGCGCGGCAGCAGCGTGGACGGATCGATCCCCTTGGCCATGCACACCGCGCTGAAGAAGCCGTCGTCGATGGCCTCGACGTCGATCTCGCGCAGCGCCATGCCGGCGCACAATCCGGCGAGCCGGGCGAGGATCTCCCACTCCTGTGGGCGGTCGCCGGGTGGGAACACCGCCGGAGAGAAGTTGCCGGCGCTGCGCACGGCCCAGAGCGGGATCAGGTCGTCGAAGTGGGGCTGCTCGAGCGCCGAGTGGCCGGGCAGGATGACGTGCGCGTGGCGGGTGGTCTCGTTGAGGGCGTTGTCGAGGCTGATCATGCACTCGAGCTGCGGCAGCGCCGCGTCGAGCTTCGCCGCGTCGGGCCCGGAGATGACCGGGTTGCCGGCGATGGTGATCAACGCTTTGAGCTGGCCGTCGCCGGGCGTGGCGATCTCTTCGGCGAGGCAGGAAAGCGGGAACTGGCCGAGCACCTCGGGGGCGCCGCGCACGCGCGAGCGGAAGCGCCCGAAGCGCACGCCCTCGGCCCACTGCGGATCGGGCAGCGAGGTCACGCCCCAGGCGATCGGCTTGCCGAACATCAGACCGCCGCCGCGGTCGAAGTTCCCGCTCAGGATGTTGACCACGTCGACCAGCCAGGAGGCGAGCGTGCCGAACTCCTGGTTGCAGAGCCCGATGCGCCCATAGACCGCGGCCGACGGGGCGTCGGAGATCTCGCGCGCCAGACGGCGGATGGTCGCCGCCGGCACGCGGCAGGTCGCGGCCACCCGCTCGGGCGGGAACTGCACCGCCAGCGCGCGCACCTCGTCGAGGCCGTTGACGCGGCCCTCGAGGTGACGCAGGCGCACGCGGTCCTCGGCGAACAGCACGTGACAGACCGCCAGCAGGAGGGCGGCGTCGGTCCCCGGCACGATCGGGATCCACTCGTCGGCGCGCTCGGCGGTGCCGGTGCGGCGCGGGTCGACGACCACGGTCTTGCCGCCGCGTGCGCGGATGCGATCGATCTCGCCCAGGACGTCGGGGCAGGCGAGCAGGCTGCCCTGCGAAGCCTGCGGGTTGCCGCCCATCACCACCCAGTAGTGGGTGCGCTGGATGTCCGGGGTCGGGATCGACCACATGCCGCCGTACATCAACATGGAGGAGACGTTCTTCGGCCATTGATCGACGGTGCCGGCCGAGTAGAGCGTCGGCAGCTGGGCCAGGCCGATGAACAGGCCGACGTAGCGCCCGAGATGGAAGCTGTGCGCGGTGGGGTTGCCGATGTAGCAGGTGAGCGCCTGGCGGCCGTGCCGCTCCAGCACCCCCTGCAGCAGGGTCTCGCAGCGCGCGAAGGCCTCGTCCCACGACACCTCGCGCCAGCGCTCGCCGTCGCGCACCAGCGGGACGCGCACGCGCTCCGGGCTCTCGTGCAGGGCGCCCAGGGTCGCGCCCTTCGGACACACGAAGCCCTTGCTCCACACGTCGTCGCGATCGGGCCGGATGGCGGTCACGCGGTCGCCGACGACGTGGACCTCGAGCCCGCACATCGCCTCGCAGAGCGGGCAGGTCCGATAGTGCACACGCGCGGCTGCGCTCATCGCGTCGTCTCCTTCGCTCGGTCGGTGCCCGTATAGCACACGACCGCGGCAGTGGGTGTTGATCGCAGAAAGACCTTCACCACGGAGGCACGGAGACGCGGAGAGAGCCTGCTCGGGATGGACGACTGGTGGCTCCGAGACTCTTTCTTGAGGCTTGCAGGGGCAGCGGACGCAACCCGCTTGGCAGGCTCTCTCCGCGCCTCCGTGCCTCCGTGGTGAAATTCTTTTCAGGCGTTCACGCGGCGCGGGCGGAGCTCCAGGCCCGGAAGGTCGCCGGCGGCGCGCCACTCCTGGAGGAGGCGGAAGAACTCCACCGAGCCGCCGCCGTAGAACCCGTTCTGGCCGCCGCGCTCTCCCGGCTTACCCTCGTTGTTGTAGTAGCCCGGTGTGCAATCCTCGAGGAACTCCTGGGCCAGAACCGCGAGCCGGATGATGGTGTCGACCCATTCGGCTTCGGCGGCCTCCGAGACCTCGACGCTCTCGAGGTCGTGGTCGATGGCGTGGCGGATGATGTAGGCGATGTGCTGGCTCTGCTCGTTCAGGATGTGCGGGTAGTTGACGGTGAAGCCGGCCTGCTGGGGTCCCATGATGAAGCAGTTGGGGAAGCCGCGGCTGTGCATGCCGTGCAGCGTGCGCACGCCCTGCGCCCACCGGTCGCTCAGGCTGACGCCGCCGCGGCCGAAGATCTCGTAGCCGGCCCGCCGCGCGTACGCCGTGCCGACTTCGAAGCCGGTGGCGTAGATCAGGCAGTCCAGCTCGTACTCGACGCCGGCGGCGACGACACCCTTCGGGGTGACCCGATCCACGCCCTTGCCCTTCGTGTCGACGAGAGTGACGTTCGGCCGGTTGAAGGTGTCGAGGTATTCGTCGTGAAAGCACGGGCGCTTGCAGAACTGGCGATAGTACGGTTTGAGCGCCTCCGCCGTCCGCGTGTCGCGTACGATCGAGTCGACCCGCGCGCGGATCTGCTCCATTTTCTGGAAATCCGCCGTCTCCATGGTCTTCAGGATGCCATCGCGCGCGACGACGCCGTCCTGGTCCTGCTGCACCATGAGCAGCAGCTTGCGAATGATGTCGGTCCAGCCGTCGTTGACCAGGTCTTCCTCCTGGAAG
>Ga0335084_10003313_pt1 | contig 15684 bp, 8 predicted proteins | sample Lox_Sample_44_FD_206721 | JGI IMG/M metagenome (GOLD analysis project Ga0335084, IMG submission 206721) | Soil microbial communities from Loxahatchee National Wildlife Refuge, Florida, United States - Lox_Sample_4.4 | ecosystem: Environmental > Terrestrial > Soil > Wetlands | place: USA: Florida... | reverse complement strand
ACGGACCTCGGACGGGATGTCGACGATCTGATGGTCGATCAGGAACTGTCGCGTTCCCTCGAGGGTCGCCCGCGTGGCATCGAGCAGGGTCGCCTTGGTGGGATGGTCGGCTTCGAGCGTCGCCATCGCCTGGGCGGGGGTCTTCCCGGGCGCTACGAGGGCGGCCGTTTCCAGAAACGCCGCGCGATCCTTCGCGAGATTCGCTTCGCCCAGCGCCAGCAGCCGGTCGAGCGGAATATCCACCATCTCCTCGTAGCGCAGCTTGTCGGCGAACGCCGTGGCGCCGATCGCGAACGATCCGGTCGACCGCTTGGACAGGTCGCGCGCGAGCCAGTCGGCCGCGTCCTGCATGGCCTGCACGACGTAGTTATTGGTCTCGGTGAACGCGTTGAGCGCCGCCGTGTCGCCGGCCGCGGCGCCCTTGGCCCAGCGCGCCACGTCATCGCGGAAGAACCCCACCGAGCCGCGCGCGACCTGGATCGCCAGGTCGGTGAACTCCTTCGGGGGCTTGGCCACGTTCGCCCGCATCGCCAGGAGGACCGCAGGGATGCTCGCGAGACGGGCGGTGACCGACTGGAGCCGCTCGAGCGGGGGCGCGAAGTCGCGCTTCATCAGGAGATCCACCGCGTTGCCGCCCAGGCTCACGTAGGTGATCGGGTTCCGGCGCCAGTTGCCGATCACCTCCGCATCGAGCAACTCGGCGCGGAGCGCGCCGTCCAGCATCGCGGCGTCGATCGAGTCGTCGCCCGCGAGCGGGCCGCGGCGCAGTGCGTCGAGCTGGGCCAGCTGCCCGTGCAGCGTGCCGATCCGGCGTCCGATCGCGGTCGCGGTGCGGTCCTCGAGACGAGCGTCGTACTGATGCAGGCCCGCCGCGGTCCCCAGGGACGGCGCGAAGGCGAACAGCGAGTCGAAGTACGCGTCCACGAACGCCGCAAAGGTCGGCGGCGAGGGCGGCGCAATGGGCGCGGTGAGACAGGTGAACCACAGCAGGGGCACGGCGAGTAAACCGGGCACGTGAACCTCCAGGAGCAATTGTGGTACGGACGATCAAACTAGACGCACGGGCGGGTTCGCGCAGGCCCGGGTAGATTGCCCCCATGAGCCGCCGTCCGCTCGCAATCCTCTTCCTCATGGCCGTGGCCGGCGCCGCGTCAGCGCAGGCGCCGCGCATCAGCGTACGGGGCGATCCCTCGATCGATGACGATACGATCTACAAGCTCGCCGTTGATCCGAGGGACTACCCCGACCAGCCGTTCGTCGTGCTGCTGGACGACGGCATCGTGAGCCTCGAAATGGATGGGCGGGCCCGGACCACGTACCGGCAGGTCGTCCAGATCCTGACGCAGGACGGGGCCGAACCGTGGGGCGAGCGCGCGTTCTCCTATGTGCAGGCGCGGGAGCGGTTCGCGATCAACTGGGTGCGGGTGATCCGCCCGGATGGGACGACCATCACGCCGCAACCAGCGCAAGAGCAGGAAGGGCCGCCCGACGTGGCGCTCCAGGCACCCGTCTATTCGTCGGCGCGGGTGCGGCGCATCACGCTCGGTGGCGTCGCGCCCGGCACGATCGTAGACGTGAGCTACACGATCGAGCGGCAGCAGCCGATGTTCAGCGGCGAATTCTACACCTCGTGGGTGAGTAGCGGACGCCAGCTGATCCGGCGCTCGCGCTACCTGCTCGACATCCCGGCCGGGCTCCCGATCCGCATTCGCGAGCACAATGTGCCCGCCGCCCGCGTGACGGACGTGGGCCGCCGCCGGGTGTACACGTGGACCGCCAACGATCTGCCACGCATCGAGGTCGAGCCGTTCATGCCGGAGGACGATTCCGTGCTCGCGGGAGTGAACGTCGCCGCCCCCATCACGTGGGACGACGTCGCCGCGTGGTATGGCGCGCTGGCGCGCGACCGCTACACTGTGACACCCGAGCTGGCACAGCAGTTCGGCGCGCAGGTCGCCGGGGCGCGCACGCGGGAGGACTCGTTGCGCGCGCTGTACCGCTGGGTGGCGCAGGAGTTTCGCTACGTCGCGCTCGAGCTGGGCATGGGGGGCTATCAGCCGCGGGCCGCGGGCGACGTCCTCGCGACGAAGTACGGGGACTGCAAGGACAAGGCGACCCTGTTCATCGCGCTCGCGCGCCGCATGGGATTCGAGGCTGATCCGGTGCTCCTATCGTCACGCGGCGCTGCCGACAGCACGATGCCCTCGCTCGCGCAGTTCGATCACGCAATCGCGGCCGTCACCGGCGGCTCGGGCGGCTACCGCTACTTCGATCTCACGGCCGAGCTGGTGCCCTTCGGCGAGCTGCCGTACGCGGAGCAGGGCTCGTTCGCCCTCGTGGTTCACTCCGACGGCACGGGCCGCGTGGTCTCGCTCCCGGCCGACTCGGCGCCGGCGAGCATCATGAACGAGCGGCTCGCGGGCACGCTCGCCCCCGGGGGAGAATTCACGGGCACCTATACGGCGACGGCCACCGGGTTTCGGCAACAGGCCCTGCGCGAGATGTTCTACCGGCACTACAGCCCCGCGGAGCAGCGGGACTTCGCGGCCAAGCTCGCGAGCCAGGTGATCAACGGCGCGACCGGATCCGCGCTCCAGGCGTTCGACGGACGCGATCTGTCCGCAGAGGCGCGCGTCGCCTTCTCGATCACGGACCCGCGCATGACGTCGCCCTCCGGCGGGGCGGACGTCATGACCGTTCCGATCACCGCCTACGCGATGGGGAGCCTTGTCGCGGCCCTCGAAGCGCACCTGCCGCGCAAGTATTCGATCAGCGTCACGAGCGTTGTGGGTCCGTCCACGCGGGTTTCCGAGCTCCAAGTGCAGCTGCCCGAGGGCTGGCACGCGCGCCTCCCGCCCGCCGTCTCGACGGACAGCCGGTTCGGCCGCTACCGCGCGACGTACACCCAGACCGGGCGAACGCTGCGGATCGTGCGAACGATGTCGGGATACCGCGGGACCGCACCGCCCGAGGCCGTGCAGGAGCTGATCGCGTGGCTCAAGGCGGTCGGGCAGGACGACGTCCGCTTCATCGTGCTCGAGCACGCGCCGTGAGAGGGGCTGGCCCGATGCTGGGCCTCGCCGCCGCCTGCGCCCTCTGCGCGCCAGCGGCGGCCCAACAGCACGATCCGAGCTGGCGCAGCTTTGCCGGTGTCCGGCTGGGCGATCGCATCGACGACCTGCTCGCCCTCGGCGCCGTCTGCGTACCCGTCGGAACGGCGCGGGCGAATGTTGAGGCGACCGTGGGGGCAAAGTATCCAGTGGAGGCGGTCGCGCAGTACGCGTTCGGACTCTCGCTGCCCGACCGGCACACCGACACGATCGCGGTGCGGGCCGCACTTGGGAACGCAACCGTGTGTGCCCTGCCCATTGTCGACGGCCGCGCCGTCGCGACGGCGGTGGCGATCGACCGCATCGTGGTGGGCGCCACGTCTCTCTTCATCCCCAAGGACTCGAGCTCGACCGTGAACGTCGACACGGTGCGGGCGCTCGTCCGCCGCGCTTGGGGGCGCCCATCGGTGGCGGGCTCGAGCCTCGATTCGTGGCTGTCGCCGCACTATCGGGGATACCTGCTCATTCAGCAGACGAGAGGCTGGACGGAGCCATTCCGCTGGTCGGGTCCGCTCGTTCGGCTCATCATGGTGGACGTCGCCGCGTGTACGGCGTTCGACCGGCGCGTGCACCAGCTCTCCCACCAAGGAGAACCGCTCGAGTGCTAAGGGTTCGTCACGCCCAGGTGCGCCAGGCGATTACTCCCCACGCTGCGAAATACGCCGCCACGACGACGTTCAGCACGCCGGCGGCAATCGCGTAGCACCGCACGCGGGGCCCCACCGCGGAGACCGGCGCGCGGAGCGCCGTCACAAACCCCAGCACGGCAGCGAGCGGGAAGACGCACGTCGCGAGCATCACGCCCACCGACCAGAAGGTCGGGTTTCCGAAGCGCGCGATCGCGTCGTCCCGCGACGCGCCCGCCAGGAAGAGGATCGCGGCGAACGCGAGCGCCGCCACGAGCGGCCAGGCGCGAACACCGATGTGTGGTGCATCCCGCAGCCCGCCCCACAGCCGGCGCGGCACCCACACGAGCGCGAACAAGAGGGTCGCGAGCGTGACCATGAGAAACAAACCGGCGGTGCCCACCTGAAAGAGGGCAACGGGCGCGGGCGTCCGCCGGTAGGACCGCGGCATCGAACCCGTCACGCGCTCGACCGCGACGGGACGGCCGTCCGCCGAGTCGCTCACGAGCGCGAGCGTCGCGAGCGCCGAGCGGGGCGTGCGAAACAGGGTGGCGCTCACCGGGACGTAGCGCGTCCGCCGGCCCAGGAGCGGGGTGAAGGCGAGGCCGCTGTCGCCCACCCCCAGCCGGGCCACGCTCCCCAACCGCTCGAGGAAATACATGCCCTCCACCCTTGGGTTGTCGGCGATGTACCAGCCGGCCCAGCGACGCGCCCTGCGCGAGAGCGGCGCCGCGGCCGGGGGCGCGGGCCGCTCGGCATCTTTCGCGACGAAGGCGCGCACCAGCCGGTCGATCTTCCACACGGCGCCCGGATTGCCGCTGTTGATCATCAACGCGTATCCCACCCCCTGGTCCGGGCGGTAGGACAGGACCGTGAGCCCGCCCGGGACGCCTCCCGTGTGCCCGACCCACACGAGCCCGCTGTCACGCACCGACGTCGCGAGGCTCAAACCGTAGCCGGTCGCGAGCCCCGCCCGCGCGCCGAGTGAGCTCGCGGGGTGCTCCATGCGCTCGATCAGGTCGCCCGGCACGATCACGCGGCCGTGCACGGACCCGCGATTGAGAAGGAAGTGCAGGTATGCCGCCATGTCGCGCGCGGAGGCGTTGATCGATCCCGCGGGCCGCTCGAGCACGTGCCAGTAGGGGAACGGCGTGCGGCCGTCCAGATGGTACAGGGTGGCGGCGGGCAGGCCGGGATCGGGCCGGAGGTAGGTCGCCGTCCGCATGCCGATCGGGAGGAAGAGTCGCTCGCGCACGAGCTGCTCGAACGGCCGGCCCGCCACCCGCTGCACGAGGTACGCCGCCACGGGCGGACCCGAATTGCAGTACGCGACCCGCGTCCCGGGACGCCAGCGCGACGTGCGTGTCGCGGGATCGAACGCCAAGCCCTGGGCGAGCGTGAGCGTCGAGTCGTTCACGGCGTAGTCCTTGAGCGCCCAGTCGTCCCACCCGGTCGTGTGCTCGAGCAGGTGGACGATGCGGATGGGATCCGTCGTTTCCCAGCGATTCTGGAACGCGATCTCGGGGATGTAGCGGTGGATCGGATCGTCGAGCGTGAGCTTCCCTTCCTGCTCGAGCAGCAGCACCATGAGCGACGTGAACGCCTTCGAGACCGAGCCGATGCGGAACAGCGTTTCCGCCGTCGCATCGCGCCCGCTCGCGACGTCGGCCTTGCCGAGCCCGGCGATCCAGAGCGGATGGTTTCGCGTGACGATCGCGATTCCGGCGCCCGGCGTGTGGGTTTGGTGGAGGATCTCGTTGATCCGCGCCTCGAGCTCGGCGATGCTGCGAGGCGGGGCGCGGCGCGCGCTGTCCGGAGGGAGGGGCGCCACGGCCAGCAGCAGCGCCAGGATGAAGGGCATCAATGCCCCGGTACCGCTCCGACCCAGCTTCCTCCCAACGCCTTGTACAACTGCACCGCGGCCGTGACCTGGGCCAGCTGCGCCTGCGACAGCGCCAGCTCCGCCACGAACAGGCTCCGTTCCGCGTCGAGCACTTCGAGGTAGCTCGCCGCGCCGGCCTGATAGCGCGCGCGCGCCAGGGTCAGGGCGCGCCGCAGCGCGGCGGTCTGGGTTTCCTGCGCGGTTACCTGATCGCGGGTGGATCGCACGCCCGCGAGCGCGTCCCCCGCCTCGCTCAACGCGGTGAGCACGGTCTGCTCGTAACCCGCCCGCGCCTGTTCAGCGCGCGCCCGCGCCGCCCGCTGCTCGTTCACCAGTCGGCCTCCGGTGAAGAGCGGGAGTGAGATCCCCGCCTGGACCTGATAGATGTCCGTTCCGGGTCCGAACAGATTGCTCGTGTTGGCCGCCTGCGTGCCGGCAGAGCCGGTAATCGAGAAGGTCGGCAGGCGCGCCGCCATCGCCGCGCCGATGCGCGCCGTCGCGGCCGCGTACGTGCGATCAGCCTCGCGCACGTCGGGCCGCCGCGCGATCAACGTCGACGGCAGCGAGTCGGGCACGATCACGCCGCGCACGGCCTGTGCGAGCGAGCCGCCGCGGGGGATCGCCGCCGGCGCCTGCCCGATGAGCACGTTCAGCGCGTGCTCCTGGACGGCCCGCCGCCGCTCGACTTCCGCGAGCACGGCCGCCGGCACCGCCGCCTGGGCCTCGAACTGCCGCAGGTCGAGCTCCGAGGTCACGCCGCGCGCGTAGCGCTGCCGCGCGAGCTGGAGGCTCGCGCTGCGCGACGTGAATGTTCGCTGGGCGATGTCGCGCTCCTGGTCGAGCTCGAGCAGCGTGAGGTAGCCACTCGCCACGTCGCTGACGATCGATAGAACCGCCGCCTGCGTTGCGGCGTCACGCGCGGCCAGGTCGGCCCGTGCTGCCTGCCACCCCCGCCGGATCCGACCCCAGAGGTCCAGCTCCCACGCGACGTTCCCCGTGACGTTCCAGGCGGTGTAATTCACCTGCGGAAACGTGCCGATGATGAGCTGCGCTTTCACGGCGTTGGCGTTCGCCGTGACGCTCGGGAACAGCGGCGCCTCCGCCACGCCGGCCAGGGCCCGGAACTCCCGGACCCGTGCCTCGGCCAGCGCCAGATCGCGATTCTGCTGGAGTGCCGTGCGCACGAGCTGCTCGAGCGCCGTGTCGCGCAGGATATCGAGCCAGGCGAGGTCAACGAGCGAATCCGCCGCGATGAGTCGCGGCGGCGGGAGCGGCGCGAGCGGCTTCGCCGTGTCGGCCCGGGCCGCCGCGAGCGAGTCGATGAACGCGGCGGCGGAATCCGAGCGGTGGCCCCCGCCCACCCGCGTGCCCGTCGGCACCGCCGGCTCGGGATGGTAGCCGGGCCCCACCGCACATCCTCCCATGACTGCTGCCGTGAGCAGGACGACGACACCGCGTCTCGACATGCGCATCAGACCTCCTCCTCCCTCCCGCGCTCGACCAAGCCGCGGATCACGCGGAAGAACAGCGGGATGAAGAAGATCCCGATCGTGGTGGCGACGAGCATCCCGGCGAACACGGTCGTGCCGATCGAATGCCGGCTCACCGCCCCCGCCCCGCCCGCCACGACCAGCGGCGCCACGCCGAGGATGAACGCGAACGACGTCATCAGAATCGGCCGGAACCGCTGGCGCGCCGCTTTGACCGCCGCCTCGCGCACCGGCATCCCTTGCGCGCGCAGCTCGTTCGCGAACTCCACGATCAGGATCGCGTTCTTCGCGGCGAGCCCCACCACCGTGATCAGGCCAATCTGGAAGTAGATGTCGCTCGGCTGACCCCGCAGCCAGATCCCGAGGAAGGCCCCGAACACGCCGAATGGGACGCCGAACAGCACCGCGAACGGCAACGACCAGCTCTCGTATTGCGCCGCGAGCACGAGAAAGACGAGCACGAGCCCGAGGCCGAACACGAGGCCCGCGGCGCCGCTCGAGGTCCGCTCCTGAAATGACGCCCCGGAATACGACAGGGCCAGCCCGTCCGACGCGAAGCGCGTCCGCACGAGGTCGTCCAGCTCCGCCATCATCTCCCCCGAGCTGTGGCCGGGCTTCGGGACGCCGGTGAGGAACGCCGACGTGAAGCCGTTGAAGCGGGTGAGGAGGGTGGGACCGCTCCGGAACTCGGTGCGCGTGAGCGCGGACACCGGGATCATCGCGTCGCCGCCGCCGCGCACGTACATCGCCCCGATGTCGGCGGGAGTCTCGCGGAACGGCGCCTGCGCCTCGAGCTGCACGCGATAGGTGCGGCCGTAGAGGTTGAAGTCGTTCACATAGAGCGTCGAGAGCATCGCCTGCAGCGTGCCGAACAGGTCGGTGAGCCGGACGCCGCGCGCCTTGGCCGCGGCGCGATCGACGTCCACGTACAGCTGCGGCACGTTCACCCGGAAGTTCACCTGCACGCCCAGCACGGCCGGGAGCTGATTGGCTGCCTGGACGAACGCCTGCACCGCGCGGGAGAAGTCCTGCACGCTCTGGCCGGAGCGGTTCTGGATGTTCGCTTCGACGCCGGCCGTGGCCCCGAGGCCGATGATCTCGGGAAGATTGAACGCGAACCCGATGGCATCGCGCATCCCGAACAGCCGGCCGTTCATCCGCATGGTGATCGCGTCGATGGACGACTTGCGGTCGCGCTCGCCCCACGGCTTGGCATTCACGAAGATCGTGGCGCTGTTGGGCTGGCTCGCGCGCGACAGAATGTCGAAGCCCGCGAGGGCCACGATGTTGCGCACCGCGGGCTCCTGGCGCAGAAAGCCTTCCACGCGCTGGACGACGGCGGTGGTCCGCTGCAGCGATGCGCCGTCCGGCAGCTGGAGCGCGATCGCGAAGTAGCCCTTGTCCTCTGTGGGGATGAACGCCCGGGGGACGTGCCGCCACAGGACCCCCGCGAGCACGATCACGACCAGGAACGCGCCGAGCCAGGCACGCGGGCGGCCCAGCACGCGGTCCACCGCCCCGGCGTAGCTGCCCGTAATCCGCGCGAACCAGCGGTTGAACGCGCCGAAGGGACCGGTGGTGTGCGCCTCCACCGCCTCCCGCAGCAGCAAGGCGCACAGCGCGGGCGTCAGGGTCAGCGCCACGAGTCCCGACAGCACGACCGCGATGACGATCGTGATGGCGAACTGCTTCAGCATCCCGCCCGTCACGCCCCCGGTGAAAGCCACGGGCACGAAGACCGCGATCAGCGACAGGACGATCGCGACGAGCGCGCCGGCCACCTGGCGGATCGCCCGGTCAGCCGCGAGACGCGGCGGCAGGTTCTCGGTCGCCATCATGCGCTCGACGTTCTCGATCACCACGATCGCGTCGTCCACCACGATGCCGATGGCGAGGACGAGCGCGAACAGCGTGAGCACGTTGATCGAGAAGCCGAGGATGTAGAGGCCGAGGAACGTCCCGATCACGCTCACCGGCACGGCCAGCATCGGGATGAGCGTGGCCCGCCAGCTCTGCAGGAAGATGAAGACGACCAACGCGACGAGGAGCATGGCCTCGAGCAGCGTGAACACCACCTCCCTGATCGACTCCGTGACGAACGGCGTGGTGTCGAAGGGGATGGCGTAGCTGATCCCCGGCGGGAAGTTGAGCTTCAGCTCGTCCATGCGGCGTTCGACCGCTTCGCGGACCGCGAGAGCATTCGCGCCGGGCCGCATGAACAGGAGAATGAAGGCGGTCGGGCTGCCGTTCAGGCGCCCGGCGAAGTCGTAGCTCTGGGACCCGAGGACCGCCCGCCCGATGTCGCGCACGCGCACGAGCGACCCGTTCGGCTCGGCGCGCACCACGATGTCGCCGAACTGCGCCGGGGTCTGGAGGCGGCCCAGCGCGGTGACGGGGATGGTCAGCTCGGTCCCGGGCGGCGCCGGCTCGCGCCCGATGCGCCCGGCGGGGTTGGTCGTGTTCTGTTCGCGCACGGCGGCGGCCACGTCGCCGACCGTGACGCCGAGCTGGGCCATCTTCGCGGGGTCGAGCTGCAGGAGCATCGAGAATTGCAGGCCGCCGAACGTCTGCGCGTTGCCGACCCCGGGCACGCGTTTCAGCTCGTCCTCGAGGAACAGCTTCAAATAGTTCGTCAGATAGGGCGCGTCGTACGACGGGTTCGTGGACGTGAGCGCCACCACGGCGAGAATGTCGGTGTTCGCCTTGAGAATCGTGATCCCGTTCTGGCGCACCGCGTCGGGGAGCTGCGGCTGGGCGAGCGAGACCACGTTCTGCACGTCCACGGCGGCCAGGTCCTGGCTCCGGGAGACGTCGAAGTAGATCTGCAGGAACATCGTCCCGTCGCTCGCGTTGGCCGACGAGTAATAGAGGAGGCCCTGGAGGCCGGACAGCTGCGCTTCGATGGGCGCGGCGACCGCATCGGACACGTCCTGCGCGGTGGCGCCCGGGTACACGGCCGACACCTGCACGGCGGGCGGAGTGATCTGGGGATAGCGGGACAGCGGCAAGAGTTGAATAGCGAATACGCCGAGCAGCGTGATGACGATCGAGACCACGCCGGCCAGCACGGGCCGGCGGATGAAGAAATACTTGATCTCGTCCGTCATCGCGCCGCCGTCGCCGCGCCGGCCGCGCTCGAGTCGGCGAGCGGCACGGGGCGGACCGGACGCCCCGGAATCACCTTCTGCGTGCCGTCCACGATCACCCGGTCACCCGCGTGCAGGCCGTCGTCGATGATCCACAGGCGTCCGCTCCACAGCCCGGGATGCACGTCGCGCATCACCGCCGTGTCGCCCGGACCGACCACGTAGACGTACTGGCGCCCCATCCCCGACAGCACCGCCCGCAGCGGGACGGCGAGCGCCGAGTCCTGCGCGAATCCCTCGAGCACCGCGCGCACAAACTGCCCCGGCATGAGCAGGTGATCGGCATTTGAGAACACCGCGCGGAATTCCTGCGTGCCGGTCGCGGCATCGAGCGACGGCGCCACGAAATCCAGGCGGCCGGTGCGCGGCAGCGTGGAGCCGTCGTTCAGGACCGCGCGTACGGTGAGCGTGCTTCCGGGCCGGATCAACTCGCGCGCGCGGGGGTTCTGCTGCCACGCCAGGAGCTGCTCGGAGGACGGCCGGAAGGTGACGTACACCGGATCGATGCGATCGATGGTGGTGAGCAGGTCCGCCGGTCCGGTGACGCGCGCGCCTACCTCGAGCTCGGTGCGTCCCACGCGTCCCTCGGTTTCCGCGCGCACCTCGGTGTCGTCCAGGTCCTTCTTGGCCTGGACCAGCGCCGCCTCCGCGGCGTCGCGCTCCGACCGCGCGTTGTCCACGTCCTGCTGCGCCGCCGCATGCTGCTCGAGGAGCGGCTCCAGGCGCTCGAGCGTGAGGCGGGCGTTGTCCCTGCGCGCGAGCGCACTGCGATAGGCGGCCTGGTAGCGCACCCGATCGAGCCGGTAGAGCACCTGGCCGGGTTTCACGAACATCCCTTCCGTAAACGCCCGCTCCTCGATGACGCCCTCCACGCGGGCGCGGACTTCGACGCGCCGGTATGAGACCACCTCGCCGGTGAACTCGTAGGATTGGGCGACCGTCCCCGGGCGGACTTCCATCACGGAGACCTCAGGCGGTGGGAACGCCGGTGGTCCCCCTTTCCGACCGCAGGCAGCGACGACGGCCACCAGAGCGACGAAGCTCTTCCTCACACCCCCTCCTCGTGCTGCGCGGGAAAAGACGGCTGACCCGGGGCGACGCCCCGGGGAATAACCTACCGAGGCATGACGCGGTTCCGCGACCGTGGCTGGCGCGCAACACCGGCGCGATCTACACTAGCGCATGCCGTTATTCGACTCGAAACGCGACCGGGCCGTGACACTCCTCGTGATGCTCGGCGTGGGGCTCCTCATCGCCCTCGCGCCCTACGCCACGGGGCTCCTCGCGATCCCCGTACTGTACGTGGTGTTCGAGCCGGTCCACCGCTGGCTGGTGACGCGGGTGCAACCGCGCCTCGCGGCAACCCTCGTGGTGGTGCTCGTCCTGGTCGTGATCGTCGTGCCGGGCGTGTCCTTCGCCGGGATGGTCGTGCGCCAGGCGCAGCAGATCGCCGGGGGCGTGCTCCAGAGCCCCTTCCTGGGCCGGCTGTCCGAGCTGCACATCGGGAGCGTGGACGTCGGGTCCCAGCTCGCCGATATGGGCTCGAAGGTGGTGTCGTTCATCGGGTCGTCGGCCTTCGGCCTCATCGGGACGGCCACCCGCCTCGCCCTCCACCTCACGATTGCCCTGTTCGGCCTCTTCTATCTCCTGCTGGCGCCGGGCACGACGTGGGAAGCCATCCAACCCTACATCCCCTTCTCCCCGAAGAACACGGAGAAGCTGCGCACCCGGTTTCGTGACGTCACGACGTCCACGATCATCGGCACCGGGCTCGCGGCCGCGGTCCAGGGGACGCTCGTGGGCCTCGGGTTCTGGGCCACCGGCCTCTCGAACGGGGTGTTCTGGGGCGTGGTCACCATGGTGTTCGGCATCCTCCCCGTCGTGGGCAGCGGGCTCGTCTGGGGGCCAGGCGCGATCGCACTGGCGTTGTCGCACCGCTACACGGCGGGCGTCGGCCTGTTCGTGTGGGGCGCGATCGTGGTCGGGAACGTCGACTACGTGATACGCCCGATGGTGTTCCGGCGCTGGGCCAACATCCACCCGCTCATCACGCTGGTCGGCGCGCTCGCGGGCGTGCCGTACTTCGGCATCCTGGGCCTCCTGATCGGCCCGCTCGCCCTCTCATACTTCTTCGAGCTGCTGAAGATGTACCATGAGGAGTACCTCACCTGAGATAGCCGCGCCGCGTTTCACGTTCGAACCCTCCTCATTCTCTCGCGCTCGACTGCGGTGACGTTTCGGGTACCTCCCGCGTAGCTGAGATAGGTGATCAGCACCCGAGGACGATCGTTCACACTGTCGAAACCGGCCGGAGCGCGCGGGGTACACGTCTGCATATGAGTGCTCCCTCAGGGAGACGGCTCGCGCTCCCGCTCCTCGTCGCCGCGCTGTTCGTCACAACGCTCGCCGCCCACCCGCTCGCCGCCCAGTACTTCGGCCGCAACAAGGTGCAATACGTCGGCCTCCAGTTCGAGGTGCTCAAGACCGAGCACTTCGACATCTATTTCTATCCGGTCGAAGCCGACATGGCGGACGCGGTGGCGCGGATGGCGGAGCGGTGGTATTCGCGGTTCTCGACCATCCTCAACCACAAGCTGCGAGGCCGCCAGCCGCTCATTCTCTACGCGAGCCATCCCGATTTCGAGCAGACGAATGCGATCTCCGGCGTCCTGGGCGAAGGCACGGGGGGCGTCACGGAGGTCATGAAGCGCCGCATCGTGCTGCCGGTCGGCAGCTCGCTCGCCGAGACGGATCACGTGGTGGGGCACGAGCTGGTGCACGCCTTCCAGTACGATATCACGGGCGAGGGGTTGGGCGTGAACTTCCGCGTCCCGGGCGCCGTGCGCCTGCCGCTCTGGTTCATCGAGGGCATGGCGGAGTACCTCTCCATCGGTCCCGTGGACCCGAACACGGCGATGTGGCTGCGGGACGCGGTCGCTCAGCACAAGATGCCCACGATCGCCCAGCTCGATGACCCGCGGTACTTCCCGTACCGCTACGGCCAGGCATTCTGGGCCTTTATCGCGGGCCGCTACGGCGACGCGATGGTGGGCGAAGTCCTGCGCCGGGCCGGCCGCACGGGCAGCCCGGACGGCGCGCTCATCTCCGTGACCACCCTGCGCAGCGACTCGCTCTCGAAAATCTGGCATCAGGACATCGCCGCGGCGTACACCCCGCTCCGCAGCGTGACCGACCCGCCGACGGCGTATGGACGGCTGGTCGTCGGCGGCGCGGCGCACGAGGGACTGAACGTCGCGCCGGCGCTCGCCCCCGACGGCAGCCGCATGGTGTTCTTCTCGCAGCGCGACCTCTTCTCGGTGGACCTGTTCCTCGCCGACCCGCGGACCGGGCGGGTGGTGCGGCGCCTCACCCAGAGCGCGCTCGACCCGCACTATCAGAGCCTCGAGTTCATCAATTCGGCCGGGGCCTGGGATCCCTCCGGCAACCGGCTCGCGCTCGGCATCGTGGCTGACGGCAAGGCCGTCCTCGAGATCCTGGACGTCGCGCGCGACCGCGTGGAGCGGGAGGTCCGGCTGCCCACGGTGGGCGAGGTGTTCAATCCGACCTGGTCGCCCGACGGGCGCTACATCGCGTTCTCCGCTCTCGCCAACGGGGCCACGGACCTGTTCCGCTACGACCTGGACACCAAGACGCTCGACCGCCTCACCGACGACGCCTTCGGCGACTTCGAGCCCGCCTGGTCGCCGGACGGACGCCAGATCGCGTTCGTCACCGACCGGTTCTCGACCAAGCTCGACCGCCTGTCGTACGGCGACTACGAGCTCGCGCTCATGGACGCGCACACGGGTGCCATGAAGCGTCTCCCGGCCTTCACGGACGCGAAGAACATCAACCCGCAGTGGTCGCCGGACGGCGCGAGTCTCTACTTCGTATCCGATCGCAACGGCATTTCGAATATCTATCGCATCGAGGTCGCGACGGGCCGGCTGTTCCAGGTGACGAACCTGTACACGGGCGCGAGCGGGATCACGACGTTGAGTCCCGCGATCACCGTGGCGCAGCGCACCGGCCAGCTCGTGTTCGGCGTGTACGAAGAATCGGGCTACAACCTCTACACGCTCGATCCGGCGCGGGCCGCGGGTGGGCCGGTTGCCGAACCGCTCGCCAACGTGAGCCCCGCCGTGCTGCCCCCGCAGGACCGTATCTCCGCCGAGCTGCTCACGGCGCTGCATGATCCGGACACCGGGCTCCCGGGGCCCGACGCGGCACACACGGTCAAGGCGTACAGCCCCGGCATGTCGCTGGATTATGTGTCGCAGCCGTCGCTCGCCGTGGGCGCGGACCGCTTCGGCACGTACGTGGGCGGCGGCATCGCGCTCCTGTGGAGCGACATGCTGGGCAACCACAATTTGGTGACATCCGCCGTGCTCAACGGGGGCTTGAACGGCGGCTTCACCGACGGGTCGGCGCTCGTCGCCTATCAGAACAGCGCACACCGCTGGAACTGGGGCTTCTCGGGCCAGCAGGTGCCCTATTACTCGGGCGGCTACACGCTCGGCACCACGCATGTCGGGCTCGAGCCCGCCTACCTCGAGAGCGTGGAGCTGTATCGCCAGACCAACCGCCAATTCGTCGGCATCACCTCGTACCCGTTCAACTCGGCCTCACGCATCGAGTTCTCGGCCGGCGTGAACAACGTTTCGTTCTCCCATCAGCTCGAAACGCAGGCCATTTCGCAGGTGGACGGTTCGCTGCTCTACGACAGCACCTACCAGCTGGCCGGGTACCCGAGCATCATCCTGGGGACGGCGATGGCGGCGGTCGTATACGACAACTCGTTCTTCGGCGCCACGAGCCCCGTGCTGGGCGAGCGCGCCCGGCTCGAAGTCTCCCCCTCGGTCGGCTCGATCTCCTGGATCAACGTGCTCGCCGACTTCCGGCACTACGCGATGCCGGTCCGCCCGTTCACGCTCGCGCTGCGCGGGCTGTACTACGGCCGCCACGGCAGCGGGGCCGACGACATTCGCCTCACGCCGCTCTACCTCGGCTACCCGAGCCTGTTGCGGGGGTATGACATCGGATCGTTCAACGCCACGGAGTGCCGCGCCAGCGGCACGACCTCGTGCCCGGTGTTCGACCGCCTGCTCGGCTCCCGCCTGATCCTCGGCAACGCGGAGCTGCGGTTCCCCCTGCTCGGCCTCTTACATCTCGGCAGCGGCTACTACGGGGCGCTGCCCATCGAGACCGCCATCTTCGCCGATGGCGGCATGGCGTACTGCGACGGCGCCAATCCGTTCTTCTGCAACGGCGACAACCACGCTGTCTACTCGACCGGCGGCGCGATGCGGGTCAATCTCCTGGGCTACGCGATCCTCGAGGTCGACTACGTCAAGCCGTTCCAGCGGCCGGACAAGGGCTGGTATTGGGAGATCAGTTTGACGCCGGGATTCTGAAGAGAACGGGGAACGC
>Ga0335084_10003312_pt1 | contig 15691 bp, 13 predicted proteins | sample Lox_Sample_44_FD_206721 | JGI IMG/M metagenome (GOLD analysis project Ga0335084, IMG submission 206721) | Soil microbial communities from Loxahatchee National Wildlife Refuge, Florida, United States - Lox_Sample_4.4 | ecosystem: Environmental > Terrestrial > Soil > Wetlands | place: USA... | reverse complement strand
CGTCACGCCCGGCCGCGCGAACGACAGGAGCCCCGCCGGCTCGCGATCGCCGAAGACCTTGAGCACGGTGAGGAACGAGGCCTCGCCCGATCGCGCGATGGCCTCGAGCATCGCGCGAAGGTGGCGCGGCGCGTCGGCCCGCGGCACCACGCTCTGGTGCTGTACGAATCCGCGCTTGCCGTACATGCGGTTCCAGCCCGCGATGCCGTCCAGCGGGAAGAGGTAGCGGGGATAGGGCTCGCGCGTGGCCCGCCACCGCCGCGAGCCGCGCGAGCGGTAGAGCGCGTTGAAGGCGCCGATGCTGCCGCGGTTGAGTGCCAGCGCGGGGAAATCGAAGGGCACCGAGAGGCGCCGGCCGGGGGGCACGTGCGGCCCGCCGGCCGCGGCGAAGTTGGCGCGCATGAAAAGGCCGCGCCCGGCGTGCTCGCCGCCCGCGAGCGCATCGATCCAGGCCACGGTGTACTCGTGGGCCGCGGCCGACTCCTCCGAGAGCGCGAAGAAGTGGTCGAGGCCTTCCACCCGGATCGTCTCGACGTCGAACCACGCCGAGGGCGCGCGCGCGAGCTCGAGCTCGGCCCACGTGACGAGGCCCGTGAGCCCGAGGCCGCCCACGGTCGCGCGGAAGAGCCCGCCGTTCGAATCCGGCGAGCACTCGATGCGCTCGCCGCCGGAACGCAGCAGCTCGAAGCGGCGCACGTGATGCCCGAAGGTGCCCGCGACGTGGTGGTTCTTGCCGTGCACGTCGTTGGCGATCGCGCCGCCCACGGTCACGAACGCCGTGCCGGGCACGACCGGCAGGAACCAGCCGTGCGGCACGACGAGCTCGAGGATCTCGGCGAGCGAGACGCCCGCCTCGCAGCGCAGCCGGCCGCCCTCGCGGTCGAAGCTCACCAGGCGGTCGAGCCCGCGCGCGGCGAGCAGCGTGCCGCCTTCGTTCAGGCAGCTGTCGCCGTAGCTTCGCGCGAGGCCCACGGGCAGCAGGGGGCCCGCCAGGCGCGGCAGCGGCAGGTGCCGCCAGTTGAGCGGCACGACCGCGGCGTGCTCGACGCGCGGGTAGTTGCCCCAGGAGCGCACGATCACGTCGCGGCCAGCATCGTGAGGAAGATCGCGAGGCCCGTCACGTAGCTCACGGGATCGTGCAACGCGAAGAGGAGCGGGTCCTCGTGCAGCGCGCCGCGATGCGCGAGGAACCAGATGCGCGACATCCAGTAGAGCAGCAGCGGCACTGCGAACCAGAGCAGCGCCGGCGCGCGATAAAGGACCACCACCTGCGGGCTCGTGATGTAGAGCGCGAACACCAGCACCGAGAGGCTCGCGCTCGCGGTGCCGAGCATCGCCAGGAGCTCGCCATCGCCCGCGACGTAGCCGCGCCCGGCCACGTTCACTTCGTCGCGCGAGGCGACGTTGGAGACCTCCACGAAGCGCTTCACGAGCGCGAGCGAGAGGAACGCGAAGAGCGAGAACCCGAGCAGCCAGTGCGAGACCGGCACCGCGATGGCGGCGGCGCCCGCGAGGATGCGCAGCGTGTAGAGGCCGGCCAGCACGAAGACGTCCACCACGGGAATGCGCTTGATGCGCAGCGAATACGCGAGGTTCGCGGCGAGGTAGGTCGCGAGCAGCGCGCCGAAGGCGGGCGGCAGCAGCGCGCACAGCGCCGCCGAGCCGGCGAGCAGCAGCACGATGAGCATCGCCGCGGTGCCGATCGCGACCTCCCCGGCCGCCAGCGGCCGCGCGCGCTTCACCGGGTGGCGCCGGTCGTCCTGCAGGTCGGCGAGGTCGTTGGCGAGATAGACCGCCGAGGCGGCGAGCGAGAACGCCGTGAAGGCGAGGACGGCCGCCATGACCGCCCCGGGCAGGAGCAGCAGGTGCGCGGTGGCGAGCGGCACGAAGACCAGCAGGTTCTTCGCCCATTGGTACACGCGAAGCGCCCGCAGCAGCGGCACCGCGCCTCCCGGCTCGCGCGGGATCTCGTGCACCACCTTGCCGGACGACTCGAGGCCCCGCGCGAGGGCACGCGCGCCGACCACGTACGCGGCGCCGGCGCGCTTCCACACCGGCACGTCGTGGCGGTCCTCGCCCATGTAGTCGAAGCGGCCCTCGCCGTAGCGCTCGACGAGGGCTTCGGCCTTGGCTTCACGCTTGAGGTTGCGCACGCCGTCGCTCGCGAGCACCGCGTCGAAGAGGCCGAGGTGCCGGGCCACGCCCTCGGCGATGCGCGAATCGCTCGCCGTGGCGAGCACGAGCCAGCGCCCTTCGGCACGCTGCCGGCGCAGCTCCCTCAGCACGTTCGCGTCATAGGGGAGCAGCGCCACGTCGATCTCGGCGCGGCGGGCGACTTCGCTCTTGAAGGCGGCGCGCCCGCGAAGGAGCCAGAAGGGCAGCGCGAAGGCGGCGAGCGGGTCGCGGCGCACCCGCGCCGCCCCCGACTCCCACAACGTATCCGTCCTCACCAGCGTGCCGTCGAGGTCGACGGCAAGCGGCACTTCCTTCACTACTTGATCTTGATCCAGGTGGTCTGCAGCCAGTTGTCGGCGCGGTGGATCACCTCGACGTTGCTGCGCGACGCCCACGGGATCACCTGCAGGTGCAGCGGGATCATGTACACGTGGTCGTGGAAGTATTGCATCGCCTTGTCGATCGTCTCCTGGCGATGCTTCGGATCCGTGTCGCCCTTCGCGCTGTCGATCATGGCGTCGAAATCGGCGTCCTTGTAGGCGCCCCAGTTGTAGTCGCCGTCGCCCTTGTCGTTGCGCGAGTGCAGCACCGGCTGCAGGGTGAAGATGGCGTCCGTGGTGGCCCCGCCCCAGCCCAGCATGCAGAAGCTCACGTCCAGGCGCTGCGCCTTCGGGAAGTACTGGGCGCGCGGGATCGCGTTCACCTTGATGGTCACACCCACCTTCGCGAGCATGCCCGCCACCGCGACGCAGATCTTCTCGTCGTTGATGTAGCGGTTGTTCGGGCAGTCGAGCTGCACCTCGAAGCCGTTCGGGTAGCCCGCCTCGGCGAGCAGCTTCTTGGCCGCCGCCGGGTCATAGGGGTAGCGCTTGTCCATCGACTTGGGGATGCCCGCCTTCTCCGGGTTGGGCAGGTTGATCGCCGTGGGCACCGACAGGCCCCTCATCACCGAGCGGTGGATCGCCTCGATGTCGATCGCCTGGTAGAAGGCCTTGCGCACGCGCAGGTCCTTGAAGGGGTTCTTGCCCTTCACGTTCGAGTAGAGCAGCTCGTCGCGCGCCTGGTCCATCTGCAGGAAGATGATGCGGTTCTCGCGTCCCTCGTAGACCTTCACGCTCTTGTCCTGCTTGAGCCGGTCCAGGTCCTGGGGCGGCGGGTCGAGCACGAAGTCGAGCTCGCCGGTGAGCAGCGCCGAGACGCGCGTGTTGTCCTGCTTGATGGGCTGGTAGAGGATCTCGTCCACGTTGCCGTCGAAGCGGCCTTCCTTGAGGCCCCACCAGTTGGGGTTCTTCTTGAAGGTGCTCTTCACGTCGGGCTCGCGCGAGACGAGGATGAAGGGGCCGGTGCCGTTCGCGTTGCGCGCGGTGTAGGCCTCCTTCTCGTTGGTGAAGTCCTGCGTGTTCACCGCGTTGTTCTTCTCGCACCAGCTCTTGCTCATCATGAAGAGGCTGTTGGCGAGCATCTCGAGCATCACGGGGTTCGGGACCGGCGTGGTGAGCTCGACCGTGTACGGGTCGATCTTCCTGGGCTCGCCCACGGCGTTGCCGTACACGCGGAAGTTGGAGGTCTTGCCCTGCAGGCGCTTGATCGAGAACACCACGTCGTCGGCGGTGAAGTCGCTGCCGTCGTGGAATTTCACGCCCTTGCGCAGGTTGAACACCCACACCGTGGGGCTCATCTGCTTCCAGCTCTCGGCGAGCGCGGGCAGGATCTCGAGGTTCTTGCCCCGTTCCACCAGGGACTCGTAGACCTGGCCGTTGATCGAGTTGGTGAGCAGCTCGTTCTGGGCCATCGGGTCGGCGGTGAGGTAGTCGCCCTGGCTGGACCAGCGCAGGGTCTTGGCGTCGGCGACGTTCGCGACGGCGGCGAGCGCCGCGGCCGCGAGCAGGGCGCCGAGCGTGCGGCGCAATCCGGGTCGAGTCATCAGGGCCTCCTCGTTGTTCGAGCGCACATCATAGCGACAAACGGCGCGGCAGGAGCGCGGCGTACCACGGCCGCGGCGCCTCCAGCAGCACGGCATCCTGGCCCGCCCAGAAGGCGGTCTCGCGGTAGTGCAGGCGCCAGCCGGGCAGCGCGCGCGCGAACGTCTCCTCGGCGTAGCGCCGCGTGGTGAAAGTCGTTCCGTACACGTCGGCGCCCAGGTGGCGCGATTCGCTGCTCGGGATGAAGCGCGTGCCGTCGGGCCCGAGCTCGACGCCGTCGGCCTTCGCCTGTCCCTCGCTATGCACGCTCACGAGCAGCACGCCGCCCGGCGCGGTGAGGCAGGCGAGCGTGCGGATCCACGGCGTCCAGGCCTCGAGGGGCAGGTGCGTGAACATCGACAGCACGAAGACGAGGTCGTAGCGCGCCGGCACGGGAACCTCGGCCGGACGCGTCGACGAATGGAAGCCCTTCACGCCGAACTGCTCGATGGCGAATTCCACCGAGCCCGGCTGCACGTCCGACACGGTGACGCGGCCCGGCATCGCGGCGGCGAGGTGGCGCGTGAAGCGCCCGAAGCCGGACGCGAACTCCAGCACCGAGCGGCTCGCCATGAGGGAGCGGCCCGCGGCGTCGAGCGCGAGGTTCAGCTCCGAGAGCGTGCGCCACCCGTCGGCAAGGTACTCGCGCACCGGATTGCACGCGAGCGGGTGGGCGGCGAAGAAGCGGTAGATGTCGTCGCGCGGGTCGATCACGCAGTTCACGCGCATCCACTCGCCGTACCAGCCGGGCGCGCGGGCCTTCTCGCGCGCGTTGTGCGCCTCGAGCTGCTGGGTGATCGAATCCATGGAGGCCGATTGTAGTATGGCCCCCATGATCCGCCGCTACCCGCTCCTCGCCCTTGGCGCCGCCCTCGCGATGGCGATCGCGCGCGCATGGACGTGCGACGACGCCTTCATCACCTTTCGCGTCGTGGACCAATGGTTCGCGGGCAACGGTCCCGTCTTCAACGCGGGCGAGCGCGTGCAGGTCTTCACGCACCCGCTGTGGCTCCTCGTGCTCTGCGCGTGGCATGGGCTCCGGGGATCGCTGTTTCCCGGCGCGATGGCGCTTTCGCTCGCGATCTTCGCCGCGGGCCTCGCCCTCTTCTACCTCGCCTTCCGCGACAAGCCGCTCGGGCTCGCCCTTGCATTCGCCTTCATCCTGCTTTCCAGGACGATGGCCGACTTCGCCACCAGCGGCCTCGAGACGCCGCTGTCCTTCGCGCTCTTCGCGGGGGCCATTTTCGCCATCCGCACCGGACGCGACCGCTGGGCCGTCGCGGCGCTTGCGCTGCTGCCGCTCGTGCGCCTCGACCTGTCGATCTGGATGCTGCCCCTCGCGGCGATCGTGGCGGCGCGCGGCCGCGTGGGTCGGCTCGGGCTCGCGGCCGCGCTCGCCTCACCCGCGGTCGCCTGGATGGCCATCTCGACGGTGTACTACGGGTCTCCCCTGCCCAACACGGCCTTCGCCAAGCTCGGCGGCACGGTCGCGGGACGGCTCGATTCCGGGATCGGGTACGTGGCGGCGTCGTTCGCGAGCGATCCCGCCGCGCTGGCATTGCTCGTGGCGGCGCCCGCCATCGGCGGGTGGCGATGGCGTCGCCGCGATTTCGACCGGCAGGATGGCGCACTCGCCGCAGCCTCGGCCGCGAGCGCGCTCATCGCGATCCTGTACGCGGCCTGGGCCGGCGGCGACTTCATGCTGGGCCGGTTCGTGCTGCCCGCGCTGTGGGCGCTGTGGGTCCTGCTGCTCGCGTCGATGCCGGCGCAGGGCGATTCGTTGCACGCGCGCCGGGCTGCCGCGTTCGCGCTCGCCGCGCTCGCGCTCTTCCATCTCGTCACGGGCCATTCCGCCAACAACCTGTGGATCGGCCTCGAGGAGAAGTCGCTGCTGCGCGCCGTGGGGTTCGCCGGCGCCACCGACGAGAGGCGCGTCTACATCCCCTGGCTCGGGGCGTACGCCCCCAACCGGCTGGTGGTGAAACCCGACGGCTTGCCGCTCAGCCCGCGCCCGCGCGTCGTGGCGATGCTCGGGCAGAACGGCTTCCTCGCCCGCAACGACCAGGCGTTCGACGACATCCACGGGCTGTCCGATCCCTTTCTCGCGCGCATCGCCCCGCTCGACAACGGCCGTCCGGGGCACCCCTTTCGCCCGCTGCCGCCGGACTATGACTTGTGGCGCGACCCGGGCCATCGCTTCGACGACGAGCGCCTCGAGGCGCTCGCGCGGGATGCCCGCCTGGTCCATCGATCGGCGGAGCTGTTCAGCGCGCAGCGGTTCGCGGCGGTCCTGCGGCTGCTGCAGATGGGAACGCTCCCGAGCGGCGCGCTCTCGGTGGCCGACGAGGGCGACGCCTGGCGCATCGAGATGCAGCCGGCCAAGCTGTACAGGCCGGGCGCGGCCGCGAGCTATCTCGTGTGGATCCGCCGCTACGACCCCGGCCACATCGGCTACTTCAGCGAGTTTCCGCGCGGGCTCGACGCGCATTGCCATCCCGTGGAGATGCCTCCCGATCGCCGCGAGGAAGCGGCGCTCGAAGTGGCGGCGGGCGAAGGGCTGACCCTGCGTTGCGCCAAGCGCGACATCGGGCGCGACGGCATCCTCGTGCGCATCGGCGCGCGCGCGCCGGGCGGGGAGCGCGTCTCCTACGACGAGATCATCCCCGTCGTGAGGCCGCTCTTCGGATGGACCTCGGGGATCGGCGATTGGCTCGTCGAGGGCTGGACCGAAAAGCCCAGGCCCGCCGCGGCCGTCGCGCTCGTCCTCGCCATCGCCGCGCTTCTCCTCTGGCGCGGTGCCCTGCCCGGCCGGCCGCCGACGGTATAATTGCAGGTCCCGGAGGTGAAACCCATGAACGCCATCGTGCAGGACCGCGCGTCGGTTCCCAATCTCAAGGATTCCAGGCTCTTCCGCGACAAGGCTTACATCGACGGTGCGTGGGTCGATGCCGACAGCCGCGCCCGCATCAGTGTCGACAACCCCGCCGACGGAAGCGTGGTCGCGCATGTCCCCAACATGGGGACGGCGGAGACCCGGCGCGCCATCGCCGCGGCCGAGGCCGCGCTGCCCGCGTGGCGCGCGCTGCCCGCCAAGGAGCGCTCGAAGATCCTGCGCAAGTGGTTCGACCTCATCGTCGCCAGCGCCGACGACCTCGCGCTGCTGCTCACCACCGAGCAGGGCAAGCCGCTCGCCGAGGCGAAGGGCGAGATCCTCTACGGCGCGTCCTTCGTCGAATGGTTCGCCGAGGAGGCCAAGCGCGTCTACGGCGACGTGATTCCCAGCCCCACCAACGACCGGCGCCTCGTGGTGATCAAGCAGCCCGTCGGCGTGGTGGCCGCGATCACGCCGTGGAACTTCCCCAACGCGATGATCACCCGCAAGGTGGCCCCGGGCCTCGCGGTGGGCTGCACCTTCGTGCTCAAGCCCGCGGAGCAGACGCCGCTTTCCGCGCTCGCGTTGGCCGAGCTCGCCGAGCGCGCCGGCATGCCCAGGGGCGTGCTGAACATCGTGACCGGCGACCCGGTCGCCATCGGGCAGGAGCTTTGCGCGAATCCCGTGGTGCGCAAGCTCACCTTCACCGGCTCGACCGAAGTGGGCCGCATCCTCATGCGCCAGTGCGCCGACACCGTCAAGAAGCTCTCCCTGGAGCTCGGCGGCAACGCGCCCTTCATCGTGTTCGACGATGCCGACCTGGACGCTGCGGCCGAGGGCGCGCTCGCGTCCAAGTACCGCAATGCGGGCCAGACGTGCGTCTGCGCCAACCGCATCTACGTCCAGGACAAGGTCTACGACGCGTTCGCCGCGAAGCTCGGCGAGAAGATCAAGGCGCTCAAGGTGGGCAAGGGCACCGAGGCCGGCGTGAACATCGGCCCGCTCATCGACGAGCAGGGATTGAGGAAGGTGGAGGAGCACGTGGCCGACGCGGTGGCCCAGGGCGGCAAGGTGGTGCTGGGCGGCCACAAGCTGGGCGGCCGCTTCTTCGAGCCCACGCTCATCACCGAGATGAAGACCAGCATGAAGGTGGCCCGCGAAGAAACCTTCGGGCCGGTGGCGCCGCTCTTCCGCTTCAAGGACGACGCCGAGGCCGTCGCGATGGCCAACGACACCGAGTTCGGCCTGTGCGCGTACTTCTACTCGCGCGACGTGGGCCGCATCTGGCGTGCCGCCGAGGCGCTCGAGGCCGGCATCGTCGGCGTGAATGTCGGCATCATCTCCACGGAAGTCGCGCCCTTCGGCGGCGTGAAGCAGTCCGGGCTCGGGCGCGAGGGCTCGAAGTACGGCATCGACGACTTCCTCGAGATCAAGTACATGGCCATCGGCGGCATCTGATGTACGTCCGGCTGGCGGCGCTGCTCGTCGCGTGCACGTTCGCGTTCGGGCAGGACCGCCCGTCGCAGCCGGAGCCGCCGAGCGGCTGGTCGCCGAAGCCGCTCGCCCATGCGAAGAAATACATGGTCGCCGCGGCCAATCCGCTCGCGGTGGAAGCGGGGCTTCGCATGCTGGAGCGCGGCGGCAACGCGATCGATGCGATGGTCGCGGTGCAGCTTGCGCTGAACCTCGTCGAGCCGAGCTCCTCGGGCCTGGGCGGCGGCGCTTTCCTGCTCTACTACGACGCCAAGGCGAAGAAGATCCACGCGATCGATGGCCGCGAGGTGGCGCCGGCGGGGGCCACGCCGCAGCTCTTCGTCGGGGCGGACGGCAAGCCCATGCCCTTCCCGCAGGCGCGCGTGGGCGGGCGCTCCGTCGGCGTGCCCGGCACGCCGCGCTTGCTCGAAGTGGCGCACGCGCGCTACGGCAAGCTCGCGTGGAAGTCGCTCTTCGATCCGGCGATCGAGCTCGCGGAGAAGGGCTTCCCCGTCTCGCCGCGGTTCCACCGCCTGCTGGGCGAGGACAAGGGCCTCGCCGACGAGCCCGCGGCGCGCGCGTACTTCTTCGACGAGCGCGGCGAGCCGAAGGCGGTGGGCACCCGGATCCGCAATCCCGAGTTCGCCGCGACGCTGCGCAGGCTCGCAGAGGGCGGCGCCGATGCGTACTACACGGGCGAGATCGCGCACGACATCGCGGCGGCGGTCCATGCGCATCGCAATCCCGGCACGCTTTCGGAGGAAGACCTCGCCGCCTACCGCGTGCGCGACGTCGAGGCGCTCTGCGGCCCCTATCGCGCCTACAAGCTCTGCGGGATGCCGCCGTCCTCGTCGGGGGGCATCGCGGTGCTCCAGATCCTGGGCGAGCTCTCGCGCTTCGACATGGCCTCCATGCGGCCCAATTCCGCGCAGGCGGTCCACGTGGTCTCCGAGGCCGAGCGCCTCGCCTTCGCCGACCGCAACAAGTACGTGGCCGACGACCGCTTCGTCGACGTTCCGGTGAAGGGGCTCCTCGATCCCGCGTACCTGCGCAGACGCTCGCAGTTGATCGCCGCGGGGAAGTCGATGGGCAAGGCCGTGGCGGGGCATCCCGAAGGCGTGACGCTCGCCTACGACGACGATCCCGTCGACGAGATTCCCGGCACCACGCAGATCTCCATCATCGACCGCGACGGCAATGCCGTCTCGATGACCAGCACGATCGAGGCCCTCTTCGGCAGCCGCATCATGGTCCACGGGTTCCTGCTCAATAACGAGCTCACCGACTTCAACTTCCTGCCGGTGGAAGACGGCGTGGGCGTGGCCAACAGCGTGGCCCCGGGCAAACGGCCGCGCAGCTCCATGGCGCCGTTCCTGGTATTCGACGCACGCACGGGCGATCTCGACATGACACTCGGCAGCCCCGGGGGCAGCCTCATCATCGGCTACGTCGCCAAGGCGATCGTGGGCCTCGTCGACTGGAAGATGGACATGCAGTCGGCCATCGACCTTCCGAACTTCGACAGCAGGAACGGTCCCACGGAGATCGAGAAGGGATCGGCGCTCGAATCCGTCGTGCCGGCGCTCCAGGCCATGGGCCACGACGTGCGCGCCATCGACATGACGAGCGGCATCCAGGGCATCCGCCGCGTGAAGGGCGGGCTCGAAGGCGGCGCCGATCCGCGCCGCGAGGGCGTCGCGCGCGGCTAGTGAGATTTTTCGCAAGTCACCAGAGGAGCAGGAAATTGAGAAATGCATTCACCGCCGCGCTCGCCGCGGTCGTCGCGATGGGCGTGGCGCATGCCGCGGACGAGAAGAAGGCCGGCTGCGAGCCGCCGCCCAAGCAGCTCGTGACCAAGGACCTGGAGGCGGGCTCGGGCAAGACGGTGCAGTTCCGCAGCGGCGCCCTCGTGAACTACACGGGGTGGCTCTACGATCCGTGCGCGCCCGACCACAAGGGCGAGATGTTCGACACGTCGGCCAAGCGCCAGGCGCCGTTCGGCTTCATCGTCGGCGCGGGCAAGGTCATCAAGGGCTGGGACGAGGGCCTCATCGGCATGAAGGAGCACGGCAAGCGCCTGCTCGTCATCCCGCCGGACAAGGCCTATGGCGAGCAGGGCGCGGGCGGCGGGCGCATCCCGCCCAACGCCACGCTCGTGTTCGAGGTGGAAGTGGCGGGCATCCCGTTCGATCCGCCGCCGCCCGGGGGCAAGGTGGAGACGTCCAGGTCCGAGCCCGCGAAGAAATAGCCAGGAGGTCCGCGATGAAGGTCACCAGCACGAGCTTCGCAGACGGCGGCGCGATTCCCGCGGAATACGCCTTCTGCGCGATGGACGCGAAGACGCACGCGACGCTCTCGAAGAACCGCAACCCGCAGCTCGCGTGGAGCGGCGCGCCGGCGGGAACGAAGTCCTTCGCGATCGTCTGCCACGATCCCGACGTGCCCAGCAAGGGCGACGACGTGAACCAGGAAGGGCGCATCGTGCCGCGGTCGCTGCCGCGCGTGGATTTCTTCCACTGGGTGCTGGTCGACCTCCCGCCTTCCGTCACCAGCGTGGCGGCAGGCGAGTTCTCGTCGTCGGTCACGCCGCGCGGCAAGCCCGGCCCGGCGGCGGCGCACGGCTCGCGCCAGGGCGTGAACGACTACACCGGCTGGTTCGCATCCGACAAGGACATGTCGGGCGAGTACCGCGGCTACGACGGGCCGTGCCCGCCGTGGAACGACGAGATTGCGCACCGCTACACGTTCACGGTCTACGCGCTGGACGTGGCGAAGCTCGCGGTGGACGGCTCGTTCGGCGGGGCCGCGGTGCGCAAGGCGGTCGAGGGCCACGTGCTCGCGCAGGCCTCGATCACCGGGCGCTACACGCTCAACCCGGCGGTCAAGACCTGAAACGGCGCGACTTCATCGCGGGCGCGCTGCTTGTCGCGGCGGCGCCCGCGCTCGCCGCCGAAGGCGAGCCCGACTGGAAGCGCCTGCGCAGCGGCGGCCTCGTGCTCCTCATGCGGCACGCGGCGACCGAAAGCGCCGCGGGCGATCCTCCCGGCTACCGCCTCGACGACTGCGCGACGCAGAGGAACCTTTCCGAGGCGGGGCGCGCCGACGCGAAGCGCGTGGGCGAGCGGCTCGCGGCCGGGCACGTTCCCATCGCCCGCGTGTACACGAGCCCGTGGTGCCGCTGCCGCGAGACCGCGCGGCTCGCCTTCGACCGCTCGGAGGATTGGGAGCCGCTCGGCTCGTTCTTCGACGCCCCGGACCGCGAGGCCGGCTACACGGCGCGCGTGAAGAGGCGCATCGGCAACTACTCGAGCCGCGAGCTGGGCGGCAACGTCGTGATGGTCACGCACAACGTGAACATCGCCTCGCTCACGAAGCTCTCGGTGGCTCCCGCCGAGCTCGTCGTGCTGCGGCCGGACGGGTGCTGCGGATTCAGGGTGGCGGGAAGGGTGAGGCTCTAGCCGCGACGCACGAGGCGCGAGGCTCTACTCGTCGTCCGAAGAGCGCAGCCACTTCTCGTAGTCGCGCCGCGTCTTCTTGGTGGGCCTGCCGGGAAACCGCGGCTGGGGCAGCGCCTTCATCTGCGCGGCGAGCACGGCGCGGTGCGCGCGGCTCTCCTCGGTCTCCTCGTAGAGCAGGGCCGCTTCCGCGGCGCCGCCACGCCGATCCGAGAGCCCCTTCACGAGGACCGTGTGCTCGAAGGGCGGCCTGCGCACCACCACGCGGTCGCCGGCCTTCAGCACCTTCGCGGGCTTTGCGCGCTCGTGGTTCACGCTGACGTGGCCCGCCTCGATCGCCTGCACGGCGAGCGAGCGCGTCCTGAAGAAGCGCGCCGCCCACAGCCACTTGTCGATGCGCAACGCCGCTCCCCGAAGGCCGCGCCATCAGCGCAGCTTCACCTCGTGCAGCGTGATGGGCTCCGCGGTTCCCGTGTCGAACTCGGCTCCCGCGAGCACGCCCGCCTGCGCGACCGCCGCGGCGCTCTTCGACTTGCCGTAGATCGTGTACATCGCGCCCAGCGCGAAATCGCGGCCCGACCCGATCGCCCAGAAGCGGTCGAACTCGAACACCTCGCGCATCGAGTACACGGCGAAGATCCCCCAGGGGTTGGCGACCATCACCGTCATCTGGCTCGACTCGTACGGGTCGTCCTCTTCCTCCTTCGGGTTGAGGAACGCCTCCTCCTTGAGCTTCGGGTGGAGCTTGCGGAAGCTGTCGTAGATCGCGGCCTTGCCGTGGAAATCCAGGTTCTTGGTGCGCGCGAGCAGGTTCTCGAGCACGAGCTGGTGCGCGGCGCTGCCGGCCACCCCGAGCCACGAATCGCCGTACGAAGTCACCTTCTGCGGGAAGCGGTCGTAGGCCGGCGCAAGTCGCGTCGTGCCGAAGGTGGTGAGCGAATCGGCGGCGATCACCGCGGTGCCGCCCTTGCGCACGACGACGATGGTGGTCATGTCTTGTTCTTCGCGGGGGTCAGCGCGGAAGCCGGGAAAGGAAGTCCCGGCGCTCGTCATCCGAATCGATATGAGCGGCGAGCTGGGCGTAGAGTTCCTTGATGTTGCCCGAGCTCTCCGCGGCCTGCTTGATCAGCACGCGCGCGAGCGGGCCCACGTAGCTCGCGAGGCTCTTCTCCGCGGCTTCCAGTATCTCGGGCGTGAACGCGGAGCGCGCCGCGGCGGCGCGCGGCTCCTTCGCCGGCGGCGGGGCGACGGGCAGCGGCGCCTGCCTCACCTTCACGGTCGCCATCTTCTTCATGAACGCCTTCTGCTCGTCGGCGTCGGGAATGCTCTCGGCGAGCGCCCTGAAGAACTCCTCGACGCTCGCCGCCTCGCCCTGGGTGCGCTGCACCAGGACGCGCGCGAGCGGCCCCACGTGCCGCGAGAGGGAGCGCTCCACCTCGGCGAGCGCCTCGGGCGAAAGCGACACGGCGGGCGCGCTGCGCACCGCGGTCGCGGCCGGGCGCGTGCGCTGCGGCGTCGCGGTGCCGGTCGCGGTGCCGGGCTTGAAGCGCAGCACCTGCAGGATGGCGGCCTGGAATTCCGCCGCGGTCTGGAAGCGCTGCTCGGCCTTCTTCGCGAGCGCGCGCGCGATCACCGGGTCGAAGCCGGGGGGAATGCCCGGCTTCACGGCGGAGGGCGGATCGGGCTCGAGCTGGAGCACCCGGTGCATCACCGTGGCGGGCGTCTCGGCGAGGAAGGGGCTCACGCCCGTGAGCATCTCGTAGAGGATCACGCCGCACGACCAGAGGTCGGCGCGCCCGTCGGCCGGGATCCCCATCAGCTGCTCGGGCGACATGTGCGTGGGCGTGCCCACCACGGTGCCCACCTGGGTGAGCGAGGAGGACTCCAGCCGCGCGATGCCGAAGTCCATCACCTTCACCTTGTTGGCCGAGGTGACCATCACGTTGGCGGGCTTGATGTCGCGGTGGACCACGCCCTGCCTGTGCGAGTAGTCGAGCGCGCCCAGCAGCTGCTTCATGATCTCGAAGGTGTCGATGAGCTCGAGCTTCGGGCCCTCGGCGAGGATCCTCTTCAGCTCGCGCCCCTCGACGTACTCCATCACGATGAAGGCCATGTCGCGGTCCTCGCCGTACTCGTACACGGCGACGATCGCGGGGTGCTGCAGGCGCCCGCCGGCCTGGGCCTCGCGCTTGAAGCGCGCGACCGCCTCCTGCATCTCCGCGGCCTCGAGGTACTCGGCGAGGATCGTCTTGATCGCGACGCGGCGCTCGATGACGGGGTCGAAGCCCTCGTACACCATCCCCATCGCGCCCTTGCCCAGCGCGCGGGCGATGCGGTACTTGCCTATCGCCTCGGGCGTTTCGGCCATCTACTTCTCGATCAGCTTCAACGCCTTCTGCAGGCTGCGCCGCATGCGGTTGAACGAGACGCCGAGCGTGCTGATCTCGTCCTTGCCCTTGCCGAACTCGGGCACGTTGAAGTCGCCCTGGGAGATCTTGTCGGCCGCCGCGGACATGCGCGTGATGGGCCGCAGGATCATGAACGAGAGCATCGCGTTCAGCACGATGAAGGTGACCACGAAGATCGCCGCGAGCGAGGCCATGAACACCCTGAAGGCGTCGTTGGCGTTCTTGATCGGCAGCGACATCGGCACCGAGACCACCTGCGCGCCGACCGTCTCCATGTGCTTCCAGCCGAAGCCGTTGTTCTCGCCGTAGAGCTTGATCATCGAGGCGGGCGCCGCCGAGGGCACGCTGTGGCACGCGAGGCAGGCCGGGTCCTTGATCGTGATCGGGCGCGCAAGGTAGAGCATGCGCCCCGACGGCGTGTCGCGCTCGCCGGAGAGCTCGTTCATCGTCGCGAGGTTGCCGTTGCGGAAGTAGTTCACGACGTCGGCTTCCCATTCCACCGCGCGGTCGCGGGGGTTGGTGGGGTTCAGCGTGGCTTCCTTGTACGAAAAGTCGGGATATTTCTTGCGCAGCGTGTTGAAGGTCTCGGTCGCGGCGAAGGCCGGCACCGACTGGGGCAGGAAGGTCTCGGCGAGCTGGGGCTCCAGGTGCGGCTTGATCTGGGAGACGGTGTAGCCGCGGATGGAGAGCGCGGCCTCCATCATGAGGCCCGCGTTGCGCAGCACCTCCTGCTTGGCGTTGTTCTGCAGCAGCTCGTAGGAGACGAGCGCGGAAACGGCCATGCCCGCGGCGAACACCAGCGTGAGCACGATGTTGAATTTCAGGCGCAAGCCCATGGTTTTCCCCTTTGGTCGCGCGGCGGGGGCGAGCGCCCCGCGTCCGCCACGTTTCCTTACGCGGCATACTACCCTCCGGATTCAGGTGCAGCGAACCCCGCCCCATGACAGCCTCCCCCGCCGACCTCTTCCCCGGATTCCGCCGCGAGCGCATCGCGGCCAACGGCATCGAGGTCAACGCCGTGGTGGGGCCCCGCCACGGCGAGGCGCCGCCCCTGCTGCTGCTGCACGGCTATCCCCAGACGCTCGCCATCTGGCACAAGGTGGCGCCGCGCCTCGCCCGGCGCTTCAACGTGGTGGCCACCGACCTGCGCGGCTACGGCGATTCGGGCAAGCCGCCCGGCGGCGCGCGCCACGAGGGGTATTCGAAACGCGCCATGGCGCGCGACCAGGTCGAGGCCATGCGCGCGCTGGGTTACGAACGATTCCTCCTCTGCGGCCACGACCGCGGGGCGCGGGTGGCGCACCGGCTAGCGGCAGACCATCCGGGCGCCGTGGAGAAGGTCGCGGT
>Ga0335084_10003311_pt1 | contig 15694 bp, 16 predicted proteins | sample Lox_Sample_44_FD_206721 | JGI IMG/M metagenome (GOLD analysis project Ga0335084, IMG submission 206721) | Soil microbial communities from Loxahatchee National Wildlife Refuge, Florida, United States - Lox_Sample_4.4 | ecosystem: Environmental > Terrestrial > Soil > Wetlands | place: USA... | reverse complement strand
TTCCGGCGCGGGCAGAAACACCAGTCCCTCGGGATCGCGGCGATAGACGCCGCGCTCGGTGACGACGAAATCGACCGGGATGTCCCAGGTCTGCGGATGGATGGTGTCGAGCTTCGCCATCTCGTAAGTCACGCCGATCACCACCGGGCGCTTTGTAAGACTTGCAAGAGTTCGATCGAAGAAGCCCGCGCCGTAGCCCAGCCGGTAACCTCCCGAATCCCAGCCGTTCATCGGCAGGAGCACCGCGTCCGGGATGATTTCGGCAGAATGCTTCGGGAAGGGAATGTCGAGCGGCCCGAGGGCGAGCTCGATGCCGGGATGCCATTCACGGAACACGAGCGGTTCCTTCGGCGCGACGACGACCGGCAGCGCGGTCAACGCGCCGCGCTCGCGCAGCGTTTTGGCGAGGTGGCGGGCGTCGTACTCGCCCTTGATCGGCCAACAGAAGGCGAAGCTGCCGTGCGCCAGCCCCGGAAAGGACCGCTCGAGCGTGGCGTCGATCGCGCGGCGCCAGGCGTCGAGTTGCGCCGGCATGACGCGAACCCGCTCCGAAATGAGCCGCTCGCGCTGTGCTTTCCGCCAAGCCTTGAGTGAAGCCGTGTCCATGCGATGGGTGTATGCTTTCTCTATGATTTTGAAGTATTTCCGCTATCTTAGTTCAGTGCTTCTGCTCGTCGCGTCGCCGGCGTGGGCGGCGACGAATCCGGATAAGGAGCTGCTGGGCGCTTACGACGCTTACCGCTCGGGCAACCCGATGAGCCTCGCGCGCCACGCGAAAGCGCTCGAGGACCACCCGCTCAAGCCCTGGGTGGACTACTGGCAGATCGCCGTGCGCCTGGAAGACCGGCCGCCAGCCGAGGTGCAGGCCTTCCTGAAGCAATACCGCTCCGCCTATGTGGGCGAGCTGCTCCGCGCAGACTGGCTGCGGGTGCTCGGGCGGCACAAGGACTGGGCGGCCTTCGAGCGCGAAGCATCGCTTTACACGCGCGATGACCTCGAGCTGCGCTGCTATTCGCGGCTCGCGCGCCTCTCGCAAGGCGAGCCGACTTACCTGAGCGACATCGAAGCGGTCTGGACCGAGCCGAAGGAGCTGCCCGAGGGCTGCGCGCGGCTGGTCGAGGCGATGATGAAGAGCGAGCGCTTCCCGACCACCGCGATCTGGCGGCGGGTGCGGGTCCTGTTCGAGAACGGCCAGATCACCGCCGCGAAGACCGCCCTCGGCTACCTGCCGAAAGGCGAGGCGCCCGACGAGCGCGCGCTCGCCGAGGCGGCGCGCCATCCCAAGCGCCACCTCGGGCGGCTGCCGGCGAGCCTCGAAGCGCGGCCGGTGCGCGAGGTCGCGGTGCTCGCCGGCGTGCGTTATGCGCGCGACGACCCCGAGGCGATGGCGCGCCTGCTCGACGGCGCGCTCGGCGAGAAGTTGCCGCGCACCGAGCTGAAATACCTCTGGGGTCGCGTCGCCTTCGAGGCGGCACGCTCGCATAGCGACTCGGCGCTGAAGTGGTACGCGCGCGCCGAAGACCAGACCCTGAGCGACACGCAGCTGGCCTGGAAGGCGCGCGCCGCGTTGCGCCGGGGTCAGTGGCAGACCGTGCGCGAGGCCATCGACGGACTCTCGACCGAGACGCGGCGCGACCCGGCGTGGAGCTACTGGTACGGCCGTGCGCTCGCCGCCCAGGGTGACGACACCGGGGCGCGGGCCTACTTCCTGCGCATCGCCGGCCACGCCAACTTCTACGGCCTGCTCGCCAACGAGGAGCTCGGCTATACCACCTCGCTGCCCGATGTCGCCTACGTGCCGACCGAAGAGGAGCTCGCCGCGGCCAGGGCCAATCCCGGCCTTGCCCGCGCGCTCGAGCTGATCCGCCTCGGCCTGCGCAGCGAAGGCGTCGACGAGTGGATCTTTTCGATCCGCTCCTTCGACGACCACCAGCTCCTCGCCGCGTCGCAGGTGGCGCTGCGCGAAGGCCTCTACGACCGAGCGATCCATACCGCCGACCGCACGATGCGCTCGCACAACTATGCGCTGCGCTACCCGGTGCCCTATCAAGAGGTATTCAGCGAGTACTCGAAGTCGCAAGGGCTCGACGAGGCGTGGGTCTACGGCCTGGTGCGCCAGGAGAGCCGCTTCATCATGGAAGCGCGCTCGGCCGCGGGCGCGGCCGGCCTGATGCAGGTGATGCCGCACACCGCGCGCTTCGTCGCCGCCAAGATCGGCATGCGCAGCTACCGGCCGAAGAACGTCACCGAGGTGAAGACCAACATCGCCATGGGAACCGGCTACATGAAGATCGTGCTCGACCAGCTCGGCCACGCGGTGCTAGCCTCGGCGGCCTACAATGCCGGGCCGAACCGCGCGCGCCGCTGGCGCGACGCGCGGCCGCTCGAGGGCGCGATCTATGCCGAGACCATTCCGTACTCCGAAACGCGCGAGTATGTGAAGCGCGTGATGGCCAACTCCGTGTTCTACGCGGCGCTGCTGCACGAGAAGCCGGTGCCGATCAAGGCGCGGCTGGGCGTGATCCCGGCCCGCGACGGCGCCGAACCGGCCGGCGACTACGACGACCGGGAGTAGCGTGGAGCACCGCAGCGTCCTGGTGGTAGGCGGCTCCGGCTTCCTCGGCCGCCATCTCGTCGCCGCGCTCGCCGCCCGCGGCGTGCGCGTGCTGGTGCCGACGCGCCGGCGCGAGCGCGCCAAGCATCTGATCCTGCTGCCGACCGTGGAAGTGGTCGAGGCCGACGTCTTCGCGCCGCGCGCGCTCGAGCGCCTCGCCGCCGGCCGCGACGCGGTGATCAACCTGGTCGGCATCCTGCACGGCCGCCGCGGCCGCGCCGACGAGCGCGGGCCCAACGACTACGGCCCCGACTTTGCGCGCGTGCACGTCGAGCTGCCGCAGGCCATCGTCGCCGCCTGCCGCGCGAGCGGCGGCGCGCGGCGGCTGCTGCACGTGAGCGCCGTCGGCGCCTCCGCCGCGGCGCCTTCCGAGTACCTGCGCTCGAAGGCGTTCGGCGAGCAGGCGGTGCTCGCCGCCGAGGACCTCGACGTCACCGTGTTCCGGCCCTCGATCGTGTTCGGGCCCGAGGACCGCTTCCTCAACCAGTTCGCGGCGCTGCTGCGCTTCCTGCCGGGCATGGCGCTGCCTTGCCCCGACGCGAAGTTCCAGCCGGTGTTCGTCGGCGACGTGGCGCGCGCGCTGCTCGCCGCGCTCGACGACCCGCAGACCCGCGGCAAGGTCTACGAGCTTTGCGGGCCGCGGACCTACACGCTGAAGCAGCTCGTCGAGTACACCTGCGCCGCGACCGGGCGCCGGCGGCTGATCGTCGGCCTGCCCGGGCGCCTGTCGTACCTGCAGGCCCGGCTGATGGAATGGACGCCCGGGCCGCTCATGACGCGCGACAACTATTTCTCGATGCAGGTGCCGAGCGTGTGCAGCGGCGCCTTTCCGTTCGGCATCCAGCCGCAGTCCCTGGAGGCGACGGCGCCGGCCTGGCTCGCGCCTTCCGGCGCGCGCGAGCGCTACCCGCAGCTGCGCTGGCGCGCGCGGCGCTAGAATGCCCTCGATGAGAATCCTTACGGCGCTCCTCCTTTTCGTCGCCGCGGCTGCTCACGCGCAGCAGGTCTACCGCTGGACCGACAAGAACGGCAAGGTGCAGTACGGCCAGAACCCGCCGCCGGGCGTCGCCGCCAAGGCGGTAAAGAACACCACCAGCAGCGTCGCCACCCCGAGGGCGACGTTCAATGCTGCCGCACCGGACGGCGGCCGCCCGCCGCCGGCCGGCGTATTCGAGAAGCCGAAGATCGATCCGAAGAAACAGTATTAGGATGCGTCGCGCCGGCGCGCGACCGGGCAGGACATGATCCTCGTCATCGGCAACAAGAACTACTCGTCGTGGTCCCTGCGCCCCTGGATTGCGATGAAGGTCCTCGGCCTCGAGTTCGACGAAAAGCGCATCCCGCTCTATGGTCCCGGCGCCAGGGAAGAAATCCTGCTCGAGTCGCCGGCGGGCAAGGTGCCGATCCTGATCGACGGCGCCACGCGCGTGTGGGACTCGCTCGCCATCCTCGAGTACCTCGCCGAAAAGACCGGCAGGCTCTGGCCCGCCGACCCGGCGGCGCGCGCGAAGGCGCGCTCGGTCGCCGCCGAGATGCATGCCGGCTTCCCGAATCTGCGCACCCACATGAGCATGAACGTGCGCAAGCGCCATCCGGGTAAAGGCCGCACGCCGGAAGTTGTTTCGGAAGTCGCGAGAATCAATTCCATCTGGAGCGAGGCGCGCGGGCCTTTCCTGTTCGGCGAGTTCTCGGCCGCCGATGCCATGTACGCGCCGGTCGTGCTGCGCTTCCGCACCTACGACGTCGAGGCCGACAACCGGGCCTACTACGACCGGATGCTCGCGCTGCCGGCGATGAAGGAGTGGATCGCCGCCGCCGAGCGCGAGAAGGAATCGATCCCGCAGTTCGAGCAGTACGCGTGAAGACCTACGTCGTCGGCGGCGCCGTGCGCGACGAGCTGCTCGGCCTGCCGGTGAAGGACCGCGACCACGTGGTGGTCGGCGCGACGCCCGACGAGATGGTGAAGCTCGGCTTCAAGCCGGTCGGCAAGGACTTTCCCGTATTCCTGCATCCCGCGACCCATGAAGAATATGCATTGGCGAGAACGGAGAGGAAAAGCGGCCGCGGCTACAAGGGCTTTACCGTTTACGCCGCGCCCGACGTGACGCTGGAAGACGACCTGCGCCGCCGCGATCTCACCATCAACGCGATGGCCCGGGCCGAGGATGGATCTCTTATCGATCCTTTTCAGGGCAAGCGGGACCTGGAGCAGCGCGTCCTGCGCCACGTAAGTGAAGCTTTCGCGGAGGATCCCGTCCGCATCCTCCGCGTCGCGCGCTTCGCGGCGCGCTTCGGTTTCAGCGTTGCGCCGGAGACGATGCAGCTGATGAAGGATATGGTGGCGTCCGGAGAGACGGACTATCTGGTGCCGGAGCGAGTCTGGCAGGAGTTCGCGAAGGGCCTGATGGAGGATCGTCCCGAACGCATGTTCGAAGTCCTCGAGGCCTGCGGCCTGCGCGAGCGGCTGCTGCCCGAGCTCGAGACGCAGCCCGAGGAGCTGCCGGGCTCGCTCGCGTCGCGCTTCGCGCTGCTTTGCTGGGCGCTCGCCGAGGATGAAGTGGAGACGCTGTGCCGGCGGCTGCGAGTGCCGAACGATCCGCGCGAGCTCGGCTTGCTCGCCTCCCGCAGCCGTGCGGCGCTCGAGAACGCAAGGCGCCCGGAGGAGCTGCTCGAGCTGCTCAAAAAAACCGATGCGTTTCGTCGTCCCGAGCGCTTTGCCGAGCTGCTCGAGGTGGCGCGGCTGCAGCACGTGGACACCGGCCGTATCGAGAGAGCCCGCGCCGCCGCGGCGGCGATCGACGCTGGCGCCATTGCGCAGCGCGGCGGCGACATCGCCAGGGCGTTGGACGCGGCGCGCCTCGCGGCGATCGCAGCAGCTAGATGATTCTGCCGAGCAGCCAGACCACGAGCGAAAGCAGCAGCGTACTGGCGATTGGAATGTAGTAGATTCGTCCGCGCAGCGGGATCTGCAGATCGCCCGGCAGGCGCCCGAGGCCGTAGCGGCCGACGCGCGGCGCGAGCGCCGAGAAGACCACCAACACCACCACAACGGTAACCAACCACTTCAACATGATCGATTTCTATACCTGGAGCACGCCGAACGGCCGCAAGGTCTCCATTATGCTGGAGGAGTGCGCGCTGCCCTACCGCGTGCACAAGGTGAACATCGGCACGAACTCCGAGCAGTTCGCCCCCGAGTACCTGAAGATCAACCCGAACGGCAAGATCCCGTCGATCGTCGATCCGGACGGCCCCGGCGGCAAGCCGATCGCGATGATGGAATCGGGCGCGATCCTGATCTACCTCGCCGACAAGACGAAAAAGTTCTTCCCCGGCAAGCTCAAGTACGAAGTGCTGCAGTGGCTGATGTTCCAGATGGGCGGCGTCGGGCCGATGTTCGGCCAGGCGCACCACTTCATGCGCGCGAAGAAGGACGAGATTCCGTACGGCAGCGAGCGCTACGGCAACGAGGCGAAGCGCCTCTATGGCGTAATGGATGCTCGCCTCAAGGGAAATGATTTTTTTGCGGGAAATGAATATTCCATCGCCGACATGGCGATCTACCCGTGGGTCGCGCGCCACGAGTGGCACCGCGTCGAGCTCGCGCAGTTCCCCGCGGTCAAGCGCTGGTACGACAAGGTGGGCGCGCGGCCGGCGGTCGTGAAGGGAATGGCCGTACCGCAGGTCTAGCGCGGCGCGGAAAGCAGCGCTTCGAGCTCGGCGTGGTCGACGGGCTTCACGAGGTGGGCATCGAACCCCGCCTCGAGCGCCCGGGCGCGATCCTCGGGCAGGCCGTAGCCGGTCAGCGCGACGAGCAACGGTCGCCAGGCCCCCGCGGCGGCGCGGATGCGCCGCGCCACTTCGTAGCCGTCCATCTTCGGCAGCCCCACGTCGACCAGCACCACGTCGGGCTTCGACACGAGCGCCGCGGCGAGGCCGGCGGCGCCGTCGGCCGCGCCGCTCACGCGGTGGCCGGCGAACTCGAGCAGCCGGCTCAGCGTCTCGCGCGCGTCATCGTTGTCCTCGATCAGCAGGATCGTGCGCGCGAGGGAGGGCGAGGCCCGCGGCGTGCGCTGCGGCGCCGGCGGCGGCGCCTCGATCGCCGGCAGGCGCACCGTGACCTCGCTTCCCTCGCCCGGGCCGCCGCTCGCCGCGGTCGCGCTGCCGCCGTGCATCTCGGCGAGGCGGCGGACCAGCGTGAGGCCGATGCCGAGGCCGCCCATGTTGCGGTCGAGGCCGCGCTCGCCCTGCACGAAAAGATCGAACGCGCGCTCGGCGAGATCGGGCGACATGCCGATGCCGTCGTCGGCGACGCGCAGCACCGCCTCGCCGCCCTCGCGGCGCACGCTGACGCGGATGGTGCCCGGTAGCGGCGTGAACTTCGCCGCGTTCACCACCAGGTTGGCGAGGATCTGCTCGAGGCGGATCGGGTCGCCGTCGACCCAGGCCGGCTCCAGGCTCTGCATCACGCGGTGGTTCGCCGTGCGCCCCGCCGACTTGAGCGTGGCGAGCGCCGAGGCGGCGAGCGCGGCGAGATCGACCGGCTTCCTCTGCAGCGAGATCTTGCCCATCACGGCGCGGCCGGCGTCGAGCAGGTCGTCGGTGAGGCGCGCGAGATGGTCGGTCTGGCGCGAGATGATCTCGCGCGCGCGGCTGGCCGCTTCGGCGCCGGTGCGCGGGTTTTCCAGGAGGCGCGCGGCGTTGGCGATGGCGCCCAGCGGGTTGCGCAGCTCGTGGCCGAGCATGGCGAGGAACTCGTCCTTGGCGCGGTTGGCGCTTTCGGCGGCGGCGCGCGCGTCGCGCTCGCGGCGCAGCAGCTCCTCGCGTTCCGCCGCCGCCGCGCGCAGCGACTCGGCGACGTCGCGGATCTCGCGGATGTCGGTCACCGAAGGCTCGCCGCGTCCCATCTCGGCGATCGGCCGCGCGATGCGCCGGCCGATGAAGATCGCCGCGGCGATGCCGAGGGCGATCGAAAGCAGCAGCCCGCTGCCGTAGGCGATGAGCGAGCGGCGCACGGCATCGGTCACCACCCCGACCGGAATGCCGGGGGCCGCCGACCAGCCGCTGTCGGGCAGGCGGCTGTACGCGGTGAAGATCGGGTCGCCCTCGAGCGCCGCGGTGCGGCCGACGCCCTCGGCAGCGTCGCTCGCCATGAGCGCCTGCAGGCTGGGCGAGGCGGGCGTACCGAGCGTCTCGTAGTGCATGCGCGAGCGCGCGACGCGCGAGCCGTGGGCGTCGAAGATCGAGATCACCCAGTCGTCGGGCGCGCGCTGGCGCTTGACCACCTCGAGGATCATCTCGGGCTTGATCACCGCGGTGAGCACCCAGCGCAGCTCGCCGTCGCGGATCACCGGCACGCGGACGGTGAAGTACTGCTCGCCTCCAAGGCCCTTCGCCAGGCTGCCCACCGCGGAGGCGCGCGTGCGCACGACGCGCTCGAAGCTTGCCCGCTCGACCAGCTTTGGCAGCGGCGCACCATAGGCGAAGCGGGTATTCAGGAGCTGCCTGCCGGAGGGCTCGGAGACGATGATCGCCACCCAGTAGGGCTGCGTCGATGCGACGCGCTGCGCAACGCCGTAGTAGGCGCGCAAGTCGCCCTTGTCGAGGAGCGTCGAAGTAGCCATCGACTCGAGCACGGAGCGCGCACGCCGCAGCTCGCCGTCGACGCCGGTGGCGAGCGCCCGGGCGAGCTCGAGCGTCGAGCGCTCCATCTGCGCGCTTTGCTGCCGCGCGAGCGCGTAGACCGCCACGCCGGCCATCAGCGCGAGCGGCACGATCGCGACCGCGGCGAGCAGCAGCAGCCTGCGCCGCAGCGGCACGATGCGGCGGGGCTCGCTCACGGGCGGGCGTGCTTCTGCAGGAAGGCGTTGATCTCCTCGACCCGCAGCTGCGGCTCGTCCCGGTCGGGCCGGGAGCCGACGACGCGGTTCATCCACTCCATGTTCTGCTGCATGCGCGCGACGACTTGAGGCCATTCGGCCGCGGTATGGCGCTGCGGGTCGGGCAGCACATGGCACTGGCTGCAGGCGAGGCGGAACGCCTCCGCCGACGGACGCTTCACGTCCGGATAGCGCGCCGGATCGAGCGGCGTCTGCGCGTTCTCCTGCAGGTAGGCCTTCAGCGCCTGCGTCTCTTCCGGCGCCGGGGCGTGCACGCCGGCCATCATGTCGGCCATCAGCCGCCCCATGTTGCCGCGGCCTTCCATGCGCACCACCATGCGATCGACGATCGCCGGCCACTTGGCGGCGTGGTGCATCGCCGGGTTCGGCAGGTTGTGGCACTGCACGCAGTAGCGCTGCGCGAGGCGGGCGCCCTGCGAGCCGGGCTCGGGCAGCTCGCGCGACTCGAAAGTGGGCGGCAGGATGCGCTCGAGCAGCGGCCCGTAGGGGCTCGCCTCCCAGCGCTTCTTCGCGTCCGCCGCTTCGTCGGCGAGCGCCGCCGGGGCGAGCAGGACCAGCAGGATCGGCCAGCGCTTCATCGCCGGCAAGTCTACTTAAAGAGACGCGGCGCGGTCACCGCGCGAAAAGCCGAGGAGAGGCCCTTTCACGTCGCGGCCTGCGGCGAGGACCTTGAACAGCTCGCCCATCTCGGCCGGCGAGAGGAGCTTTTGCGCCTCGGCGGCGAGCGGCGCGTAGTGCAGGGCGTTCTCGACGTTCGCTTCGGCGAGCACCTCGGTGATGCCGCAGTTCACCAGGAACTGCGCCTGGCTGGCGTAGCCGAGCACTTCGAGTCCGCCCTCGCGCGCGGCGGCGGCGAGCGCGCTGAAGTCGACGTGCGCAGTGATGTCCTGGCCGCCGGGGTCGAAAAACACGTCGCCGTGCGAACGGTGGCGGTGGTGGCACATGAGCGTGCCCATCGAGCGGTCCGGGTGGTAATACTCGCGGCGCGGAAAGCCGTAGTCGATGACGAAGATGGCGCCGCTCTCGAGCCGCTCGGCGAGCGTTTTCATCCAGCCCCATCCAACCATCCCCAGCTCGCTTATATACGGGGTGGGTACTGAAATCTTTTGTGCCTCGTCCCGCAGCCCTCCGGGCGCTTCATGTTCTTCCCACTGGAGTCTTGCATCCTCAAAAACCACGCCTCGCTCGTAGATGCCCGTGTCGCGCCACGCAACGGCATGGACCGGCATGGCGTCGACGACTTCGTTGGCGACGATCGCGCCGCTGAAGCGCTCGGGCAGCGCGTCGAGGAAGCGGACCTTGCCGCCGAGACGCTGCCGCTGGCGCTCGCGCAAGTCGGCGCTGGTCTCGAGGACCCAGTATTCGCAGCCGAGCTCGTCGACCAGCGTCTCCGCGAGCGCGCCGGTACCGGCGCCGAGCTCGAGGATGCGCGGGAATTCACGCAGCTGCCGCGCGAGTGTGCGGCCGAAGAGCCGGCCGAGCTCGGGGGCGGTGACGAAGTCGCCTTGCGCGCCGAACTTGCGGGCGCCACCGGCGTAGTAGCCGAGCCCCGGCGCGTGCAGCGCGAGCTCCATGTAGCGCGCGAACGGGATCCAGCCGCCGGCGGCTTCAATCTCCTTGCGGATGAGGGAGAGCACCTCGGGAATTTAACCTAGAATCCCCAGCGTCCATGGAGGCGACGCTGCAGGGAAAAACCGCACTCGTGACCGGCGCCTCGCGGCGCGTCGGCGCGGCGATCGCGCGGCGCCTGCACGCGGGCGGCGCCAACCTCGTGCTGCACTACCGCGGCGCGGAGGCCGAGACCGCGGCGCTCGAAGCCGAGCTCAACGCCTTGCGGCCGAAGAGCGCCGCGCGCGTGAAGGCGGAGCTGCTCGCGCCGATCGCGCCGCGCGCGCTGGTGGCGGCGGCGCTCGAGCGCTTCGGCGGCCTCGACGTGCTGGTCAACAACGCCTCGAGCTTCTTCCCGGTCGCGCTCGGCGCGATCGAGGCCTCGCACTGGGAGGAGCTCATCGGCTCGAACCTGCGCGCGCCGCTGTTCATCGCGCAGGAGGCCGCGGCGCATCTCGCGAAAGGGCAGGGCGCGATCGTCAACATCGTCGACATCCACGCCGAGCGGCCGCTCAAGGGCTATCCGGTGTACAGCATCGCCAAGGCCGGGCTTGCCGCGCTCACGCGCTCGCTCGCCGTCGAGCTCGCGCCGCAGGTCCGCGTGAACGGCGTCGCCCCCGGCGCCATCGCCTGGCCCGAGGACGGCCAGTTCCCCGACGCCGAGCGCGGCCGCATCGTCGCCACGACGCCGCTCGGGCGCACCGGCACGCCGGAAGACATCGCGCAGGCGGTACACTTCCTTGCTTGCGCGCCCTTCGTCACCGGGCAGATCCTCGCGGTCGACGGCGGGCGCTCGATCTTTCTCTAGGAATCGCCATGGCGTGGATCTGGCTCACCGTCGCGGGGCTGCTCGAAGTCGTCTGGGCCACCGGGCTCAAATACACCGACGGCTTCGCGCGCGTAGTGCCTTCCGCCATCACCGTGGCCGCGATGGTGGCGAGCGTCTATTTCCTCGCGCTCGCGGTACGAACCATTCCGATCGGCACGGGATACGCCGTGTGGACCGGCATCGGCGCGGTCGGCGTGGCAATCGCCGGTATGATCCTGTTTGGCGAGCCGCGGACCCTGCTGCGGATCGGATCGATCCTGCTCATCGTCGCCGGCATCGTCGGATTGAAGATCGTGACATGAGCGACCCTCGCAAGGACAAGTACGAGAGCGACAAGCTCGCCAAGCGCCTGCGCCACCAGGTGGGCGACGCGATCGCCGACTTCCGCATGATCGAGGACGGCGACCGCGTGATGGTCTGCCTCTCCGGCGGCAAGGACAGCCACGGCCTGCTGGATCTGCTGCTGGGTCTGAGAACCAAGGCACCCGTGAGCTTCGAGGTCGTCGCGGTCAACCTCGACCAGAAGCAGCCGGGCTTTCCGGCGCGCGTGCTGCCCGAATACCTCGAGTCGCGCGGCATCCCGTTCCGCATCGTCGAGCAGGACACCTACTCGGTGGTGAAGCGCGTGATCCCCGAGGGAAAGACGATGTGCTCGCTTTGCTCGCGTCTTCGCCGCGGCATCCTGTACCGCGTCGCGGGCGAGCTCGGCGCCAGCAAGATCGCGCTCGGCCACCATCGCGACGACGTTCTCGCCACGTTCTTCCTCAATCTCTTCAACGGCGGCAAGCTGAAGGCGATGCCGGCGAAGCTGGTCTCGGACGACGGCCGCCACACGGTGATCCGGCCGCTGGTCTACGTCGCCGAAGCCGACCTGCTCGAATACTCGAAGCTGAAGGATTTTCCGATCATCCCCTGCACGCTGTGCGGCTCGCAGGAGAACCTGCAGCGCAAGGTGGTCGGCCGGATGCTGAAGGAATGGGAAAAGCAGCATCCCGGCCGTGTCGAGTCGATCCTGCGCGCACTGACCGACGTGGTGCCCTCGCATCTCCTCGATCGCAAGCTGTTCGACTTCGTCAACCTGAAACCGAGCGCGCTTGGCGAGATGGAGCATAGCGAGCCGCTGGTAGCGGCGCTTTTTTCCGAGCCATGAAGCCGACCGTCCTCGAATTGCGCGGCAAGAAGGGCCAGCGCCTCGCGATGCTCACGGCCTACGATTTCCCGACCGCCAAGCTCGCCGCCGAAGGCGGTATCGATCTGCTCCTGGTCGGCGATTCGCTCGGCATGGTGGTGCTCGGCTACGACTCGACCACGCCGGTGACGCTCGACGACATGGTCCACCACACGAAGGCCGCGCGCCGCGGCGCACCCGAGGCCTTTCTGGTCGCCGACCTGCCGTTCCTTTCCTACGCCACCGCGGAGCGGGCGCTCGCGAGCGCCGAGCGCCTGATGAAAGAGGCGGGCGCCGATTCCGTGAAGCTGGAAGGCGGCGAGGCGGTCGCGCCCGTCGTCGAGGCGCTGGTGCGCGCCGGCGTGCCGGTCATGGGCCACGTCGGCCTCACGCCGCAGACCGCTTCGGCGCTCGGCGGCTACAAGCTGCAGGGCAAGGACGAAGACACCGCGCGGCGCGTGCTGTCAGGCGCGGCCGCGCTGGAAGCAGCGGGATGCTGGAGCGTGGTGCTCGAGCTGATCCCGGCGCCGCTTGCGAAGCTCGTCACCGAGCGCGTCGGCATCCCGACCATCGGCATCGGCGCCGGGCCGGATTGCGACGGCCAGGTACTGGTGTTCCACGACCTGGTCGGAATGTTCTCGGGCTTCACGCCGACCTTCGTCAAGCGCTACACGGAGGCCGGCGCGGCCATCCGGGCGGCGATCGCGCGCTACGCCGCCGAGGTCCGCTCGGGCGCCTTCCCGGCCGAAGGCCAGAGCTTTCGCATGAAGGACGACGTCCTTCGGCGCATCTACGGCGGGTAGCGGGGAAATGAAAGTTCTCCGGAAAATCGCCTATGTTCTTCTCGCGTTCCTCGCCGGCGGCATGACGGTCACGGCGCAGGACTGGCGCACGGCGAGCCGCGAGCCGACCGGCGTCGCGCCCGATCCCGCGCGGGTGCGCGAAGCGGTGGTGCAGGTCTATGGCGCGCGCACCGTCGGCGTGAAAGGCTATTTCGGCGTGCATACCTGGGTGGCGGTCAAGCCGACCGACGCGCCGGAGTGGACGGTGTACGAGGTGATCGGCTGGCGCCTGCGCTACCAGGATACGGCGGTGGTGGTGCGCCACCGTGCGCCCGACGGCCGCTGGTTCGGCGCCGAGCCCGAGCTCTACGCCGACAAGCGCGGCGCGGGCGTCGACGATCTGATCCGGCGCATCGACGCGGCCGCGAAGAGCTATCCGTACGCAGCGGAATACGGCCTGTGGCCGGGACCGAACTCGAACACCTTCACGGCGTGGATCGCGCGCGCGGTGCCCGAGCTCGAGGTCGACTTGCCGCCGACGGCGATCGGCAAGGACTATCTGCGCGGCTCGGTGGTGGGCAAGGCGCCGAGCGGCAGCGGCTACCAGCTCTCCCTGCGCGGCCTGCTCGGCGTCGCGGCGAGCTCGGTCGAGGGCGTGGAGCTGAACCTCCTCGGCCTGAGCTTCGGCGTCGGCCCGCACGGGCTCAAGCTGCCGCTCGTCGGCACGCTCGGACCGGCGCGCTCCTTCGCGGCCGCCCCGGCCGCCGTTACGGCGCGACCTTAAGCCTGTCCGGCGCGGCGCTGGTCCTCTTCTCCGGGGGACAGGACTCGACGACCTGCCTCGCGTGGGCGCTCGAGCGCTATCCGCGCGTGGAGACCATCGGCTTCGACTATCGGCAGCGCCATCGCATCGAGCTCGACGCGCGGCCGAGGATCCTCGCCCGGCTGCGGCGGGAATTTCCGGCGTGGGCCGCCCGCCTCGGCGAGGACCGCGTCGTCGACCTCGGAATGCTGGCGGAGCTCGGCGACAGCGCGCTCACGCGCGAAGTCGCGTTCGAGATGGGAAAGAACGGGCTGCCGAATACCTTCGTGCCGGGCCGCAACCTGCTCTTCCTCACGGTCGCCGCTGCCCTCGCGTACCGCCGGGGCATCGAAGTGCTGGTCGGCGGGATGTGCGAAACGGATTTCTCGGGCTACCCGGACTGCCGGGATACCACCATGAAGGCGATGCAGGCGGCGCTCACCCTCGGCCTCGACCGCCGCATCGCCGTCGAGACCCCGCTGATGTGGATCGACAAGGCGGCAACCTGGAGCCTGGCGCGCGAGCTGGGCGGCGACGCGCTGATCGAGCTGATCGTCGAAGAGACCGTCACCTGCTATCTCGCGCAACGCGGCGAGCGCCATGCGTGGGGCCACGGCTGCGGCGCCTGCCCGTCGTGCGAACTGCGCCGGCGCGGGCATGAAAAGTGGTTAGCATCGCGCCATGCTTAGAGGAAGGACCGCGCTCGTCACCGGCTCAACCAGCGGCATCGGCCTCGCCATCGCGCGCGCGCTGGCGAAGCAGGGCGCCAACGTGATGCTGAACGGCTTCGGCGAGCCGGCGCTGATCGAGCGCCTGAAGAAGGAAATCGCCGGCGGCGGCGTGAAAGCGGAATTCAACGGCGCCGATATGACCAAACCGAGCGAGATCGAGTCGCTGGTGCGCGACACCGCGGCGAAGCTCGGCTCGCTCGACATCCTGGTCAACAACGCCGGCATCCAGCACGTCGCGCCGATCGACAAGTTCCCGGCCGAGCGCTGGGACGCGGTGATCGCGATCAACCTGAGCTCGAGCTTCCACACCATCAAGCACGCGCTGCCGCTCATGAAGCAGAAGGGCTGGGGCCGCATCATCAACATCGCTTCCTCGCACGGCCTGGTCGCCTCGGTCGAGAAAGTCGCCTACGTCGCCGCGAAGCACGGCATCGTCGGCCTTACCAAGGTGGTCGCGCTCGAGACCGCGCGCACCGCGATCACCTGCAACGCCATCTGCCCCGGCTGGGTGCTGACGCCGCTCGTACAGAAGCAGATCGACGCGCGCGCCGCGGAGAAGAAGATTCCGATCGAGGAAGCGAAGCTCGGGCTCCTCGGCGAGAAGCAGCCCTCGCTCGAGTTCGTCACGCCGGAGCAGATCGGCGAGCTCGCCGTGTTTCTCTGCTCGGAGGCCGCGGCGCAGATCCGCGGCGCCGCCTACTCGATCGACGGCGGCTGGACGGCGCAGTAGGCGTCAGCTCGTCTTGACGTAGCCCGCTTCGATACGGACGTTGAGAAGCGCCTGGCGCTTCTCTTCCTTCACCACCTTCATCGCGCGCTCGAGCGCGGGCAGCAGCGCCTTCGGGTCGGTCACCGCCTCGCCGTGGCCGCCGCTCGCCTGCACGACATGCTCGAAGCGCGGGGAAGGTTCGAGCGTCGCAAAGGGCGGCTCCTTCATCGCGGATGCGTGACCCTTCGGGTAGGTGGACAGCGTCGAGCGGTGCACCGCCGCCCAGCGCGCGTTGTTGGCGACGACGAAGAGGACCGGCAGGCGCATCGCTTCGGAAACATAGTGCGCGGCCGTCGGGTTGCCGAACATGTAGGAGCCGTCGCCGAGGGCGCAGACCACCGTCTTCTCCGGGGCGGCGAGCTTGGCGCCGAGCGCGGCGCCTATGCCCCAGCCCAGGCCGCCGGCCGAGGTATTGCCGAAGTAGCGGCCCGGCTCGCGGATCGTCATCTCCTCGAGCACGATCGGATACTCGTTCACCAGCAGGGAATCTT
>Ga0335084_10003310_pt1 | contig 15695 bp, 12 predicted proteins | sample Lox_Sample_44_FD_206721 | JGI IMG/M metagenome (GOLD analysis project Ga0335084, IMG submission 206721) | Soil microbial communities from Loxahatchee National Wildlife Refuge, Florida, United States - Lox_Sample_4.4 | ecosystem: Environmental > Terrestrial > Soil > Wetlands | place: USA... | reverse complement strand
GCCGCGGTCGAGGTCGGTCAGGAACGAGTCGACGTCCTCCAGCAGCTTCCAGATCCGGTCGGTCTTGCGCGGCTTCTCCGGCTCGCTCGTGACGGCGACCTGCTCCTGCTCTTCCTGAAGGGCCGACGTCGCAAGCGCGGTCAGATGGGCCGCCCCCTGGAGATCTCCGGAGGCCCGCTTGAACTCGATCAACTGCTCCAGCGGGGCCACCCGCGCGGTCACGCCGCGGCCCAGGTCCAGGGTCGTCGCGGCCTCGTCCAACTCCGCGAACCCCGTCGGGTTCTCGAAGCAGTCCAGGCGGCCGGCCACCGTCATGAACGAGACACGATGCTCGCCGACCGGCCCGTCCTCGCGTGCGCCGAGGTCCTCGAGCGCGTAGCCCATGCGTTCGAGGTTCTCGTTGTCCGGCGGCAGGCAGATGTCGACGTCATCGGTCTCGACCGGCGAACCGTGCGCCGCGGCCGCGACCCCTCCGATCAGGATGTACGAGACGCCGTGCGCCCGCAGCCCCGCGAGGATCCGCAGCGGATCGAACTCCTCAGCCATGATTTCCCCCTCATCAGCCGATACCCGCATCATCGGCTCCGCGGGCCCCGATCCTTGACCACCGTTTCGGCCGGTCCCGGTCCCCCGACCCGGTGAGGCCCTCCCGGCCGACACGCGGCGTACCATCGACCCATGACGCGGCAGATCGGCTCCCTCCTGAACGGCGCCCTCGTACCCGGCAACCCCGGCTCGCAACGGACGATCGCGAACCCGGCCCGGCTGGACGAGATCGTCGCCGAGGCGACCCTGGCCGATGAGGCGACGTTCGTGCAGGCGTGCCGTCTCGCGAAGCGGGCGCAGCCTGCGTGGGCCACCGTCCCCGCGCCCGTGCGCGGCCGGGCGATCCAGCAGCTCGGGCGGCTGGTGGAGGACAACGCGGAGGCGCTCGCCCGGATCATCACCCGCGAGATCGGCAAGCCGATCCGAGAGTCGCGCGGCGAGGTCCAGGAGGTCATCGACACCTGCACGTTCTTCCTCGGCGAGGGACGACGGCTCTACGGCATGACCGTGCCCTCGGAGATGCCCGACAAGCAGCTCTTCACGTTCCGCTCGCCCGTCGGCGTCGCCGCGATCGTCACGGCGGGCAACTTCCCGGTGGCGGTCCCATCCTGGTACCTGGTCCCGGCGCTCCTGTGCGGGAACGCCGTCGTGTGGAAGCCCGCCGAGTACACGCCCGCCACGGCCGAGTCCTTCGCGCAGCTGATCCTGCACGCCGGCTTCGCTGAGGGGGCGTTCCAGCTCGTACTCGCCGACGGGCCGACGACGTTCGCGGGGCTGGAGCACGCGATCGAGGACGGCTCGCTCGACAAGGTCGGCTTCACCGGGTCGACCGATGTCGGCCGGCGGATCGGCGAGCTGTGCGGCCGCAACCTCCAGACGCCGTGCCTCGAGCTCGGCGGCAAGAACCCGCTCGTCGTGATGCCGGACGCGGACCTCGACCTCGCGGTGGAAGGTGCGCTGTTCAGCGGGTTCGGGACCGCCGGCCAGCGCTGCACCTCGCTCGGCACCGCGATCGTGCACACGGACGTGCACGACGACTTCGTCGACCGCTTCACGAAGGCGGTGGCCGAGGCGCCGATCGGGGATCCGACCGCCGACGTCCTGTACGGCCCGATGATCGACGCGCGGTTCGCGGAGCGCTTCGAGGGGTGGTTAGGCCTGATCCGGGACCACCACACCGTCCACGGATCGAGCGCGATCGGACGGATCACCCGTGCGCAGCCGCGCGAGGGGTTCGTCGGCGACGACGCCGAGGCCGGGCTGTACTACCACCCGACGATCGTCGACGGCGTCACCGCGGAGGACGACCTCTACCGAACCGAGACGTTCGGGCCGATCGTCGGCGTCGCCACGTTCGAGACGTTCGACGAAGCGATGGCGCTCGCGAACGGCCACGGCTACGGGCTCTCGTCCTCGATCTACACGACCGATCCGCTGCACGCCTTCCGGTTCCGCGAACGCGTCTCGGCCGGCATGGTCAGCGTGAACAACTCGACGAGCGGGGCGGAGGCCCATCTGCCGTTCGGCGGCAACGGCAAGAGCGGCAACGGCAGCCGGCAATCGGGCGTGTGGGTGCTCGACCAGTTCACGCGCTGGCAGGCGATGAACTGGGACTACTCGGGGCGCCTACAGAAGGCCCAGATGGACGTGATGGGCGTCTCGGCCGATCTGTCGTTCCGGCTGCCCGGCTGACTCAGCCGGACGGCGAAGCGCTCGCCGAGGGCGAGGCGCTCGGCGACGTCGTCGGCGTCTGGCTCTGCCCCGACAGTTTCGCGGCCTGATCGACGTCCTGCTGCGCGGCGTTGATCTCCGACTGGTAGGTCGCGAGGTCGCCGCGGGTCAGCGCCGCCTGCGCGTTCTGGAAGTGGGACTGCGCCTCACCCAGCAGCCGCTGGATCTGCTGCGACACGCTGCCGGTGGGCGGCGGGTTCCCCCCACCGTTGCCGGTCGACGGCAGGCCGGTGACGGCTTCGCGGAGCGCCGAATCGAGGTCCTTCCCGAGCGAGACCTGGCCCTGGCTGCCGTTCACGATGATCACCTGCTTGAGCTCCGGCACGGCGGCCTCCTGCACCGCGCGGACGTAGACGGGCACGGCGTACAGGAACGAATCGTCGATCGGGATGACGAGGAAGTCGCCGAACTGCACCGTCGACCCGCCCTGACCGAGCAGCGTCCGTTGCGCCGAGAACGTCGGGTCCTGGTTGATCCGCGACATCACCTGCGTCGGGCCCTCGATGTTGCGGCCCTCGGGTAAGCGGAACACCGTCAGCTTGCCGTAGTCCGCCGGGTCGGACGAGGCGGCCATCCAGGCGACCATGTTCTGCCGGTCGGCCGGCACGAACGGGATCACGAGCTGGAAGGCCTCGGTGTCCTGTCCCGGGAGCCGGATCAGTTGGTAGTACGGTCGCATCGGGACGGAGGCATCCGTCGCGGGCACGGTCGGATCGTCGGGAAGGGCCCAGAAGTCGCTCTTCTGGTAGAAGGCCGACGCGCTGGTCACGTGGTAGTTCGTGTACTGGAACGCCTGCACCTGGAAGAGGTTCTCGGGGTAGCGGAAGTGCGCCTGGATGTCCGGCGGCGCCTGGGTGATGTCGGTGAACAGGCCCGGGAAGGCGTTCGACCAGGCCTGGACGATCGGGTCGGCCCGGTCACCGGTGAGGTACGCGTAGTACGTGATCGTGCCGTCGTAGGCGTTCATGACGGCCTTCACGGAGTTCCGCAGGTAGTTGACGTTGCCCTGGAGCAGGCCGCCGGTGGCATCGCCGACGTCGACCGCCTGCGAGTAGGGGTACTGGTCGGTGTACGTGTACGCGTCCCAGATCCATTCCGGCTGCCCATCGATGATCGCGAAGTACGGGTCGCTGTCGAAGCCCAGGAACGGGACGGGCTTGCGGATCCGCGTCTGGATGTCGCGGTTGATCAGGATCTTGCTCTTCGACGTGATGCTGCTCGAAACCAGCAGGTTGTAGTCGCGGTACTTCCAGGCGAACATCGCGCGCCGGATGAAGTTCGACAGCTGGATCCCGCCCTTGCCGGCGTACGGCGCGGTCGAGCCGCCCTGCGGGTTGTCCTCGGTGATGTTCGTGTTCGTGACGACGAACGGCACGTCGTTGCTCTCGCCGTAGTAGATCTCGGGCTGCTTCATCTGCAGGGCGGGATCGTCCGTGACCGGCGGCAGGTCCTGGAGCCGGAACACCGGCTGCCCCTGGGATGTCGCCGTGTTCACCTGCGCGGCCACGGCCCCGTAGCCGTGCGTGTACGTGAGGTGCTGGTTGGGCCATGTCTGGGCGGCCGGCGCCAGCCCCGCCTGGTCGATCTCGCGGGGCGAGACCATCAACACCCGCTCCTGGCCCTCGATGTTGTAGCGATCGACGTCGACGTCGTCGAAGTTGTAGTACTGCCGCTGGCGCTGCAGCGACTGGAAGTTCTCCTCCAGGATCGGCACGCCGCGCCACACCCGGATGTTCGAGACGGTCCCGCTGTTGTCCTGGATCTGCTGGGCCGTGAGCGGGCCCGTGACCGGGTGCTGCTGCGCCTGGATCGTGTTCAACGCGAAGGCAATGTTCGTCGCATTGATGTTGTCCGTGATGTAGGGCGACTCGTAGTTCTGCTCGTTCGGCTCCACGCGGAACTGCTGCACGAACGCGGGATACGCGGTACCAAGCAGGACCGAAACCAACAGCAGCAGCCCGACGGCGATCACCGGCAGGCTCCACTGCCGCAGGCGGATGTTGAGGAAGAACAGGATCGCGCAGATCACCGCCACGATCGTCAGGAACGTGAGGGCCGGCAGTTGCGCCTTCACGTCGGTGTACGACGCGCCCTCCACGACGCCGCGCGTCGAGGTCAGCAGGTCGTATCGGCCGAGCCAGTACCCCCACGCCTTCACGAGCATGATCAGGCCCAGCAGTACCGAGAGGTGGGCGCGAGCGGCCGGGGTCACCTTGTCGGCGAACATCGGGGCCTGCGGCCGGATCCCGCCCCACAGCAGGTGCGCGACGCCAACGATGATCGTGACGCCGACCAGGGAGGAGAACAGCCAGCCCTGGAGGAACCGGAGCCACGGCATCGTGAAGATGTAGAAGGAGGGATCGCGATGGAACAGCGGATCGGGGTTCCCGAACGTGATGCCCGAGCCACCGCGCCACAGCAGGAAGGTCTTCCACTCGCCCGAAACACCGATCCCTACCAGCAGGGCGATGAGCGCGGCGCCGACCGGCATCAACCAGCGCAGGTACGGATCGGACGCATCGCGCACCCGGGCCAGCACCTCCTGGTCCGGCGTCATGATCCTGGTGGTCGGCCGGATCCGCCGGGCGATGATGAGGTTCGCGTAGAGCAACCCGAAGAACAGCAGGCCGAAGACCAGCCCGAGCAGGAACCTCGTGCGGATCGTCGTCCAGAAGACGCTGCTCTGCCCGATCTCGCGGTACCAGAGCAGGTCCACCACGGCGCCGGAGAGCGCCGTGAACAGGATGGCCAGCAGCACCAGCACGCCGATCACGATCAGCGGCCAGCGCCGAGACCGGGACGGGAGGCGGATCGTCGACATCGGGTACGGGTGCTCCTCGCGGACGCGGGCGGGGCGGGATGCCCCGCGCTCCAGCCTACTTCACGCGCTCGTTCCGTCGGCCCCCAGGTCCTTGAGGGCGTCATCGAAGCTCGACACCGAGAACACCCGCATGCCCCCGGTATCCACCTTCTGGAGCTCGGCCATGTTGTCCGCCGGCGCCAGGAACACGCTCGCCCCGGCCTTCTCGGCGGCGATCACCTTGTCGCGGATCCCGCCGATCGGCCCGACGGCGCCCGTGCGCGGATCGATCGTCCCGGTGCCGGCGATCCTTCGTCCGGCGGTCAGATCGCCGGGCGTCATCAGCTCGTAGAGCCCGAGGGCCCACATCAGACCGGCGGAGGGCCCGCCGACCTTGGCGCTCGCGATCGAGACCTCGAACGGGAACGGGTTCAGCAGGCTCACCCCGACGAGGCGCCGCGGGTCGTTCGCTACGCAGCGCCTACGCGTGAACCGAGCGTGCTCGATCGTGCCGTCGACGTTGACGCGGAAGTCCAGCGCCTGGCCGGGCCTCGCGGCCTGGATCGCCTTCGAGGCGTCCCGCACGCTGCCGACCGGCCTGCCGTCGATCGCGACGATCACGTCCCCGGGGAAGAGCTGGCCGTCCGCCGGGCAGTCCGGGACGGTCGACTCCACGAGGGCGCCCCGACCGTGCTCCTTCGGATAGCCGTCGAGCTCCTTCAACACCAAGGCGGTGGCATCGATCTTGCTCTGGTCCATCTGAGAGATCGAGCGCTGGTTCTGGACGTCCTCGGGCACGCCCGGCTCGAACAGGTCGGACCTCGGGATCACGCTCAGGTCCGGATCCACCCACGCCCAGAGCGCCGTGAGGGGTGAGAGCTGGTAGTACCGGACGGTCGTCATCACGAGCTGCCCGGTGGGCTCGTAGCGAGGCTCGTCGTTCGCATAGTCGATCAGCGGGGTTACCGATTGCGCGGGGCCGGGGCCGAGCGCGTAGTAGGGGATGCGCACCCAGGCTGCGGCCAGGAGCCCCACGACGACGAGCACGAAGGCGGCGGTGCGGAACGGATGGCGCATCGGGGCACCCATGCTACGGGTGCTTCGCCGCGGACCTCGTCCGGGTTCCTCGAACAGGCGCCCGGGGAGCGGTAGGCTCGGCGCGATGGCGTACCTGCTGGTGCTGGTGGTCGCCGCCGCCGTGGGCGCGGGGGTCTACGTGTTCACCCTGCGGCAGCCGCCGGTCGGCCCACCGAGCGCCCCGGCGGAACAGGATCCGGCGGGCGGCGGCGTTGCCGACCCCGGTCTCGTCGGGCCCTACGTGCCGGTCGTCGCGGCCTCGACGGACTGGGAGTCGAGGCTCACGAGCGCGCTCGGCCTGGTCATCGCCGTGATCGTGGGCGCCGTCACCCTGGCGGCATCCACGTACCTCGCGTTCGCGGTCGTGGGGAAGCTGGTGCACCGCTTCACCGGCTGAGCCGGGCTACGAGATCTCGGGCGTGACGTCCCGCAGTTCGCGCAGGAGATGCTGGGACAGACGGTCGTCCTCGCGGAGACGGCCTTCGAGGTTGTACCAGCCGGCCCAGTCCTCCAGGGCCGCCCGCGTCCGAGCGTCGTACGCGCCGCTCACCTCGCCGTCGTAGCGGCCGACCCCCGCGAGCCGGCGCTGCACCTCGGCGACCAGATCCGGCGTGGGATCCAGGAGCGGGTCGTTGCGGATCAGCATCGTGTCGTCCCACACGCCGAACAGCCGCGCGAGCTCCGACGGCGCGTCCGGATGGTCGTCGACCCGAAGATCGATGTAGCGGTCGTTGCGACCCTCGTAGCCGCCCCCCTCGCGGACGACCAGCATCGCGGCCGACTGCTTGCCCCGTCGGTCACCGCCGGCGGCATCGCCAGCACGCAGCGCCGCCATCAGCCGATCCGACAGTTCGCCCTCCGCAGCGGCGAACGCGCGGACCAGCTCCTGCACGACCGCCTCCCCCGCGAGGATGTTCCCCTGCGCCGCGACGGTTCCGTCGGTGACCCCGCCGGCCCAGTGCACGCACCCCGATCCGGTGAACGTCGCGGCGCCGCCCCGCCCGTCGACGAACCCGGCCTGGCGCTCGTCGCGTCCGTCGTCGCCCTCCAGGACCGCGTCGAGCGCCTCGGCGGCGGGCATGCCCCCGGCCATGAGCCCCAGCCCGTCCGGGCCGAAGGCCGTGTTCGCCCAGGCCTGCGTCGCGACCGCTCCGACGCCCGCCTTCGCCCACGGCACCACGGCGCCGACGCACGGGAACTTCGAGGCCACCGCGACGCCGAGATCGCCGTTCGCCGGATCGAACGCCACGATCGAGAACGTCATCGGCTCCCTCCCCTCACCGGCGGCCTCCCGGCCGGACGAGCTGGAACGCGGAGCGGTACTCCTCGAGGTGCTCGAGCATGCGCCCCGCGCCGAGCGCGACCGTCTCGAGCGGGCGCTCCGCGATGTGCACGGGCACCTCGCACTCCTGCGCGAGGAGCAGGTCGAGGCCCTTCAACAGGCTGCCGCCGCCGGTCAGGAACATCCCGGTCTCCACGATGTCGTGCGTCAGCTCCGGCGGAGCGTGGGCGAGCGTACGCCGAGCGGCGTCGATCATGCGTCCGATCGGCTCGGACATCGCGTGGCGCAACTCGTCCTCGTCGAGCTTGACCTCGACGGTGTTGCCGGTGGCCAGCTCGCGTCCGACGACGAGAGCGGCACGGCCGCTGGCCGACGGGAACGCCGAGCCGAGTGCGAGCTTCAACTCCTCCGCGGAGGTCTCGCCGATCGCGACGCCGTACGCGGAGCGGATGTGCTCCTGGATCCCCGCGTCCAGGTCGAACCCGCCGACCCGGACCCCGCCGCCCGAGACGACGCCGCCCATCGACACGACGGCCATCTCCGACCGGGCGCCGCCGATGTCCACGATCAGGTGGCCGACCGGCTCGTGGATCGGCAGGCCGGCGCCGATCGCGGCGGCGAGCGTCTCCTCGACGAGCGTGACCTGCTTGCCACCGCTGTCGTCGATCGCCTCCTCGAGCGCGCGACGCTCGACCGGCGAGCTGGCCGACGGGATGCAGACCAGCACACGCGGCTTCGGGTAGCGGCCCGGCGCGGTCTTCCGCAGGACGCCGGCGAGGAACCGCTGCGTCACCTCGAACTCCGTGATCGCCCCGGTTCGGAGCGGCCGCATGGCGATCACGTTGCCCGAGTCGCCGCCGCGAACCCGCGCGACGTCGTCGCCGATCGCGATCACGTCGCCGGTCGACACGCGGAGCGCGACCACGGTCGGCTGCGCGAACACGATGCCGTCGCCCTCCCGGTACACGACCGTGTTCGCGGTGCCCAGATCGATCGCCAGGTCTCGCCCCACTAGGCCCCCATCACCCACCGGGCCTCGCCCGTCTCGAAGGACTCCCGCTTCCAGATGGGCACGTCGTGCTTCAGCTCCTCGATGCCGAAGCGGCAGGCTTCGAACGCCTCGGCTCGGTGCGCGCTGGAGACCGCGACCACGACGCTGGCCTCCCCGACCTGCAGATCCCCGACGCGGTGCAGCAGCGCGACCCGGCCGACGGGCCACCGCTCGAGCATGCGAGCGGCGAGCTCCTCGAGCCGCTCGACCGCGAGCTCCTCCCAGGCCTCATACGTGAGTCCCGTGACGACCTCTCCGTCCGGCCCGGCGTCGCGAACGGTGCCGATGAACATGCAGGTGCCTCCGGCGGCGGGATCGTCGACGTACGACAACGCTTCGTCGACGACGAGCGGCTCCGGGGTCACGCGGACGAGCGTGCGGTCGGGCGACACGGCGGCCATCGTAGCGCGAGGACGTCGTAGGCTGGCCGGATGAGCGATCCTGGCTTCCCGTTCGGCATGGACCCCGACGCGCTCCGCGACGCGCCGTTGTTCCAGGAGCTCCAGCGCGTGATGGCGTCCTCGTCCGGACCGGTCAACTGGGAGCTGGCGCGGCAGGTGGCGGTCGCCACTGCCGTCGAGGCCGGTGCCGATCCTGATCCCTCCGACGAGGATCGCGAGTCGCTGGCGCAGGCCGTCCGGGTCGCCGAGCTCCAGGTCGCGGGATCCACCGGCCTCGCGGCGCCGACCGACGTCGTCGAGGTCCGCCCGGTCCGTCGCGCGGGATGGGTGCTCGCGAACGTCGACGGGCTCCGCGGCCTGCTCGAGCCCGCGGCGGCTCGGATGGGCGAGGCGCTCGGCCGGGCGATGGCCGAAGGGATGCCGGCGGAGATGGGACCCATGGGCGGTCTGATGACGCAGCTCGGTCCCCTGCTCCAGGGGACGCAGGTCGGACAGGTCCTCGGGTTCCTCGCCCAGCGGGTGCTCGGGCAGTACGACGTCGCGGTGCCGCGCGACGAGGACGGTGGCGCGTTGCTGTTCGTCGTGCCGAACCTCGCCGCGTTCGAGCGTGACTGGGCCCTCGATCCGACCGAGTTCCGGACGTACGTCGCGCTGCACGAGGTGACCCACCGCTTCGAGTTCGCTCGGCCGTGGGCGCGCCCACGGTTCGCCGGGCTCGTCGACGACTTCCTCTCGACGATGACGATCGACGTCGACCGGATCCAGGAGCGGCTGGCGACGATCGACCCCTCGGATCCTGAGTCCTTCCAGCGGGCGCTGTCGGGCGACGAGGACGACGGGATGTTCGGCGCCGTGCTCGACGACGAGCAGCGCCTGAAGCTCGGGCGGATCCAGGCGTTCATGGCGGCGGCGGAGGGCTACGGCGATCACGTGATGCACGGGGTCGGCGCGCATCTGCTCTCGACGTATCCACAGATCGACGAGGCGATGCGCCGGCACCGGGAGGACGAACGCGCCGACCCGGTCTTCGAACGGCTGCTCGGCGTCGAGATGAAGCGGGATCAGTACCGGACCGGGCGCGCCTTCTGCGACACGGTGGTCGAGCTGACCGATGAGACGACGCTCGCCCGGATGTGGGATTCGGCCGAGGCGCTGCCGTCCCTGCCGGAACTGGACGAGCCGCGCCTGTGGCTCGCTCGCACCGTCTGAGCGACCCTCAGGGGGCCGGGAACGACACGAACACGGCGCGACCGCCGATCGTGCCGCGCGCGGTGGCGACGGCGCGCGGATGCCAGTCGTTCCACGCGAGGCGCAGATGCCCGGCGTCGACGCCCGGGCCGCGCACCCCGACCGACGCGCTGATCAGGCCGTCGGCGAGGTCCCAATGGACGGTGCCGCTGACGCCCGCATCGCGCACCCATCGGATGTCGTGCAGACCGAACCAGACGGCGACCCAGCCCGCCGTGTCGAACCGGCCACCGCGCAGGCCGACGCCGTGGTAGCCGTACATCTCCCACCACCGGGCGATCACGTCGGCCACGGCGTTCGCCGCGACCACCGCGGCGCGACGGCCCGGGCCCATCCGGCCGAGGCCGGCGGCCGTCATCGGGAACCGGTCGACGACCCGGACCTCGTTGTACCGCCGTGCGCAGGACGTGTCGCCGGCGTTGAGCGTCCGAACGAAGCGGACGACGATCGTCGACGCGCACCGCCCGTGGTCGTCCAGCGCGGCGATGTGGTTCATGTTCCGGACGTCGACGAACGTGGCGTCCGGGAACTCCGACGCGACATCCCGTGCCCCCTCCGGTGAGGTCAACGAGTCGAGGTCGCCCGACAGGACGAGCACGGGGACCGACGGGTACACGGGATGGGGCGGCAACGGCGGGTTCGCGCGCGACGGACGAGGCCACAGGATGCAGGAGTCGTAGGGCTGAACGCCGGACAACGGTGCGGAGAGCCACTGGGCGATCGTGAACGGTGCGAATGCCGCCGGGTCGGTGCGCCGCAGCCGGCGGATCCCCGCCGCGTACTGACGACGACGCACGGGCACCGTCGCGTTCCGGTCGAACGGCAACGTGGTGTCGTTGCAGTTCGTCGCCAGGTAGAGGCCCTCCGAGAACGCGTGCGGGTCGCCGGCGCCGGAGAAGTACAGGTTCTCGGCCGCCAGCCGGAGCAACGGGTGGGTGTCGTGGGCCGGTCCGAGATAGGCGCGGATCGCGGGGTCCAGCTCCCGGTACAGGTCGAGGCTGCTTGCGGCGGCCGTCGCGAACGTGATCAGCGCGCCCACGTCGACCGTGACGTGCCGAAGGACCCCGTCGGCGTTTAAAGCTGTCCCGACGATCGGGTGCCGCTGCAGGGCAGCCGCCAGCCGGCGCATCCGCCGGATCGGCCCACCCGGGACACCGGCGCAGCCCGGATCGCGACGGCACGCTCGGCGGAACGCGGCCCGCAGCGCCCGGTTCGTGTCCCGGTACCAGGGATCCGGGCCGACGACCGGGTAGGCGCTGTCCAGCATGAGCGAGCGGAGCAGATCGGGGTGCCGCACCGCGAACACCTGGCCGAAGAACGTCCCGTACGAATCGCCGTAGAGATCGATCCGGTCGATGCCGAGCGCCGTGACCACGTCGGCCAGATCGTCGGCAGCGTCCGCCGTGCCGTAGTCCACCGCGGTCGCGCCGAGCTGCCGTCCGCAGGCGCCGGCGTTCTGGACGTAGTTCCCGCGGTAGGACTGGAGCTTCGGGCAGTCGATCGCGCCCGAGTCACCGGTCCCCCGGTTGTCCACCAGCAGGAGCTGGTACCGACCGAGCAGCGGGCGGAACAGGTCGAGGTAACTGTCGCGGTACTGGCGGGTCGCGTAGCCGGGACCGCCCTGTACGGCGACGATCGTGCCGAGCAGCGGCAGCGTTCGGTTCCGCCGTGGATGCAGCTCCACGCGGATGCCGATCGAGCGACGGGCCGGATGCGTCCGATCGAGCGGGACCCGGAGCGTGCCGCAGCGAGCATGCGGCACGTGGGGGCACCGGACGAGTTGGAGCGTCGCCGCCGCAGCCGCGCTCGAGGCCGCGACCTGCGGGGCCCCCGCGGCTGGCACGAGGGCCGCCATCACGATGATGAGCAGCGCGGCGGCGATGCGTCGCACGGGCGTCACTCCTTGCGGTCGGCGACTCGGCCGGAGAGGGTACCTGAGCCGCTATCCTCTCGCGGGTGGAGACCATCGGGGAGCTCGTCGCGGCGGCGATCGTCGACGAACGCGTCTGGCAGACCCAGGGGGACATGGCCTCCGACGGCGTCTACCTGACCGGCCAACCCGGCCCGGCCCTGCCGTTCGTGCTCTACCGCGCCTGGAAGGTCGGCGTCGGGATCGTCGAGGAAGAGGTTCGGATGTACGGGCCGTCCGGCCGGATGGTGTGGCGGTGGGGGCCCGAGCCCCGCCGGATGAACGGCATGTTCGACCTCACCACCGAGATCGACCTGGTGACGAACGGCGTCTTCGACGAGACGGGGACCTACGTCGCGTCGTTCATCCTGGACGGACAGGTCGTCGGGGAAATCGAGCTGCCGGTCTACGTGCAAGCCGCCCCGTTGAAGCTGCCGAAGGAGATCGAGGACGGGCTGAAGCGCTCGGACGTGATCTGGGTGGGGGCGGACGTCGGCGGCCGGCGGCAGCAGATCCCGGCGTGGTTCGTGTACAAGGACGGCAAGATCTACGTGCTCTCGCAGCGCGAGCCGGGCCCGCAGGAGCAGACGGTCCCCGGCATCGGCCGCGCGAGGGAGTTCATCGTCACGACGCGGCGGAAGGGGCGCGACACGTCCCTGGACGAGTTCACGGCGGCGCCCCGGCTCCTGGAAGGTGCCGAATGGGAGGCGATGGCCGCCGCGCTCGTCGACAAGCGGAAGTCCCGGGTCGGCCCGCCGGCCGATTCGCTCGCGCGATGGCGCGGCTCGGCCGACATCCTCGAGCTGACGCCGAACGTCCCGGCGGTCGTGTAACTAGCGGTTCATCGCCCGGCCGATCGCCTCGGCGATCGCGGCCAGCTGCCCTCCGAGCTCGATGACCTCGGCCGGCGTCAGCGCCTGCGCACCGTCCACGAGGGCCTGTTCGGGATCGGGGTGCACGTCGACCATCACGGCGTCGGCGCCCGCCGCCACCGCCGCCCGCGCCATCGCGGCGACCAGGTGCCGCTTCCCCACCGCATGCGACGGGTCGACGATCACCGGCAGGTGCGACTCGTGTTGCGCCACGGCCATCCCGGCGAGGTCGAGCGTGTTGCGGGTCGAGGGCTCGAACGTGCGGATGCCGCGTTCGCACAGGATGATCTCCGAGTTGCCTCGCTGCGCGACGTACTCGGCGGCCTGCAGCCACTCCTCGACCGTCATCGCCAGCCCGCGTTTGAGCATCACCGGCTTGTTCGCGAGGCCGACCTCGCGCAGCAGCTCGAAGTTCTGCGCGTTCCGGGTTCCGACGCGGATGCAGTCCGCGACCTCGGCGACGTGCGCCACCTGGGAGACGTCGGTGACCTCAACGACGAACGGCAGGCCGAACGTGCGCCGGACCTCCTCCAGGATCTCGATCCCCTCCTCGCCGAGCCCCTGGAACGAGTACGGCGAGGTGCGCGGCTTGAAGACGTCGCCGCGGAGGATCGCGGCGCCGGCGTCCTTCGCCGCCCGCACCGCCAGCATCGTCTGCTCGGAGTCCTCCACCGCGCACGGGCCCGCGATCAGCGTGAACGTGTCGCGACCGACCGGCACGGTGCCCACCTTGACCACCGTCGTCTCCGGATGCAGGTCGCGCGAGACCATCTTGTAGGGCTTGCCGATCTGGATCACGTGATCGACGCCCTGCATCTGGTTCCACTCGATCGACTTGAACCGCTCGGTGTCCCCGACCAGCCCGATGATCGTGTGGACCGTGCCGCGAGAAACGAACGCCTCGCCGCCGTGTGCGCGGACGCGGTCTGCGACCGCCTCGATATCGGTGTCGGTGGCGTCCGCCGTCATGACGACGACCATGTGGTCGAACCTCCTCGGTCGGCCCGATCGTACGGCCCGGGAAACCGAAACCCCGGGTCGTCCGGCCCGGGGTCGCTGGCTGCTGGTGGCTGCTGGCGACTACGCCGGGCTGGGCCCGACGAAGAGATACCAGGAGCGATACGCGCGCTGCATGTCGGCGGCATGGTGGCAGACGCCGGCCGCACCTGGCAAGCGACCGGGCCCGCCCACTACCATCCGACGCCATGGCCGACCCCATGGCGCCGACCGTCCTCGATCATCCCCTCGCCCACGACCTCCTGGCAGGGCTCCGCGACCGGACGACGCCGCCGGACCGGTTCCGCACGCTGACGCGCCGCCTGGGCTGGCTCCTCGTCATCGAGGCCACGCGCGACCTCGCCACACGCGACGTCGAGGTCGACACGCCCCTGGAGACCGTGCGCGCCCGGGTGCTCGCCGAGCCGATCGTCGCGATCCCGGTCCTGCGCGCCGGTCTCGGTCTCCTCGACGCGACGACCGACCTCTACCCGGACACCGTCGTGGGCTACCTCGGGATGGAACGCGACGAGGTCACGCTCCAGCCGCGCGACTACTACGCGAAACTGCCGCCGATGCAGGGCCGCCGCGCCCTCGTCCTCGACCCGATGCTCGCGACCGGAGGGAGCGGCAGCGCCGCCCTCGCCCACGTGAAGGCGCACGCCGAACCGCGGTCGATCTCGTTCGTGTGCGTGGTGGCCGCCCCCGAGGGGGTCGCGAGGCTCGCGCAGGATCATCCGGACGTGCCGGTGATCGCCGGCGCGCTCGACCGGCAGCTGGACGACAGCGGCTTCATCCTGCCCGGGCTCGGCGATTTCGGCGATCGGCTGCACGGCACGGTCGAGCCCGATCGCTAGATCGCTCGGTCGCTAGGTGGTGCCGCCCTCGTAGGCCCTCCCGGCCGCGGCCGGCGGGCGGACCTTCCCGACGAACCCCGCGAGCACCACGATCGTCACGACGTACGGCGTCATCCGCACGAACGGATCGGGGATCAGCCGGAGCCCGGGCGCGTCCATCAAGCGGAGCGGGATCGCCTGCGCGAAGCCGAAGATGAACGCGGCGAGCATGAGCCGGATCGGGTCCCAGTTCGACAGGATCAACGCCGCGAGCGCGATGAACCCGAGCCCCTGCGTTTGCCCCTCGCCCCAGCTGTTCGTCACCTCGACCGAGAGGTAGGCGCCGGCGAGTCCCGCGAGCGCGCCGGAGAGCAGCACGCCCTCGTAGCGCAGCGGCGCCACCCGAACGCCCAGCGACCGGGCGGCCTCCGGGTTCTCTCCGCACGATCGCAGCCGCAAGCCCCACCGGGTCCGGTACAGGGCATACCACACGGGTACGACCAGCAACGCCGCAACGACGACCATCGGCGAGAGCTGTTGGAACGCTCGTCCGAACCCCCAGGGGATCCTCGACAGCAGCGGGATGTTGATCGGGTTGAGATGCGGCTGGCCAGGATCGGATTGCGTCGCCTGTCCGAAGAAGATCGTGGACAGGAACCGCGCGATGCCGATCGCCACCAGGTTGATCACGACGCCGGACACGATCTGGTCGACGCGGAAGGTCACGGTCACGAGCGCGTGGATCGACGCGAAGATCGCCCCGGCCAGCATCCCGATCAACAGGCCCATGATGGGACCCCAGGGCAGCCCCCACCCGAGCCCATCCGGCGGCGGCAGCGTGAAGTGGTGCGCGCCCCACGAGCCGGTGACGGTGCCGATGATCATCATGCCCTCGAGGCCGATGTTCACGATGCCGGAGCGCTCGCTGAACAGACCCCCGAGGCCT
>Ga0335084_10003309_pt1 | contig 15695 bp, 14 predicted proteins | sample Lox_Sample_44_FD_206721 | JGI IMG/M metagenome (GOLD analysis project Ga0335084, IMG submission 206721) | Soil microbial communities from Loxahatchee National Wildlife Refuge, Florida, United States - Lox_Sample_4.4 | ecosystem: Environmental > Terrestrial > Soil > Wetlands | place: USA... | reverse complement strand
CTGCCTCGGTGCGGGGATGACGTTCGCGCGGATCGCGCGCGAGCTTACGGACTTCCCGCCGCTCGTCCAGGCGGCCCGGTCGGTCGGCTCCGTTCAGATCGTCAACCGCGCGACGGTCGGCGGGAACCTAGCGACCGCCTCGCCCGCGGGCGACAGCCTGCCCGTGCTCGCCGCCTACGACGCGCAGGTGGTCCTGTCCTCCCACTACCACACGCGCCGTCTCGCGCTGGCCGACTTCCTGATCGGGCCGAAGCGGACGGCGCTCGCGCCCGATGAGCTCATCGTCGGCGTCGAGTGGCGTCCGATCCGCGGATCGGGCTCCTTCGCCAAGGTCGGAGTCCGAAACGCGATGGTGATCGCGATCGCGAGCGTCTGCCTCCAGCACGACGAAGAGACCGGAGGCGTCCGGCTCGCGCTCGGATCGGTCGGCCCCACCGTCCTGCGAGCGAGCCGGGCCGAGGCATTCGCGGCCAAGACCCACGATCCCGTCGAGTTCGGACGGCTCGCCGCCGAGGAGACGCAGCCGATCGACGACGTGCGGGCCTCCGCGGCCTACCGGCGACACGTGGTCGAGGTGCTGGCCAGACGGGCGCTCGAGGGGAGGAACGGATGCTGATCAGGCCGACGGTCAACGGCTCCGAGCGCGAGCTCGACTTCTCCCCGGAGAGAAGCCTGCTCGCGCTGCTGCGTGACGGCCTGGGGCTCACCGGGACGAAGAACGCGTGCGAGGAGGGCGAGTGCGGCTCCTGCACGGTCTGGCTCGAAGGCGAGCTCGTGAACGCGTGCCTCGTTCCGGCCGTCCAGGCCGACGGGCGCGAGGTCCGAACGATCGAGGACGTCAGGCACCAGGCCCAGACGGCACTTCTCGACGCAGGCGCGGTCCAGTGCGGCTTCTGCACGCCGGGAATCGCCGTCGCGGCGGCCGACCTGCTCGAGCGTGATCCCGCACCGACCGACGACGCCATCCGGGAGGCGTTGGCCGGGAATCTCTGCCGCTGCACCGGCTACCAGAAGGTGGTCGACGCGGTCCGCATGGCATCGGGCCGCCCGGGGGCCGCAAGCGTGCGGGACGGCCGGGTGGGAGAGAGCGCGACACGGATCGAGGGCAATCCCAAGGCCCGCGGGGCCTACGTCTATGCGGGAGACCTCAGCGCCGACGGGATGCTCCATGCCGCCACGCTGCGGAGCCCGCACGCCTCGGCGCGCATTCGCGCGATCGACACGTCGGCCGCGCTGGCGAGCCCCGGCGTCGCCGCCGTCCTGACGGCCGAGGACCTCCCGGGGAGAACGGCGTTCGGGCTCGAGTTCTGCGACCAGCCCGTGCTCGCGGCCGACGTCGTGCGCTACGCGGGGGAGCCGGTCGCGCTCGTGGCGGCAGAGACGCTCGAGCAGGCGCGAGGCGCCGCCGAGCTGATCGAGGTCGACTACGAGCCGCTTCCGGTCGTGTCCGACATGGAGGACGCACTCCGCGACGAGGCGCCGCAGGTCCAGGACTTCGGCAACGTCCTCCGCCACGTCCACATCCTCCACGGCGATCCCGAGCGCGCCGAGGCGGACGTCTGGGCGGAGGGCTACTACGAGACGGCGATGCAGGACCAGGCGGCCCTCGGCCTGGAGGCCGCGCTCGCCGTGCCCGACGACGACGGCGGCATACACGTGTATGCGAACACCCAGTGGCTGCACCTCGACCGGCAGCAGCTCGCTCCCTGTCTGGACCTGCCCGAGGAGAAGGTGCGGCTGACGCTGGCCGGCGTCGGAGGCGCGTTCGGCTCCCGGGAGGACCTCCACACGCAGATCCACACCGGCCTTCTCGCGCTCGCGACCGGGAGGCCCGTCAAGAGCGAGTACTCGCGCGAGGAGTCCTTCCACGGCCACGTCCACCGACACCCGTCGCGCGTCTGGATCCGGTACGGCGCCACACACGCGGGATGGATCGTCTCGGCGGACGTGCGGCTGCTCCTGGACGGCGGCGCCTACGCCTCCTCGTCCCCGGCGGTGCTCGCGAACGCGGCGACGTTCGCGGCCGGCCCGTACGAGATTCCGAACGTCCGCGTGGAGGCGACGGTCGTCTACACGAACAACCCGCCGTGCGGGGCGATGCGCGGATTCGGCGCTCCCCAGGTGTGCTTCGCTTACGAGTCGGCGATCGACGCGCTCGCGGCCAAGCTCGGCATCGACCCGATCGAGCTCCGGCTGCAGAACGCGGTGCGCACCGGCTCGGTGCTGCCGACCGGCCAGGTGCTCACGGGCAGCGCGCCGGTGCGCGAGGTGATCGAGGCGTGCAGGGCGATCCCGCTTCCCGAGCCCGGGCCGAAGCAGGCGATCGGCTTCGCGCTCGGCTTCAAGAACGTCTGCTACAGCGAGGGCTTCGACGACGCGGCCGAGGCGACCGTGACACTCCGTCCCGGTCCGGAGGGCCCGGTCGCCGAGATCCACACCGCCGCCGTCGACGCCGGGCACGGCACCCACACCGTGATCGCGCAGATCGTCCGCACGGAGCTCGACGTCGACCACGTCGTCGTGCTCCCGCCGGACACGACGGTGGGCTCGGCGGGCTCGTCGTCGGCCTCGAGACAGACGACGATGGCAGGCGGCGCGGTGCTCGAGGCCTGCCGGGGCCTCCGCCGGCAGCTGGAGGAGCGCGGCGGCGCACTCACGGAGCCGCTCTCCCAGACTGCCGAGTACCACCACAGCCCCACGGACCGCTTCGACGAGGACGGACAGGGCGACATCCACGTGATGCTCGGCTTCGCGGCCGAGCGGGCGCTGGTCGAGGTCGAGCCCGAGCTCGGCTCCGCACGCGTTCTCGAGGTCGCGGCCGCAGTGGATGCCGGCCGGGTGGTGAATCCTCAGGCCGCGGAGGGCCAGGTCGAGGGCGGCGTCGCGATGGGGCTCGGGCTCGCGCTGATGGAGCACGTGCAGCTCGAGGCCGGCCTGATGCGGAATCCGTCGTTCACCGACTACCTCGTGCCGACCGTGCTGGACGCGCCGAGGGTGACGACCGCGTTCGTCGAGGTGCCCGAGCCGGGCACGCCGTACGGCGCGAAGGGGATCGGCGAGCTGCCCACGATCGCCGCCACGCCTGCGATCGTGTCCGCCCTCCGGACGGCGGCGAGGCGGCCGCTGAACCGCGTGCCCGTCATACCGGACGACCTGATCGGCCTCCGCGCGCCCGCGGTCACGTCCGGCCGACCGCCGGTCCCGGACGTCCCGGGCCAGGAGCCGATCCCCGAGGTGCTCGGGCTGGGGCTCGGGCAACAGGAGCTGATGAAAGGAAGGCAGTGATGCAAACGGTCATGGACCGAACGACGCTCGCCGGCCGCGACTTCATCGAGACGATCGACTGGTCGGTCGACGAGATCGACGAGACGCTCGCGGTCGCTTCCGAGCTGAAGGAAGCGCGCAAGCAGGGGAGGCCCCACCGGCTTCTCCCGGACAAGACCCTCTACATGCTCTTCCTCGACAAGTCGACGCGGACGCGCAACGCCTTCGAGACGGGCATGACACAGCTCGGCGGCCACGCGATCTACCTGGACGCCGACAAGACCCAGGTCGCGCACGGCGAGAGCCCGAAGGACACCGGGATCATCCTCTCGCGCTACGGCGAGGGAATCGCGATTCGCCACGACCTCGCCCCGTACGAGGGAAGCGCGTGGATGCGCGAGATCGCCCGCTGGGCCGACATTCCGCTGATCAACCTGCAGTGCGACGTCGACCATCCGACGCAGACGCTCGCCGACCTGATGACCCTGCGCGAGCGCCGCGGTGACGATCTGCGGGGGCTGAAGGTCGCCGTCACGTGGGCCTACGCCCCGTCGTACGCCCGGCCGCTCTCGGTGCCGCAGGGACTGGCGACCCTTCTGCCTCGGTTCGGCATCGACCTCGTGCTCGCCCATCCACCGGGCTTCGAGCTCATGCCCGAGGTGATGGAGAAGGCCTTGGCCGCCGCGGACGAGGGAGGCGGGTCGATCGGATACGCGGACAGCATGGACGAGGCGTTCGAGGGGGCCGACGTCGTCTACCCGAAGTCGTGGGGCAAGCTCGAGGCCTTCACGGAAGGGTCGGTTGCGCACAGCGAGTCGGGCGCCCACAGCGACTGGATCTGCGACGCGCGGCGGCTCTCGGTCGCGAGCCCGGATGTGCTCTACATGCACTGCCTACCTGCGGACCGGGGCCGCGAGGTCACCGACGAGGTGATCGACGGCCCGCACTCGGTCGTGTTCGACGAGGCGGAGAACCGGATGCACACGGCGAAGGCGCTGCTTGCGCTGACGATGGGCGGGTACGCGCAAGAGCCGGTGGTCTGAGGGGGTGCCGTGAAGCCGACAGCCGATCTGGCGACACGCCTGGCCGTCGCCCGGGGCGACGAGCCGGCGGATCTCGTCGTCCGCGGCGGCCGTGTCTTCTGCGCCTTCACCCGCGAGTGGCTCGAGGGAGACCTCGCGATCGTCGACGGCTTCGTCGCCGGGCTCGGGGCCTACGAAGGCCGTGAGACTCTCGACGCCGCCGGAAAGTACGTCGTCCCTGGCTTCGTCGACGCCCACCTACATCTCGAGTCCTCGAAGCTGCTCGTGGACGAGTTCGCGCGGCTCGTGCTCCCGCTCGGGACGACCACCGTCGTGGCCGACCCGCACGAGATCGCCAACGTGCTCGGCACCGACGGCGTCCACTGGCTGCTCGACGCCTGCGAGGACCTGCCACTCGACGTGTACTTCATGGCCTCGTCGTGCGTGCCCGCCTCACAGTTCGAATCGCCCAGGCGCGCGCTCACCCGTGGCGACCTGGAAGGGCTCTTGCACCGTTCGCGGGTGCTGGGCCTCGCGGAGATGATGGATTTTCCCGGCGTGATCGGGGGCTCCTCTGCAGAGCTGACGAAGCTCGCGCTGGCAGAGCACGTCGACGGCCATGCCCCGGGCCTCTCCGGCAAGGACCTCGCCGCCTACGTCGCGGCGGGGATCGGCTCCGACCACGAGGCACGTACGCTCGCGGAAGGACGGGAGCGCCTGCGGGCCGGGATGTGGCTCCTGATCAGGGACGCGTCGGCAGCGCGGGATCTGCGTGCCCTGATCCCGCTCGCCCGGGAGCTGGGCCCGAATCGGATCGCGTTCTGCACCGACGACCGCGAGCCCGAGCACATCGCGGCCGAGGGTCACATCAACTCGATGATCCGCGACGCGGTCGGCCTCGGATGTCCGCCCGAGGACGCCCTGGTCATGGCCACGCTCAATCCCGCGACCTGGCACGGACTCTCGCACCATGGTGCGCTCGGGCCCGGCTATCAAGCCGACCTGCTGCTGCTCCCCGACCTCGAGTCCTTCGTCCCCGACCTCGTCCTCAAGCGCGGCCGGCCCGTCGGTGACATCCCGGCGCTCGAGGTGCCGGAGTGGATGAGGCGGACGGTGCACCTCGGGCCGGTTGCCGCAGGCGACTTCCGGATCCCCTGGACGGGCGGCGCCGCGCGCGTCATCGGATTGATCCCCGACCAGATCGTGACCGCTTCGCTGGTCGAGGAGCCGACGCTCGACGACGGGTGGGCTGTCGCCGACCCGCGGCACGACCTCGCGAAGGTCGCGGTCCTCGAGCGTCACCTCGAGACCGGTCGGATTGCCTGTGGCTTCGTGCGCGGCTTCGGGCTTAGGCGTGGAGCCTTCGGCACGTCCCTGGCACACGACGCCCACAACGTCGTCGTGGTCGGTGTCGACGACGAGGCGATGGCTCACGTCGTCGGCCGGCTGCACGAGCTCGGCGGCGGGATCGTCGTCGCCGACGCGCACTGCGTACGGGCTGAGCTGCCGCTACCGGTCGCGGGGCTGCTCTCGGACCGGCCGCTCGGCGACGTGCTCGAGGCCTCGGACGAGCTCAATGCCGCTGTACGAGCCCTGGGTGTCGCCATCTCGAATCCATTCCAGCTCCTGTCCTTCCTCTCGCTCTCCGTAGTTCCGTCCCTGAAGATCACGGATCGCGGCCTCGTCGACGTCGACCGCTTCCGGCTCGTCCCCCTCGCGGTGCCCGAACGTCGTGATCCGAGCCCCAAGGCCGTAGCTGCCGGCCTCATCAGCGGAGAGAGCTGACGCACGGGACGGATCGATCGATGGTCGTCGCTGAGAGTCGAGACGCCGAGGGACCCGCCGGCGCATGTATACCTGGGGCCGTCGCAGTGCCGATGAGCATGGCCGTTCGCGCGAAACGCAATCGACGTCTCCCCGCCGAGCTCGACCGTCGCTTCGAGGCGGTGGTCTTCGACTGGGACGGGACCGCCGTGCCCGACCGCAGCGCGGAGGCCGGCGCGCTGCGCGAGCTGGTGGAGGAGCTGAGCGCCCTCGGCTTCGACCTGGGTGTGGTGACCGGCACGCACGTCGGGAACGTCGACGGTCAACTCCAAGCCAGACCGGCCGGGCCCGGTCGCCTGTTCCTGTGCGTGAACCGCGGCTCGGAGGTCTTCAGGGCCGATCCCGGTGGCCTCGAGCTCGTTCGAAGGCGGGAGGCGACGCGCGAGGAGGACCCGGCGCTCGACGCGGCGGCCGAGGCGACCGTGCGGATGCTGGCCGACCGAGGGTTGGCGACGGAGGTCGTCTCCCAACGGCTCAACCGGCGCAAGATCGACCTGATCCCCGAGCCTGCCTGGTGCGACCCGCCCAAGGCTCGCATCTCAGAGCTGCTCGTGGCAGTCGAGGAACGCCTCCGGGACGTCGGCGTGAACGGGCTGAGCGAGGCCGTCGAGCTGAGCGAGCAGGCAGCGCGGGAGGCCGGCCTCTCGGATGCGCGGGTGACCAGCGACGCAAAGCACGTCGAGATCGGCCTGACCGACAAGGCGGACTCGGCGCGCTGGCTCTTCGGGGAGCTGGCGAGGACCGGAACCGGCGCCGGGCTCGTGCTCGTAGCCGGCGACGAGTTCGGGACTCTCGGCGGTCTAACCGGGAGCGACTCGCTGCTGCTCGTCCACGAGGCGGCGAGGGCAACCGCCGTCTCGGTCGGCGCCGAGCCTACCGGAGTTCCGGCCGGAGTGATCGCCCTGGGCGGCGGTCCGGACCGATTCCTCCAGCTGCTCGCGGATCAGCTCGAGCGGCGGCGGAGAGGCGACGTGCCCGAGGTGGACGCGGACCCGGGCTGGACGTACGAGGTCGACGGAATCGACCCTCCGCTGGAACGCGTGCACGAGTCCTTGCTCACGCTGGCCGACGGCCGCATCGGGAGCCGCGGCGCACCGCTGCTCGCCCATCCGGCGGCTGAGCCGGGAGTGCTAATGGCAGGCGTCTACTCCGGCGAGGGCGCCGAGGCTGAGCTTGCGCGAGCTCCCGACTGGACAAGGCTTCCCGGTCGGCTGCCCGAGACGCCGCCGCTGCGGCGGCTGCTGGACCTGCGGCGAGGCCTGCTACGTCACGACGGCCCGCTCGCGGCGCTCCAGCTCTCCTCTCTCCGGCGCCCGGGCACGGTCGCGCTGCGGGTGAAGGGCGATGCGCGACGGCTTCCTTCCTCGGGCAACCGAGTCGAGCAAGAATCGGGGATCACGCTCGCGCTGTCGAACCGTCGCGGGGATCAACAGCTCGAGCGGCTGGCGGCGTATGGGCCGGACGCGCGAAGCGCGCGGCGCGCGCTCGGCGCCGCGCGACAAGCAGGCTTCGAGACCCTGTTCGCCGAGCATCGGGAGGCGTGGGCTCGGCGCTGGGAGACGGCAGACGTGGTCATCGAGGGAGACCCGGAGCTCCAGCGCGCCGTCCGCTTCACGCTCTTCCACCTCATGGCGTCCGTGGCCGACGAGGGCGAGGCGCCCGTCGGGGCGCGCGGCCTCTCCGGGCCCGCCTACAGGGGACACGTCTTCTGGGACAGCGACGTCTTCGTGCTGCCCTTCCTGGCTGCCACGCACCCGCCCGCGGCCCGGGCCATGCTCGAGTATCGAGTTCGCCGCCTCGACGCAGCGCGCGCCGCCGCGGCACGCGATGACTACGCGGGTGCACGGTTCCCCTGGGAGTCCGGTCGTGACGGCAGGGACGTTACGCCAAGCCACGCCCGCCTGGCGACCGGTGAGCTCATCGCCGTCCGCACCGGGGAGTTGGAAGAGCACATCACGGCCGACGTCGCCTGGGCAGCGTCCTGCTACGTGGACTGGACGGGCGACCTCGAGTTCGCCGCAGGCCCCGGCCGCGAGCTGCTGACGGAGACCGCCCGCTACTGGGCTTCGCGAGTCCGGTTCTCGGACGGCCGGGCGCACCTGTACGGGGTGATCGGCCCCGACGAGTATCACGAGCCCGTGGACGACAACGCCTTCACGAACGTTATGGCGCGCTGGAACCTGCGTGCCGCGGCAGGGATCGACGGAGAAGACGAGGAGGAGCGGGCAAGCTGGCTGCGCGTGGCCGACGCCCTCGTCGACGGCTACGACCCGATGAGCGGCCTCTACGAGCAGTTCGCCGGCTTCTCCCGACTTGAGCCCCTCGTCATCGCCGACATCGCCCCTCGGCGTCCAATCGCCGCCGAGCTGCTGCTCGGCCGCGAGCGGACCGAGGCCGCGCAGGTACTGAAGCAGGCAGACGTTCTCATGCTCCATCACCTCGTCCCGGACGAGGTCGCACCGGGGTCCCTGCTGCCCAACCTCGACTTCTACGAGCCCCGCACGGCGCACGGCAGCTCGCTGTCCCCCGCGGTGCACGCATCGCTCCTCGCTCGTGCCGGCCGCTTCCGGGAGGCCCTTCAGGCGCTGCGGGTCGCGGCCCGTATCGACCTCGATGACCTGACCCGCAGCACGGCGAGCGGCGTGCACCTGGCGACGATGGGAGGCGTGTGGCAGGCACTCGTCTTCGGCTTCGCCGGAGTGAGGCCTCGCGGAGACGCCCTCGTCGTCGACCCCCGTCTACCGCCCGAGTGGGGAGCGATCGAGCTTCGCCTCCGCTTTCGGGGCTCGCCTCTTCGACTCCGAATCGACCGCGACGGCGTCGAGCTCGACGCTGCGTCAGAGCTCGACCTCCAGCGTCGCGAAAACCACTGGGAGGTGGTCCTCAGATGAGCAAGGTCATCGCGGCACTCGACACCAGCATGGCCGCCAAGCCGGCCCTCCTCTCGGCTCTCGCCCTGGGGAACGTCCTCGGCGCCGAGGTCGAGGCGCTGCACGTTCAGGAGGACGACGAGCGCGTCCCCCGCAGCGTCGCGGCCGGCGAGCACGTGCCGCTGCACATCGCGCACGGGCCTGTCGTCGACGCCCTGGTCGAGTCCGCCCAGGCGGAGGACGTCCTTGCGCTCGTCGTGGGAGAGCGCGGCTCGCCGCTCCACCGTGCGCCGCTCGGGAGCACTGCTCTGGCCGTGGCCACGTCCGTGACCAGGCCCGTCCTCGTCGTTCCGCCGGAAGCGCCGGGGCCCCGGAGGCTTCAGCGCGTGCTCGTCCCGCTCGAGGGCGGGGGCGCGCATGCGCCGCAAGCCATCATCGAGCTGGCCCAAGCGGCTGAGGTCGATCTCGTCGTCCTGCACGTGGTCGGGGAGGAGTCGCTGCCCCGGTTCACGGATCAGCCGCAGCACGAGCAGCCGGCGCGGCTCGCGGAGTTTCTGCGCCGATACTGCCCCTGGGGGGTCAACTCGATCCAGTTCGAGGTCCGACTGGGTCGCCCGGACGAGATTGTGCCCCAGGTCGCCGAGCAGGAAGGCGTCGACCTCATCGCTCTCGGCTGGGCCCAGGAGCTCGCCTCGGACCGGGCGCCGATCGTGCGCTCGGCACTCGAGCGGGCCCACGTCCCCGTCCTGCTCGTCCCCGTTCAGTCCCCGGCCGAAGCAGCAAATGCGCCAACGAGGGAGGAATCATGGAGCAGCTTGCAATCGTCGCCCGTCTGAAGACCGGCGCGGAGAATGAGGCAAAGAAGCTGATCGAGGAGGGACCACCCTTCGAGATCCCCGAAAGCGGACTGGAGCGCCATACGGTCTACCTCTCCGCAGGGGAGGTTGTGTTCGTCTTCGAAGGGCCCGAGGTGGAGGGCATCGTCGACGCCATGATCGAGGACCCCTTCCGGCCGACGCTCTCGGACGCCTTCGCGAGTTGGCGCCCGCTCGTCGAGGACAAGCCGAGGATCGCCCGGCCCGTCTTCTCCTGGCAGCAGGACGGAGGCGGCACGCCGACGGAAAAGGGGCCACAGCCGTGACCGAGGCGATTGCTCGTCACTCTCGGTAGGCGTTTCTCGTGACGAGCTCGGTCCGTCTCGGCATCGTGCGGGACGCTCGGCAGCGCCTGTCAACTCGACTGGCCGACGAGCGACGCTCTTATACTCGACGCAAGGGGTCAGTAGCTCAGCCGGAGCAGAAGGCTTCTAACCCCAGGTCGCTGGCTCGAGTCCAGCCCGTAACGGTCGATGTTCACGATTCGCCCCGTCGAGTACTTCTACGCCAACGTCCGCGACGAGCTGGGCGCGGCCTACCGCGTCCTGTCCCAGCTCGCCGACCGCGGCGTCAACCTGCTCGCGTTCACTGCGGTTCCGGCCGGACCCGCGCTCGCGCAGTTCGCGCTCTTTCCGGAGGAGTCGGGAAGGCTCGTCGCGGAGGCGCGTTCGGCCGGGCTGGTTCTCGACGGGCCGCACCACGCGCTGCTCGTGCAGGGTGACGACGAGCTCGGAGCCTTTGCGAGCGTTCACCAGCGCCTCCTCGAGGCGGGTATCGACATCTACGCGTCCGCCGGCGTGATCGACGGCCGCGGCTCGTTCGGCTACGTGATGTACGTGCGGGAAGATCAGTTCGAGCGGGCCGTCGGCGCGCTGAACTTGTGAGCGGTTGGCTCGCGTCCCACCTCGACGCTGAACCGGGCCGCCTTCGAGGGCGACGCAGAGCGTCGTCCAGACGTGTCGTCCTCGACGAGTGATCAGCACGTCTCGTCTGCCTCAGGACGCGAGCCAGCGGCCGGTCGCTACGTCGAGGATCCCGAGCTGGCCCCCGTCTTCCTCGCCCTCTTCGACCAGCGTCCGCAAGGCGACCTTCGCTGCAGTCTGGGTCTCCGCGCTCGCGACGCGCCCGCTTCGCCCGATACGGCAGATCTCGTAGCGCTCGAGCCGGGGCACCCGGCGAGCTGCGCCTAGATGATGTTCCTCCTGGATTGACCTCACGCTACGAACGATCAGCGAGCGCGCTCCGCGCAGCATCGGCGAACGCCCGCATGTGGTCTTTCGGGCAACTACCGACGCCGAACTGACGGGCCGCAGCCTCGTCGAGAGCCAGGTGACCTCGCCGTCGCCGACCCGGAACACGCATATGGGAACACGCCTCTCTGCTACGGCGAAACCCTGGCGGCTTCCACGCGGGCTTGGCGGGCCGGACGAGCTAGTACCATGGCCCCACATCCGCGGAGCCGTCTCTGGCTCAACGGTGCGGGTTGGGGCCGGTAGCTCAGCTGGTGGAGCAGGGACTTTTGATCCCATCCACTCGCCATCGAGGGGGCCTGCTGCTTAAACCGTGAGGAACTCAGCCTCGCCTTGGGCCCAGCCGAGGTAGAGGTCGACGCCGGCGCGCTCGCCCACGTGGCTCACAGCGTTTGGCTCGGCAGCCGCACCGAGGATATGCGCAAAGGCCGCGAAGTCCTCGAAGCCGACGTCTTCCCCAAACGAGTGGACGAGCATCAGCGCGAGGGATGCGTTGAAGCGATCAGCCTCGGCTAGAGCTGAGGCTGTGCGGTGGATGAGCTGATAGCGGATCGGCTGAGCGTCGTCCTCCGAGATGCGGAGAACCGGACAGAGGTAGGCGAGACGTTCGAACTTGCCGCTGCTGGGACCAGTGACGTCGGTGTCAAGCCACTGCGAAACGCTCGGTCCGAAGGGCTCGGCCACTTTGCCTTCAACGGCGATGGACACGAGCTCGCCTGTTGTTGTCTTCGCCAAGACGAAGAGGTCGGCCTGCGACGGACGGCTGCCGCCTGGGAGCGGCACCTGGTGCTCGGGTATGCCGAGCAGCATCGTCAACGCGTGGAAACGCGGAAACGGTGAGCTGTCCAAAACGACGCGGACAGAGGCGGGGAAGTCATCGGCGCTCTGCCAACAGTGTGCGAGCGCCTTCGCGGAGTAGCCGCTCTTCCAGTGCTTCTCCGGTTCAGCTAGCTGCCGCTGCCAGTCCGCGGCACTAGTCGCCGGAATCAAGATTCGCTTCATCGCCTGGGACGCTAGCGCCCGAGCGTCCGTCTTTGAAGACTTGCACGCGGGTAACGCCCCGTATGCCTCGAGGACGGCGACGGGGGTTACGCTCCTCGATCTCGTTCACGGTTAGGAATTCGAAGAGGCGTTTCGCCTGGCGGTCGCTTAGGCGCCCGCGGACGACAGACATACAGATGCCGAGGCGTTCGCTTCTCTTCGGGCTGGTACGCGCGGCGCCAAGCCTGTTCAAGACGGGAAGACCTCGACAGTCCAGTTCGGCTGTGAACAGGGGCTTGCCTGGTAGATTCACGGCCCGTCCTTTCCGAGATGCACGGGGCGAGGAGATGCGTGTGACGACCGACAAGTCGGGGCGCACGAGTGCCGGCATTCTGCTCTGGCGCAGCCGGGAGGGTCGCTTGGAGGTGCTGCTGGCCCATCAAGGCGGACCTTTCTGGGTCAAGAAGGACATCGGCCACTGGACGATCCCCAAGGGCGAGGTGGAGCCCGGTGAGGAGTTCGTGGCAGTGGCTCGGCGTGAGTTCGCGGAAGAAACCGGACACGAAGCCCCCAATCACCCGCTCATCGATCTTGGCCAGATCACACAGAAGTCAGGCAAGCTCGTGCTGGGATGGGCAGTCCAGGGAGAGCTCGACCCGTCGACCGCCGTCAGCAACACCTACGACATGGAATGGCCGCCGCATTCAGGCGTCATGCAGACCTTCCCTGAGATCGACCGCGTCGAATGGTTCGATCTCCACGAAGCACGCCGAAGGCTGAAGGCAGCGCAGGTTCCCTTCCTCGATCGGCTTCAGGTGGCTCTTGCAGCCAAGCACCCTTAACCGCTGAGGTGGTGGCAAATTTTAGTCTCGTGCCTCAAGTCGGTGATTTCTCGGAGTGCGCACCGAGTCTTGGCCCCACAACCTCAATGAGATGGTCAATCCCATGGCCTCTCGCTTCTTCTGAGCGCCGTTGATCGGGGCCGCCTGGATCGCACCCAGGAGGTCGCCGGTTCGAGTCCTACACGGGCGGCACGCTTGGGACGCCGAAGAACCGCGAGCGTCGCGACGTCGATCTGATCTCCGACGTAGTCGACCTGTTAACTCAGCTTCGGCGTGAGCAGGCGAGTGCATGCGACGATGGCCTCGTCTTTCCGGGACTCAACGGCACTAGATTCCTGACACCTTCGGTTGTCCTTCGACGCCACCTCTACCCGGCGATGGCTGGGGCTGACATTCCACGGATCGGACCGACGCAGGAGAGACGAACGTTCCACAGCTTGCGGCACACGTTCGCCAAGCGTGCTCTCGAGAGCGGCACGCAGATCACCTGGCTCTCCCGACACCTCGGCCATTCCACGCTCAAGGTGACGACGGACATCTACGGTCACTGGGAACGCGCGGAGCGCAAGCTCCAGGCCGCCAAGATGGAGGGCGCCTTCCCCGTCTGACTGAAAGCCGGTACTCCACTCGTACTCCACCCGCTGAAGGCTCCACGAATGGAAGTCAAGAATGATCGTCGTTTGCGGGATCTTTGCGAGTGGGCCGGGCTGGACTCGAACCAGCGGCCTTGGGATTAAAAGTCCTGCAAATCTCACATATTCTGAATGGAAAAACGCCGTTTCAGTGCTTCTCGGAAGCCGTTTCTGGGCGAGGGCTGAGCCACATCTGACCAGGTTTTCCGTGCGCGAGGATCCACCTCAGCCACGTTCGCCTCCAACGTTGGCATATGTCGTCAGGTGTGAGCGTTCTGACTGGTGTGTTGGTGGTGTGTTTAAGCGACGGAGGTAGAAGTCGAAGGTGAAACGTCAACGTCGACTGCGGAAGCTCGTTCCCGATGACGCGCTCTTTCGCCGCCGAGCGGCCGGCGAGTCGTTCCGATCGCTCGCTCCCGACTACCGCGTCGCTCACACGACCCTGGTGGATTACTTCAAGCGACCCGAGGCCGCACTAGCGCTTAGAGAGGCCGAGAAGCAACTGCGCGCCGAGCGGCGAGCCGAAGCGGATGGCCGTGCGGCCGAGCAACGGCTTGAACGGGAGGTGCGAAGGAAGGCCGCGGAGCAGGCCAAGCATGAACGAAAGCAGGCTCGTGACACTAAGGCGGCCTCGCGCGAGGCCGCATCACGTCGGCGCCGGCCCCCGCGCAATGACTTCGAGGCCTGGCTCGACGAGCATGACGCTCCAGTCGAGCCGCTCACACGAGCTGATCTACACAGCCAGAACGACGAGACCGCCGCCGCCGTCGTTGCCGAAGGCGGCGGGATACTAGACGTAATCGAGGCGACCGACTTGCGCACCCGCGAGAACGTCACAAACCTGATCGATCCGGAAATCCTCAAGCGCGCCTACGACAACGATCTCCTCAGGTAGCCGCAGCCTCCCGCGTGACTAACCGATGCCGAGTTCGCGCTCTCGCTCTGCGAGACGCCGCCTTTCTGCCGCTTCGCGGATCGCGTATTGACGCTCCCTGAACTCGGCCTGGGCCGGCCGCTCAAGGTAGCTGCTTTCACCCCCTGACTTGAGGTCGAGCAGCTTTTCCAGCGCCGCGAGGCGGTCGCGTGCAGTCGCGCTCACATCGTGACCGAGGGCGATCCGCTGCAGCGCGTGTACGTAATCGGGGAACTCTCCCCGCGGAGGTGCCTGCTCGCTCGTCATCTGTCGCTCAATCGCAACCGAGACCTTCTCCAACCAGTGCTCAAGTTGACGAGAGGTCCGTGAACGATGGTTGAGCAGATAGCGGGGCTGGCCGTCCTTGTCTACCAGTCCGCGCTGGTCGAGATCCCGATCGATCGCTTCCAGAATCGCGATGCAGCGGGCCGCCTCCTGCGCGGCGAGCCGCTCCGCGGGCGAGAACTCGAACGACTGCATGAGCTCGCTCACGATCTCGGCCGCGCGCTTCTGGATCAGGCGGGGAGAGTGAACGCCCTGCTTGACGGCGCTGAGGTTGCCCGGGTGGGCGGCGACGAGGCTTTTCGGGTTTCCGCGCTTGTTCATCCAGCAACCCATATCGGATCGCTGAAGTGAAAGGATGACCCCGACGCAGGCTCGCCCGGTAATCAGGGGCTTTAGGTCTCCTTCCGAAAACGGTTCGCTTCGCCCGCGTTCAGCGCGCGATCTCTACGGCGAGCAAGGGCGCGCAGCCGCGACGGACGAGCGCGGCGACATCGTGCCAGTCGACCTCATCCGCGAATTCCGCAGCGAGCAATCTCGGAATGCCGAGCCGCCACAGCTGGTCGACGCGCCATTCATGGACTCTCGTGTCTTCGTCGTTGCGTATCTCGAAGCCGATGTCACCTTGCAGCGTCGTCTCCATCGGTTCCTCCGCCTCGTCGTGATCTGCCGGAAGGATCGCGCGTCAGGGGGGTGCTGTCATCGTGGCGAACCCCCCTTTGCGCCTACGGGTGGCGGAAGTCTGCGCCTTCCCGCTAGCAGGAATCGCCGTCACTTTGGGCGAGTCCGCGCCCAAATCAGTAGTAGTCACGTACATCGGGTTCCGGTTAGCCCCAATGCGTCGAGCGGCGTGGCGTGCGACGCTGATGAGGTGGCACTTCGCTGCTTGATTGTCGACGACAAACCGGCCTTCTTGGAGGCGGCCGCCGCGCTCCTCCGG
>Ga0335084_10003307_pt1 | contig 15700 bp, 9 predicted proteins | sample Lox_Sample_44_FD_206721 | JGI IMG/M metagenome (GOLD analysis project Ga0335084, IMG submission 206721) | Soil microbial communities from Loxahatchee National Wildlife Refuge, Florida, United States - Lox_Sample_4.4 | ecosystem: Environmental > Terrestrial > Soil > Wetlands | place: USA: Florida... | reverse complement strand
CACCCTCAACATCCGCGGCGCCCACGGCACGTTCGACGGCACGTACTTCGAGCAGGTCTCGCTGCAGGACGGCGGGACGCTGCCCGGCAAGGCGGTGCGCTGCACGGCGGGCAGCCCGTGCGTCATCGAGGGCTGCCGCGCGCCGGCGTGCCCGGCGGACGAGGTCCCGATCGTCCGCGGCATGAGCCTACGCGCCGACTGGACCAACCGCGGCGGCGGCGTCTACTCGCGCACGATGGAGGCGACGCCCGAGCCCGATACCCAGGGCCGGAGCGCCAACGGGCCCGACTACGATCCCTACATGGTGATGGAGAACGACGGCGCCTTCCCCATGACCATGCTCGCCTACGCGGGCGACGACGACACCACTCCCGCCGACGGCGAGTGGAGCTACATCACGGCGACGCACGAGATCTACGTGAATCCGACCGCGAGCGCGGCGCCGGCAACGTCGGTCTACGTGCCCCACTACGCCTTCAACGTCCACCTCGAAAGCCCGACGGCATACGTGACGCTGCAGTACTTCACGACCGAGGGCACGCGCGGGCGCGGCATGGAGCTGCGCGGCAACGGCTCGTCGACGGTGCCGGGCCTCGTCATCCGCGGCGTCACGCAGCGCTACGTGACGCGCCACTTCATTCTCGGGCAGAACCTGCCCGGCCTCGTGATCGAGGACAGCGTGGGCGAGTACGGCTGTCGCGGCTGGAGCTTCGCCAACTCGCAGTCGGACGGCTGCTTCGGCTACCGCCTGTTCGCCGTGCACGGGGCGGCCATCCGCCGCAACGTCCTGCGCCACATGGGCTCGACGGGCCGCGGCGCGTTCAAGGCGAGCGGTGCCCCGTGGCCATGCCCGTGGTGCGACGCGCCCTGGAACGACCCCAACCACACCGCCTGGTCGAGCTACGGCCTCGCCTACCAGATCAAGCAGACCGACGGCGCGGTGGTCGAGGACAACACCGCCGAGGAGGTCGCGACCGGCGGCATCAGCCTGGACGTGTCGCGCAACGTCACCGTGCAGCGCAACACGCTCCACCGCCTGCGCACCGCCATCGGGATGCGCAACTTCACGCCGACCGGCGGCTGTCCCACGGTCTCGCCGAGCCAGTTCTGCTACAACTCGGACCACGTCATCCGCGACAACGTGATCGACGAGGCCGGGCTCGACGACATGGACGGGTGCGCCATCAACATCACCGGCGGCAACGAGAAGCACACCGGCGCCCTCATGCTGGCGCAGATCTACAACAACGTGATCTCGCACCCGGCGTTCGGCGCCATCTGCGTCCAGAACGACGCCGGCTCGACGGGCGGCAGCGCGACGCCCACCGCCGACGTCTCGATCTGGCACAACACGGTCTACGGCGATCGGTCCGTCGGCTCGCCGGGACACGGCCTGCTGGTCGCGAACGCGGTGCAGAACGTCGTCGTCCGCAACAACGCCTTCGACGGGATCGCGACCGACGCGCTCGTGCTGGCCTCGGAAGCGATGGCGGGCCTGACGCTCGACGGCGACGTGCTCGGAGCCGTCGGCGGCTGCCAGGTGCGCTGGAATCTCCCCACCTTCACGAGCATTCCGAGCGGGGGCACGTGCAGCACGCTCACCGCCTTCACGGCGTCGAACCCGGGTGACGAGGCGCACGGGCGCACGGGAGCGCTCCTGTTCGCGAACGTCGCGGCGAGCCCACCGGACCTCCACCTCACGGCGGGGAGCGTCGCGATCGACGCCGACACTCCCATCCCCGGGGTCGCCGACGACATGGACGGGACGCCGCGGCCGCAGGGGGGCGGCGCGGACGCGGGCGCCGACGAGTTCACGGGCGGCATGCCGACGACGACCAGCACGGTCGTGACGACGACCACGTCGGCCTCGACGAGCAGCAGCAGCACGACGACCACGGTCCGGCCCACGACCTCGTCGTCGACGACGCGGCCTTCGACCACGACCAACCCCTCCGGCTCGAGCACGACCAGCACCTCCACCGTCCCCGGCAGCACCACGACGCTGGTGGTCGGCTCGTGCGGCAATGGCGTCGTCGACGCGGGCGAGGAGTGCGACGACGGGAACCTCGCCGCCCTCGACGGCTGCGACGGCTCCTGCCTTCTCGAGCAGATCGCCGAGACGGCCTTCAGCCGGTCGATCGGCACCCCCATGGATGCTCCGATGGACCCGCTCGCCGCCTCGATCGTCGCGCCCACGGCCGGCGACCTCATGGTGATCGAGACGTCCACCACCACGCCGGCGCCCGAGGCGTTCCATCTCTCGCGCCGCCAGGTGCACGTCGAGGCGGCGCCCGCGACCATGGCGAAACCGCTCGTGCTGCACTTCACGGTCGAGGGCTCGGCCTTCGCCCAGGGCGCCGACGCCCGTTACCTGCAGGTCTTCCGCGACGGCACGCTCGTCCGTCCGTGCCCCCGTTCGCACGGCACGATGGCGGATTGCTTGAGCCCGCGCTTCAAACGTTCGCCGGGCGAGGCGGCGCTCACCGTGCTCACGACGTCGCCGGGCGAGTGGAACTTCGGCGTGCCGACCGGCGCCGAGCCCGCCGGCCCCACGATCGATCGCTGCCTCGGCGCGACGAAGCTGCTCATGAAGAGCAGCCCCTCGAACCCGAGCCGACGGCGGTTCCTCCTCAAGTCCGACGACGCGCCCGAGCTGGTCGTCGGCAACGGCCGCGACGCGGCGGCGCTCGTCGACGACAGCGGCAGCCTGCACGTGAAGGCGATCGGCGGCGACGGCTTCGAGGCCCTCTATCCGCTCTCGCCCGCAGGCTGGCAGCCGCTCGATTCCGGGTCACCGAACACGGGCCTGCGGTACAAGGACCCGTACGGGCCGATCACCAGCATCGTCTTCAAGGCTGGCCTGGGCCTGCAGGTGAAGGGCAAGGGGCCGGGCCTGGTGCAGACGCTCGGCAGCGAGCCTGCCACGATCCAGGTCGAGCTGCGCATCGGCCAGTACCGCTACCGCTTCGAGTTCGGCGGGGATTCGCACACCTTCGCCGCCAACAAGCAGCTCGTGCGCAAGTGGACGCTGCGGCCGGAGTGTCCCGCCGCCGAACCCCAGTAGCGGGTCTCAAGCGCTCGCGGGCGCGTGCGCCCGATCGGACGAGGTCCCCCAGTGGATCTCGTACCAGACGGCCAGGTTGAGGAGCGTCCACATCTGGCGGGCGAGCTGCACGTCCGGCCTCAGCGCGACCCGGCGCCAGAGATCACGCACCGCGGCCGCCGAGAGATGGCCGCCCACGGGCGCGTCGGGCGCGATGAGGAGCGACTGGACCACGCCCGACAGGTCGCCCAGCATCCACTTGCGGACCGGCACCTCGAAGCCGTGCTTCTTGCGGTCGAGGAGCTCGTCCGGAACGAGGCCGCGCAGGGCGCGGCGCAGGAGGAGCTTCGTGCCCTCGGCGCTGATCTTCATCTCGGTCGGCAGGCTGCCGACGAACTCGATGAGGCGCTGGTCGAGGAACGGGCAGCGACCCTCGAGCGACGCCCCCATGGTCGTCTTGTCGAGCTTCATGAGGAGCTGCTCGGGGAGCTGCGTCTTGGCGTCGACGTACATTGCCTGGGCGATCGGGTCGGCGGCGCGCGCGTGCTCCCACGCGATCGCGAACTGCTCCTCGTCGTAGTGGTCGCCGTTGCGTCCGGGCGACGGCGCCAAGAGGCGCTCGACGTCGGGATCGATGAACACGCTCGCCAGCTCGCGCACCCGGTCGCGTGAGGCGAGGCCTGTGATCCAGAGCCCCTTCCACAGGCGCCGCGGCCCCAGGCGCCCCAGCTGCGGCTCCAGGCCGAGCAGCAGGCCCGCCACCCCCCGCGCCCCCGGGACGCGCGCGTCGATGGCCGCCAGGCGCCGGTAGAGCCGGTAGCGCTGGTAGCCCCCGAAGAGCTCGTCGCCTCCCTCGCCCGAGAGCGCGACCGTCACGCGCTGGCGCGCGAAGCACGAGAGCACCAGGGTGGGAACGATGGCGGGATCGGCGGCCGGCTCGTCGTGATGCCAGTTGAGGTCGAAGAGCAGCTCCGGGCTGCAGCGCTCGACCATCACGTCGTAGTGGTTCGTTCCGTAGAGCTTGGCCGCCTGCCGCGCATACACGAGCTCGTCGAATTCCTCGTCGGCGAACCCGACGGCGAAGGTTTCGACCGGGTTTCCCATGTGCCGACTCATGAGGCTCACGACCGCGCACGAGTCGACGCCGCCGCTGAGGAAGGCGCCCAGCGGCACCTCGCTCATGAGGCGGATCCGCACCGCCTCGTCGAGCAGCTCCCGCACGCGATCGGCCGCCGCCTCGAACCCGAGCTGCTCCTTGGGTGCCGGGTCGGGGAGCGGATGGTCCCAATAGGGCCGGACGCGGAAGCCGTTGCGGTCCGCTTCCAGCAGACACCCCGGCGGCAGCTTGCGCACGCCGGCGAACATCGTGCGCTCTCCGGGCACGAAGCCGTGCGCGAGGTAGCTGCGCAGCGACGACGGCTCGATCGCCTTGGGCACCAGGCCGCTCGCGTGGATCGCCTTGATCTCGGAAGCGAACACGATCGTGTCGCCGACCACGGCGTAGTAGAGCGGCTTCTTGCCGACCCGGTCGCGCCCCAGGACGAGGCGCCCCGCGTTCCGGTCGAAGAGCGCGAACGCGAACATCCCCCGCAGATCGGCGACGAAGTCCGGCCCACGCTCCTCGTAGCGGTGGACCGATGCCTCGACGTCGCTGCCGGTGCGGATCGTGTGTCCGTTGCGGACGAGCTCCCGTCGCAGATCCTGGTAGTTGTAGACCTCGCCGTTCATGACGATGGCGATCGAGCGGTCCTCGTTGAAGAGCGGCTGCGCGCCGTCCGAGACGCCGATGATGCTGAGGCGCCGCATGGCGAGGCCCGCGGGGCCGTCGATCACCATGCCCTCGTCGTCGGGGCCGCGATGCACGATCGACGACGTCATCGCGCGCAGGATCGCCTCGGTCGGCTGCGGCCCGCTGGGCGAGAACACTCCGACGATCCCACACATGCTATGCGGCCCTTCCGAGCGCGAGCTTCAGGTCGAGCACCTCGCCGGAGTCGCTGCCGACGCCGATGCGGCGGAGCTGATAGGCGTCGCAGCCCGGCAGGTTGCTGCCCGTCTCGGCGAGGCACGCATAGGCGTAGCCCGCCTCCCGCAGCGTCCTCAGGTGCTCGGGCAGGAAGTCGCCGCGGCGTCCGTTCGGGAACGCGAAGCCGGTGACGGGGCGTCCGATCTCGCATTCGAGGCGCTGCTTGGAGGCCCGGATCTCGTCGTTCGCGGCGCCGAGATCCAGGCGGGAGAGCACGGCGTGGCTCACGGCGTGCGAGCCGATCTCGATGCCGGCGTTCGCCAGCGCTCGGACGCCGTCCCAGTCGAGGATGAGGCCGCGCGAGGCCGGTGCGCCACCCGCCAGCGCCTCGAGCGACGCGAGGATGCGCTCGCCGTCCGTCGCCGGGATCGCCTTCAGCGTCTGCCGGAGCGCGATCAACGTCTCGAGCGACCCCGGGGCCTCGAGGGCCGCCTTCACCTTCAGGTCGACGGGCGCGTCGCCCGTCCAGACGTTTGCGGCCGTCTTGGCCCGCCACAGGGCTTCGCACACGGCCCGCAGGCGCTCGCCGGTCGGGTGTGCGGTGCCATCGACGAAGCCCGTCGAGACGAAGACGGTCGCCGGGAGGCCGTAGCGCTGCAGCAGCGGCAGCGCCTGATCGAGATTGTCCCGGTAGCCGTCGTCGAACGTGATCGCGGCCATGTCCTCGGCCAGCGGCGCCGCGTCCTTCAGCCGGGTGACGAGCTCGCCCAGCGCGACGACGCGGGTGCGCGTCCGCAGGACGTCGAGCTGGCTCGCGAACACCGCCGGCGCCACGGCCATGCCGAGGTAGTCGGGCTCGTCGGTCACGCGATGGTACATGAGGACGATGGCGCGCCCAGGTGCGCCCGTGGCGCGGCGCCATCCCCGCGCGATCCGTCCGCCGCCCAGGCGGGCTGCCACGCGCGCGAGCTGCGAGGCGCGGCTCATGCGCCCTCCGGCCTGCCCTGGACCAGCACGTACCGGTGCAGGAGGCCCGAGAGGTAGCGCCGCTCGTCGGTCGCGACGAACCCGGACGCGAGCACGAGCGCCAGGAACACGCCGAGGACGCCGACCTGGCCGGCGACGCGCCAGGCTCCGTCGGCCTCCGCCGAGACGACGCGCATGAGGACGTAGGCGACCGCCCCGGCGGCGACGATGCGGGCGATGCGCGCCCGCTCGTAGCGCACGGGATGGCTCTGCTGTCCGAGCCAGGTCGCGCCGGCGAGCGAGACCGCGTAGGCGATCACCGTCGCCCACGCCGCGCCCATCATCCCGTACAGCGGGATCAGCACCAGGCACAGCGCGATGTTCGACACCGCGGCGACGATCCCGACGACGGACAGCGCCTTCGTACGTCCGCCGACGTGGATGCCGGGTGACACGCAGTAGACGAGCGCGTTCAGCGCATAGGCGGCGGCGATGATCGGCACGACGCGGCAGGCGGGCTCGTACTTCTGCCCGATGACGATCGGAAGGAGGCTCTTCGAGACGCCGACGAAGGCGAGGACGACGAGCATCAGGACGAGCAGCAGGTAGGTCAGCACCCGCGCATAGGTGTGCTCGTGCCCCTCGTCCTTGCTGATGCCGAAGGCGACCGCGGGCCACGCGAGCTGGAAGGGCCAGGTGACGAGCGCCTGCACCGCGAGGCCGAACTTGTAGCCGACCCCGTATTGCGCGACCTCGCTGAGGTCGCGGAACAGGCGCAGGAGGTACCGGTCGGACACGTCCATCACCCAGCTCGAGAGCATGGCCGGGATGATCGCGACGCCGAAGGCGAACAGCGGCCGCACCAGCCGGCGATCGAACGCAACCCGGCTCCCGCCGCGTCCCATCCACATGCCGAGCGCGAGCGCCGCCGCATTGGCCGAAAGGTTCCCGATGAGGACGCCCTCGACACCGAGCCCGACCACGGCGACCAGCAGCACGTTGAGGCCGAGGGCGAGCGCGAACTGGACCAGCGAGACGGTGCTGAAGGCGAAGGTGCGCTCCTGCGCCCGCAGGCCGCCCAGGACCATGGCGAGCACTGCGTTGCACAGGCTCGAGACGACGGCGATCCGCAGGAGGCCGCCGTGGTTCTCGTCGCCCGTCAGCTTCGCGCTGATGGGGTCCGCCAAGGCGAGCAGGATGCCGCCGACCACGACCATCAGCGGGAGCGTCGCCATCAGGGCCGTGGCGACGACCGACTGCCGCTCGTCGTCCGTCTCGCAGTCGCGGTGATAGACCTTGTTGATCGCCGACGTGAGGCCGAGCGTCACGGCCATCATCGCGATCGACAGGAAGGCCGTGTACATCTCGAGGATGCCGTACTCGGCGGGCGGGATCACGCGCGTGTAGATCGGCATCAACAGGAAGCCGACCGACTGCTGCGCGAAGCCGGTGAGCGCGTAGACGACCGAGGACGAGGCGAGGCGACGTAGCGGGCTCTCGCTCTGGTGCGTCTCGCTCTTCACCGTCCACTCCGTCCGCTAACACACGTTCGGACGTCGGGCGACTCCGCCTGCCTCGTGCAGCAGCATCCGCGCGGCGTCGACGACCTCGTCGACGGATACACCCTCGAGGCAGTAACGGCGATCACGGTGGCAGGTGAGCGGCGGGCCGGCCCAGCAGGGGCGGCACCAGAGGCCCTTCTCTTCGAGGATGATCGCCCGGCCCACCGGCGCATTCTTGTCGAGGGGCGTCGGCCCGAAGATCGCGGCCACGGGGACGCCCTGCCCCGCCGCCACGTGCATCAGTCCGGAGTCGTTGCTGAGAAACGCGTCGCTGCGCCCGACGAGGGCGATCACATGCTGCAGCGGCTCGCCCCGGATCACCTGGACCCGCGGCGAGTCGGGCAGCCGCATCGCCGGGAGCAGATCGGCCTCGCCCGGGCCGAGGAAGACGACGGCGCCCGTGTCGCCGGGCGCGACCAGACGCCGGATCGCGTCGCCGAAGCGCTCGGCGGGCCATCGCTTCTGCGCGTTCACGGCCTCGCAGCCGGGATGCACACCGACCACGGTGCGGGCGCCCGCGGCGCGCAAGCGATCGACCGTCGCGTCGGCCCACGCGGCCGCGTCGGCGGTCGGCGTCACGACCGTGCGCCGCTCGAGCTCGTGACCCGCGAACGCGGCGAGCTGAAGGTGCCGGTCGATCTCGTGACCTCCCCGGTCGACGCACGTGAAGGTGTTGAGGAACCCACGCCGGTCGTCCGCGGCGAACGCGACACGGTAGCGACATCCCGCCAGCAGCAGCACCACCGACATGAACGTCGTCGGCAGGAAGAAGGTGGCGAGCCCGAGGTCGAAACGTCCGGGACGGAGTTGCCGCCAGGCAAAGGCCAGCATGCGCCGGCGCGAGCGCGGATCGAACGGCAGGATCTCGTCGGCGAGCTCGGGGCCGATGACGGACCGGACGTGCTCCCAGGCCGGCACCGCCAGCGCCAGATGCGCTTGCGGGTAGAGCCGGCGGAGGTTCGCGAGCAGCCCGCTCAGGAGCACCAGGTTGCCGACCCCGAATACCGGCGTCACGACGACGATCCGGCGCAGCGTCGATCCATCGGCGACGAGCGCGCGACGCCGCCGCTCGCGTACCGGTCCGGTCAGCCTCCACCCGACGTCGCAGAGCCGATCGGCGAGCGCGGCGCGTGCGCTCACCGACCGGTCCCCAGCGCCATCGCGGGGCGTCGCGACGCCGCCGGGACGCGCCGGGCGACGGCGTCCCATCCCGGTCCGGCCAACCGCACGACGATCGCCGCGAACAGCCACAGCTCCGCTACGACGAACGGCAGCGTGATCACGGTGTCGACGATGTTGTGCGTGAGCAGGCAGACCAGGCCCCCGCCGATCCGGGCGGCGCGGATACGGTCGACCGGATCGCGGCAGCGGGACGACGCCGACCAGGCGCCGAGCACCATGACCGCGGCGAAGTAGAGGTAGAACACGAGCACGGGGATCCCGAACATGACCGCGAGCGAGAGATAGCCGTCGTGCGGCGTGTTCGTGTCCTTGCCGAGCGTGAGGTCGACGTTGTCGCCCCATCCGAGCCACGGGCGCTCGAGGGTGCGATGGATGAAGTGGGGCCAGCGCTGCTGGATGCGCCAGACGAAGTTGTCCTGCTTCACGTCGACGGTCGTGAACAGGCGCGCGATGTTGGGCCGGTAGAGGAGGTCCGGCTTCACGAGCAGCGCGAGCACCAGCACCGCGACCCCGGCGAGCGCGAGTTGTCCGGCGCGCGTCTTCACCCTGCCCTGGTGCATGAACCACCAGGCCGCCGCCGTCCCCGCCATGATGCCGGCGAACGCGCCGCGCGACGACGCGAACAGGATACCGCGCACGAGAATCGGGGCGCTGATCAGGATCAGCCACGACGGCTTGCGGCGCGAGAGCAGGTCCGAGAGCACGAGGGTGGTCGGGACGGCCAGCACGGAGGCGAGCTCGTTCTTCGTCCCGAACGGGCCCGTGACCTTGTCCCCCGTGTAGCCCTGCTTGAAGCACATGAGGGCGAAGAGGTCCGCGGCGATGATGATCGCAGCGAGCACGTCGTCGCACTTCGTGCCCCGGTTCACGAGGTACCAGCCGACCGGGTAGAAGATCACCCACCGCAGGCCGTAGCGATAGAACTGATACGCGATCCGGAAGGGATCGGTCATGTCGCGCTCGCCGTTCGGCGACACCGAGTAGGCGGCGATGAGCAGGGCGACGAGGCAGAGCCACGGGAAGAGATACGGCATCCTGATGCGCGTCGCGCCGCGCGGGAGGCCCCGGATCGCGATCGAGATCGCGACGAGGAACAGCGTCACGTCGATGCTGTCGAGACGGACGCCGGCGATGTCGATGCTGCGCTGGTGGAACTGTGCGATGAACGCGAGGCCGATCAGGTAGTGCGTGGGCGCGAAGAGGACGGCTCCGGCGGCCAGCGCGGCGCCGACCACGCCCAGCACCAGCAACAGGGAGGAGCCCGAATCCGTCATGCCGAACGCACGAACTCAGTGCGCGCCGTGCCGGGAGAGCACAGCGGGGATCGTCTTCGCGAGGATCTTCAGGTCGAGGGCGAGCGACCAGTTGTCGATGTACTCCATGTCCATCTGCGCCCATTCGTCGAACCTCGCCTCGCGCGACGTCACCTGCCACAGGCACGTGACGCCGGGCTTCACGCTGAAGCGGCGGCGGTGCCATCGCGTCTCGATGCGTTCGAAGTCGCGCACGGGCAGCGGCCGCGGCCCCACCAGGCTCATCTCGCCACGCAGCACGTTCACGAGCTGCGGCAGCTCGTCGAGACTCGTCCGCCGCAGGAAGCCGCCGAGCCGCGTGATGCGCGGGTCGTTGGCGATCTTGAAGACCGGACCCTGGGCCTCGTTCAGGTGCTCGACCGTCTTCTGCATCGCTTCGGCGTCCGGCACCATCGTGCGGAACTTGTAGACGAAGAAGCGACGGCGGTTGTAGCCGACGCGCTCCTGGGCGAAGAGCACCGGACCGCGCGAATCGAGCTTGATCGCGATCGCGATCAACAGCATCAGCGGCGAGAGGACGATCAGCAGCGCGGCGCTCCCGATCACGTCGAGGACACGCTTTGCGACGAGGCCGCCGGCGCCCTGCTCCGGACGCACGGGCGAGATGGTGACGACCGCCTGGCCCATGAGCTTGTCGACCGACGCCCAGGCCCACTGCAGCTCGGGCAGGCGCGAGAGCACGCGAACCGTCACACCCTCCTGCTCGCAGAGCGAGACCACCTGATCGATCAGCGGCGACGAGCCGGTCGCCGGAACGGGTACGAAGACCTCGTCGATCGTGTTGCGCCGCAGCTCCTCCTCGACGCGCGCCAGCACGGCTGCCTGCCGCACCTGGTCGTTGGCAGCCGGCTCGTCCTGCGGATCGATCGTGCTGACGACCCGATAGCCGAAGGTCTCACGCCGGGCGAGGAAGTCGGTCATGCGGACGGCCTCGCGCGCGTCGCCGACGAACAGGACCGCACGCAGGTTCCGCCCCCGCAGCCGGAGCTGATGCGCCACGACGCGTGCCAAACGGCGCTCGGCCACCAGGGCCACGAAGACCACGACGCCGAACACCTCGACGGCGCCGTGCCGGAGGGCATCGAGATCGAACAGGGCGCGCAGGGGCACGAGCGGGGTCACGGCGATGATGACCGCGGATCCGATCTGCCGGATCTCGCGCATGGCCGGCATGAGGCGCTGCGAACGATACAGGCCGCAGAGGTGCAGGATCAGGTTCCAGGCCAGGATGTAGCTGACGCCGAACAGCACGTTGCCGAGACTGAGACGGATCTCCAGGAACGAGAGCCAGCCGCGCACCGTGTGCTCTTCCGACACGAACGCGATCGTCAGGATCAGGCTTGCCGCGACGACGGCCAGATCGACGAACTGGAGTGCCGCGATCAATGCGCTGCGGCGCTGGGATGTGGACACTGTCATCAGGGTACCTTCGGGATCGTGAACAACGTCGATCGGGATCGTGAACAGCTATCGCTCGAGCAGTCGGCGGAGCCACAGCGGGGTCTTGCTGTGTCCAGAATCCACTACGACTCCGATGGTGGGTGCCTTCGTCAGCCGCACCCGCTCCGCCGCCACCGTGAGCGCATCCCGGTGGGTATCCTCACGCACTGCCACCATGACTAGTCCGTCACACAACGATGCGAGCAAGGCCGAGTTGACCGAGTCGACGAGCGGCGGACCCATGACGAAGGTCACGCTCGCGCCGGGACTCACCTGGTCGCGCCAGCGGGCGACCGTTTCCGGATCCGCCCCGCTGTGAAGCTCGATGGGAACGCCCCCGCCGTCCGCCGTGTCGGCGGCTCTGCCGTCGGCGCCGCAGGGGCGAATCAGGGTTCCGCGCACGCCCGCGCCCGACAGCTCGGCGAGGAGCACGCGCTCACCCTTGCTCTCGGCGCAGGTGCCGAGACTCGCGGCGAGTGCCCGCACCGCGTCGGTGGACGCCGCGCCCGCGAGCACGAGGGTCAGCGGGCGCTTGCCCTTGGTGAGGGCCTGGATGTTCTGGAAGATCTCTTCGACGTCCTTGTGTGCTGCGACGCGCGTCGCGGGGAGCGGCGCCGGCTGCCGGGCCAGGATGTCTTGTGCCGCGTCGAGCGCCTCGCGCTTCGGCGCCGCGGCAACAGCGAGCGCCGGGGCACGCGTCTTGGCGACGCGCGGCGCGGCGGTCGGCTCCGCTACTCGCGGCGCCACGGTCGGCTCCCCGATCCGCGGCGCGACCGGCGCGTCGGCGCGCGCCCGCTCCGCGGAACTGGAACCCTTCGCCTCCACGTCGCGCGAGAAGGGCTTGTCGATCCGACCACCCTCGAGCCGCTCCAAGACCTCGAAGTACTTGCTCACGGTTTGCGACCTCGTCTCTGTGATTTGTCGTGATTTTGTTCGGCGTCGTGCCGGATCGCTCCGGGCAAGATCAACGTGCTGCCGGCGAGGATGAAGTTCGGATCGCTCAGCCCGGGATTGGCTTCTACGATCTTGCGGATCACGTCGGGACCATCCCCCCCGTAGAACTGACGTGCAATGTCCATGAGTGTGTCGCCCCGGTCGACGATCACCTTGGGTGACCATTCTTGGCTGGCCACTTGGTGCTCGGCGGCCTTCGTCGGGTCGCCCAAGGGGGCTCCCGAGGTGGCCTTGGCGACGTCGATGGGTAGCGGGCGGTCGGCAGTCGGGTCTAGGGCGCGGTCGGCGACGGTCGGCTTTGCCGGCTCGGCCTCGGGTTCGGTGGCTCGTTGGTCGGCCAGCTCGCGCGTCCGGTCGGCCGTCGGCTCGCCTTCCGGCTTCTCCGGGGCATCCGCGGCCGCCTCGTTCTTCTGGGGCGCCGGATCGTGGGCGCGAGGCGCCGGAACGGCGGCCACCTCGTCGCCGCGCGGTGCGGATGACGCGACGGTCTCCCGCGGCGTCACGCTGGACGACATGAGGGCCACTGCGGCGACGAGACCCCCCACGGCCATCCCGGCCGCGGCTGCGGCCCAGCGGCGTTGGAACCAGGGCCGGTCGCCCGGCGCGCTCGACGCCGCGCCCAGGCGGACGAGCGTCCCGCCTCGATGCTCGCGGGCGGCTTCGCGCGCCATCGACCAGGTCACCTGCGGCACGCCCGCCGCGTACGCCAGCAGCAGCGCGTTGTGGCACAGGATGTTCATCCGGCGGGGAACGCCCGACGCGTGGCGGATGATCAGGCGCAGCGCGCTCTCGCTGAACATCTCGAGGCTGCCGCCCGCCGCCCTCAGCCGGTGCTCGACGTAGCCACGGCTCTGTGCGCGATCGAGCGGATTGATGTTCACGCGGATGGCGACGCGCTCGGCGATCTGCCGCAAGTGCGGCTGTTTCAAGCGCTCGGCCAGCTCCGGCTGGCCCAGCAGGATGATCTGCAGCAGCTTCTGGTCGTACGTCTCGACGTTCGAGAGCAAACGCAGGTTCTCGAACGTGTCGTCGTCGAGGCCTTGGGCCTCGTCGATGACGAGCACGGCCATCTGCCCCCGGGTCGCGCAATCCATCAGGAACGTGTGGAGTGCGCTCAGGAGCCCGGCGCGATCACGCTCCGCGGTCTCGGCGCCGAAGTCCTCGAGGGCGTGGCGGAGGATGCCCTCGAACGGAAGGCGCGTATTCGCAATGTAGGCCGCGCGGACGTCGTCGCCGAGGCTCGCCATCAGCGAATAGGCGACCGTGGTCTTCCCCATCCCGACCTCGCCCACGACGACGATCAGGCCGCGGCGATACTGCAACCCGACTTTGAGACCGGCCAGCGCTTCCGCGTGGTCGCGGCTCATGAAGAGCCGATGCGGATCCGGCGTCAGCGAGAACGCATCGGCGCAGAAGCTCGGGGCGATGGTGGCTTGAGATGCCATGTTTCGTCGATCGATCAGCGACCGCCGGTCAGACTACAACCTCGCCGATGATGGGCATGCCGGTGAGACGGCTCACCTCGGTCACGCTCTTGACCCGCGGATCCAACAGGTCGCGGCCATACGCCAGGACGACACCCAGCAGGAAGCCGATGACCCCACCGAGAATGGTGTACAGCCCCCGGCGCGAGTCCACGGGGGCCTGGGGAACCGTCGCAGGCTCCGCAACGGTAATGTTGAGCAGCTCCGATGCGTCGAGCGCATTGGAGAAGCGCGCCGACTCCCGCTTCCCGACGTACGTCCGGTGGGCTTCCTTCGCCTTGTCGAGGTCGATCTCGAGCTGCTCGAGCTTCGAGGTGCCGTTGACCAGCTTCTGCATCTGCTCGAGGGAGTGCTGCTCCTGCTCCTGGAGCGAGGCGCCGCGTGCCTCGACGGACGCGAGCTGGGCCTTCGCCTGGATCAGCTCCTTTTCGAGGTCCGAGTAGGTCGGGTTCGGCATCGGCGCGTCACCGACGAGCCGGCGCTGATCGCGCATCAGCTGCGTCGCTTCCGCGATCTGCCGGTCGAGGTCGATGATCTTGACGCTCGTTGGCGCATACGTCGCGAGGAGCTTGCTGCGCTCGACCATGAGATCGAGGACGCGCGTCCGCACGGAGCTGCCCGGCTCGTCCTTCGCCTTCACTTCCTTCGGCAGCGTCGCGAGCGACTTGCTGAGGACGTCGACCCGAACGCGCGCTTCGGCCAGCTCGGTGTCGGTCTTCGCGCGCAGGGTGCGGACCTCGGCCAGGCGGTCGCGAAGCTCCTTGCGCTCCTCCGGCCCGCCGACGATCCCTTCCTTCTGGTAGAAGGCCTGCAGCGCGCCCTCCGCCGCATGGACCCGATCCGCGAGCAGCTTGCTCTGCTCGTCATAGAAGGTGACCGCTTCACCCTGCACGCTGACGCTGGTCTGGCGCTTCATGCGGTGCGCGATGAGCGAGTTCAGGAACTCGGCGGCGAACTCGGGATCGCTGTCGCGATACGAGAGGTTGATGACGCTCGAGAGGCGGACGGGCGACACGACCAGGTGGCCCTGCACGTCGTCGACCCACGCGTCGAAGGCGGACGGCGGTGGCGTCCCGTGCAGGGTGCGGTACGCGATGCTGGGGAGCCGCAGCGGCAGCGTCACGATGCCGACGACGGTTCCGACGACACCCGGCGCGTCCTGGGCGTCGACCTTCTCGTGCCACGGCTCGAGCACCTCGCGGACGAGCCCGTCGCTGGTGAGCCAGGCGACCTCGGAGTTGACGATCGTGTCGTCGATGCGGTCCGCCTGCGCGGGGGCGTTCTCCTGCGCCGAGAGCTTCGCGTCGGCGCGGTTGGCGGCGAGCGTCAGGGTCATCCGCGCCTCGTAGTTGGGCGGCTGGAGGAACCCGAACACGAACATGATGAGCGCGCCCACGGCGGTCAGGCCGAGGACGATCTTGCGATGGCGGAAAACCGCCGCGACGACGTCGCGCCACGGCAACCCGCCGGACGAGTCTTCCAGGTCTCCGTAGGCATCGGTTCGCGGTTCGTCGATCAGTTGCTCCATGAAATCTCTTACCTCTGCGTCTCGGATCAGAAGGCGCCGTTGAGGAAGTTCAACCACACCCCACCGGCAGGCAGGTTCCGCGTGATGTACAGCTCCACGAACAGGTTGACGTTCCCAACCGTCGACTTGGGTACGACGACGATGTCGAACGGCTCGAGTGAGACGTCCTGGTCGGGATGCGTCCCAGCTTCCACCGCCGTGAGATCGAGGCTCGTGCCCAGCGGCTTACCCTCTGGCCCGCGCCGGATCAGGATCACCTGGC
>Ga0335084_10003304_pt1 | contig 15706 bp, 13 predicted proteins | sample Lox_Sample_44_FD_206721 | JGI IMG/M metagenome (GOLD analysis project Ga0335084, IMG submission 206721) | Soil microbial communities from Loxahatchee National Wildlife Refuge, Florida, United States - Lox_Sample_4.4 | ecosystem: Environmental > Terrestrial > Soil > Wetlands | place: USA... | reverse complement strand
GCGATGACGACTCCGGATGGTGTGAAATTGTCATAAAGGATACGGGTCGTGGGATCGCCCACGAATACCTTGATAAAATATTTGATCCGTTCTTTACGACAAAGTCGGGCGGCACAGGCCTTGGACTGGCGATCGTGGACCGGATCATTGAAGATCACGGAGGCATCATTGATGTTGAAAGCGAGACTGGCAGAGGGACGAAATTCCGTATCAGACTGCCTGTGCTGGCGGACGCTGTCTCTCTGGTGACCAGGAGCGGCAGCATCACGGACCAACTTGGTTAAGGGTATGCGAGATTATGAGCAGAATACTTGTCGTTGATGATGAGCAGAGCATGCGGGATTTCCTCTCGATCATGCTGAAAAAAGAAGGCTATGATGTGGTTGCGGCCGAAAATGGCAGCGGCGCCCTCAAAGCAGTCGAAGCCGAGATCTTCGATCTCGTGATCACCGATGTGAAGATGCCCGGCGTTGACGGCATAGAGGTCCTGAGGACGGTCAAGGAAGTATCTCCGGAGACCGTGGTGATCATGATCACCGCCTTTGCGACGACGGAGACCGCGGTCGAGGCCATGAAGCTCGGGGCTTATGATTATATTACGAAACCCTTCAAAGTCGATGAAATCAAGCTGGTGATCCGGAAGGCCGTCGAAAAACGCCATCTCAGAAAAGAAAACATTCTTCTCCGCAGAGAGATAGAGTCCCGCGCAGGGTTCACAAACTTTATCGGAACAAGCGCTCCCATGCAGGGTGTGTTCTCTCTCATACGGCAGGTGGCGGATACCAAGAGCACCGTCCTCATAACAGGGGAGAGCGGAACGGGAAAAGAGCTTGTAGCGAAGGCCATTCACTTCAACAGTTCGCGAAAGGGCGGCCCTTTTGTGACCGTAAATTGCGGAGCCCTTCCCGAGACCCTGCTCGAGAGCGAGCTTTTCGGTTACATGAAGGGTGCGTTTACCGGCGCATCCTCGAACAAGCAGGGTCTGTTCGAAGCAGCCACTGGAGGGACTATATTTCTGGATGAAATCAGCGCCACAACACCGGCGTTGCAGATCAAGCTGCTGAGAGTGCTGCAGGAACGCGAGTTCATGAGGGTCGGCGGGACCTCCGGTATTAAAATGGATGCGCGGGTGATCGCGGCGAGCAACAGGGACCTCCTGTCCGAGGTCTCAAAAGGCGCATTCCGCGAAGACCTCTACTACCGTCTTAACGTCATCCCGATCCATCTCCCCTCGCTCCGCGACAGAAGGGAAGATATCCCGCTCCTCGTCGAATTTTTCCTGAAGAAATTTTCAGGTGGGAAGGAACCGAAGAAGATCACCCCCGAGGCCATGAACCTGCTCATGAAACATCGGTGGCAGGGAAATGTGCGGGAGCTGGAAAATACCATAGAACGTCTGGTGATCATGTCGCCCGATCATACGGTTGGTATCGAAAACATTCCGGATGATATGAAAGGCGTACAGTCAGGCACTGATCTCATCGCGACGGACATCCCGGCTGAAGGTCTTGAGATGGAAAAACTCCTTGAAAACATAGAGAAAAACCTCCTCCAGAAAGCCTTAGAAAAGACCGGGGGCGTCAAGACGGAAGCTGCGAAGCTCCTCGGCCTGTCATTCAGATCATTCAGGCACAGACTGCAAAAATATGAATCCTCCTCGTAGGTTCTAGAATTTTCAATTGCAAATCTTCTTCGATTCCGCTACAATCATTCCCTCATGGCATACGAAAATTTAAGGGATTTCATGGCGCTCCTCGAAAAAGAAGGGGAGCTCGTAAGGATCAAGGCAGAAGTAGACGCCGAGCTTGAGATTGCTGAGATCACGGACCGGGTCTCAAAACAGAAGGGCGCCGAGAATAAAGCTCTCCTGTTCGAGCGGGTAAGGAATTCCCGGTTTCCCGTTCTAACGAATGCGTTCGGCTCCGCGAAGCGGATCTCTCGAGCGCTCGAGGTCAATGATCTTGATGAAATTGGCCAACGCATCAAGGACATCGTGGATCCGACAAATCTATTTCCCGGACCTGGCGCCGGAATCATGGACAAGATCCAGATGTTGCCGAAACTGGCGGAGCTTGCGAGCTTCTTCCCGAAGACCGTGAAAAAAGCGCCCTGCCAGGAGGTCGTTCTTACGGGCGAGCACGTAGACCTGTCCCGCATCCCGGTGCTCAAATGCTGGCCCGCAGACGGCGGTCGATTTATCACGCTCCCGATGGTTTGCACCGTCGACCCTATGACGAAGATCACGAACGTCGGCATGTACCGCATGCAGGTCTTTGACCATCAGACCACGGGAATGCACTGGCATAAGCACAAGGATGGGGCGCGTCACTATCAGCATTACGAGGCAGCAGGGAGACGCATGGAAGTGGCGGTAGCCATCGGCGGCGACCCTTCCATTATCTATTCTTCCACCGCGCCGCTCCCTCCGGCTATTGGAGAGTTTCTCTTTTCCGGTTTCCTTCGACAGAAGCCACTTGAAGTCGTTCCGTGCAAAACCGTGGATGTGCGGGTTCCTGCGGAAGCGGAGTTTGTTCTCGAAGGATTTGTCGACCCGAATGAACGCCGGATAGAAGGACCGTTCGGAGATCATACAGGCTACTATTCCGAAGCGGACGAATACCCGGTGTTCCATATCACGGCCATCACCCACCGGAAGGACGCGATCTACCCGGCCACCCTCGTCGGCCGCCCGCCACAGGAGGATGCATATCTCGGCAAGGCCACAGAGAGGATTTTCCTGCCGCTCCTCCAGATGGTCGCACCCGATATCCTGGACATGGATATGCCGGTCGAGGGCGTGTTCCATAATAACGTGATCGTCAAGATCAGGAAACGGTATCCCGGCCATGGAAAGAAGGTTATCCATACGATCTGGGGGACCGGCATGCTCATGTTGTCAAAGTTCGTCATCGTCTGCGACGAGGACGTGAATATCCATGATTATTCCGAGGTGACTTGGAAAGTCATGAACCATGTCGATCCCCAGCGTGACGTGGTGATCACTGACGGCCCGCTCGATATCCTTGACCACTCCTGTCCGCAGATCGGGTTCGGCGGCAAAATGGGAATTGACGCGACACGGAAAGGACCCGGTGAGGGGTTCACCCGGCCTTGGCCAGATGAGATCAAGATGGATCCGCAGATTCAAAAAAAGGTCGAGGAGCGGTGGAGGGAGTACGGATTCTGATGGCATCCCGCTGATGCCTCATCGCAATTATCTCATTTGATCATCGTATGCTGTTTCTTGAACTATTCTCAATATTTCTTCTCATCTTGCTGAACGGTTTTTTTGCTGCGTCCGAAATCTCCCTGATCTCGCTGCGCAAGAGTCGTGTACGGCACCTGGTAAAAAGCGGCAATCCGAAAGCAAAGAAGATCCAAAAACTTCAGGAGGAACCTGAACGCTTTCTCGCCACCATTCAGGCCGGCGTTACCCTCATCGGCACCCTGGCCGCTACCCTTGGCGGCGTGATCGCCATCGAGCGCATTAAGCCGGTATTTGCTTCCCTGCCGATCGACTTTTTCCAAAAAGCTGCGGAGCCGCTTGCAGTCGGTGTTGTCGTCAGCATGATCACGTATTTCACGCTCGTATTTGGAGAACTGGTCCCCAAGTCGCTGGCGATCCGGTATTCCGAGAAAATCGCTTTTGCCACATCGACTCCAATTGATATCCTGTCCAGGCTGTTTCGATGGATTCTGCGAATGCTTACGATTTCCAATAATTTTGTGCTCCGCCTGATCACATCTGCCGAACAGCAGGAAACTTTTCACGTTTCGGAAGATGAGGTAAAATATCTCATCCGGGAAGGTCGGAAGACCGGCGTGTTCGAGCCGTCCGAAGAGGACCTGATACATAGTGTGTTCAAGTTTACCGATACCGTGGTGAAGGAAGTGATGGTACCACGGACCGAGATCGTTGCCGTGGAGTCGGGCACCGATATCGACACCATACTCGGTCTCATGAACACGAAAGGCTTCTCGCGCCTGCCAGTGTATTCCGAGACCATTGATAATGTCATCGGTGTCGTGTATCTTAAAGATATTCTTTCCCTTCATAGAGCGAACAAACCTTTCCAGCTTGATAAGGTCCTCCGCAAGCCGTACATCGTGCCGCCGAACAAGAACGTAAGCGTCCTGCTCAAGGAGATGCGCGAACGACGCATCCATCTGGCGCTCGTGGGTGACGAGTACGGAGGCACTGACGGCCTGGTCACCATGGAGGACCTCATCGAGGAAATCGTGGGCGACATCAGGGATGAACAGGAGAAAGAGCTCCGGGAGATCGAAGAGATCTCCGCAAACCGCTATGTAGTTGATGGGAGAACGGACATCGGCAAGTTGAACGAGAGACTTGCGGCAAAACTTCCCGAGGACGAGTTTGAGACCGTCGGCGGTTTTGTGCTCGGTCTGTTCGGCAGGCTGCCTGCTGAAGGAGACCAGATCCGCTTCGACAATTTGTTGTTCACCGTTCTTCGTCTTCGGAAAAACCGTATCGCGCGCATCCGGATACTAAAATATACGCCTGAAAATCATGAACGGAGTGAAGATGAAAACATCATTGGTTCTGGAGACTAATCTATCCGGCTTAAATCCCCCCAAACGCGGCAAGGTGCGGGACATTTACGATCTTGGAGATACGCTCCTGATCGTGGCAACTGACCGGATTTCAGCGTTCGATGTCGTGCTTCCCAATGCGGTCCCGGGAAAGGGCAGGGTGCTCACCGAGATATCCAAATACTGGTTCTCGCAGACCGAGACGCTCGTGAAGAACCATCTGATTACCACAGATGTGAAGGACTTCCCGCAGGCCTGCAGGCCTCACGCGGCATTGCTCGAAGGCAGAAGCATGCTGGTGAAAAGAACGCGGCCGCTACCCGTGGAATGTGTCGTACGAGGCTATCTGACCGGGTCCGGTCTCAAGGAGTACAAGGCTGCCGGTACGGTGAGCGGAATCAAACTTCCTCCCGGCCTGACCGAAGCCTCCCGTCTGCCGGAGCCGATATTCACCCCCTCAACCAAGGCAGAGGTGGGAGAGCACGATGTGAACATCGATTTCGACACGGTCATAAGGCTGGTAGGAAAAGACATTGCCTATGAAATAAAAAAACATACGCTTGACATCTATAAAAGGGCGTGTGAACTTGCGGAGCCAAAAGGGATCATCATTGCCGATACAAAACTTGAATTCGGGATATACCATGATGAGGTCATTCTCATCGATGAAGTGCTCACGCCCGATTCGTCTCGATTCTGGCCTAAGAATGATTATCGAGAGGGGGTAGTTCAGAAAAGTTTCGATAAACAGTTCGTGCGGGATTACCTGCTCTCCCTCGCATGGGACCAGCGTCCGCCTGCGCCCGTGCTCCCTGACGAGGTAGTGCGAAAGACGAGCGAGAAATACTTTGAAGTGCTCAGAATGCTGACCAGCTGACGTTTGTCCTTGACACACCTCGTGTCTCATCAGTATAATCCGCAATCATTCGACATTTGTGAAGGGGATCTTCATGGAAGATTATAACGAGCTGATCCAGCAGCGTTTCAAGAAGCTGGCTGAGATCAGCGCGCTGGGGAAAAAGCCCTATGCCGGCAGGTTCGCCGTGTCTGCTTCCGCAGAGCAGCTGCAGGACCGGTATGAGCGGACGAGCAAGGAAGACCTCGAGAAGGAGCGCGTCGAAGTAACGGTTGCCGGTAGGGTCATCGCAATGCGGAGCTTCGGGAAGGCATGCTTCAGCCATATCCAGGATGGCTCCGGGAAGATCCAGCTCTATTTTCAGAAAAACACGCTCGGCGGGGAACAGTTCGATTTTTTCAAAAAGATCGACATCGGTGATTTCATAGGCGCGAAGGGTTTTTTATTTCGCACCAAGACGAACGAGCTGACGGTGGACGTGGAGGACTTCACGCTCCTTTCGAAATCCCTCCGCCCCTTGCCGGAAAAATGGCACGGACTCACGGACGTGGAAATCCGCTACCGCCAGCGGTATGTTGACCTCATCGTCAATCCCGAGGTGAAAAAGGTCTTCCTCCTGCGAACGAAGATCATTCAGGCCATCCGTGCGTTCCTGAACGCCAGGGGATACCTTGAGGTTGAAACCCCCATGATGCAGACCATCCCCGGCGGGGCCACGGCCAGACCGTTCAAGACACACCACAATGCCCTGGACATGGATCTCTACCTCCGGATCGCGCCGGAGCTGTATCTCAAGCGCCTTCTCGTGGGCGGTTTCGAGCGTGTCTACGAGATAAACCGCAATTTCCGGAACGAAGGCATCTCGACGCGCCACAATCCGGAATTCACCATGCTCGAATTTTATACGGCGTACGCGGATTACCGTGATCTCATGGACATGACCGAGGAGATGATCGGTTCGGTTGTCCGTGATGTCCTCGGGACGACGGAGGTGGAGTACGAGGGACACCAGATCAGTCTTGCACCACCGTGGAAACGCATTACGTTCCTCGATTCGCTGCGCGAGGCAGGCGTACCGGACGCTGTCTTCAGGGACACCGATAAGGCGCGTGATTACGCAAAGAAACTCGGCGCGAGCCTGAAGGGGGGGGAACCGATCGGGAAGCTCCTGAACGAGATGTTTGAGGCATTGGTCGAGCCGAAGCTGATCCAGCCGACTTTTGTTACGGATTACCCCACGGATATATCACCGCTCTCCAAGAAAAGGGAGGATAATCCCGATTATGTGGAACGGTTCGAACTGTTCGTCGTGGGCAGGGAGCTTGCGAATGCGTTCTCCGAGCTGAATGATCCCGTTGACCAAAAGGACCGTTTTTCCAAGCAGGTTTCCGAGCGCGAAGCGGGCGATGAAGAAGCGCACCAGATGGACGAGGACTTTATCCGGGCCCTTGAATACGGCATGCCCCCCGCGGCCGGCGAGGGCATAGGGATCGACCGTCTGGTGATGCTGCTCACCGGCTCGAGCTCCATCCGGGACGTGATCCTGTTCCCGCAGATGAAGAAAGAGAAACCGTGAAAACTCCCTATGAGATATTCGTCAGCCTCCGATATCTGAAGACCAAAAAACGTTACGGCACCGTGTCACTCAACACGTTCATCTCCATCGCGGGCGTGGTCATCGGCGTAGCAACGTCCATCATCACGCTTTCGGTCATGACGGGATTTCAAGGGTATTTCCGTGATAAGATCCTCTCGGCCATCTCACACATCGTAGTGATGGAATACACCGGGAGAGGGGTAAAGGACGGGGAAGCGCTGCAGGAGAAGGTCGCGAAAGTTCCCCATGTCAAGGCCACGACACCATTCATCATAAGTCAGGCCATGCTTACGAGCAATAACCACTTGCAGGGCGTCGTGGTGCGCGGAATCGATCCAGAGACCGAAGGCACGGTGACGAGCCTGGAAAAGAACATCACCGAGGGCTCGCTCCGCGACCTGGAATCACCGGGACAGAAGCTGCCGGGCATCGTGATCGGAGAGGACCTTGCCCGCAAATTCGGAGTGGTCATCGGCGATACGATCACCCTGGTAAATCCCATCGGCGAGGAGACGGCCATGGGGATGGTACCCAAAATGAGAAAGTTCGCTCTCGTCGGCATATTCGACGCCGGGATGTATGACTATAACACCGGATTTGCCTATATATCCCTGCCGGAGGCGCAAAAGTTCTTCGACATGCCTGACCGCGTCAGCGGCATCCAGGTGCGCGTCGACGAGATCTATAACGCCGATAAGATATCCGATGCCATCCGGTCGGCCGTCGGGTATCCCTATTACACCCGGAACTGGATCGAGATGAATAAGAATTTTTTCTCAGCGCTCAAACTTGAAAAGATCGGGATGTCGCTTCTCCTCGTCGTCATTATCATCGTGGCGTCGTTCAACATCATCGGTACGCTCACGATGATCGTAATGGAAAAGAACCGCGAGATCGCGATCCTGAAGTCCATGGGAGCACCTGCAAGAAGCATCATGCAGATTTTCATGTTCGCCGGTCTCGTGATCGGGCTTGTGGGTACGGTCATAGGCACTCTCATCGGCTACGGCGCCGTTGCGCTTATCACCAGGACCGGCGTTATCTCGCTTCCGAGGGACGTATACCAGGTCAGCCACCTGCCCCTTTCTATCACCGGCCTTGATATCCTATTCATAGCGGCTATGGCGCTTGGGATCAGTTTCTTCGCAACGCTGTATCCGTCGTGGCAGGCAGCAAAGCAGGACCCGGTGGAGGTGCTGAGATATGAATAGCACGGGAGATCAAAAAGTCCAGACTGGGAGTCAATCGTGAGGAGGATGTCATGGCTCAAAAAGGCGGCACAGTGAAAAGAATCATATTGACCCTGATGTTGCTCGCGCTGCTCATCGTAATCTTCATTATCCTGGGCGGCGGCAACCTGCTAAAGTCCACGGGCAAGTGGATTGGAGGCGTGGGGAATAAGGCGGAGGATATCAAGGGTACGATTGAGCACAAAGCAACGACCATCGAGAAGACCGTCGAAAAGCTGAAAGAAAGCGACAAACCGGGAGAGAAGAAATAACTCGATCACTCATTCATGTTCAGGAGCTTCGCAAGACCTTCATGAGCGGGACCGAAGAGCTCCATGTGCTCGACGGCATTGACCTCGACATCCAGCAGGGTGAAATGCTTGCCATCGTGGGAGCATCGGGCGTGGGCAAGAGCACCTTTCTCCATATCATCGGAGGACTTGACCGGCCTACGTCAGGCAAGGTGTTGTACGGGGATCTGGATGTCTTCGGGCTGAACAACGACCGGATCGCACAGTTCCGGAACGAACGGGTGGGGTTCGTTTTCCAGTTCCACCATCTTCTCCCGGAGTTTTCCGCACTGGAGAACGTGATGATGCCGGCGCTCATCCGGCGAATAGACAGGAAGGATGCAGCTGGAACCGCCTCCGGTATACTGAACGATGTGGGTCTCGGCGCTCGCCTGCATCACCGACCGGGAGAACTTTCCGGCGGCGAGCAACAGCGGGTGGCCGTTGCGAGGGCGCTCATGCTTCACCCCGATGTGGTGCTTGCCGACGAACCCACGGGGAACCTCGATGCCCACACGGGCGAGGCCGTCCACCAGCTCCTGCAAGACATCAACAAGCAGAAGGGCGTGACCTTTGTGATCGTGACCCATAATGACAAGCTTGCTGTTCGAGCTGACCGGGTGCTCAGGATGACGGAAGGCAAGCTCAAACCGGAGCATTGACGGGTCACCTGTCTCTACCGGCGCGTTCGACCGTACCGCGGCATCATTCAATATCCATGGCCTGCAGAATCTTTTCCCTTGACTTTAAGCGGGCCTCACAAGTAATATTAAAGGTCTTATTCACGAGATAACTACCGGGGAACAGTCTTATGAATCTTCTTTTTTTTCAAGCTACTATGGGTGCATACCTGTGCTCGGCCGCAGGGTATATCGCCTACATCATAAAACCGGAACGCAGCTGGGTTGCAGGGGCTTCCCTCTGGGCCGCGGTTGCTGGATATCTTCTGCATGTATCCTATTTTGCGCTGCGCTGGGCTGAATCCGGCCGCATCCCGGTCACGAACTTCTTCGAAGCCGCCAATTTTCTCGGTATGGGGATTGTGCTCGTGTTCCTGGTCATGGAATTCCGGTTCAAGATCGCCGCTCTCGGCTCGTTCATGCTGCCGCTTGTCCTCATTCTCATGATCCCCACGTCGTTGCTGTCCGGCAGGATCGAGGAAATGAAGCCCATACTCAAAAGCGGCTGGCTCGGGGTTCATACAAGCTTCGCCGTTCTCGGTGATGCCGCGTTCGCCTTCTCATTCATCGTTTCCATCATGTACCTGATCCAGGAGCGTCAGCTCAAGGCCAAGCATCTTGGAGCGATATTTCACCGCCTGCCATCGCTCGATATCATGGATACCCTCGGCTACAAGGCGCTTACGTTGGGCTGGCCCCTGTTCACCGTCGGCATGATCACCGGCTCGATCTGGGCGAACAGCGCATGGGGAACGTACTGGAGCTGGGACCCCAAGGAGACCTGGTCGCTCATCACCTGGGTCATCTATCTGGTGCTTCTGCACCTGCGTACGATCGGCTGGCGGGGCAGAAAGATGGCCTTCCTCTCGATCGTCGGATTCGTGTTTGTTCTGGTCAGCTTTTTTGTCGTGAGCCGCGTGAACATCGGGAAACATACGTTTTAAGGTGGCGGAAGAATGGGCATTATCGTTGTAGGGCTCAGTCATAAAACAGCAGCTATCGAGGTGCGTGAGAAACTCAACTTTCCGGAGAGCACGCTACCCGATGCCCTCAGGAAGCTCATGGCCTATGAAGGGATCCGGGAAAGCCTTATTGTATCCACGTGCAACCGCGTGGAGATCTACGCTTCGGTGACGGAAAGCGCCAAAGGCATCGACCGCGTCAAACAGTTCATTTCCGATTACCACGGCCTCTCGCGTGAAGCATTGGAAAAATCGCTTTACGTTTATCCCGATGCCCAGGGAGTGCGACACACTTTCCGCGTTGCATCGAGTCTCGACTCCATGGTTCTGGGAGAGGCGCAGATCCTGGGACAGCTCAAGGATGCCTTCGATATAGCCCTCAAGACCAAGACCACGAGCACCATTCTGAACAAGCTGATCAAGAAAGCCATCTCTGTCGCGAAAAGGGTCCGTACCGAAACCAAGCTTGCGGAAGGGGCTGTCTCCATCAGCTCCGCCGCAGTGGAACTGGCAAAGAAGATCTTCGGCGAACTGGAAGGCAAGAACGTCATGCTTCTGGGCGCCGGCGAGATGGCCGAGCTCGCCGCCCAGCATCTTTTGGGGAACGGCGTGAAGAACATCATGGTCGCGAACCGCACCTTCGAGCGTGCGGAGGAACTGGCCAAGGAATTCAAGGGCGACGCGATCCGGTTCGAACATTTCCCCGACGCCCTCATGATGGTGGACATCTTGATCTGTGCGACTGGCGCTCCGAACTATGTTGTCAACCGCGACATGGCGAGCCGGGCCCTCAAAGAACGGCGTCACAAGCCTATATTCATGATCGACATCTCGAACCCGAGGAATATCGACCCGGAGGTCGACAAGGTAGATAATGTGTATCTCTACGACATCGACGATCTCCAGAGCAAGGTCGATGTCAATACGGAGGGCAGGGCAAAAGAAGCGGGGAGGGCCGAAGAGATCGTATCGCAGGAGGTCGAGACCTATCTTGCGTGGGAGCGCGCCCTTGATGCCGTACCGACCATCGTGGACCTTCGCGAGAAGGTAGAGGATGTCCGCAAGCGCGAATTGGAGAAGACCCTTGGCTCCTTGAACGGCATCACCGACGACCAGAAACGGGCGGTAGAAGCAATGTCCCAGGCCATTGTGAACAAGCTTCTCCACGCGCCTCTCGTGGTCCTGAAACAGGCGGCCTCCGGTTCGGACGCTGGGGATAATACGATCGCCATCGCGCGCAGGCTGTTCAACTTGGACAAGGAGTTGAAACGGCCTGGGCATGAGAAAGCTGCCGAACAGTCCGCTCAAGGATTGCCGGAGCAAGGCTCCGGTTCAAAGAGCCCCTGCCGCTGAATCACAGAACAGAGAACGCGGGCCAGGAGCATGGCTCCGACCGAGCGGTTCCCTGACGTAACCTGGACCTTGCAGGCTTGTAAAGGAGCATTTCATTGAGAAAACAGATCAGGATCGGTACGCGCGGGAGCGCCCTCGCGCTCTGGCAGGCTGAGTGGGTGAAGTCCGAGATCGAGAAGAGATATCCGGGCATGACAGTGACGCTCACGAAGATAAAGACCACGGGGGACAAGATCCTCGACGTGCCGCTGGCCAAAGTGGGAGGCAAGGGCCTGTTTGTAAAAGAGATCGAGGAGGCCATGCTGGCGAACGAGATCGACATCGCGGTGCACAGCATGAAGGACGTGCCGACCTTCTTTCCCGATGGTCTCCATCTAGCCTGCATCACGAAACGCGAGGATCCGAGAGATGCCCTGCTTTCACGAAATAAAGTGAAGTTCAAAGACCTCCCCAAGGGAGCGAATGTAGGTACGAGCAGCCTCAGGCGCCAGGCCCAGCTCATGAACGTCCGTCCTGACTTCGTGATCCATCAGCTGCGCGGGAACGTGGACACGCGGCTCAGGAAGCTCAAGGAAGGCCAGTACGACGCTATCATCCTTGCCGCGGCAGGGGTCAAGCGGCTCGGACTTGCCGAGAACGTGACGGAATACATCGAACCCGGAGTCAGCCTGCCTGCTATCGGCCAGGGCGCGCTCGGCATCGAGTGCCGGGTCGACGACCGGGAACTGAACGACCTCATCGCGTTTTTCAACCATGCTGACAGCCGCACCTGCGTCACGGGCGAGCGCGCGCTCCTGCGCAGGCTCGAAGGCGGATGTCAGGTCCCCATTGCCTGCTACGGCCAGATGGTGGACGGGAAACTCCAGCTCACCGGCCTTGTGGGAAGTGTGGACGGAAAGCGGATCATCAAGGACAGCATCGAAGGCGCTCCTGACAAGGCGGAGAAGCTTGGTGTTACTCTGGCGGAAAAGCTCCTTACCCAGGGCGCGGACGTGATCCTGCGGGAAGTCTACGGGCACAATACGGACTTCAGCGGCAACAACCTGCTGGAGAATTAATCAACGAACCAGTATCTTCGAACCGCTGAGGCGCGAAGGTCGCGAAGTTTTTTCCCAGAGGGAGGATTTTTCTTCCCTTCGCGCGCCTGGCGTCTTCGCGGTAATTTTATTTTAGAGATCATGAGCCAATCAATCGGGAAAGTATATTTAATCGGCGCCGGCCCCGGCGATCCGGGCTTGATCACGGTCAAGGGACTGGAGTGCGTGAAAAAGGCGGACGTGATCATCTACGACTATCTCGCAAATGAACGGATCCTCGATCACCGGAGACCTGACTCCGAGCTTATTTACGTGGGCAAGCAGGGGAGTCGGCACACGCTTCCCCAGGAAGAGATCAACGCGCTGATCGTAAAGAAGGCAGGCGAAGGAAAGACCGTCGCCCGGCTCAAGGGAGGCGATCCTTTCATCTTCGGCCGGGGAGGGGAGGAGGCCGAAGAGCTCGTTGATAGCAACATTCCCTTTGAGATCGTGCCGGGAGTGACCGCAGCAACAGCCGTGCCTACCTATGCCGGCATCCCGCTCACCCACCGCGAACATACCGCAAGCGTGGCCTTCGTGACCGGCCATGAAGATCCTACCAAAGAAGAATCAAAGGTGCATTGGGACCGGATCGCGACCGGTATCGGGACCCTGGTGTTTTTCATGGGAATGAAGAACCTCCAGAATATTGTCGATAATCTTGTCTCGAACGGCCGTGATCCTGGAACGCCTGTGGCACTCATCCAATGGGGGACCCGCACAGACCAGCGCGTGGTGACCGGCACGCTCACGGATATCGTACACAAGGTCAGGGAGGCAAAACTTGGCCCGCCCGCCATTATCGTCGTAGGCGAGGTGGTGCGGCTTAGAGAGAAGCTCAACTGGTACGAATCCAAGCCGCTCTTCGGAAAACGGGTGGTCGTAACGCGGTCGCGCGGCCAGGCAAGCGCCTTCGCTGAGATGCTCATCGACCGGGGGGCGACGGCCATCGAGTTCCCGACAATCGACGTTATCCCTCCTTCGACCTGGGATGAGCTTGACCATGCCATTGACGCGATCGAGTCGTACCAGTGGGTGATATTCACGAGCGCGAACGCCGTCCGGTTCTTTTTTGAGCGGCTCAGGGGCCGCGGCAGGGATATCAGGCTTCTCAAGGGCGTGAAAATCTGCGCCGTAGGCTCGAAAACCGCGGAATCGGTCGAACAGCACGGCCTCAGGGCTGACCTGATACCGGCCGAGTTCAAGGCGGAGGGCGTGCTTGAAGCCCTGGGCGGCACGAACGTGAAAGGGCAGAAATTCCTGATCCCCCGCGCAAAGAAGGCGCGCGAGATCATTCCGGACAGGCTGAGAGAGCTCGGCGCGGAGGTCACGGTCGCGACAGCGTACGAAAACGTCAAACCGACGAGCGACGCGGACCGCGTCAGGAAACTTTTTCAGGAAAAGAAGATAGCAGCGGTGACCTTTACCAGCTCTTCCACGGTGCATAATTTTATTGAAATAATTGGCCAAAAAGAGTATAAATCATTACTCGATGGTGTTGTCGTGGCCTGCATCGGGCCGGTCACGGCGAAGACAGCGGAAGAGTACGGCATGAGGACAGACATCATGCCAAATGAATATACCATACCCGCGTTCGTTGACGCGATGGTGGATTTCTTCAAAAAAAAATGAGAGCTTCATAGGATAAGGAGAGTTCATGATTACCATTTCAGATGTAGCGGCAGACAAGATCAAGGAGATCCTCAAGGCGGAAGGAGTGCCGAACCACGGCTTGCGCGTGTCGGCGGGCGGGGGCGGATGCTGCGGCCCTTCCTACGAGATCATGATCGATGACAAGGCGGGCGACGGCGATACCGTGGTGGAAAAGAACGGCGCCAAGCTCTTCGTCGATGAGACGACCGCCAAAACCATAGCGGGCGCCGAGCTCGGGTTCGTAAGCGACGAGCGGGGCGAAGGATTTGTCCTCGGCTTCCCGAACGGTGCACCTTCAGGCGGAAGCTGCGGGTGCGGCACGGAGGAGACCCGGCCGGGCAGCAGCGGCTGCGGGTCCGGCGGCTGCGGTTGCAGTTAAGGTCTTTGGGGACGCAGATTTTCTCAGATCAACGCAGATATAGCGTGACGCCTCAACTCAAGGATTTGTAACCTTTTTTTTCTGTGGAGATCAGCGTCCACGGTCTTTTTATTATATTCCCAGGAGATTTCATGTTCGAGCCCTTATACCGGCCGAGGAGGCTGCGGTCCAACGAGAACATACGGCGCATGGTGAGGGAGACGAAGCTCTCTCCCGATGATTTCATCTATCCGCTCTTCGTTACCCACGGCAAGGGAGTGAAAAAAGAGATCAGCTCCATGCCCGGGAACTTCCAGCAGTCCATCGACAATATCGTGAAAGACTGCGAAGAGGTCATGGGTCTCGGCATCCCTGCTGTCCTTCTTTTCGGCATCCCGGAGCACAAGGACGAGGTCGGCAGCGAGGCATACTCCGACGAAGGTATTGTCCAGCACGCGATCAAGGCCATCAAGAACAAAACGCCCGAGCTTATCGTGATCACCGACGTCTGTCTCTGCGAGTACACGAGCCACGGCCACTGCGGCGTGATCAAGAACGGCAAGGTCCAGAACGACGCCACGCTCGAACTCCTAGCCAGGGAATCGCTCTCCCATGCAAAGGCGGGCGCGGACATGGTAGCGCCATCTGACATGATGGACGGCCGGGTCGGCGCCATACGCCACACCCTCGACAGTGAAGGCTTTCACGATGTTCCGATCATGTCCTACGCCGCGAAGTACGCTTCGAGCTTCTACGGCCCGTTCCGCGAAGCAGCTGAATCAACGCCGCAGTTCGGCGACCGCCGCTCGTACCAGATGGACGCTCCGAACAGCCGCGAGGCCCTGCGCGAGGTCGCTTTGGACATTGACGAAGGCGCGGACATCGTTATGGTAAAGCCGGCCCTCGCATATCTCGACATCATCTATCAGGTCAAGCAGCAGTTCAATCTGCCCGTGGCCGCCTACAACGTGAGCGGCGAGTTCTCCATGATCAAGGCCGCGGCACAGCTCGGCTGGCTCGACGGTGAGCGCGCCATGATGGAGTCGCTCATCGCCATGAAACGCGCCGGCGCTGACATTATTCTCACCTATTTCGCCA
>Ga0335084_10003303_pt1 | contig 15713 bp, 11 predicted proteins | sample Lox_Sample_44_FD_206721 | JGI IMG/M metagenome (GOLD analysis project Ga0335084, IMG submission 206721) | Soil microbial communities from Loxahatchee National Wildlife Refuge, Florida, United States - Lox_Sample_4.4 | ecosystem: Environmental > Terrestrial > Soil > Wetlands | place: USA... | reverse complement strand
CAACTCTGCATCACGCTGAGTGGATCTACAGCTACGACGTCGCCCGGGCAGGCTGAATCCAGCCCGGCTGCCGACGCTGACAAGGCCGATCGGGAGTCGCGGCGGGTTGATGAACCTCGTCGCGCAATGGCCTGCCCACACATCGGCGATACTGCCTGCAGAAGATCGCGATGCAGACATCCAGACTGCTCGCTGCGGCTCTACACCCCGCCAGAGCGGTCTGATTCTTGAGCGCGGCTCACGCCGAGAAAGCGTATGGCCCTGGCGTGACCGGCACGGAAATCAGGATCGGCCAGACCATGCCTTACCGCGGCGCGGCTTCCGCGTACGCAACGCTCGGGAGGGCCGAAGCCGCCTGCTTCGACAAGATCAATGCCGAGGGCGGTCTTGGCGGGCGCACGATCGGGCGGTTGACGCTGGACGACGGATACAGCCCGCCGAGAGGACCGTCGAACAGGTACGCGAGCTCGTCGAGCAGGACGGGGATTTGTTGCGGTTCCAAACGAACGGGACAGCCTCCGATACCGCGATCCAAGAGTAATCGTGATGCTGCAGACTGTATAGGCCTCGACGAAGCGCCCCGCGCGGCGAAGGCGAACATCACCCGCGTATCCCGTCGGAGTAGTACGTTCAGCGCATAGCCAGTCGTGCGATTCTGTACTAGCATTCACCTTCGACAGGATCAGAGCCGGCCGTTCGACGCGAATCCATGGCACGAAGTCAGGTGCCGGAAACGGCCCCCTGAGGGACTCGAACAGGGGCTCCCTCGCACCTGTGGCTGCAAGCAACGCGCATTTTGGGGATGCGTACGCGGGTGACGACTGGGGATACTGAATGCAAAGGGTTACATGCGTTCAGAGCAACCCGCACGCGGCCGGTCGGAAGCACCGCATTGCTACGAGGCGAGCGTCGTCTCATCGAGCTCCGAGTCTGAACGCACCGGAGCGACGCGCCAGATGCCGGAAGGCGGCGTTGCTCGTGGTCCTGCTGCCTTAGCCAAGCTCAGCCGCCCGAGGCTGCCTAGGATCGTCCCCCGTTCACGTTTGTTCGCCCTGCTGGACGCGCAACGCCAGCGTCCGGTCTTGTGGATTGCCGGTCCACCCGGCGCTGGTAAGACGAGTCTTGTCGCCAGCTACCTGGAGGCCCGAAGGCTGCCGCACCTGTGGTACCAGGTCGACAGCGCCGATGCCGATCCTGCGACGTTTTTCTACTATCTTGGCTTGGCGGGACCAAGAAAAGCGGCGCGCAGGGTCAAGCCTTTGCCGAGTTTGACGCCCGAATATCTCCTCGACCTGCCTGGATTCACCCGTCGCTTCTTCCGGGACCTCTTCGGCCGTATGCCCGCGTCCGCAGCGCTGGTGCTGGACAACTATCAAGACGCCGCTCCTGAATCTGCTCTGCACGACCTCTTGCACGAGGCGCTGTCGCAAATCCGCGACGGCATCAATCTAATCGTCATCAGCCGAGCTGAGCCACCTCAGCAATACGCGCGTGCCATCGCCAATAGCGCGGTGGCGCACGTGGGCTGGGAAGAACTGCGTCTGACGTCAGACGAGACGGCCGCGATTGGCAACGCGGCCCGGCAGCTTGATGACCAGACAGTTCGCCTGCTCCAAGAGCGATCCGACGGCTGGGCCGCGGGTCTCGTCCTGATGCTGGAACGGCTCAAGCAGACGGGCACAGTGAACGTCCTGGCTCAGCCTGAAAGCCTGGACGCGGTATTCAACTATTTCGCCGCGCAGATCTTCAATGTGATGCCCGAGCGAAGTCAACGGATCCTCGTCCGCACCGCATGTCTGCCGCACTTCAGTCCCACGCAGGCAGAAGCGCTGTGCGGCGACTCCGAGGCGGTCAAGCTTCTCGACCATCTCTGCCGGCGGCGCTTGTTCGTCAGCAAGCGGGGCGATGCGGCGCTTGGGTACCAATACCATTACCACGCCTTGTTCCGTGCTTTTCTCTTGGACCAAGCGAGGACGACCTATACAACTGCCGGGATATCGGAACTCCATGGCCGCTGTGCAGCGTTGCTCGAAGCGGATGGACAACTCGAGGACGCGGTGGAGCTTCATCTCGAGGCCCAAGCCCGCGAAGAGGCATACCGCCTGATTCTGCGACTCGCCCCACGCATGCACGCGCAAGGGCGACACCGGACGCTGCAGTACTGGATCACTCGTCTGCCGGTCAGCTGGCTCGAGACCCGTCCATGGCTTCGCTATTGGTTGGGTGCCTGTCAGTGGCAGGCCGCCCCGACTCAGGGTCGCCTCACGCTGGAGCTCGCCTACAAAGGGTTCGCGGCGACCAATGATATCGACGGTCAGATCATGGCCGCCGTTCTGATCATTCACGCATATATTCATGAATACTGCCACTGGGAGCGTATCGACGACTGGGCCGCCAAGCTGGCATCGCTATTGGATGAGACGCGACCGCGAGTTTCGGCGGAGGCGCATGCCCGCGGGCTCAGCGTGCTATTGCTCGCGCGCAGCAACAGGGGCACCGATCTGCCGGCCCTGGCCAGGTTGGCGGAACGCGTATTCCCATTGTTGGAGAGCGAAAGCGACGTGAACGTTCGCATTTACGTGGGGATCCATCTCGCCAATGCCTACGACGGGATCGGCGACATTGCCCGGGGACAGCAGGTGGCCCTCAGCGTTGTGCCGCTTCTGCGCGACCCGGCGGCGCAAGCCTATCTTCGCTCGTTCTGGTACTTCGTGTACTCCCGCTGCCCGTGCTTGAGCTTGGCAGACCATGCGCTCGCAACCAATGCACTGAAAGAAGGTCTGGCAATTGCAGAAGAGAATGGCCTGTCGTTTCTATGCGGCTATCTCCGCACCTTTTTATTCCTGGTCTATGTCAATGCCGGTGACCTGGCGGCAGCGACTACGGTCTGCGAGGAGCTCGACGCGATGCAGCCGAGCGGGCAGCGGCTGGACGTTCCCGTCTATCTGCAGACGAAAGCGCTTCTGGCGCTGATGCAGCGCGACTTGGTGGCCGCCAGGAAGTACTGTGTCGCAAGCTTCGAAGCCGACCAGGAGATGGGTAACCTCCGGGAACGGGCACTGGGCTTTTTGCTGCTGGCCATCCTGCATATCGAATGCGAGGAATACGCAGAAGCGCACGCTCAAGTCAGGAATTTTCAGGTGTCTGTGACACCGATCCCCGGCCGCTTGCACGACTATCTCTCGCAGCTCCTCGGAGCCTATTTGTCGCTGCGGCAAAGCGACCTGCCTCGCTGCGATGGGCTGTTGCGCAACGCGTTGGCGATCGGTCGCAACCAGAGCTATCTGAATCACTATCACTGGTATCCGCCGATGATGTCGCGCCTTTGTGCTCGCGCGCTGAAGGCGGGCATCGAAGTGCCGTTCGTCAGGTTTCTCATCCGCAAGCGCCATCTGCTTCCCGAATCTCCCGACACGGATCATTGGCCTTGGCCGGTCCGGATCTACACACTTGGGCGCTTCTCGATTGTGCTGGATGACGCGCCGGCGGCATTCTCGCGCAAAGCACCGAAGAAGCTGTTGATGCTGCTCAAGGCGCTGATCGCTTTGGGGGGACGCGACGTGTCGGGGCAGCAGCTCAGCGATACGCTGTGGCGTGACAACGAGGGGGATGCCGCGCAGGAAGCGTTCGCCGCAGCGTTACGTCGGCTGCGCAAGCTCTTGGGCGATCCGGAAGCGATCGATCTGGACGAAGGCCGGCTGTCGCTGGATAGCCGGCGGGTGTGGGTGGACGCCTGGGCCTTCGAGAGACTGCTCAGTGAGAGCGACGCTCCCCAGCGAAGCCGCGAGGGCGACCATGAGAGTCTGCACAAGGCGTTTTCGCTGTACCACGGCAACTTCCTCGCCAATGACCCTGACTCGGTCTGGGCGGTCTCGATGCGCGAGCGCCTGCGCGCGAAATTCATCCGCCATCTCGCAGGCGAGGCGCAGCGCCTCGAACAGCTTGGCGAGCTCGACCGGGCGGCAGCTCTTTACAGCCGAGGAATCGAGACGGACCCGCTGGCGGAGCAGTTCTATCAAGGTCTGATGCGCTGCTATCGGCAAGGGCAACGCATCGCGGAAGCACTTGCCGTGTATCGGCGCTTGCAGCAGACACTCTCCATCACGTTGGGTATCGCCCCCTCTCCGGCTAGTGAAGCGCTTCGCCAGTCCTTGCACGCGGGCTGATTCGCACGCAGGTTCAATGAAATCGAATCACCGGCGCGCCGGCCGAGCCTGACGTTCGCACAGCTCTTCTCGAATACGTCCCCAATTTGTCGTTCCCCCGCAGTTATTGTCCGAAACGTGGTTCAGACACCCGTTCTGGAGACCTATTTGATTCGTATCTATCGTCGCGATCCCGCCGATCGCAACCACCTTGACGGGGTGCTCGAAATCGTGGAGCGCGGCGTCACTTACGGGTTTCACGGCCAAGATGAGCTCTGGAAGCTGCTGATATCCGATGAGGTTACGGATGCGAGAGGGGATTCGCCAAGCGATACGGCCGCCGGCCCAAAACCGCCGCGCGCCTAGTGGCCGGGGCTGCAGGACGGCTTGCTGAACGAGGGTGACGGCCACTGGGGATTGAAAACGCGAGGGCGGACACGAACGGCACCTATGGGTCGCTACCCTAGCTCTTAGGAGGGTCATCATGCAAGCGCAGCGTCATATCGCCAATCTGCTCGGACTTCCGCTTCTTTGCTTGCGTCGGACGGCAGTGGTTTTCACGTCTGCCGCAGCGGTGCCGGCATTCGCCGTGCTTCTGACTCTGATCGCTCCCGATCCAGCGGACGCGGGCGGGCTGTACTTGGTTGAAGCTACAGCGTCCGTTGAGAGAGGAAACGCGATTGATGATCAGGGTGGCCCGGGCGCCGTCTTCGAGTACATTGGAAAGCGGTTCAAGCCAGCAGCGTTCTACGGGAACCCGACCCGGCGACAGGTTTTCTTGATCGTCGACTTGCCGTCTGACGCCGACATCGCGGAGCTGATGTTTATCCTCACGCGGACCAGCGGCACCGAACCGAAGTTCACACCCCTTATGTCTCCGGAACTGTTCGGAAAGGCCATAACGAACGCGCGGAAGGCACCGATCCCGCAGTAGCGTAGCTATTACTCAATCTGCCGCGAACGCCTCCTGAGCAGTCGGCCAGTCGTAGACTGGGGAGTCCGCCTTCATCCAGGGCGTTACCGAGGCGAGCTTGAGGCACCCCGCCCAGTCGGGCAGCGCGCCGTTCGCCGAGGCGATCACAGCGGACGCGGCGACGCGGTGCTCGGTCCGTCATGACCGTTTTCGCGCGGTACGCACCTAAAGCAAGGAGGGGGCAGAAATGAAGTTTGGCGTCTTTGATCACATGGACGAGGGCGATGTTCCGCTCGCGCAGCAATTCGAAGACCGGCTGAAGCTGATCGAGGCCTATGACGGCTTGGGCTTCTATGCTTATCATCTCGCCGAACATCACGGTACACCGCTGGGACTTGCGCCGTCGCCTGGCATCTTTCTGGCGGCCGTTGCCCAACGTACGAAACGGTTGCGATTCGGGCCGCTCGTATACTCCTTGCCGCTATATCATCCGATCCGCTTGATCGAAGAGATCTGTATGTTGGATCAGTTGAGTGGCGGGCGATTTGAGTTTGGTGTCGGCCGCGGCGTATCGCCGATAGAAGTCAGTTTTTACGGTGTCGATGCAGAAGCCGGGCCACGGCAGTTTCCCGAAGCGTTGACGCTGATCAAAGAGGGGCTGACAGCCGACGAACTGACCTTCAGCGGCGAGTTCTATAAGTTCGAGAAAGTCCCAATGGTGCTGCACCCTGCCCAGAAGCCGTACCCACCACTGTGGTACGGGGTGGTTGCGCCCGATGCGACTCACTGGGCGGCCCTGGAAAGCGCACATATGGTTACCTTGCTGCCCACCGATGGCGCGCGCGCCGTAATCGATCGCTATAGATCCGAGTGGGCCGACTTCGGCAGGCCGAAGAAAGAGCTGCCTCTGATGGGCGTGATGCGGCTGGTGGTATTGGCCGAGACAGACGCGCAGGCTCTACGCACGGCAGAGCGTGCCTACGCATCCTGGCTTGGACACATGCGACTGCTGTGGGATCAACGCGGCATGGAATTTCCGCTGCGTCTACCACCTGAAATCGCTCCGATGATCCAAGTCGGTGCAGCGTTCGTCGGGACAGCGGCAGGCTTCCGAGATTTTGTCGCCCATAGCGTTGAATCCATCGGCGCGAATTACATCACGTGCGACGTCGCGTTTGGAGATATGACGTTCGATGAAGCGATGCAGACGACACAGCTGATCGGCCAAGACGTCATCCCCGCGTTCGTGGCGTAGTGACGCTCAGGGGCTCCGTAGAATGGGTCGAGACTCCGAGTTAGAGGGTCGCCAGTGGGCCCGCGAACGACCGGATCTGGCCGATCCACGCCATCCGGGTTCACGCGCGCTAGGCGGCCGGAAGGCCTCCTCGAGTTTTCTCAAAGGCAGATCGCCATGGCCGCCGTCGTGGCGTATCCCGCCACTGCCCCGGTTGTCGTATGTTCCCCGATCTGCCAGCCAACTGTAAGTCCCTCAGCCTGAAACTGAGCTACGCAACGCGGCTTAGGTCCGCACTCGACGAGGAGGGAACGACGCCATGCACAGCAGGACACGCGTACGTGCCATCACTCTCACCATAGCCCTGACGTTGGCCATGATCGTCATCAACTTGCAGGCCGATATCGCAGCGCCGGTTTTCTCGGCGGAGACGCCGGTCTTACCAGCCCGGGCCGCGGGAGACGAGGGAGCCGGGCCTGCTTCCTATCCCGCTGATCTCCGGATCAGTTGGCAGCTCTGCCCGTGTTGAGAGGCGTCCCATGCTACGAGCGTGCAGCGTCGGACAGGCGTTTGACCCAAAGAGGTCTCCGACAGGGATTTGACAGCGCCTGGGCGTAAGGTGGAAGCCACCTTCGTTTCGGATCCTTTCCGATGCCGCAGGGTCGGGAGTTGACGGCTATGGCCACTGCTCTTGCCAAGCTGACCCGCCCCAAGCTCTGCAGCGCGATTCCGCGGGCGCGGCTCTTTCAGCGGCTGGACCAGGCGCGCGAGCACGCGGCGATCTGGGTGTGCGGCCCGCCTGGCGCGGGCAAGACGAGGCTCGTGGCGAGCTACGTGAGCAAGCGCGAGATCCCCAGCATGAAGATCGGAGTGCTGTACCAGGACGATGACTACGGGAAGGGCTTCGTGGAAGCATTGAAGGAAGCACTGGCGGGCCAGCCTGGGCCGGCGATAGTTGCCGAGGCTTCGTACGCAGTCACGGATCCTTCGATCGATCCCCAGATCATTGCATTGCGCGGCGCCGGCGCCGACACGCTGTTCGATTTCTCCACGCCCAAGTTCGGCTCGTTCGCGATCCGCAAGGCCTACGACATGGGATGGCGCCCCCTCCACTTCGTCACCGGCCCCAGCACGTCGATGGCCGCAACGCTGGCACCGGCCAGGCTCGAAAAGGCGATGGGCCTCATGTCCGCAGGCCACCTCAAGGATCCGAGCGCTGCGGAGTGGCAAGACGACGCGGCGACCAAAGAATGGCTCGCCTGGATGAAGCACTACTCTCCCGATGGCGATGTCGCGGATTGGCTGAACGTTTACGGATACACCTCAGCTCAAGCCCTCGTGTATGTACTGCAGCGCTGTGGCGACAACCTGACTCGCGAGAATGTGATGCGAGAAGCGGCGAACATCCGAGAGCTCGCACTGCCGATGTTGTTGCCCGGGATTCCCATCAGCACGAGTCCGGCCGACTTCTACCCGATCCGGCAAATCGTGCTGCGGCGCTTCGATGGCAAGGCATGGGGCCGCGTGGGCGCACCAGCAGCTCATGCGCTCCACGCCACCCCAGCGTCAGGCGAGCGGTGAACATCGCGGATCAAGACAGGAGCAGCGAGATGCGTTCATCATGACAGCGTACGAGCGCAATCTACTCACGAGCGAGGTCCTTGCGGAGGAACCAGTATGAACGGCAAGATCGGTCTCGAGGAGCATTTTGCGATACCTGAGACGCTCGACGGTGCCCGTGGTTTTGTTGGCGAAGCGACCTGGATCGACATCCGCGAGCGCCTGCTCGATTTTCAGGACAAGCGGCTGGCGGAGATGGATCGCCACGGCATGGAGAAGATGATCGTATCGCTGAATGCCCCGGCCGTTCAGCGCATCGATGACAAGCGCAAAGCAATCGAGCTCGCGCGCCGCGCCAACGGCCTTCTCGCGGAGCAGATCGCGAGACGGCGCGACCGCTTCGAGGGATTCGCCGCCCTAGCCATGCAGGATCCGGATGCGGCCGCGAAGGAGCTGCAGCGCTGCGTGACCGACTATGGCTTGAAGGGCGCGATGGTGAACGGCTACTCGCAACTCGACAACCCGGAGAACTGCCTCTACTACGATCTGCGACAGTACTGGGACTTCTGGGGCGTGGTCGAACAGCTCGACGTGCCGTTCTATCTGCATCCCCGAGAGCCAAGTCAGCGGCGCGCCTACGAAGGGCATCCCTGGCTGATTGGCCCGGCCTACGGCTTTGCGGCCGAGACGGGATTGCACGCGCTGCGCCTGCTGGGCAGCGGGCTGTTCGACAAATATCCGAAGCTCACCCTGATCCTCGGCCATCTCGGCGAGGCACTGCCCTTCAATCTCTATCGCATCGATCAGCGCATCGCGTGGTCGGCGAAGGGCTATCCCGCCAAGAAGAAGATTTCGGAGTATTTCCAGCAGAACGTCTACATCACGACCGCGGGAAACTTCCGCACCCAGACCTTGATCGACTGCATCCTCGAGGTCGGCTCCGAGCGCATCCTGTTCTCTACCGATTATCCGTTCGAGCAGGTCCGTGAAGCAGCCGACTGGTTTGACAGCGCTTCGATCAGCGAGGCCGATCGCCTCAAGATCGGCCGCCTCAACGCGCTCAAGCTGTTCAAGATGCAGAACGGATAGCGGCGTGCGAGCAAGTCGGTAGCACCGGGATGCCGCCATCCAGGCTGCTAGCTGCGGCGCTACACGTCGCAGCATGGGTCGCATTCTCCAGCGCAGCTCAAGCCGGGAAAGCGGATGCCCCCGGCGTGACCGACACGGAGATCAAGATCGGCCAGACGATGCCCTACAGCGGTCCCATTTCAGCATATGGCGCCGTGGGCCACGCCGAGCTCGCTTACTTCGCCAAGCTCAACGCCGAAGGCGGCATCAACGGGCGCAAGGTCACCCTGATCAGCCTGGACGACGGCTACAACTATGCGAGAACCCTCGAACAGGTGCGCAGGCTGGTGGAGAAGGAGCAGGTCCTGTTGTTGTTCAGCGTGATCGGAAAGTCCCCCAACCTGGCGATCCGCAACTACGCGAACGCTCACGGCATCCCCCAGCTATTCGCCGCAAGCGGAGATGGCGCCTGGGCAGACCCTGGTCACTTTCCCTGGACGATGGGCTGGATGCCATCCAACCGGCTCAAAGCGAAGCTGCTTGCCGAGCACATCTTGAGCACGAGGCCGGGCGCACGCATCGGGTTGCTGTACGCGAACGACGACTACGCGCACGACTACGTCCAGGGGTTCAAGGAGGGTCTCGGGCACAAGGCTGCCACCATGATCGTCGGCGAGCAGACCGTGGAGCAGACCGATGCGACGCTCGATACGCAGATCCATGCGCTCAGGGCCTCAGGCGCCGATGTGCTGTTCAGCGCCATGCTCGGCAAACGTACCTCCCAGGCGCTGCGCAAGATCGCGGAGATCGGCTGGCGGCCTCCGCACTACGTGGCGGTGTCGAGCAGCGTGACTCGATCGGTTCTGGAGCATGCCGGCCTGGGAAACGCCGCAGGGCTGATCTCGGCGCATTATGCGAAAGACATCGACTTCACGAAATACCGCGAAGACCCCGACGTCGAAGCCTACGCTGCTTGGGCGAAAGTGTACTACGACGGCGATGCATACGACGGGATCGCGAGCTACGGCTATCAGCTGGCCCAGACGCTCGAGTATGTGCTGCGGCGCTGCGGAGACGATCTCACCCGGAGCAACGTGATGCGAATCGCCACGAACATGAAGGATGTCGAGCTCCCCCTGCTGCTTCCTGGGGTGCGCTTGCACACGAGCCCCACCGATTACCGCCCGATCACACAGCTTCAAATGCTGCGCTTCGACGGCAAGCACTGGGAGCCCCTGGGCGGCATCAAGACCGTTGAGGGGCGATGACCGAACGCTGTTGGCAAACGAAGCAACCTGCCGGTCGCCGTTTGTCCTTGTATCGTCGCAGGTGCCCACAGTAGCCCCCTCGTCGAACGATAGCTCCCGGAGGGTAGTTGCCGTTCGTAGGGAGGTCTCAGGCCGAGCGATTTGAGATCTGGCATTGACGGTCCGGAGTCAGCCGACACCTGCCCTTCAGGTTGGTGGGTGAGGTAGGGGCAATCCGACGCCTGCTCAGGGGTATAGCCCAACGTCAGTGCGCCAAACGGAATCCAGACGGCGGACCGGGATGTCGCTGCTACCATAGCCTCTCCCCGGCCGAACGCGCATCGTCCTGTACAGCAGCATGGAGAGCACCATGCTCCGGTGACTGCTCCCTCCCCTAGGGTTGGCATCTGCATGTAGGGAAGTTCTGCAGTGGTGGGACGCGGATTCGCCCACACACCTGGATCTCGATCCAGGCAACCGACAGCCTCTCGTCCTGTCTACGAAACCAGAGCAGACTTGTTCGACGTCGTGGTGCGATATCCATCGGCCCGCGGGTCGGCGACCGCGGGCGCAAGTTCTGTGCGCGGATCGCCCGAGATTCGGCTCGCGCGCAACACGCGAGGGAAGCGCATGTCGAAAGGTCGGGCGCGGTGCATCAAACATCGGTTGTCCCAGACGACGAGATCGCCGGGTGTCCACGCGTGCTTGTACAGGCGTGGCGGCCGGCAAGCATCTTCCATCAGTTGATCGAGCAGGGCCTTCGAGTCTTCCTTGCTCATGCCGGGTATGTCGTGGGCGTGACGGCCGGTGTAGATGGACTTGCGTCCGGTCTCGGGGTGGGTCTTGATGATCGGGCGCAGCGGCGCGCCCTTGTCATGGAACCCGTACACCTGGTCCGTCTTGTGCACAAAACCGATCCGCTCCTGCGAGTAATACAGCGAGTGATAGGCTGACAGCTGCTCGAGCCGGGCCTGCGTCGCCTTGTCGAGCGCTTCCCATGCCGCACGCATGTCGGCAAACTCGGTTTCACCGCCTTCCGGAGGCACGACCAGGGCATACAGCATCGCCGCCTTGGAGGCGAGCGGCATGTAGGTGCTGTCGGTGTGCCAGCCCTCATTTCCCTTCATCAGCTTGTATGTCTGTTCCTCCTGGCTCGCCAGTGAGCCGTCCGGCTTGACGTTGGTGAACTCGATGGTCGCGCCTTTCTGTTTCGGGGAGAGCTGCTCCACGTCTCCGAAACGCAGTGCAAACGCCCCCTGCGAGGGCTCATCGAGGCTCTGGCCGGGAAACACGAGGACACCGTACTGCAGAAACGCGGCATGAAGCTTGGCCCAGGCTTGGTCGGTGAGGTTGCCTACGTCGATGCCGGTGACGACGGCTCCCAGTGTGGCATCGGTCGGCGTAACGGTCATGGTCATACCAGGAACTCCATCAGCGTTGGACATGGATCTAAATATACATGTCGCGCGAATTGTAATTCTTGACGACGCTCCCGCGCGTTTCTTCTGTCCAGCGGTTTTGCTCCTCCTCCCCGACGAGCGGTTGGTAGCAATAGGGCGTTTCGTCCGGGAAGCGCTGGCGGCGCGCGTCGATGCCAATGGCGATCATACGCGTGCGTTCGTGAATCTGTTCACTGGTGAAGGTGACGACGCGTCCGTCGAGATGGGTGGCAGCGACGTCCTGGACACGCGAGCGCGGAAAGAAGCCCATGTTCAGGGTAACGCGGCGGTCGGGCGAGGAGTTGGCAAACGAGCCGTGCACCATCTGCCGATTGAGGATGAAGGTATCGCCGGGCGCACCCAGCAATGGAATCGCGCCGCGTATGCGTTCCGAGCCGGCGTCGATGACCATCTGTTTGATGTCGACGCGGCGCTGCTTGTGGCTGCCGGGCAGGATCCACACGCAGTTCCCAGCCGTGCTCGGATACAGTTGGGTCATGAAATTGAAACCATGTGCACCGTGATCCCAGTCCGGCGCATCCCAGTGCGTCGTGCCGTCCCGGTGCCAGGCCACTGACGGGCCGAGACCGGGCTCCTTGATAAAAGTGACCTCGTTATACGGCACGAAATCCGGGCCGAGCACGGCCTCGGCGACTGCAAGCAGGCCCGGGTGGCCGTAGAGCCGCAGTGCCGAATCCATCAGCTGCAGATTGCCGTGAAGAAGCTCGACCGTATAGGCAGGGGCCCCACCCTCCGGGGTTGCCTCGTGCATTTTGACCGGATGACGGCCTTTGTTCTTTCCGGTGCCGCCGAGAGGATCGCTAAGCGGTTTGGCGAAGCGATACGGCGGGCGTACAAAGTCCGTACCGAACGCGGGGCGGCCTGTGGCGTCGTGTTTGGCGTCAGGACCCGCTGGCGCGTGATCGAGCATCCATTCAACGTCAGCGCGCAGCTCGTGCAGTTCTTCGGTTCCGACGACGCCTTCGAAGATGTAGAACCCGAACTCCCAATAGGCATCAAGGATCTCGCGCTGGAGGTTTCCGTCTGGGCCCATGCGAATGGGTCCGCGATTGCCGAGAGCTCGAGCGCGCTCGGTTCCCTCAGCGAAGTATGCCTTCATCGCGTCAGCATGCTCGGCCGCGGACAGGAATGCCCGGGATGTCACGTCGTTCATCCTTCCTCCGTTCTGTCGAGAAGATGAAGGCAACGATGTCAGAGATACCGCCGGTTGCGACACGATTTTACACCCTTACTGATGGCCGCCGGGAGAGACCACCGCCAGCAGGCCGACCGTCCACGCCGTCTTGGGCCGGCAGCTTATCGGAGCAACCGCGAGGCGCGTCGCAAAGGGACGGCAGGTTCTACGTCACCATGTCCGGTCCGGCAGATGCCCAGCCGGTGAGGGTCTACCCAGGTGAACACCGCGTCGACAAGCGGACCGAAGCAGGTCACGAGTGGGGGTCGTTTAGCGTGTCGGCGACGGGCTCGTACACGGTTAGCGTTTACAACGCGAAAAAGGAGCTTCTCCAGAAGCATCAGATGACGGTGAGATGACGCCGTTTCTTGGCATCGCTCACCGACATCAAAGACTCGTTGGCATCTGCCGAGGCTGACCTGTCGGATCCGTACACCATCACCGGCTGCAGCTGAATCGGCGTCCGAACTGATCCCTCCGGGTGCTGGGCTACGTCGCCGCGGGACTTGAGCGGATAGGGTCTGCCCTTCGGCCCTGAAGCGCTTTGAGGAGCTCGGTGAGGCGCAGACCGTCTATCGCCTTTCCAACGCCTCTCCGCTAATGGAATGTCGCTTCGAACGCGACGAAGCGTCGCTCGAGCTCCCATTGCTCTCGGGCTCGCTCGTTCGCTTCCAGGAAGTCGCTGCACGGCGAGGAAGGTTTCTCGCTGCCAAGCCTGTCGTCCGCGCACGCGGCAACCGGCGCCGCGAACTGATCCGGCTTCTTCCACAGACTGGTCCCCGGCAGGAAGCTGTGCTCCAGACTGGTTCGCACGATCTGCTTGAGATCCGCATAGTGCAGGCCATACGCTTGCACGGCGCGCACGTATTCGTGCGTGAGGTCGATGCGGGATATGCCCTCGTCGTCGGTCGACAGAGCGACGGGGACGGCATGCTTGCGATAGATCGGAAATGGATGCTTGTCGCCGACTATACCCAGGATCAGGTCGTTGCTGGAAAGGTTGATCTCGACCATCACGTGCTTCTTGGCCATGATATCCAGGAGCTCGTAGGGGCTCTCCTGGGGACCGTCGTAGGGGCCGGTCTCATACATGATGTCGACGCCATGGCCGATGCGTTCTGCACCCGCCTCGATCGCCTTGCGTATGTGGCAGCACAGGCCTTCGGGCGGTACCAGTCCCGGCGCGAGCTCGCCGGCGTGCAGAGCGATGCGGACTTTGGGATAGAGGGCATGGAAAAACCGCACGTAGCGCATGTGCGTAGCGTAGTCCAGCATGGAAAAGGTGCCATCCTCCGGCATGACGAAATTGATGCCGACGACCCGAGGATCCGCAGACGCCAGCGCGAAGCCGAACAAGGTGCTCGCCAGCACCTGGCACTTCGGCTTGCCACGCGAGACCTGGTAGATGTATCGAACCTCGACCTTGCAGGCTGCCATCTGCTCCCGCTGACCACAGTGGCCCAGTCGGCGGCGAGTGGCCTCGATCCGGTCGAGCTCTTGTCTTGCCTCGCCAACACCTTTGCCGATGATCGGGAGGATCGGTTTGGGGTCGAGGTGCTCCACATCCTCGACGTCCTTCTCCACCAGCTTGACGATGTCGCTCATTCCGGATGGCTTGGGCGTATGCATCAGCTCGAGATACTGCTCGTTCTGGGCCGCGGCCCTCACGGCAACTTCCTGCACCCATTCGCCCAGATGCGACCGATCCGTGCTGGGTAGTTTCCCAAAGGTGTCGAAGAAGTGATCGTGCGCGGTATTGCCGCTCGATGCGACAAAGTTGCGCATAGAGAACAAGTCGACGAAAGCGTCGAACTGATGCTGGTCGCGGTAGATGCTAGCTGCGGGCATGTAGCGCGGCTTCCCGTCCGGCATCTTTGCGTTGATGTCGATCGGCGTTGCCGGCAAGTCCGGCGGACATGCATCGGAGACGCTGCCCTTCCCCGCCTTTGTGTGCTGCCCTTCATGTTCTCCGGTCGGCGGCTTGACGAACCTCGACGACGAGCGGTCAATCAGCAATCCGTCTTCCTTTGCGGCCCTCAGCCATGATTCGGCATACACGGCTCCACTCAAGTGGTTGTGCAGATCAGCGCCCTTCGGCATGCGAAAGAGGAAGGCGCGGAGCTCGAGTGGATTGGCGAGCGCGGCCTCGAGCGCTGCGGCCGCTTTGCGCTCACCCGCCGTGCGGCTCGCATCGAGCAGACGACCCGAGTCTGAGCAGGCCGTCAGCAACAATACCCCCACGCCGGCGACGGCCGCCGCCAGCGGTGCCGAATGCATCCGCACCGGTATCGCCGAGAAGCTGGTCACAAGTTCAGATTCTCTATGCCTTGCTGCCGAACTGCTGTCTCATGCGACTGCGCCCGCGTCGTGTGATCTAACTCTGAAGCTGCTTGAGCTTCTCACGCAAGCCGGTCGACTCCATCGCAGGATTTGGCAGCATGTCCGATCGCTGTCGACGCGTGACTTGTTCGGTGCCGCTCGAGTCCGTTGCGAGTTGACTCTCGCCTGCTCCTCACGTGGTTTCCCCATGTTAGACCCGCCGCCCCTGACCGCGGCGACAACGAGGTCGACCAGTCCCTGAACGATCCAGTCGACTGCCAACGCCGCGGCCTCACTCAGCAACACAATCACGCCCGGGTCGACGCGTTCGCTTCGAACCTCGGGCGCGTCGACCAACCCCTGATCTCGCGCCTTCGGCTCGTTACGCCAAGGATACCGCACGCTCGGTCAGCGCCGACTCTTGTGCCGCTAGCGCAAAACGCAAGATCTCCCGCCCCTGCTCTCCCGTGAGCACTGGCGTCGCACCGGAGAGGAGCGCATCGATGTGATGCCGGGTCGACTCCACGAAGCTCACTTCCCAGCCGCTCGCGAGATTCGAGAAACCGCGCATCTCCCCGTCGGCATAGAGCATG
>Ga0335084_10003301_pt1 | contig 15715 bp, 8 predicted proteins | sample Lox_Sample_44_FD_206721 | JGI IMG/M metagenome (GOLD analysis project Ga0335084, IMG submission 206721) | Soil microbial communities from Loxahatchee National Wildlife Refuge, Florida, United States - Lox_Sample_4.4 | ecosystem: Environmental > Terrestrial > Soil > Wetlands | place: USA: Florida... | reverse complement strand
CCTGGAGGAGGATGGGTTTGTCCCACGGAATGCCCAGGCGATCCAGGCCGCGCTGGATTTCGCCACGACTCAGGTCGCGGTTCTTCTCGCTGAGTGGGTCCACCGACGGGTAGATGATGAGGGCCGGGATGGACACGCGCTGGCCAAACTTGGGCAAGGAGAAGACGGCGGCATCGTAGCGGCCGACGTCCCGCCGCAAGAGGTGCCAGACGCGTCGGAGCGCCTGGGATAGGTCGGTGTGGCATCGCCACACCCAGCGGCCTCGGTCGCGGCGATGACGCACCAGCGGAAGGGGCGCCAGATCGTGGACCATGATTAGGTCGGCATCCAGCGGGAGCTTCGGCCCATTGACGGCGGCCGTCTCCTCGTACGCCCGGAGCATCCCCGGAGTGATGGTCTGCTCCCGGCCCGCCGCCGCCAGCTCCAGCGCGCGCGTCGCCGCGTAGAACTCCGGGTCGCCGACGATGACCTCCCAGGCCGAGTCGATTCCCAAATCCTGCATGATGGGGACGAGGCGGCTCAGGATCTCCGGCGATCCGCCGCCATAGCGGCCGGCATTCACATGCACAAAGCGCCGCCCCCGGAGTCGCTCGGCCAGACGGGCCAGGAGCTCCAGGGTGCCCAGCGGCGCCACCTCGCGATACTCCTCGAGCCGGCCGGGGATCATGGTCCCGCTCCCGCCGTGAGCGCCTCATCGCAGAGCTGGATGAGGCGGGTGCGGGCACGCTCCAAGCTTCCCGCATAGGGGTCGACAGCCCGGATCTTGGCGGCCAGCTTCGGGAGGTTCAGTCCGTGTTCCAGCCAGGCGGCGAAGTCGTTCTGTCCGCGGCCGAGCCGCATGGGTGCCTCCACCAAATGGAAGTAGATGGCGCTCACGTCCACGTCCAGCAGTGCCTCGCGGAATTCCTCCAACGTCCGCACCTGGAGTCCCATGGGGATTTCCACGATGCGGGATTGGATGAACTCGAACGGCTCGCCGCCGAGCACGCCGGGAACGAGTTGCAGGCCGCGCAAGTGGTCGTCGATCACCGAGACCAGCTCCTCGCGCAGGGCCTGGAGGTTCGGGAAATTGGAGGGATCCACCATGGCCAAGCGCTCGCCAAGCACGCGGTCCCGGACCTGAACGGCGGCCCAGGTGGCGAAGTCGTTCGGGTAGGCGCCGGCGACGAACTTGTGGCGAAGAAAAAAGCCATGGGTGTGATAGTAGATCGAGTCCAGGGACACCTCGTCGATGAGGTCGGCCAACTGGCGCTCGTTCTCCGCGCGGACGCCCACAAACTCCCGCAGCTCCAGGCAGGCCATGAAACCGAAGGGTCCTTCACCCGGCTGCAGCGAGGCGGGCACCGGCTTGGGCATCACCGTCACCACGCGCCGCAGCCCCTCCAAGGGAATCCGAGCCCAATTCGGCCGATGGTTGAGCTCGTAGTGGAGCTCGTACAGCGTCTTGTCGAGGACAAAAACCCGCAGCAGCGCCTCCAGGTGGTCGCGATCGCGGGGGAGGAAAATCGCCGCCCGATCCCAGGTCTCGGCGAGGTATCCCTCCAGGAAGGCGGTCGTCACCCCGTCCTCCCAGCGCTGCGCCCAACCGGCCAGACGATCCGCCTGGGCTCCCTCTCCCGCCGCGCCCGGTGCCGCCGCCGCGAGGCCGCTCTGGGCGGCGTAGGCGAAGGAGCGGAGCATCCCAGCCACGTCCTTCAAGGCGCACTGCTTGGCACGACGCTGCTCGAGTGGCCTGGCCGGCTCGCCCTCGAAATCCAGAATGACAAAATCGCTTCCCACCCGGAGGACCTGCCCCAAATGGTAATCGCCGTGGACCCGGATCTTTGTGAGCGATCCCACCTCCAAGGCGTCCAGGCCGGCTAGGGTCGCCCGCAGGAGCGGCACGGATTCGAGGGCCTGATGGGCCAGAGCGCGCGTGCCGGGGGGCAGGGTCTCGTGGACGGACGCCAGCGCCTGGAGGGCACGATCGAGGCCGGCCAGCATCCCGTCGCGCCAGACCGCAACGTCGGCTGGAGTCACCCTGTCGGGGGCGAGAGCCCGGTCGGTCGCCGAGGCCAGGGCCGTGTGGAGCCGGCCCGTCAAGCCACCTAGCCGACGGGCCTCTTCGGCGTCCGCGTCCGCGAGCGTGCGGGCGAAGGCGTCACTCTTCGCCCCGTCGGCATCGGCGCCCTCCTGCGCGGCGGCAAAGTAGTCGGCGAGCCGCCCCAGGGCGGCCGTCCACGCGTCGCCCTGATTGGGCACGAATTCCTGGAGGACGGCCAGGGTGATGGGCTGCTCTCCTTCGCGTTCGTACGCGATCGACCCGGCCAGCCGGGGACTTCCGCGAAAGACTGTTCGGCGCGTGAGAAAGTCCGCGATCTCGAAATCCGGATTCGGACCGCCCTCGAGTCGTCGGAAGAGCTTCAGGATGACTCGGGCGTCGAACGCGACGGAGGTGTTGCTCTGATCGGCTGCGGCTCGTGAGGCACCCTCCGGCGGGTCTGGCAAGACCTCCGTCAGCACGGTCGTAGGGACGAAGCGGAACACACCCAACCGGCCGGGCAGGGAGGCATCCTCTCGGATCTGCGCTAGCAGGGCGCAACAGAAGCCCGGATCCTCCATGGCGTCCCGAATCTCGCCGGCGTCCGCGTCGGGGTGAATGGGAACAGCATAGACCTCGCGTCCTCCGTCGGCGTAGGTGACTTCGAAGAGGGCGAGGACGCCCTGCGCGCTCGGAACCCCGATTTCGTCCAGGGGTGCCACGGCGGTGATGCTCCGCGTCTTGCTCCCGAACCAGCGGCGGGTCGGGAGCAAGCTGGGGAGCGCGCCAGCCGCGCGCATGGCCAATGCGTTGGGAGTCGGCGCCTTCCCGGCCGGCCGGGGGGCCCGCGACCTGGGGGGTCGCGGAGAGGGAGATCGCTGTCTGGCGCACATCACGCACCTCCCGCAGCGCGCGTCGGCTGCCCGTCCTTCAGCAGGGTCTGGTACAGGGCCAGCGTCGCCTCGGCCACCGCGCGCCAACTGAAACGGTCCTCCACCCGGCGCCGTCCGTTGACACCCATCCGCCGTCCGAGTCCGGGGTCCGCGAGGAGCGCGTTGATGGCTCGCGCCAAATCGCGCGCGAACTCTTCCGGGTTCACGGGCTCGAAGGGCGCCGCCGCCTCCTGCGCCAGGGGGACCAGGAAGCCGGTCTCCCCGTGCACCACCACCTCTCGGATGCCGCCAACGGCGCTGGCCACGACCGGAGTCTCGCAGGCCATGGCCTCGAGATTGATAATGCCGAACGGCTCGTAGATCGAGGGACAGCAGAAGACGGACGCCTGGGAATACAGCTGCACGGCGGTCGGCCGGTCCACCATCTCGGAGATCCAGACGACGCCGCCCCGCGCCGCCCGGACGCGGTTCAGCGCAGCCTTCATCTCCCCATCGATCTCGGCGCTGTCGGGACTGCTGGCGCAGAGCACCACCTGAGCGCCTGGATCGAGGTGCGGGACGGCGCGAAGGAAATGGAGGAGGCCCTTCTGGCGCGAGATCCGACCCAGGAACAGGACCGTGGAACGCGCGAGATCGATGCCGAAGCGCGTCAGCCGGTCACGCTCCTCCACGCGGCGGTACTCCGTGAGATCGATCCCGTTGTAGATCACGGGGACCCGGTCGGCGGCGATCCGGAAATGCCGCAGGATGTCTGCCTTCATCTCCTGCGAGACCGCGATCACCGCGTCCGCTCCCTCCAGCGCCGTCCGCTCGACCCAGGCCGCCAGGTCTGCCCCCCGACCCAACTGCTCGCGCTTCCACGGCCGGAGCGGTTCCAGCGAGTGGGCGGTGATGACGAGGGGCACTCCGTACAGCAGCTGTGCCAGGACTCCGCCAAAGTGCGTGTACCAGGTATGGCAGTGGACCACGTCAGCCTGGATGGGCCGCGCCACGAAACTCGTGGAGACTCGGAGTGCCTGCAGCGCCCCCTGGAACTTCTCAGCCGAATCCTCGGGACCCGCCTGGGCGAATCGGTGGCCGCTCACGACCAGGTTCCCGTTCCGCAGGTTCTGATCGCCGAATGTCCGGACCTCGACCTGGATCCGTCTCGCCAGCTCTCGCGTGAGATAGTCGACGTGAACGCCGGCACCCCCGTACACGTCGGGGGGGTACTCCCGCGTCAAGAACAACGCCCGGATGTCAGACGGCCGTGGCTTCGATGCCATACGTCTCCGTGCGCGGTCCCGGCCGTTGCAGCCGGAACCAGTAGAAGCCGTACGGGGCCAGACTCAGAAAGTACGGCTGATCCCCGATAGGGGGAAAACGCGCCTCTCCGAGGATCTCGATGGGCACCACGCCGCGGAACGCGCGCAAGTCCAACTCCACGGGCTCGGAGGAGCCGGCCAGGTTGTGCACGGCGAGGATGGTCTCTCCCTCATCCTCTCGCAGGTGCGCCAGCACCCGGCTGTTGGTGGGCGAGAGGAAGCTCAGGCGCCCTCGTCCGAAGACCGGCGACGTCTTCCGGGCGGCGATCAGCCGGCGCATCCAGTGCAGGAGCGACGAGGAGGTGCGGAGCTGTACCTCGACGTTGACGGCCTGGTAGCCGTCGAGGGGATCCACAATGACGGGGCTGTACAACTGATCCGGATCGGCCCGGGAGAACCCGGCATTGCGGTCCGCCGACCACTGCATCGGGGTGCGGACGCCATTTCTGTCCTTCAGGTGGAGGTTGTCCCCCATGCCGATCTCGTCTCCGTAATAGATGATCGGCGTGCCGGGCAGGGTGAACAGGAGGCTGTTGAGGAGCTCGACCTTGCGGCGGTCGTGTTCCAGCAACGGCGCCAGGCGTCGGCGGATGCCGATGTTCAACTTCATCACGGGGTCCTGGGCGTAGGCGTAGTACATGTAGTCCCGCTCTGGGTCGGTGCACATCTCCAGCGTCAGCTCGTCGTGGTTGCGGAGGAAGATGCACCACTGGCACGACTCCGGGATGGGCGGCGTGTGGAGGAACATGTCCGTGATCGGCCGCCGGTCCGCGCTGCGCACCCCCATGAAGAGGCGCGGCATGAGGGGAAAATGGAACGCCATGTGGAACTCGTCCCCGTCGCCGAAGTAGGGGCGGACGTCTCTGGGCCACTGATTGGCTTCGGCCAGCAGGATCCGGCCGCTGTACTCTGCGTCGAGTGTGGCCCGCAGGCGCTTGAGGAAGGCGTGCGTCTCGGGCAGGTTCTCGCAATTGGTTCCTTCGCGCTCAAAGAGATACGGCACGGCGTCGCATCGAAACCCGTCCAATCCCTTGTCCAACCAAAAACGCATCACGTCCAGCATGGCCTGCTGGACCTCGGGGTTATCGTAGTTCAGGTCCGGCTGGTGGCTGAAGAAGCGGTGCCAGAAGTAGGCTTTGGCCTCGGGGTCCCAGGTCCAGTTGGACTTCTCGGTATCCACGAAGATGATCCGCGCACCAGGATAGCGCTGATCGGTATTGCTCCAGACATAATAGTTCCGCTCGCGTGACGTCGCATCGCGGCGCGCTTTTTGGAACCACGGATGTTGATCGGAAGTATGGTTCACGACCAAATCGGCGATGACCTTGAGGCCCCGCCGATGGGCGGCATCCAGGAATCGCTCGAAGTCGGCCATCGTTCCATACGATGGCGACACGTCGTAGTAGTCGGCGATGTCGTACCCGTCGTCCCGCAGAGGCGAGGGAAAAAAGGGGAGCAGCCAGAGGCAAGTCACGCCCAAGTCCTGCAGATAGTCCAGGCGCTCCAGGAGTCCCCGGAAATCTCCGATGCCGTCGTCGTTGCCGTCTTGGAATGCCTTGACGTGGACCTCGTAGAAGATCGCGTCCTTGTACCAGTGATTGTTCATGGGTTGGTCCAACGTCCAAGGTTCAAGGTGCAACGTCCGAGGTCCATGGTCCAACGTCCATGGTCCCGGTCAGTAGCATGGGGTCCCGTAGTCTTTGGAGGGAAACCGGTTGAGCCGAAAAATCGCCGCCGGCTCCTTGCCTGGGTCCAATCGGATCGTCTGTTCCCTTCCCTTCCACAGATGACGCATGCCGGTGATCAACTCCTCGACCTGGAAGCGTTCGTGGGGATCGATATCCAGCGCGTCCAGCGGGACACGCAGCGTGGCCTGGTGAGGCTCGAAAGGGTCCAGGTTCACCGCGACCAGAACTGTATTGCCGCCGTCGAAGCTCCGCTTGCCGTACCAGAGAATGTCGTCGTGGTCGCTCTCGTAGAAGCGCAGGTTTCGATACTCGTGGAGGGCGGGGTTGTCCCGACGGATCGTGTTGACGCGGGCGATGTAATCCCTGAGGTGGCCCGGCGAATTCCAGTCTCTCGTCTTGATCTGGTACTTCTCGGAATCCCGGTACTCCTCGGTCTCCGGAACAGCGTCATTCTCACATAGTTCGTAGCCGCTGTAAATCCCGTAGGTCGACGACAAGGTGGCGGCAAGAATCAGGCGCATCTTGAAGGCGGCGCACCCTCCCTGTTGCAGGATTGGGGGCAGGATATCCGGTGTGTTGGCGAAGAGGTTTCCCCGGAAGTACTCGGCCATCACGCCTTGAGTCAACTCCGTGAAGTACTCCGTCAGCTCTGGCTTGAAATTCCGCCATGTGAAATAGGTATAGGACTGGGTGAATCCAGCCTTGGCCAGGGCCCGCATCACCTTGGGCCGCGTGAACGCTTCGGCCAGGAAGATCACGTCAGGGTGCACCGCCTGGACCTCGCCGATGACCCAGACCCAGAAGGCGATTGGCTTGGTGTGCGGGTTGTCCACGCGGAAGATCCGAACGCCGTGCTCGATCCAGAAGAAGAGAATGCTCTTCATCTCCTCCCAGAGCGCCTCGCGATCTCGGCAATAGAAGTTCAAGGGGTAGATGTCCTGGTACTTCTTGGGCGGGTTCTCGGCGTACTTGATGGTTCCGTCCGGCCGCCGGTGAAACCATTCCGGATGCGCCCGGACATACGGGTGGTCGGGCGAACACTGGAGGGCATAATCGAGGGCGATCTCGAGCCCCGCCTCTCGCGCGGCCCGGACGAGCGCCCCGAAGTCTTCCAATGTTCCGAGCTTCGGCTCCACGGCCTTGTGTCCCCCCTGCTCGTTACCGATGGCCCAGGGCGAACCGGGATCGTCCGGAGCCGGGGTCAGGCTGTTGTTCCTTCCCTTGCGAAAGCTCCTGCCGATGGGGTGGATTGGAGGCAAATAGATCACGTCGAACCCCATGGCCGCGATGTCCCGAAGTCGTGGGATGCAATCCTGAAAGGTACCATGCCGTCCGGGGACCGTCCCCTGGGACCTGGGGAACATCTCATACCAGGCGCCGAGTCGCGCCAGGACACGATCGGCCACAACTTCCAGCTCCCGATCATATCGGGTGGCACCGCTCCGGTCCGGATAGGTGTCGACCAACTCGAGCGTCTCCTCGTCCAAGAGGACCCGGGCACGCGCGACCGTACTGCTGGCCTCCTCGAAGTCGGTCAAGCGGGCATCCAACCGTCTGCGATCGGCGCCAGTGGCCCGCGAACGCGTGCCCCGCAGAAGCTCCGCGCCCTCCAGGAGTTCGCTGGCCACATCCATATCCGCGGCCAGACGTTTCTTCAGGTCCTCGACCCAGGTGCGGTACGGGTCGGGGTAGGCCTCGATGGTGTAGAGGTAGCGCGTGTTCTCGGCAAGAGGAAACCGGCCCACCCAGCGGTCGTTCCCGACCGGGTCCATCCGGACCTCGTGCCACGCCGAGTCTTTCACGGTACGGTACCTCAAGACTGCGGCCAGGGCTTCGTGGCCTTCACGCAGGATATCGGCGGCCACCTCGAAGAGGTCCCCCACTTCGCGCTTCACGGGGAATCGGCCGCCATCCAATTCCGGCCAGACGCCACCGATCCAGACGGTTCGGATGTCTCCACGGAGCGATCGGCTCATGGTCTCTTGACTCCGGGTGTGGAAGGAGCCTTCCACCACAGGAGGCCCACCGGGAAATCCTTCAGGACGTCTGCCACGCGGAAGGCCGGTCCGCCTTCGGAGCCGACCGTGCGGATCTCGGACCCCGTGAAGAGATTCACGTACGGCGCCTCCGAAAGCACCGACGGCAGGAAGACCACCGTATCGCTCCAGGCGACAGGCCCCAGCGGGAGCCGGGCTCCTGCATCGGTGACCGGAGCGACGAGACGCGGCACCATGGTCACTACCGCCCCGGTGGGTCCACGGCGGGCAAAGGCGACCACACGGTCTCCAGAAGTTCCCCCGGTCCGGAGCGGCACGTAGTCCCCGACCTGGAACAGGTCCGGGGTCTGGCGTCGACACCCGAGGGCGCGGTGGATCGTGTACAGCTTGATGCCGCCGTCCTCCCAGCGGCTCACGAGATCACGGGCCAGCGCGGCGAGGTCGCCGTTGGCGATGCGGTCTCGCATGTCGGCCAAGAGCGCGACCCGAGCCGGGAAGTCCACCGGTCGCCGGTTGTCCGGATCCACCAGGCTGAAATCCCAGATCTCCGTCCCTTGGTAGAAATCGGGGACGCCGGGCGCAGTGATCTTCAGCAGGGTTTGGGCCAGACTGTTGACCATCCCCAGGCGAGCGATGTGGGGATGAAAGGCCAGAAAATCCCTCAGGAAGCGGTTGCCCGGCCCCGGCGCGAGAATCTTGCTGACGAAGCTCTTGATCGCTTCGTCGTAGGCTTCGTTTGGGTTGATCCAACTCGTGTTGAGCTTTGCCTCTTTGGTCGCCTTGCGCATGTAGTGTTGAATCCGGGACGTGAACGCGGTTGCGTCTTCAGACGTGAGCGGAAGGAGGGGCCACGCACCCACGAGCGTTTGGTACAGCAGGTACGCGTCGTTTCTATCCGGCGCCGGCCGGCCGTCCACTTCGGAGAGGTGCCGGCGATTCCAGCGGTGCCAGCGTGCGACTGCCTCCCGCCAAGCGCGAGGTATCTCGGATAGGGCATGGATGCGGGCGCGGACATCCTCGCTGCGTTTGGTGTCATGGGTCGAGGTGGCGGATAGGCTGGCGGGCCACTTCTCACGCCGGGCGAGACATTGCTGGTGGAATTCGTTCACGGGCACGCCGAATCGGTCCGGCTCTCCGCCCACCTCGTTCAGACTGACAAGGCGGTTGTATCGGTAAAACGCCGTCTCTTCAAGGCCCTTCGCCGTGACCGGGGCGGTGACCTGCTGAAATTTCTGCACGAAGGCCAACTGGTCCTGACGATAGCGCGCGTCGGCGTTCTCCGGGTAGCGGAGCAAGAGCGTATCCCGCACGAAGTCGAAGACGGACACGTTGGTCGTGGGGTTTCGTCGCTTGGCAAACGCCACGGCCACTTCAACGCAGGCGCGGTCCTGGAGCGACACTTCCGCGCTTCGGCCGTCGATGTACGTCCGATAGACGGGAAAACATGCCACCACCTCTCGCAAGGCCTCCGTGAGGCTGTTGAGAGTGAAGTCCCGCGAGTGTCTGCTCCGCTCCGACAATCGGTCGAGGGCGTGTCCGAGGACGTTCAGCTCGCTGGACATGGAGACCCGCACGATGAGTTGCTTCGACTCATACGCCAGATCGGAAAACGACGTTCGCATCCCCGTGAAGCTGACGTATGCGGCGGTCATGGCCCGCTCGTTTCTGCTGTCCACGAGTAGTCCGCCGACGAGATTCAGGAACTCGTATCCCGTCGTCCCGTGGATGGCCCAGCGGACGGGTAGCCGCTCGCCTTTGGCGAGGATCTTCTCCGCCAGCACGTACAGCGGGCGGCAGACTGGTTGGATCGGATCGGGTTGGCATCTCAGATCGAACGCCTCCCCAGCCTGAGACATGACGCTCTCCCAGCTCGAGACCGCGCCCATCTCGTGTCGCTCCGGAGCAGACCGGATCACTTGGAGAGTGCGCTCGCGCTGGAGTGCCTGGAAGTAGCGGGAAGGGTCGAACAGTCCGTCCGGATGGTCGAGTCGGATGCCGGTGACCTTCCCTTCGCCGACAAGGCGCAGGATCAGTTGATGGGTCTCACGGAAGACCGCCGGGTTCTCCATCCGGATGGCCGCCAGCTCGTTGATGTCGAAGAAGCGACGGTAGTTGATCTCGTCCGCCGCTACCCGCCAGTGTGCCAACCGGTACGCCTGGTCGTCCAGGAGGCGATCCAGGAGGTCGAAGCTCCGGGGGTCCCCCCGCTTCCCATTGAAGACGTGTATCGTCTCTTCGATGGATGCGCGGACTGCCGCGCACCCGTCGGTCAAGCGGGCCAGACGGCGTTGGGTCACCTCTTTCTCCCGCAAACGCTCGCGAATCCGTTCCGGCGCCCGCTCCGTCCGTCTGGGGAGGTTCGTGAGAGCGGTGAGGATGCTGCAGTACTCCTGGAACTGGCGGTCGGATTCACCGAGGGTGGCCGTGAGCGCCTCCAGCCGATGGGTCAGGATCTGCGTGGCGGACCCAGGCGCGATCGGAAGCCGGGTGTCGTAGTACCGCAGGCTGAAGGTTCCCTCGGCGTACTCTAGGACGAGCTCCTGGTTCTCGAGGACGCGGCCGTACTGATCGCCGAGTATCGGCAGCAGAACCTTATTGGCCAGCTGGCGCTTGACCGGATCCCAGTCGATGTCGAAAAACTCCGCGTACGGCGAACTCGGGCCGTTCTCCAGGACGTCGTTCCACCAGGGGTTGCAGCCGGCGGCAATGCCCATATGGTTGGGGACAACGTCCAGAATCTGTCCCATTCCCCGGGAGTGGAGCGCCCCCACGAATCGGTCATACGCGTCTTGGGTGCCGATCTCCGGGTTCAGGGCGTTGTGGTTCGTGATGTCGTAGCCGTGCATGCTTCCCGGCCGGGCACCCAGGTACGAGGAGGTGTACACATCGCTCACACCCAGCGCCTCCAGATACGGCAGGATCTGCCGCGCGTCCTCGAAGGTGAAGCGCGCGTTGAACTGGAGACGATACGTCGCCACCGGCACGCGCGGAAGGAAGCCGGAATCGGTCGACAGCCGTTCCAACACGTCAGCGCCCATGGCTGGTGGTCTCCGGTGTGGCTGGTGTCGGGCTGGGCACTCCCCCGTCGGACAAGGGAATGCGGACGATGACTTCCGTTCCCGTGTCGGGAACGCTCAGCATCTCGATCTCGCCGCGATGCCCCCGGACGATCTCTTCGGCAATGGGTAGGCCCAGCCCCGTGCCCTTGCCACTGGTCTTGGTGGAGAAGAACGGCTCGAATACGTGGTTGAGCTCTTCGGCGGTTAACCCCTTACCAGTGTCGATGACGTGGACGGCCAGCGTGGGCGCGTCCGCCTTGCCGCGGAGAATACCGTTGCGACCGTCGGACGGCAGTACGGGACCGGGGCCTGCGGTGATCCGCACGGTCCCGCCCCGCCCAGTGGCATCCAGCGCGTTCAGGACGAGATTCAGGAAGAGTTGCTGGAGTTGCTCGGCGTCCGCCAAGACCGCAGGGAGTCCGATGGGGAGGTCGAGAAGGAGCCTCACTTCCCGACGCTGACCCCGATCCATGAGGAGCGAAGCCACTCGGCCGAGAATGGGCAGAATCGGCTCCGGTCGCAGGCTGGGACGGCGAGGGCGCGTGTAGTCGAGGAGGGCGCGGATGATCGTCTTGATCCGCTCGGCTTGGCTCAAGATGATTTCTAGGTTGCGACGCTCCGGATGATCGCGAGGCACTATGCGATCCAAGACTTCGGCGCGACCCGAGATGACATTGAGGGGGGTACCGATCTCATGCGCCACCTCCGCCGCCAGCATGCCGACGGCGGCCAGCTTTTGGGCTTGTTGGACTTCCTGCTCGAGGCGCAGGCGCTCCTCGGCCTGGCGGAGCAATTCGGCGTGAGTGGCTTGCAGATTCGCCGCCATCCGGTTGAATTCCGCGGCCAGCTCGCCGATCTCGTCCTGACGGGGGATGGTGATCCGTTGGTCCCACTCACCGCGGGCGAGCGCACGGGACGCCGCGATGAGTGCCCGCATGGGCCGCGCGATGCTCCACCGCGTCAGCACGGCGATCGAGAGCACAAACAGGGCGAGCACCAGAAGACGGGAACTGATGGTGTTGCGCACCGCGCGACGGAACTGGCGCTCCATTTCCGCGAGCGTCTGCTGGACCTCAATGGCGCCGACCCGACCCGGGGACCAGCGGAAGGGCCGCACGTAGCGAAGGATCCTGCCGGTACGCGCGTCCGTCATGGCGGACGCAGCCTCGCGCTGGGCCAGCGCGTCCCGGATGAGTTGGTCGGAGAGCGGCGGTTCAAAACCCGGAGCGACGCTTCGCGCGACGACCGTGCCGTCAGGGTCGTAGATCACGACGGCCAGCAGGCCCGGACGCGCCAAGATGCCCTCGAAGAGCTCTTCGAGTTCCTCGGTCGCACGCCCTCGGCGGAGGTTCTGGCGAACCGCCAATGCCAGCGTCTCGGCAAAGATGCGCTCGTCCCTTTGGATCTGCGCCAGGAGTTGCTCCCGCTCGCGCACCAGGCGACCGTAGTCGTTGATGCCAGTGATGACCATGAAGGCCAGCATCATCAGGATGATGAGACGCGTCGTGAGGTTGTGCAGTAATCGATTGCCGACCGCCCGGATCCATTGTCCACGCATCGGCATCCCCTCAGAGGCGAGACTCGGCGTCGGTTCGGAAGGCCTTGGTGATAGCGGCCTTGAGCTCCTCCATGCGGAATGGCTTGAACAGGTACTCGGCGGCCCCTTTCTCCACGGCTTCCATGTACGATGGGACGTCGCCGAAGGCGGTCATGAGGATGATCTTGGAGTCCGGGCAGACGCGCCGGAAGCCTGGGAGCAAGTCCAGTCCGCTCGGGCCGGGCATGTTCTTGTCCATGAGGATGACGTCAAAGCGGCGTGCCCGCAGGGCCAGCACGGCCTCGGTACCGTCCTTCGCCTCGATGACTTCGTACCCTTCGGTATGGAGGACGTCGAGGAGAAGCGCGCGCATCTCCGGATCGTCGTCGACCACCAGGACGCTTGGTTGCCTAGCCACGGTCATACCTCCTTCCGTGACTCGCGCCCGCGGGCCTGCGCCCTGGGCGCCGCAGTGTCATGACACCATACACACCCGTTGGACCCGCGCGCCTGTCGCCGGCGCAGGCGGCTCTGCCTGGTGAACGATCAGGACGCCCGAGGGGCCCAAAGCGAGGTCGGCGCCGGTCACAGCGCGGGAGAGCCCCGTCGCCGGGTCGATGGCGACGCGCCGTGACGAGGCGAAAGCGGTCGCGGGAATGCGCACGCTCGCCGATGCGGTTCGATCCAAGTTCAAGACGATGAGCACAGCCTCGGCCCCATCGCGCGCCTGTTTGCGGAAGGCGACACACCGGTTGTTTCCGACCGGCGCAGGCGTGATCGGCCCCTCCTCGTTCAGCGGGCGCAGGGCCGCCTTGGTGCGATGAATCTCGCGAATGGCCTGGGTGAGGTCCCAGCGTGGCTCCTCCCAATCCTGAGGCGTCATCTTCACCACATCGAGTGGCCGGCGGAAACCGTACTCAAAGCCGATGGGCATCATCACGGCGGTGGAGAACACGGCGGCGAAGGCGTAGCGTTGCAGCACCGCCGCACGGTCGCCGTCGAGCTCCGCGGCCAGCCTGGCCGTGTCATGGGATTCCGGAAAGCTGACCGACGGGACGACCGGTGCCGTGGCCGCGTGCTGTTCCAAGCACCAGTCATCTCGGAAGTCCCACCACTTGCTGCTGTTGAAGATGAAGTCGAAGCCCGCGCGGGCCGTGGCGAGGGTCTGGCGCGGGGTGCAGCCGAGCGTCTCCGCGAAGAACAGGGCCTCCGGGTGCTCTGCCTTGACGCTGTTGATCAGGTCTCGCCAGAGGCTTTCGGGCACCTGGTACGCCGCATCGCAGCGAAAAGCGCGGAATCCCATCCCCGCATAGTGGAGGGCGAGCCGCCGCCAGTACAACCAGAGGCGCTCGCGGTCCGGGCTCCCGGCGTTGTCCACTTCCGCCAAGTCCTGCCACACGACCCGCTGCTTCCCGTCCTTGGCTCCGGGGTGAACGATTTCGCCCTCCGGCCCCCGGCGGAACCAGTCAGGGTGCTCCCGCAGGAGGGGCGAGTCGAAGGCCGTGTGATTGATGACGAGGTCCATCATGACGCGCAGCCCCAGGCCGGACGCCTCTTCCAGCATCCCGCTGAGCTGCGCCAGGGGTGGCGCCGAGCGATCCACCAGGCGCTGGTCGACGGCATAGTAGTCCTTGACCGAGTACAGGCTCCCCGAGTAGCCGGCTTGGTGGAACGCGTTCACAAAGATCCAGCTGAAACCCATCTCGGCGGCCCGTCGCAGGTGCGGTTGCCAGCGGGGAATGGGTCCTACCAGAAGGGGAAAAAGATTGTAGATGCGGGGTCCATCGTTCATGGCTTTCCCTTCAGGCGGAACACGGCCAGGCTGCGCCCGGCCAACTCGTACGTCTTCCCACCGGGGAAGTGCCGGAGGCGGTGGGGCGAATCTGCGATCCTCGTGTCCAGCACGCTTTCCCAGCGGATGCCGGGACGGTGGGCGGGGAGCACGAAGCTCTGGGGCACATGATGCGCGTTCAGCAGGATCAAGAATGTGTCATCGGTGATCTGCTCACCCCGGACGCCCACCTCATCGATGGCATCGCCGGCGAGGCGCAGGCCGAGACAGCGCGTCAGCGGGTCTCGCCAATTCTCGTCGGTCATCTCCTTGCCGTCCGGCCGGAACCAGGACAGGTCTTTGACCTCGGAACCCCAGATGTGGCGGCCGGCGAAAAACTGTCGGCGCCGAAACACCGGATGGGATCGACGCAAACTGATGAGCCGTCGGGTAAAGGTGAGCAGATCCTTCCGCACGCCGTCCAGACGCCAGTCGAGCCAGCTCACCTCGTTGTCCTGGCAATAGGCGTTGTTGTTTCCGCCCTGGGTCCGGCCGATCTCATCCCCGCCGCACAGCATGGGCACGCCTTGCGAAAGCAACAGGGTGGCGAGGAGGTTCCGCTTCTGCCGCTCGCGCAGCTTGAGAATGGCGGGATCCGACGTCGGCCCCTCGGCGCCGCAGTTCCAGCTCAGGTTCTCGTTGTGGCCGTCTCGGTTCCCCTCGCCGTTCGCCTCGTTGTGCTTTTCGTTGTAGCTCACCAGGTCGTGCAGCGTGAAGCCATCGTGGGCCGTGACGAAATTGATGCTGGCGTACGGGCGGCGACCGCCCTTGCCATACAGGTCGCTCGAACCGGTCAGGCGATACCCGAGCCGCCCCACCTGTCCTTCGTCCCCTTTCCAGTACGCGCGGACCGCGTCGCGATACTCCGCATTCCATTCGGCCCAGAGGACGGGGAAGTTCCCCACTTGATACCCTCCTTCGCCGAGGTCCCACGGCTCCGCGATGAGCTTGACCTGGGAGAGGACCGGATCCTGGTGGATGATGTCGAAGAACGCCCCCAGGCGATCCACGTCGTGCAGTTCCCGGGCGAGCGTCGACGCCAGGTCGAAGCGGAAACCGTCGACGTGCATGTCCAGCACCCAGTAGCGCAGACTGTCCATGATGAGCTGGAGCGTCCGTGGGTGCGTCATGTTCAAGGTGTTGCCACACCCGGTGTAGTCCATGTAATAGCGGCGGTTCTCGCTTGCAAGACGGTAGTAGCTGGCGTTGTCGATACCCCGGAAGCACAGCGTCGGGCCGAGGTGATTCCCCTCCCCCGTGTGGTTATACACGACATCCAGGATCACCTCGATGCCCGCCTGGTGAAGCGTCTTCACCATGGTCTTGAACTCGCCGACCTGCCGGCCCGGATCCCTGCTGTTCGCGTAGCGCGCGTCCGGGGCGAAG
>Ga0335084_10003300_pt1 | contig 15715 bp, 11 predicted proteins | sample Lox_Sample_44_FD_206721 | JGI IMG/M metagenome (GOLD analysis project Ga0335084, IMG submission 206721) | Soil microbial communities from Loxahatchee National Wildlife Refuge, Florida, United States - Lox_Sample_4.4 | ecosystem: Environmental > Terrestrial > Soil > Wetlands | place: USA... | reverse complement strand
CGCACGCTGAGCACCACCGCGCCGTTGACGCCGGGTGCCCACACGATCGGCCCGTCCAACAGTCGGCGGACATGCTCGATGACGGGGTAGCCGCCTTTGGTGGTCTTGGTGAGTCCGGTGTAGCAGCGGGGTCCCAGCGCAATGGCGTACGGTCCGCCAACGCCGGAGCTGCGCAGCTTGTTGGTTGCTTCGGCCACCAGCGCTGGATAGTCCTCGTAGTTGTCGGAAATGGCCAGCGTGCTGCCGGATGCCGCTTCGATGATCCCTTCGATGGCGCCAGCGGAATAGCCGTGGAATATCGCACGATCCTCGGCCAGTGCGCCGTTACGTGCCGCGTCACGAACCGCATCCAGGTCTGGATCGCGGGCACCGCGCCCGACGGCCTCCAATTCCGCGCGACTGAGCTCGAACGGGATGCGCAGTTCCACCAGCGGCTGCACGCGACGCAGCCGCGCCTCCACGCCGCTTTGTGGTGGCGTGTCCGCGCTCTGCGTACGTCCGAGGCTCACGGCAGACGCGTCCCATCCCAACGGGCCACGAAAATCGACGAGCTTCCGCGCGGCCAACGTGAATTTCAAAGTGCGTTTCGCTTCCTCCTCGATCTCTTCCCAAGCCGCATCGGAGATCGGCGCAAGCTCTCGGAGCAGATCGTTCATGGTCAATCCTTCCCGCGCAGGCTGCCGATGCCGAGCGAGCCATCGGCCGTGCTGCCTTTGGCATCCTGCGCCTCTGTCGCGGCTTCGACGCCGAGAATCGGTTTGTCCGTGAACAGATAAGTCCTGAGCTGCCGATCCAGCGCCGCATCGTGCCGGCGCAACCACTCCAGCACCATCGCGGCGTGCTCCTTCTCCTCATCGCGGTTGTGCGCGAGGATCCCCCTGAGTTCCTCGTCAGCGCTCGCATCGACGCGCTGATCATACCAATCGACCGCTTCCAACTCCTCCATGATCGAAACCACCGCGCGATGCCGCTCGATGGTCTGCGGGTTCAGCATGTCGGGGCTTTCGTGCAGGGCTGCGCTGGATGATGCCATGGCGGGTCGCTCCTCTATTGGTTAACAAGACAAGCGGGCTGGACAGTAAGCCCGCAGATCGGTCTGATACTTTACCTCGCCGTGCGTTTTCTGCATTCCCTCTCCCCCTTTACTGGGGGAGAGGGTTAGGGAGAGGGGGCTCACCTCCTTCACCTCCTTCACTTCCTTGACGCATTTACTCATCCTTCCCTCCTTCCCTTTTCCTGCTACGCCTCTTCGCTGCCTTCCGCCACTTTGCCGAACCATTGTTCGACGCTGAGCAGTCCGCCTGCTGTCTGTGCTCTCCCTTGATCTTTGCGGGCCAGGCTGTCCTGCACGATGTCGATCCGCTTCCAGCCCGCGAGCGGCGTCTCGCATTGCGTGCTCGGCACGTAGCGCGAGGTCTTCACCTTCTCGTAGCGATGTACGTAGCGCGGGCAGTTGGGCCACATCCCGTCCACGGTGATGCGCGCGATACCTATGGCGGACTGCGCATCCTATCAGGAATCGCCTGCTCGCCTGCGCAGCGCCGGCACCGGCAGTCATCGGATACTTGTCGCGCTCGAGGTTGCCTTCAGTTCGGTTCACGGCTCGTCTCAGCGCAGCAACATGTAGGTCTTTGTCTGACAAAATTGTCGGCATTACGCCGACTTCCCGTGCCTCGCTCGCTCGCTTAACTTCAATCGGTTTGTCGGTGGCGTCGCGGTGTGGTATGACGCGCTGCGACGCCCGAGCGTAATGACATCAGCTTGCGTATCCGAAATGGCCCTGGAGAACCCTGAGAAATGAGAAATGCTACGCGCTCTGGAACTGCAACGGCCGCCCGCTCCAGAGCGTCCGTGCAGCATCGAGGTAACGGCTCGACCGCGACCGAAGGTGAGTATGGGCAGCAAATTCTGCAGGCGATGCTCGCGTTTCGTGACGGGGATCTCTCACAGCGGCTGCCGGCAGGCTGGAGCGGCGTGTTCGGCAAGATCGCCGACGCGTTCAACGACGTCGCTGCGTTGAACGACCGCAGAGTGCGCGAGAACGAGCGCGTTTGTCAGGCCGTGGGCAAGGAAGGCAAGCTCAGGCAGCGGATGAGCGTGCCCGGCGCCGCCGGCGCGTGGGCCGATGAAGTCTCACAGTTCAACACGCTCGTCGACGACCTGGTATGGCCGACCACTGAGGTGGCGCGCACGATCGGCGCGGTGGCCAAGGGCGATCTGGGCCAGTCCATGTCGCTGGAAACCGATGGCCGGCCGCTGGAGGGCGAGTTCCTGCGCTCAGCGAAGCTGGTCAACAAAATGATCGATCAGCTCTCGGTGTTCACATCGGAAGTGACGCGCGTGGCGCGCGAGGTCGGTACCGAAGGCAAGCTCGGCGGGCAGGCGCAAGTGAAGGGGGTCTCAGGCGTCTGGAAGGACCTCACCGAGTCGGTCAACCAAATGGCGGGCAACTTGACCGCTCAGGTGCGCAACATCGCCGATGTGACCATCGCGGTGGCGAGCGGCGACTTGTCCAAGAAGATCACCGTGGACGTGCGCGGTGAGATCCTGCAGTTGAAGGAGGCGATCAACACCATGGTGGACCAGTTGCGTTCCTTCGCATCGGAAGTGACGCGGGTGGCGCGCGAGGTGGGGACCGACGGGAGGCTGGGAGGCCAGGCGGTGGTGCCCGGCGCGGCGGGTACGTGGAAAGATCTGACCGACTCGGTCAATGCGATGGCGTCGAACCTGACGGCGCAGGTGCGCAATATCGCTGCGGTGACGACTGCCGTGGCCCGCGGTGATCTGAGCCGCAAGATCACCGTCGACGTGAAGGGCGAAATTCTGGAGCTCAAAGAGACCATCAACACGATGGTGGACCAGTTGAACGGCTTCGCAGCCGAAGTGACGCGCGTGGCGCGCGAGGTCGGTACCGAGGGCGCGCTGGGTGGACAGGCGCAAGTGCCCGGGGTGGCGGGAACATGGAAAGACTTGACGGACTCGGTCAACTCGATGGCGTCGAACTTGACGGCGCAGGTACGCAACATCGCGCAGGTCACCACCGCTGTGGCGAAGGGCGACTTGAGCCGCAAGATCACGGTGGACGTCAAGGGGGAGATCCTCGAGCTGAAGAACACCATCAACACGATGGTCGATCAACTCAATGCATTCGCCGGCGAAGTGACGCGCGTGGCACGCGAGGTGGGCACGGAGGGCAAGCTCGGCGGTCAAGCGCAGGTGCGCGGCGTTGGCGGCACGTGGAAGGACCTCACCGACAACGTGAACTTCATGGCCTCCAACCTTACCGACCAGGTGCGCAACATTGCCGAGGTGACCACCGCGGTGGCGAATGGTGATCTGTCGAAGAAGATCACGGTGGACGTGAAGGGTGAGATCCTCGAGCTCAAGAACACGGTCAACACGATGGTCGACCAGCTCAACGCGTTCGCCGGCGAAGTGACACGCGTGGCGCGTGAGGTCGGCAACGATGGCAAGCTCGGAGGCCAGGCGCAGGTGCGTGGCGTTGCCGGCACATGGAAGGACCTGACCGACTCGGTCAATTCGATGGCCTCCAACCTCACGGGCCAGGTGCGCAACATCGCTGAGGTGACAACGGCGGTAGCGCGCGGTGACCTTTCGCGCAAGATCACAGTGGACGTGAAGGGCGAGATTCTCGAGCTGAAGAACACCATCAACACGATGGTCGACCAGCTCAATGCATTCGCCGGCGAAGTGACGCGCGTGGCGCGCGAGGTCGGCACCGAAGGCAAGCTCGGTGGTCAGGCGCAGGTGGAAGGCGTTGCCGGCACTTGGAAGGATCTGACCGACAACGTCAACTTCATGGCGTCGAACTTGACCGGACAGGTGCGCAACATCGCAGAAGTCGCCACGGCGGTGGCCAACGGCGACCTCTCCAAGAAAATTACCGTAGACGTGAAGGGTGAGATTCTCGAGCTGAAGAACACGGTGAACACGATGGTCGATCAGCTCAACGCATTTGCCGGCGAAGTAACGCGCGTCGCACGTGAGGTCGGCACTGAGGGCAAGCTCGGCGGGCAGGCGCAGTTGCGCGGCGTGGCGGGCACCTGGAAAGACTTGACCGACAACGTCAATTCGATGGCGTCCAACCTCACCGGTCAGGTGCGCAACATTGCGGACGTGACCACGGCGGTGGCGCGCGGCGACTTGAGCCGCAAGATCACGGTGGACGTGAAGGGCGAGATTCTCGAGCTGAAGAACACCATCAACACGATGGTGGATCAGCTCAACGCGTTTGCCGGCGAGGTGAGCCGTGTGGCGCGCGAGGTCGGCACGGAAGGCAAGCTCGGTGGCCAGGCCCGCGTCGAGGGCGTCGGCGGCACGTGGAAGGACCTGACCGAAAACGTCAACTCGATGGCCTCCAACCTCACGGCGCAAGTGCGCAACATCGCTGAGGTGACGACGGCGGTGGCGCGCGGCGATCTGAGCCGCAAGATCACAGTGGACGTGAAGGGCGAGATCCTCGAGTTGAAGAACACCATCAACACGATGGTGGATCAGCTCAACGCGTTTGCCGGCGAGGTGAGCCGGGTGGCGCGCGAGGTGGGCACGGAAGGCAAGCTCGGTGGCCAGGCGCGCGTGGAAGGTGTCGGCGGCACGTGGAAGGACTTGACCGACAACGTCAACTCGATGGCCTCGAACCTCACTGCGCAAGTGCGCAACATCGCCGAGGTCACCATCGCGGTGGCGAGCGGTGACTTGTCCAAAAAGATCACCGTCGATGTGCGCGGGGAAATTCTGGCGCTGAAAGAGACGATCAACACGATGGTCGATCAGCTGCGCTCGTTCGCTGCGGAGGTGACGCGGGTGGCGCGCGAGGTCGGCACCGATGGCAAGCTCGGTGGGCAGGCGCTCGTCCCCGGCGTGGCCGGAACGTGGAAGGACCTCACGGATAACGTGAACTCGATGGCGTCCAACTTGACGGGTCAGGTCCGTAACATCGCGGACGTGGCGACGGCCATCGCGCGAGGAGACTTGAGCCGCAAGATCACCGTCGACGTGAAAGGCGAGATCCTCGAGCTCAAGAACACACTCAACACGATGGTCGATCGATTGAACGCCTTCGCCTCCGAGGTGAGCCGGGTAGCGCGTGAAGTCGGCACTGAAGGCAAGCTCGGCGGTCAGGCGCAAGTCTCCGGCGTGGCGGGTACCTGGAAGGATCTCACCGATAACGTCAACTTCATGGCGTCGAACCTCACGGGGCAGGTGCGCAACATCGCCGAGGTGACGATCGCGGTGGCGAGCGGCGACCTGTCCAAGAAAATCACGGTGGATGTGCGCGGTGAGATCCTGCAGCTCAAAGAGACCATCAACACGATGGTCGAGCAGCTGCGCTCGTTCGCCTCTGAGGTGACACGCGTGGCGCGTGAGGTCGGCACCGAAGGTCGTCTCGGCGTGCAGGCCGTGGTGCCCGGGGTGGCGGGCACCTGGAAGGACCTGACGGATTCGGTGAACGCCATGGGTGCGAATCTGACAGCGCAGGTGCGCAACATCGCGGAAGTGACGACCGCGGTCGCGCGCGGTGACCTGAGCCGCAAGATCACGGTCGACGTGAAAGGCGAAATTCTCGAGCTCAAGAACACCATCAACACGATGGTCGATCAGCTCAACGCGTTCGCTGCGGAAGTTACGCGCGTGGCTCGCGAGGTGGGGACCGAGGGCAAGCTCGGCGGGCAGGCGCAGGTCGCTGGCGTAGCGGGCACCTGGAAGGACCTGACCGACTCGGTCAACTTCATGGCATCGAACCTGACCGACCAGGTGCGCGGTATCGTGAAGGTGGTCACCGCGGTTGCCGACGGCAATCTGCGTCAGCGTCTGGCCGTTCAGGCCAAGGGCGAAGTGGCTGCGCTCGCAGAGACGATCAACAACATGACCGACACCCTGGCGACGTTTGCCGAGCAGGTGACCAACGTCGCGCGCGAGGTGGGGGTCGACGGCCGTCTGGGGGGACAGGCGAACGTACCCGGTGCTGCCGGCACGTGGAAGGATCTGACCGGTAACGTCAACCTGCTCGCTGCCAACCTCACGACCCAGGTGCGCGCGATTGCGGACGTGGCGACGTGGGTGACCAAGGGCGACCTCACACGATCGATTCAGGTCGCGGCGAGCGGTGAAGTGGCCGACCTGAAAGACAACATTAACACGATGATCGATAACCTGCGCGCCACTACGGAGCGCAATAAAGAACAAGACTGGTTGAAGTCGAACCTGGCCAAATTTACCGGCATGTTGCAGGGTCAGCGCGATCTGTTCGTCGTCGGGCGTGAGCTGCTCTCCGATCTCGTGCCGCTGGTCCAGGCACAACAGGGCGCGATCTATCAAATGGACAACACACCCGATGCGCCGGGACTGCGCTTGCTTGCCGGCTATGCGCAGCAGCCCGACCAGCCGGATCGCATTGCACTGGGGACCGGATTGGTGGGACAGTGCGCCGTCGAGAAGAAGCAGATCCTGTTGCATAACGTGCCGCCGGAATACACGCACATCGAGTCGAGCCTGGGAGAGGCACCGCCCGCGAATATTTTGGTGCTGCCAGTGCTGTTCGAGGGTGAGACCAAGGCAGTGATCGAGTTGGCGTCGCTCCATAAATTCACCGACATCAACCTGACCTTCCTCGAGCAGCTCACGCAGTCCATCGGAGTGGTGCTCAACACCATCGAGGCGACGATGCGTACCGAGGGCCTGCTGGTGCAATCGCAGTCGCTGACCACCGAGTTGCAGGCACGCCAGAGCGAGCTGCAGCAGACCAATGAGGCCCTGGAGCAGAAGGCGCACCAACTCGCGGAGCAGAACATCGAGGTCGAGCGCAAGAACACCGAGGTCGAGCAGGCCCGCCGGGCGCTGGAGGAAAAGGCCGCCGAGCTCGCCCTTACCTCCAAGTACAAGTCGGAGTTCCTGGCCAACATGAGCCATGAGTTGCGCACTCCGCTCAATTCCATTCTGATCCTGGGTCAGCAGCTTGCCGAGAACCCGGGCGGGAATTTGACGGCGAAGCAGACCGACTTCGCGAAGAACATCCACTCCGCCGGCTCGGACCTGCTGACGCTGATCAACGATATTCTCGACTTGTCGAAGATCGAGTCCGGAACGGTGACGGTGGAGGCCGAGGAGATCGCTTTCTCCTCGCTGCGCGATACGGTCGATCGCAGCTTCCGTCACATCGCAGAGTCGAAGAATCTGCCGTTCCATGTCGAGTTCGACCCCGCCTTGCCGCGTGCGATGACGACCGACCCCAAACGCCTCCAGCAGATTCTCAAGAACCTGCTGTCGAACGCGTTCAAATTCACCTCGCAGGGACAGGTCGAAGTGCAGGTTCGGGTCGCGGCAGCAGGCTGGAGCTCGGACCATCCCGTGCTGAGCCGTTCCGCCGGCGTCGTATCGCTTGCGGTCAACGACACCGGCATCGGTATCGCCCCGGAAAAGCAGCGATTGATCTTCGAGGCCTTCCAGCAGGCCGATGCCGGCACGGCGCGCAAATATGGCGGCACGGGCCTGGGGTTGGCGATCTCACGCGAGCTGGCCACGCTGCTCGGTGGCGAGATTCGCCTGGCGAGCACGCCGGGGCTGGGCAGCTCGTTCACGCTGTATTTGCCGCTCGTATACACCGGTCCCTCCACGGCCGCCCTCAATGTTCGCGCCAGCGCGCCGCAGCAAGCCATGGCCAAATCGCTGGCCCTGCCCGTCGTGCCGGTCGCGCGCGAGGAGAGCATTGCCGATGACCGGGAACTCGTCGCAGAGGGCGACAATGTCTTGCTGATCATCGAGGACGATCCGCACTACGCTCGCGTCCTGCTGGAACTGGCGCGCGACAAGGCGTTCAAGGGTATCGTCGCGCAGCGTGGATCGGTCGGATTGTCGCTCGCGCGGCAATATCTGCCCACCGCGATCACGCTCGACATCTTCCTGCCCGACATGCTGGGCTGGACGGTGCTCAACAACTTGAAGCTCGATCCACTCACACGGCATATCCCGGTACAGATCATCTCGCTGGAGGAGGAGCGTCAGCACGGCCTGGCGCACGGCGCCTTCGCTTACATGGTGAAGCCGGTGACCTCGGACAGCATCGAGGCCGCGCTCGACCGCATCAAGCAATTTGCCGCGCCGCACGCGAAGCGCTTGCTGGTGGTGGAAGATGACGAGCTGGAACGCATGAGTATCGTCGAGCTGCTCGGCCACGATGATATCGAGATCGCGGCTGTAGGCACCGGCGCCGAGGCGTTGCAGGCGCTGACGCAACAGACGTTCGACTGTTGCGTGCTCGATCTGCGACTGCCCGACATGACCGGCTTCGAGCTGCTCGACCGCATCCAGACCGAAGCTTCGCTCGCCCAGTTGCCGATCGTCGTGTTCACCGGCAAAGAGCTCTCCCCCGAGGAGGAGAAGCAACTCAAGACTGTGGCCAAGAGCATTGTGCTGAAGGACGTGCAGTCGCCCGAGCGGCTGCTCGACGAGACAGCGTTGTTCCTGCACCGCGTGGTGACGGACCTGCCAGAAGCGAAGCAGAAGATGCTCGAACGGTTGCATTCTTCCAACGAGGCGCTGCGCAGCCGCAGGGTGCTGGTGGTCGACGACGATGCGCGCAATATCTTCGCGCTCACCACGTTGCTGGAGAACAACGAGATGGAGGTGATCAGCGCCACCAATGGGCGGCAGGCCATCGATCTCATCGAACAGACCGAAGATTTGAGCGCAGTGCTGATGGACATCATGATGCCGGACATGGACGGCTACGAAACGATGCGCGAAATTCGCAAGTCGCCGAAGTTTCGGTCGCTGCCGATTCTCGCATTGACGGCCAAGGCCATGAAGGGGGACCGGGAAAAATGTCTGGAGGCGGGCGCCTCCGACTACATCGCAAAGCCGGTCAACACCGAGCAGCTGTTATCGTTGCTGCGGGTGTGGCTCTATCGGTGAGCGCGTGCCATGCCGCACGAAGAGCCCGTCAACATCCTGCTGGTCGACGACAAGACCGAAAACCTGCTCGCCTTGGAGAGCGTGCTGGATGCGCCCGGCTATCATCTGGTGCGCGCTCTGAGCGGGGAGGAGGCGTTGCTGGCGCTGCTCGACCAGGAGTACGCGGCGATCGTGCTGGATGTCCAGATGCCGGGGATGAGCGGCATCGAACTGGCGCAGATGATTCGTGCGCGCAAGAAAACGCACCATATCCCGATTCTGTTCCTCACCGCGCACGGCGACGAAAGCGCGATAGCCGGGTACCAGGCCGGGGCGGTGGATTTTTTGACCAAGCCGCTCCAGCCGGCGGTGTTGCGCTCCAAAGTTGCGGTATTCGCAGATCTGTTTCGCAAAACCAGCGCGCTGAAAGCGGAGGTCGACGAACGCCGCCAGGCCGAGGAGCGCATCGGGCAACTCAACAAAGAGCTGTGCGAGCGGGTCGAGGAGCTTGCGGCAGCCAACGCCGAGCTGGAATCCTTCAGCTACACCGTCAGTCATGACTTGCGCGCCCCGCTGCGGCAGGTGTCTGGCTTCGTCACGCTGTTGCAGGAAGGTCTTGGCAACCGGCAAAATGCGCAGGACGCCGAATACATCGGCCTCATTCAGGACGCTGTTGGCCGCATGGGACAGTTGATAGACGACCTGCTCAGTTTTTCACGGGTGGGACGCATTGAGATCAACCGCAGCACCGTCAATCTGACGCGATTGGTCGAGCAGGTACGCGAAACGCTCTCACCCGCGCTCGTCGCGCGCAATGTGCGGTGGAAGATCGACCGGCTGCCGGAGGTGGAAGGCGACCCTGCCATGCTGCGCCAGGTCTTCGCCAGCCTGCTCGACAATGCGCTCAAGTTCTCGCGCACGCGGGCCTGCGCTGAGATCGAGATCGGCGCGCGCAAAGAGCACGACGAACATGTCTTCTTCGTGCGCGACAATGGTGTCGGATTCGACCGGCGCCATGCGGACAAGCTGTTCGGCGTCTTTCAGCGCCTGCACACCGGCGCTGAGTTCGAAGGCACCGGGATCGGGCTCGCCAGCGTGCGCCGTATCATTCAACGCCACAACGGGCGCAGCTGGGCCGAGAGCATCCCCGGCGAGGGCACCGTCGTCTACTTTTCGCTTCCCATCACGACCGGCACCGATGAGCGAGTCCACTGACATCCTTTTGGTCGAAGACGATCCCGGCGACGTGCACCTGGCGCTCGCAGTATTTCGCTCATTGCAGATGGAAGAGCGCTGCATGGTGGTGAACGACGGGGAAGAGGCCATGGCGTTTTTGCAAGCGCGCGGGCGCTTCTCACAACGGCCAACCGGCCTGCCGAGGCTGATCCTGCTCGATCTGAAAATGCCGCGGGTGAACGGATTCGATTTGTTGCGGCAGATCAAGTCCGACGTTCAGTTGAAGCTCCTTCCTGTAGTCGTGTTGACCTCGTCGCGTGAAGAGCGGGACGTCGAGCGTGCGTACGACCTGGGTGTCAACGGTTACGTCGTGAAGGGCATCGATTTCACGGACTATCGGAGCACGCTGCAGGCGCTGACCAACTATTGGGGAAGCGTGAACGAGCTGCCACCCGCGCTCGTGGAGCGCCGGCGCGGCGTTCGCGTGCGATCGGCTGCTGAAGAAGACGCAGGCAGTGCTTTTGCAGCGGCTGGCAATCCGTGGTTATGGCCGTTGTGCCCGTCCTGATCGACCACTACAAACCGCTGAAATGTCCGCCCTGTCCAGGATACTGCTCGTAGAGGATGCGCCCGAGGAATGGCGCCTCGCCCTGTCCAGTCTCTCGGACACCGGACTGATGAGCGAGACCACCGTGGTCAAAGACCAGGGCGAGGCGCTGGATTTCCTGCATGCGCGCGGCCCCTTTGGGCGGCGGCCCTCAGGGCTGCCCGCGGTGATCGTGCTGGGCCCCAGCATCAAGTGGTTCGCGGCCCTGTCGCTGCTCAGGCAAGTCCGTGCCGATGCAGCGCTGCGTCGTATCCCGGTGGTCATCATTGCGGCCGCGCCGGATACGCAGATGATACAAAGCGCCTACGAGCACGGTGTGAATAGCGTGGTACGCAGCCATGAAGACGCGAAGCTTCACGCTGAGCGCTATGCGGCCCTGGCGCTGTTCTGGGGGTGGGCCAATGAGCCGCCACCGGGTTGCCTGCTGCAGCCCAGGTCGCAGCGACGCATGCCATGAGCGCAGCCGTTCGCATTCTGCATCTGGAAGATGATCCTGCGGATGTCCGCTTGATCCGGGAGCAGCTGCGTAAAACCGGACTCGACGCGGCAATAACCGTGGCCGGGAGCGGTGAGGCCTTTGCAGTCGCTTTGTCCCAAGGCGGTTTCGATCTCGTGTTGTCTGATTATCATGTTCCGCGCTTCAACGGGCTCGAAGCGCTCGAGCTGGTGCGAAGCTGCGCTCCGCAACTCCCGTTCATTCTGGTAACCGGCGCGCTGGGTGACGAACGGGCTGTCGAATTACTGCGCAGCGGCGCCACGGACTTCGTGCTGAAGGATCGCCTGGCGCGCCTTGGCGCCGCGATCCAGCGCGCATTGTCCGAGCGCGCCGTGCAAAGACAGCACGAGGCGGCGCAGGCGCAGCTGGCCGCGGCGCAGCAGCTGAGCAAGCTCGCCGCCGAGGCTGCGCGCATGGGTAGCTGGCAACTCGACGTGGCGAGCGGCAAGCTGGAGTGCTCGGATGAATTCTTGAGCCTGATCGGTGTCGAGCGCGCCGAGTGGGGAGGGACCGCCAGTGCGCTCGAAGCCCTGGTGCATCCCGAGGACGTGGAACGCCGCGGCAGTCTGTACGACGATGCAATCCTGCATGGCGGGTTCATCGAGCTCGAGTTCCGCATCCGTAAGCCGGACGGCGAGGTGCGCTGGATGTATTCGCGCGGCGATTGCTGGCGCGGAGCGGACGGTGCGCCGGCAAGCTTTCTCGGCGTGATGATGGACATTACCGCGCGCAAGCAGATGGAAGAGGCGCTGCGGGACGCAGATCGCCGCAAGGACGAGTTCCTGGCGATGCTCGCGCACGAGCTGCGCAACCCGCTGGCTCCAATCTACAACGGGCTCTCTGTTCTGCGGCGATCCACCGCGCAAACCCTGGAGGCGGAGCGCATTCATGCGATGCTCGAGCGACAAATGCAGCACATCATCCGGCTGGTCGATGATCTGCTCGATGTCTCGCGCATCACGCTGGGCAAGATCGAGCTCAAGCGGGCACCCGTCGAACTGGCAACGGTCGTACAGGGTGCGGTAGAGATGAGCCGTCCGCTGATCGAAGCGGCGGGACATCGATTGGAGGTCTCGCTGCCTGCCGAGCCGCTGGTATTGGAGGCCGATCCGGTCCGCCTTACTCAGGTCTTGTCCAACCTGCTCAACAATGCCGCCAAGTACACCGCGGAGGCAGGCCGGATCTGGCTGGCCGCGCGGTTGCATGAGGGACACGCAGAGATCAGCGTACGTGACACGGGTGCAGGGATCCCGGCGGAGATGCTCGATCGTGTCTTCGACCTGTTCATGCAGGTCGAAGACGATGGCAAGCACGTTCGGCCCGGGCTTGGTATCGGACTGACCATGGTCCGCCTGCTCGTCAATCTGCATGGGGGTAAAGTCGAGGCGCACAGCGACGGCGCTGGCAAGGGCAGCGAATTCGTGGTGCGCTTGCCGCTCGAGAAAGGGCCATCGCATCCCGACTCAGGACCGGGGGCGCAAACTTCGAGCGCGGATTGGCATGGCTATCGCGTCCTCGTCGTCGACGACAACCGCGACTCGGCGGATAGCCTGGCCATGCTGCTGAGGTTGTCCGGGGCCGATGCTGATGCGGCCTATGATGGGGCGAGCGCACTGGAAGCCATCTCGTTCAATCAACCCCACGTGGTGGTTCTCGATCTCGGTATGCCGGGTATGGATGGGTACGCGGTAGCGCAGCAGATCCGGCAGAATCCGCGCAACAAATGCATGACGCTGATCGCGCTGACCGGCTGGGGGCAGGAGCAGGACCGGCTGCGCTCGCTCGCTGCCGGTTTCGATCACCACTTGACCAAACCGGCGGACTTGGGCGCGTTGGAAGCGATACGCGGGTCCTTGGAACCCATCGTGCAGCACAGGCCGACGGTCAGCGGTTCCTAGCCGCGTGAGCATCGATGAGGATCGCGACCTGGAACGTCAACGGTATTCGCGCTCGAGAAACGCAGTTTTGCGAGTGGCTGGAGCGCGACCGGCCGGATGTCGTCTGCCTGCAGGAACTGAAAGCGGAGCCTGCGCAGATACCCGAGCGCTGCAGGCACGCCGACTATCACGTCTACTGGCATGGCCTGCGCGCCTACTCCGGAGTATCGCTGCACGTCCGCAAAGATCTGCTCGGCGGTGACCCGCGGTTCAGTCATCCGGATTTCGACATGGAAGCACGCATCGTTCAAATCGCGCTGGGCAACATGGTGCTCGCTTCCGTGTATGTGCCCAACGGCGGGAAGGACTATCCTGCGAAGCTCAACTTCATGACGCGCCTCGCGGCCTGGGCGAGGCAGCTGCACGCCGAAGAGCGCGAGGTGGTGCTGTGCGGTGATATCAATATCGCACGCACCGAGATGGACGTGCATCCGCGCGAGCGCAAGCCGGTCATCGGACAACTGCCGGAGGAGCGTACGCTCTTCGAGAGTCTGCTGGGCGAGCACCTGGTGGACGTCGGCCGCGCTATGGATCCGGACAACGACCGCCTGTTCACGTGGTGGGCGCCCTGGCGCAACATGCGTCAGCGTAACATCGGCTGGCGCTTGGACTACGTCCTTGCCTCGCCCAGTGTTGCTGCGCGCGCGCAGAGCTGTGTGGTTCTTGCCGAGATCGGCACCAGCGACCATGCGCCCGTATTGATGACAACGAAGTAGCGTCTGCGCAGGCTCCGCAATTCTGGACTGGCTGCCTCTATTTGACCGAACGCACTGGCGCGTTCTGCGCCAGTGCACTGCACAGGCCATCACTCGAGCAGGCCACCGTCAAGAGCACCTGCCTGCCACATCCGCTCACTGTGATCTTGTACTCGGCACGGTCGAGGCCGAAGAGGCCCCCTTCGTACGGCGAGCGTGAAGTGACTTTGGCATCGATTGGCTGGTCGCAGGCGAGATCCAGACGCGCCCGCTCCTTGGCTGCGTCCAGCGCATTGGGCTGCAGCTTATCCATGCGTTGCTCTCTCTGAGAGGGGGTGAACAGGCATCCGGAAATCAGCATGATCATCAATGGCGCCAGCATGCGGGCAACGCGCGTGCACTTACGAGTTTGGTGGTTCATTCACGCTCCAGACGCTCGCGCCACTTCTGCAGTGCGACTGATGCCTTCTTCGGCGCGCGGAACCGGGAGGATAAACCATCGCGCAGTCCCTGAATACAGCGCGGTGTCTGCCGTTTGCTGCCGTGCTACCATCCAATAAGGACCCCACCTCATGAACCCGGTCATCAGCTCGCTTGCAGACACCGATCTCTACAAGCTCACGATGCTGCAGGCGTTCCTGCATCGTCATCCCGACGCCCAGGCCGAGTATCGCTTCGTCTGCCGCAACCAGCCGCAGTTTCCTCTGGCGAGGCTGCTGCCACAGATCAACGCCGAGCTCGATTACCTGTGCACGCTGCGGTTCACTTCCGCGGAGCTGGCGTACCTGTCCTCGCTCGGCACGCTGAGCGGGGAGGAGCGCGCCTACTTCGATTCGCTGTACGGTCCACAGGAAGCGGCGCGCGTGCGGCCGCGCAAATTCATCAAGCGCGATTTCATCGAGTTCCTGCGCATCTTCCAGTTGAACCGTAACTTCATCGAGGCGACCGCCCGGCCCGATGACTCACTGGAGATCGTGGCGCGAGGATCGCTGGTGCACGTCATGCTGTTCGAGATTTACGTGCTCGAGCTGGTGGAGGAGCTCTACCTACGCACCTTCGATCCGAGGCAATGGACGAAGGAGGGCGCTCGCAGGCTCGAAGCCAAACTAGAGGAGCTGGCCACATTCCTCGCGAAGCCGCCGCGCGCGACGCCGTTCATCTTCCACGATTTCGGAACGCGCCGCCGCGCATCGCGCGCCTGGCAGGAAGTCGTGGTCGACCGTTTCCGGGAAGCGGCGCCGGATGCATTTCGCGGCACGTCGAACGTGGACCTCGCGCGGACGCGTGGACTGATTCCGATCGGCACTATGGCGCACGAATATCTGCAGGCCTATCAGGCGTTCGGCTCGCGGCTGCGCGATTTTCAGAAGGTGGCGCTGGAAGACTGGGTTGCCGAATATCGCGGAGATCTCGGGATCGCGCTCACCGATGTCGTGGGCATGGACGCGTTCCTGCGCGATTTCGACGGCTACTTCTGCCGCCTGTTCGATGGCGTACGTCACGATTCGGGCGACCCGGAGATATGGGGCGAGAAAGCCATTGCGCACTATCGTGCGTGGCGCGTCGATCCGCTCACCAAGATGCTCACCTTCTCCAACGAGCTCACGCTGCCGAAGGCATTCGCGCTGTATGAACACTTCGCCGATCGCGTCCGGACCTCGTTCGGCATCGGCACCAACCTCACCTGCGATGTCGGCATCCCGCCGCTCAACATCGTGATGAAGCTCACCGAGATCAACGGGCAGCCGGTAGCCAAGCTCTCCGACAGCCCGGGCAAGACCATTGCCACCGATGCTACGTTCCTATCTTATCTATCTCAGGTATTCGCGCAGCCGCTTTCCATCGGCGAGGACGGCGAATGAGCCTCCCTCTGCCTCATGGGCATGCGCGTTGA
>Ga0335084_10003299_pt1 | contig 15716 bp, 15 predicted proteins | sample Lox_Sample_44_FD_206721 | JGI IMG/M metagenome (GOLD analysis project Ga0335084, IMG submission 206721) | Soil microbial communities from Loxahatchee National Wildlife Refuge, Florida, United States - Lox_Sample_4.4 | ecosystem: Environmental > Terrestrial > Soil > Wetlands | place: USA... | reverse complement strand
CGGGCCGACGCTGCTCACGGTAGCCGACCGCTTCGAACTGCTGCACTTCGCGGAAGCAGGTCCTGTCGATCCGGACGCACACGTCGACGTCGCAATCATCGAAGGATCGATCTCGACGCCCGACGAAGAAGCACGCATCAAGCGCATACGCGCGGCCGCGCGTCATCTGGTTGCCATCGGCGCCTGCGCCACCAGCGGCGGGATCCAGGCGTTGCGCAACCTGCCGCATGAAGGCGACTGGGTCGCCGCGATCTACGCAACATCCGAGCACATCGAAAGCCTGGCGCACGTGCGCGCGATCTCCGAAGTGGTCAAGGTCGACCTCGAGCTGTGGGGCTGTCCAATCACGGGCCCGCAGATTCTGGCGGCGCTGCGCGCGCTCGCCTCCGGCGTCCTGCCGGCGAACGAGGCCGACAAGGTCTGCCTCGAATGCAAGCGCACCCAGACGGTGTGCGTGATGGTTGCGCGCCAGGTGCCATGCATGGGGCCGGTCACGCGCACCGGATGCGGCGCGATCTGCCCGCGCTTTGGCCGCGACTGCTATGGCTGCTTCGGCCCGGCGGAGACCGCCAACACCGCGGCGCTATCCCGGCGGCTGGAAGGACTCGGCCTGCCGCCGCGCAAGGTGGCGCAGAAGTTCCTGTTCATCAACAATGCCGCGCCGGTCTTCGCCGAGGCGGGCGCGGCGGCACTGGAGCGAGCGCGTGACTGAGCGCCGCGTCGGGATCCGCGTGCCGGTGCTGGCGCGCGTCGAGGGCGAAGGCGCGCTCGAGATCGACATCGTCGGCCAGCGCATCGAGCACCTTGCGCTGCGCATCTTCGAACCGCCGCGCCTGTTCGAGAAATTCCTGGAGGGACGCAGCTTCGACGAGGTGCCCGACATCGTCGCGCGCATCTGCGGCATCTGTCCGGTGGCCTATCAGATGAGCGCCGTGCACGCGCTCGAGCGCCTGTTCGGCGTGCAGGCGAGCGACTGGATACGGAACATGCGGCGGGTCCTTTACTGCGGCGAATGGCTCGAAAGCCACGCGCTGCATATTCATCTGCTCGCAGCGCCCGACCACCTCGGCTTTCCCGATGCGCTGGCGATGGCCGCCGCGCACCCGCAGCTGCTCACGCGCGGGCTCGCGCTGCAGGCGCTCGGCAACGAGATCCTGCGCACGCTGGGCGGTCGCTCCGTACATCCGGTCAGCGTGCGCGTCGGCGGATTCTCACGAGCACCGGATTCCGAGACGATCCGGGCGCTCGTCGCGCGCATCGACGCGGCGCTGCCCGAGGCCGAAGCGCTGCTCGAATGGACGGCGTCCTTGCCGCTGCCGGACGACGAACAGGAGTTCGCCTGCGTAGCGCTTCGCCATCCGCACGAGTACCCGATGAACGAGGGGCGGATCGTGTCCGATCGCGGGCTCGACCTCGACACCGACGAATACGAGACGCACTTCCGCGAGTCGCACGTGCCGCACTCGACGGCGCTGTATTCGCACCTGGACGGCGCGCCGTACCTGGTGGGCCCGCTCGCGCGCCTGAACCTGAATGCCGACCGCCTCCCTGCCGAGGTGGGCGACGCGCTTGAGCGCGTCGGCCTGCGCCTGCCGAGTCGCAACATGTTCCATTCGATCATCGCGCGCGCCGCGGAGATCCTGGTGGCGCTGCACGAAGCCCGCCGGCTGCTCACCGGCTACACCGCGCAGCAGCCGAACGTCGCAGTCGCACCAGCCGCCGGCACGGGTGCCTGGGCCACCGAGGCGCCGCGCGGAATGCTCTGGCACCGTTACCGCACCGATGCAGAAGGGCACATCACATCTGCGCGCATCGTGCCGCCGACAAGCCAGAACCAGGCGCGTATCGAGCAGGATCTCGCGACATCACTTGCCGCGCTGGGGCTGGATCGCGACGACGAGGCGCTGCGCCTGCGCGCCGAGACGGTGATCCGCAACTACGATCCCTGCATCTCCTGTGCGACGCACTTCCTGACGCTGAAGCTCACGCGGGCGTGAAGCGCATCGCGATCGTAGGCATCGGCTCGCCGCAAGGCGACGACCGCGCAGGGTGGATCGCAATCGAAGCACTCGATGCGGAGCTCTCCGCGCGCGAACGCGCCGCGGCCAGCGTGCAGACCTGCGCCCTCGACCGCCCGGGCATCGCTCTGCTCGAGCACCTGCGCGACGCCGAGCGGGCCGTCGTGGTGGACGCTCTGCACAGCGACACACCCGGAGCGATCGTCCTGCTGCAACCCGATGAGTTGCAGGGCGACGCGACACGCACTTCGACGCACGGCGTCGGCGTCGCCGAGGCGTTGGCGCTGGGCGCGACGTTGCAGCTGCTGCCGCCGGAATCGATCGTGATCGGCATCACGATCGATGCGTGCTCCACGGACACGGGCGTCAGCGCCCCGGTGCGACGCGCAGCGGATGCGCTTGCCCGATGCCTGGCCAGCTGGTTGCGGGCTGGCGCGGAAGTGTGGCCACCCGGTCTTCCTGGAGCCGTGGCACCTCTGCCTGACTGAGCGCCACGATCGTCAGCCGACTACTTGCACCCCTTCGTTTCAATGACGATAAATTCGAGCGACGACGACGGCCACCCTCGCGCTGCTCGCCGGTCGACGCTATCGTTGGTACGCTGATTCAAATCGAGCGTAGGGAGGGTCGACGATGAACTCGGTCCTTGTAACTGGCGCTGCGCGCGGCATTGGTCTGGAGTTCTGTCGACAGCTCGTTGCGCGAGGTGACTCGGTCGTCGCGACCTGTCGCCGATCGTCGCCGGAGCTGCATGCGCTGAGTCTTCGGATCATCGACGACATCGACGTGACAAGTGACGGCGCCTGTGCGCGGCTGGCGCGCGATCTGGCAGAGAAGAAAATCGATTGGCTCGTCCTCAACGCAGGCGTGTTCGAGTCATCATCGCTCGGCAGCCTCGATTTCGAGCGCATGCGGCACGAATACGACGTCGATGCTCTCGGTCCGCTACGAATCACCCAGGCGTTGCTGGCGAATATCCCGCACGGAGGGAAGATCGCCCTCGTGAGCAGCCGCGCCGGCTCGATCGGCGACAACTCATCGGGCGGGATATACGGGTATCGAATGGCCAAGGCAGCGCTGAACATGGCCGGCGTCTCGCTCGCTCACGATCTCGAGGAACGAGGCATCGCCGTTGTCTTGCTGCATCCCGGCGTTGTGGATACCGAGATGCTGCGTTCAGGCATGGATGCGCTCGGGCAAATGGTGCGATCCGCCGACCTGATCTCTCCACGAGTCGCCGTGGAGGCAATGCTGACCCGCATCGACGAGCTGACGGTCTCCAATAGCGGACGCTTTCTGCACCGAAGCGGCCAGGTGCTTCCCTGGTAGCGCCAGAAAGTTGGATCTGGTGAACAGCAACACGACTCCCTCCCCCGCAGGCGAGGGAGGGAAGATGGTGGCGCTCGCGCCTCTTCCGGTTCAATCGTTACGCGCTGAATCTGGCGCGCCGTCGGGTCACCCCTTGCCCTCGACGGGCGGCTGCGCCGGCGGGGCATACCAGCGCGCCGGCGGCACCACCACGTTCTTGTCCGGCTGCGCAAGGAAATGCGGCGACATGATCTGCACACCGGCCTCGTTGAATGCGTCCTGGATGTTCGCGTGCAGCAGCGACAGCACCGGCACGCGCTCGATCGGCTGATCGATGCTCGCGAAAAGCTCGTATTCGACGTAGAAATCCGAGAGCGCCAGCTGGTAGACGTAAGGCGTCGGCGTCGACCGCACGCCCGGCGTCTTCTTCGCGGCGCCGACCAGCAACGCATGCACCTGCCGCCAGGGCGCGTCGTAGCCGATGGTCACCTTGGTCGTGATAAGGGTGCCCTGCGAGCTGCCGAGCTTGGAGTAGTTGCGGATCGGGCTTGCGATCACCACCGAGTTCGGCACCGTGATCTCCTCGTTGCGCACGTTGACCACCTTGGTCGCCAGCGAGGCCACTTCGCTCACCACGCCTTGCACGCCGTTGATGTCGACGAAGTCGCCCTTCTGCAGCGCGCGCGAGTAGACGATCACGAGCCCGCTCATCGCCTGCGTGACGAGGCCGGCCGAGCCCAGCGTGATCATCAGGCCGAACAGCACCGACAGGCCCTTGAAGGCCTCGGTGTTGGCGCCCGGCAGGTAGGGGTAGGCCGCGGCGATACCGAGCCCCCAGACCAACAGCGTCACGATGCGGCGCGTGGCGGAGGTGGTCTCCGGGTGGAACATCGGCAGCCGCAGCCGGCCGCGCTGGACGGCGTCGAAGAAATAGCGGACCGCGTCGACGACCAGGCGAGTGAACGCGAGCACGATGAGCACGGTGATCACGCCTGGCAGGCCGCCCCACACGCCGTCGCCGAGCCAGAGCAGGCGGTCCCATAGCCAGTCGCCCAGAATGCCGGCGATCGGCGCGGTGTAGTCGAAACAGCCGAGCACGTAGATCAGCCAGGCGTAGACGAGCGCCAGCAGGATCAGCGCGCGGATGATTTGCAGGCTGCCCACCGCCGCACGTGCGAGGAGCTCGCGAAAGTCGACGTAGGCATGCACGGCAGCGATCTTGTCGCGCCACCTCTCCATCCACGCGACCAGCCTGCCGCTGTAGCGATGCGCGAACCACAGCAGCAGGCCGAGCAGTACGGTCGCGGCCAGTGCCTTCAGCAGCCCGCGGATCAGCAGTGACCGGTCGTCGGCGTGCAGCCAGACCGTGCGCACCGCCTCGAGCCGCGTCTGCGTCTGCGTGACCAGCGCATCGAAGCTCTGGCGTGTCTCGGGATCGACATCGCCCTCGAGCACGGGGAACAGCAGTGCGTCGCCGATCACGAACTGCACGCCCTTGCCCTCGGCGAGCGTGATCGGCAAGGCGCGGATCGGCTCGGCAATGGTCTCCGGCGTGAACTTGCGCACGCGCTCGTGCACGCGCTGGACCCGTTCCTCGGGTGTGAGCCCCCGAAAGGTCGTGCGCAGCACGACGATCTCGCGGTTCGCCAGCCGCAGCACGGCCGGCGGCGCGGACTGTGGTGTGCTGGGCGAGTTGCCGGCCGCCGCCAGCGTCACCGGCGGCGTCGGGCCCATGGACGCATCGGCCCCCCAGACCCCGTGACAGAAGGCCGCAACTGCGAGCGAAGCGAGCAGGCGGCAGTTTCCAATCAAACGCATTCCCGCGACTAGCTGCTTCATCCACCCCTCTCCCAAGGATGCGCGGGCTGGTGCGCGAACCCGACCGCAGGCGGCATTCTGTATCAGCAGCGCGACCGCAGACCAGCGCCGCGTCGCGCTTGCGACGGCCGGCGCGGTGGGCCGCGAGCAAGTCGAGCCGGATCGAGCGCTCGTCCGTTTGCGAAACTGTCGGCCAACCGAAAGCAGATAGCTCGCGAAAGCTGCGATCGAGAGAAGCAAGGTCAACAGCTGGCTCGAAATTTCCCGGCAGGTTGTCGAATTCGCTCCGGGCCGTTCGACTACCGGATGAACGTCTCGATTCAACAAGGAGGTGACCCATGCGAAAGATCATCGTCGGCGCCCAGGTTTCCATCGATGGCGTCATGCAAGCGCCCGGCGCGCCAAACGAGGATCCGACCAGAGGCTTCAGGTTCGGCGGCTGGTCGATGCCCTATTGGGATCAAGTGAGCCGCGAGGAGATCGACCGCCTCTTCAAAGACAAATTCGATCTGCTGCTCGGGCGCAAGACCTACGAGATCTTTGCCGCGTACTGGCCCTACCAGGATGAACACGCTCCACACGGCGGCATCGCGAAGCTGTTCAACGACATCAAGAAGTACGTCGTTTCGCGCTCGGGCGACGTCGATACGAGCTGGGCGGGCTCGGTGCTCCTGCGCGACATCGCGGACGTGAAGCGCCTGAAGCAGGAAGACGGCCCGAACCTCGTCACGCAGGGCAGTACCGAACTTGTCCACGCGCTGCTTGCCGATGACCTGGTCGACGCCATGAGCATCTTCACCGTGCCAGTCGTGCTCGGCGGCGGCAAGAAGCTGTTCGCCGACAGCTCGGCGCCGCATTCGTTCAAGCTGATCAGCTCCCGCGTCTCTCCAAATGGCCTGATCGTTGGCCACTACGAGCGAGAGGGCGCGATCAAAACCAGCGACGCTACGCTTGGCTCCCGCAGCCAACGTGAGATTGCCCGCCAGGAGCGCATGAAGCGCGAGGGCTAACTCGAAGCCATCCCCGGCACTGCGGGATACCTTGCCTGGGCGACGAGCGGGTGAGCGTGAGGAAGGCATCCTTGCTTGACTTCCAGAAACGCGCGCGCTCGACGAACAAGTGTTTGCGATTGCCGTGCCTGACCGAATTCTTCGACTGAAACACGGAGCAGGTGACGGCCTCATTTCGCAAAACCCGCAGAGGGTTTCGACAGGACGTCAGATCAAACCGGTCTTTGTCTGAGAACACTTGTCCCTGGCCGCCTCATGCCAAGCGAGGTCCTTCTTCCGAACAGGGATCGGCGGCGTTCGAAGCAAGGCAGAAGAAACCGCCGAAGGAACGTCGGGTTTCGGCAATCGCCGCTCGACGCGGCTTCGCTCGCAGAGCAAGGCGCCGGCTGCAGCGATGCGATCAGCCTATGCTCGGAGCATTGCACTCCAGGAGCATCGATCATGGGCGCGTTCCATCTCAAGCGGTTTCTGATGCCGGTCGCCGCACTCGCGGCCACGCTGGCCGGCGGCTGCGCCTCGACGCGGCTCGACGCCCAATGGGCCGACCCGCAGGCCGCTCCGGGCAGCCTGCGCGGGGCGCGCGTGATGGTGGCATGCGAGGCCCCCGATATGGTGATTCGGCGCATCTGCCAGGACCGCATGGCCTCCGAGATCACCGCGCGCGGCGGCACGCCAGTGTCCGCCCCCGACATCCCCAACGAAGTCCCTGGCCAGCCTCTGGCAGCCGAGCAGTACCTCGCGGCGGCGCGCAGCGCCAATGCCAAGGCCGTGCTGACGCACTATGTCACCGAGGCCGGCGTCAGCGTCAATGCGCCGCCAGCCGTCTCGTTCGGCATTGGCGGCTTCGGGTACGGCGGCGGTGGCGGGGGAGTCGGCACGGGCGTCGGCGTCACCACGCCGGTAGGCGGCGCGCACACCGACGTCGGCTACGCGGTCACCAGCAACTTGCTCGAGACTTCCAGTGGCCGCGTGTTGGTGATGGCCAAGGCGAGCGCGCCGCCGTCGGGTGACGTGAACAGGCAAATCGACGAACTCACAAAGGTCGTGTTCAGCGCGGCGGACAACGCCAAGCTCTTCTAAGCGGGCTCGCGCCCTGGATCCTGTCCGGCCGCGGACAACGCGAAGTCGACAGCGCGCTCGGCAACGAGATCGCCGCGCGAGCCAGCGGACTGCGGAACATAGAGAGAGAAACAGCAGACGCGCAACCAAATTCCACACGCTGTAGCGAAGAGACGTCCCGTTACTTCACGTCGTGTCGCGCGCGCCTACGACGCGCGGCCGCTTGTTCCAGTCATCGCTGCAATCGGCGCCGCGGTCGGGGAGCGCATGCGATAGCAGCCGTTGTGCCCGACTTTGAAAGAGATCCGGCCGGTGAATGAAGTCTATTGATCTACGCTGCGGAAGCGCTGGCGACGTCAGCAGAGCGACCACCGCAGGTTTCTGCGCGCACATCCCGAAACCTATCGACAGAGAGTCGTTACTCGCGACCGTGTCCCGGGTCGCTCGCAATAGTTGGGCCGCGCGCAGTGAATAGAAGCTAGAAGCAAGGAGCGAGCGTCTGCCGGCTCCCGGTGGAGTTATCCCGGCTTCATCAGCGAGCGCACGCCGGCCGGATCCAGGATGCGGACGCGTTTTCCGCTGACTGCGATCAAACCGTCCTGGGCGAAACGCGAGAACAGGCGGCTCACCGTCTCGAGTTTCATCCCGAGATAGCTGCCGATCTCGGCCCGCGTCATGCGCAGCACGAACTCGCTGCGGGAGTAGCCGCGTGCCTCGAAGCGCTGCGACAAGTTGAGAAGGAATGCGGCCAAGCGCTCCTCCGCGCTCATGCTTCCTAACAGGAGCATGACACCGTGCTCGCGCACGATTTCGCGGCTGAATACCTTGTGGAGCTGCCTGCTGAGCATGGGCACCGCGGCCGCGACGTCGTCCAGTCGATCGTACGGAATGACGCACACTTCACTGTCTTCCAGAGCGATCACGTCACACGCGTGTGCCTGGGTGCTGATTCCGTCGAGTCCGACCAGTTCGCCCGCCATGTGAAACCCGGTGACCTGCTCCCGGCCGTCGGATGCAGAGATCACGCTCTTGAGGAAACCCAGCCGCACCGCGTACAGGGCCTGGAACGGATCGGCCGCGGAAAAAAGGCGCTCGCCGCGGTGCATCTTGCGCCGGTGCGCCACCAGATCGTCCACCTTGTCGAGGTCCGCTTTCGGCATCCCAAGCGGCAGGCAGACTTCGCGCAGATTGCAGTTCGAGCACGCGACCTTCGTTGGCGGCGGCGGACGGGTTGCGACGTTCATGACGGGGGTTAAGGGGCAGCGGTTGTGCGGAGATGAAAGCAGAGACCATTCTTGACCCGGTTGACCTCGATCAAGATCGCTTGCGCCTCCAAGCCAATAATTGGGTATGCGGACTCTGCTTCAAGAAGAAGTAGCCCTGCCACCGGCGGACCTGCTGAGCCGCTTCGACAAGGCGGGGCCACGCTATACGTCGTACCCGACCGCAGATCGGTTCGTCGAGGCGTTCGACGACTCGACTTACGCCTCCTGGCTTGCAGATCGCGATACGGCGCACCGAGGTCGAGCGCTGTCTCTTTACGTGCACCTGCCATTCTGCAACACCGTCTGCTACTACTGCGGCTGCAACAAGGTCATCACGAAGAACCATGGCAAGGCGGTCGAGTACCTGCGGGCTCTCGAAGTCGAAGCAGACCTCGTCGATGCCAGGCTGGCGGGCTCGCGCAAAGTCGAGCAACTGCATTTTGGCGGCGGAACGCCGACATTCCTCGACGCAGAGCAACTGCGCGCGCTGATGGCGATGCTGGCAACCCGGTTCAAGTTCGCCAGCGCGCGCGACGTCCACCACGAATTCAGCATCGAGATCGACCCGCGGACGTGTCCACCCGACAAGGTGCGGGCGCTCGCTGAGATCGGTTTCAACCGCATGTCGGTCGGCGTGCAGGATTTCGATCCGGGCGTGCAGAAAGCGGTCAACCGTTTGCAGGGCTTCGAGACCACGCAGGCTACGATCGATGCCGCGCGCGGCGCGGGATTCAAGTCCGTCAACATCGACCTCATCTACGGCCTGCCGAAGCAATCGCGCGCCACGTTCGCGCGCACCCTCGACAAGGTGCTGGTTCTCAGTCCCGATCGCATCGCGCTCTATCAGTACGCGCATCTGCCCGAGCGCTTCAAGGCGCAGAGGCGCATCCTCCCGGCTGACCTGCCGTCACCACAAGAGCGGCTGGGCATCATGGTCGACGCCATCGGACGCCTGACCGAGGCGGGCTATCGCTACATCGGCATGGATCATTTCGCCAAAGCGAGCGACGATCTGGCCCGCGCGCAGGCGCAGGGCCGGCTGCATCGAAACTTTCAGGGGTATTCGACGCGCCCTGACTGCGACCTGATCGGGCTCGGCGTGTCGGCGATCAGCAAAGTCGGGCCGACCTACGCGCAGAACGCGCGCGAGCTGAGCGCATACTACGAACGACTCGAGGACCGCGTGCTGCCCACGGCGCGCGGCATCCAACTCGATCGTGACGATCTGCTGCGCCGCTCGGTCATCATGGCGCTGATGTGCCACTTCGAAGTCTCCAAGGAAGCGATCGAAACCGCTCATCTGGTCGACTTCGACAAGTACTTTCACCGCGAGCGGGCTGCGTTGCAGCCGTTCATCGAGGCAGGTGTGGTCGAAGATTCGGACGAATGGCTGACCGTCCTGCCGCGAGGCAAGCTGCTCGTGCGAGCGGTTGCCATGGCGTTCGACCGCTACTCGCATCAGGATCAGCAGGCGCGGCGCTATTCGCGCATCCTGTGATGTTGCCCACCCTGGCGGCGCCACTGGTCGCAGCGTTCATGCTGTCGCTGCTCGGCGGCGTGCACTGCGCCGGCATGTGCGGCGGCGTCGTCGGCGCGTTGCAGATCAACCGGCCGAAAGGTGTCTCGCACCGGCGGTTGTCCTGGGGTTACCACGCCGGGCGCGTGATCTCCTATTCGTCAGCAGGCGCATTGGCGGGCGCGGTCGGAGGACAACTGTTCACTGCCGACATCCTGCCGGTCCAGATCGCTCTTCTGGTCCTCGGCAGCATCATTCTGCTCGCAGTTGGCGCGTCGGTTCTCGGGCGGCGCTCGTGGCTGCGCCGGCTCGAGCCGCTAGGCGTCGCGCTCTGGAGAGTCATCGCTCCGCTCGCGCGCCGGGTTTATCCGCCCAGGACCGCGAGGCAGTCCCTGCTGGCGGGATTCGTGTGGGGTTTCATTCCATGCGGAATGGTTTACGCGGCCCTCCCGCTGGCGCTGGTCGCAGGCGGGGCATGGCAGGGCGCCGCGGTGATGTTCGCGTTCGGTCTGGGTACGTTGCCAAACATGGTGCTCGTGGACCAGGCGGTGGTCTGGCTGAGAAAACGAGCGCTGCAGGGCGAGAGCTCCGCTGGTGCTTCAGCAAACCGGAGGTTGGCCTGGATACGGCCCATCGCAGGCGCAGCGATCATCGCCTTCGGCGTCTCCGGCCTGGCACATGCGGCGCGCGTCGCCGGCGCGAAATATCCGCTCATCGACGTGCTGGCGTCGATCTGCCATCACTAGGAGTTCGCCAGCTTCAAAGCTTGCGCAGATTCGGACCGACCGGGACCGGGTTGTCAGTGGCCATCGCGGCGCAGAACGCCCACCAGCGGCGCTCCTTCAATGCGTGGGAAACCGACCTCAGCGAGATGAATTTCATGGCGACCACCTGTTCGATGCATGCGCCCAGTATGAAAGCGCGATGCATGACCGGCCATCGGCGGGAACTGAAACGAGGCTAGGCGGGGGCGCCACGCGCGCGCCGGATTATTCCTACTGATGCCGGCACTTGACTCCCGTCAAGCACACCGGTGCCGCGCCGTGGTGTGCTAGCGCAAGCGCAGCCGGAGCACATGCCATGGGCCAACATCTTTCGCAGCTCTACAGCGAGCACAGCTCGATCGCCGCAGTACTGGGTGCTTTGTCCTCTCTGGTAAAGGAGGTGCGTGATCACGGCAGACAGGTCAACCCCGAGGCCTTCCGGGCGATCGTCTACTACCTCGATGTATTCCCGGAGCGGGAGCATCACCACATAGAGGAGACCGTGCTCTTCCCGCGCATTCGCCAGCGGACGCACGCGGCCGACGACGTGCTCGATCAGCTCACCGCGGAGCACGCTCTCGGCGAACGTGCGATCCGCGACCTCGAGCAGGCGTTCGTGCGCTACGAGGAGCGGGGCGCCAGCGAATTTCCGGCGTTTGCCGCCGCGGCCGAGGTTTATGTGGATCGCTACCGCGACCATATGCGCACCGAGGAAGAGCGGGTCATGCCGATTGCCGAGCGCGTCTTGGTCGCCGATGACTGGGCGGCCGTCGAGGCGGCCTTCGCGTCGCACCGTGATCCTTTGCAGGGTGTCGGGAGCGAAACCGACGCGGACACGCTGTTCCAGCGCATCGTCATGCTGGTGCCGGCACCCTACGGTCTTGGAGCGGCGATCGACTCCGAATAGGGAACTGCGACCGCGCGGACGGCACGCAAACAGCTCAATTCGAGTGGATCAGCAGCACTGGCCGCTGAGCCGTGCGTATCACCGATTCTGCGACGCTGCCCAGGACAAACCGCGCGAGACCGGTCCGGCCATGGGTTCCGATCACGATCAGATCCGCATCCCACTTCCCGGCATCCTGCACGAGAAGTCGCGCCGTTTTGTCCGCGGGCTCCTTGCCCTCGAGCAATGCGAACTCCGTTTCCACGCCTGCCGCCTCGACGCGCGCCTTGGCGTCTGCGAGCAGCCGTTGACCGTCCTCGCGTTCTGATTCGCTGATCCTGGCCAGGTCGCCCGGATGACCACCCGGGTGTGGTGTCGCCATGTGCTCGATCCATTCAATCGCATGGACGATCCGGACATGGGCATGCTGCTCCACGGCAAGCAAGAGCGCGTGGTCCAGGGCCCGCCGCGACGTTTCGCTTCCATCGATTGCGACCAGAATGCGTCGGTACATCGTCTCTCCCGCGGGCAGCAGCCCGTGTGCATGGCCGCAGCTGTGCCCTGACGTTCGCTACGGTGACACCGAGGAGTGCGCGCTCGGTTGAGCGCGGTCAACGATGGGCAATTTGTCTCGACAGCTTCTTGATCGATGGCAAGACCACCGGCGAACCGCGTGCAATGCTGGACCCGGAGGTTCAGTGATGCGCATCGTCACGCATGCATTTCTCATTGCCGTAGGACTTGGGGTGTTGCTTCTTGCACCCGTCTACATTGCATTCCAGCGTGATCTCGCCGGGCACTACGAGCGCATAACGCACGGGAGCCGCGTGATCGAAACGCGGTGCGGCGCGGTCGAGCTTGCCGAAGCGGGCGAAGGTCCGCCGCTCCTCCTCGTGCATGGCAGCGGTGGCGGCTTCGACCAGGGCATGCTCGCCGGCGCCGACTTCGCGCAGCGCGGCTGGCACGTCATCGCACCGTCGCGCTTCGGCTACCTGCGCACGCCGTTTCCGGCCGACGCATCGGCGGAGGCGCAAGCCGACCAATTTGCGTGCCTGCTGGATTCGCTTGGCGTTGCGCGCGCGTCCATCATGGGCGTGTCGGCCGGCGCCAATTCGGCGCTGCAATTTGCGATCCGCCATCCCGAACGGACGAACGCACTCGTGCTGCTGGTGCCTGCCGCGTACAAGCCGACCGACGCTGCGCAGCCGCCGACATCCTCGGCGCTGCGCGAGCGCGTATTGATGGCGATCGTGGGTTCCGACTTCATGTTCTGGGCTGTGACGCGGGTTGCCCACGACACGATCGTGCGCACGGTGCTCGCGACGCCGCCCGAGGTTCTGCAGCGCGCGAGTCAGGAAGAGAAGGAGCGCGCCGAGCGGGTGCTGGAGACGATTCTCCCCATCAGTGCGCGCGCTCGCGGACTCCTCAACGACTCACAGATTGCAGGGCACCCGATCCGTTACGCACTCGAAGATATTCACGCGCCGACGTTGGTCATCAGCCTGCGCGACGATCTCTATGACACTTACGCTTCGGCTCGATACACGGCCCAACACGTGCGCGGCGCCCGCTTCATCGGTTTCGAACAGGGCGGCCACATATGGATCGGCCATCATGCGCAGATCGTTGACGAAACGAGCGCATTCCTGCGTGGTGCCGAGGCGGCGATCGCCACCGCGCCGGCAAGCGGGCGCGGCGACTGAGGCGTTTGCATGAACGTTCCTGCGCAGGTCACGGCGTTCTTGAGCGGCAAGCGCTTTGTCGTGGCCGGCGTTTCGCGGTCGGACAAGCAGCCGGCCAACGCGGTGTTCCGGAAATTGCGGGCTTGCGGCTTCGAGGTTGTTCCAGTCAATCCACGCGCGGAAGAACTCGAAGGCACCACGTGCTACCCGGATCTCACGTCCGTACCGGGGGACGTTGACGGCGTGATCGTTGTGACGCCGCCGGATGCGGCTGCGGCGGTCGTCCATCAAGCAGCAGCCCGTGGCATCCGGCAAGTCTGGTTTCACCGCTCGTTTGGAGAGGGGAGCGTCTCCGAAGAGGCGCTGAAGGCTTGCCTTGGCCATGGGATCCGGCCCATCGTCGGCGGCTGCCCGCTGATGTACTGCGAACCGGTCGATGTTGCACATCGCTGCTTTCGCTGGTGGCTCGGCCGCCACGAGAGGATTCCGGTCTGACACAACACTGCAGGTACCCGCAACGCCGGCCAGCTTACGGCGCATCCAGATGCATGGCGTCATCGAAGGCAGTCTTATCCATCGTCTCGAAAACATCGATCCACGAGGCGTGGCCGGCAAGACAGCGGCAGCGTTCGATGCGCGTGTCGATCAATCGCCGCGTTGCCGCGCTGCAGATGCTGCGTTTGTGTGCCAGCGGTGTACTGAGGGCCTCCAGGCGCTGCAGGGTTTGCGCGTTCAGCAAGCCAGCCGCAATCCGGTTTTCGAGCCGCATCGTTTGCTTCCAGGGCACCCGTGCGGGAAAGCATCAGCGGCAGGACGCTGCGTTGGTGCCGCGGAACATGCTGCACCACCAGGACCGCTGCCGGAAGATCAGCAGGCAGGTGCGCGACGACTTCGGTCAGCGCAGCGATGCCGCCATAGGAGCTGCCGATGACGATCAGGCGTGGCTCGTCAATGTCTCTTCGCACCGAGTCGGGGCGACACGGCAAGTCTCGCCAAGCGTACCCGCCTCCGAGTTGATCGGAATCAAGAGACGAAGGGTAGGAAAGAGGTGAGGACCGCGCGCGCCGGCTTGATGCGCATCAACACGCGTGGGCACCGAGGGTGGTCTTCTTACTGTATTGCATCGATGTCAATGCAGGGAGTTGTCCATGGCCAGCAAAGTCATCCTGTTCCACGAGCAAGCGCACGCGAAGATCCTGCGCGGCATGAACGTGCTTGCCGACGCTGTCCGCGTCACCCTGGGTCCGCGCGGCCGTACGGTGCTGCTGCAGAAGGACTTCGGTGCGCCGGCCGTCGTGAACTCGGGCGTCATCGTTGCCAAGGCGGTGGAGCTCGCCGACCCGTTCGAGAACATGGGCGCGCAGATGCTGCGCGAGGTCGCAGCGCGCACCAGCGAGATGGCGGGCGACGGCACCAGCACCGCCACCGTGCTTGCGCAATCGATGGTTCTTGAAGGAATGAAATTCGTCGCCGCGGGCATGAATCCGATGGATCTGCGACGCGGGATCGAGCTGGCGACGCAGACCGTGGTCGAGGAGCTGAAGGCGATCGCGAAGCCTTGCGCGAGCGCACAGGAAACCGCCCACGTGGCCGCCATCTCGGGCAACAACGACATGTCGATCGGAACGCTCGTTGCGCAGGCCATGGAGAAGGTCGGCCGCAACGGCGCCATCACGGTCGAGGACGGTTCCGGTCTGACGAGCGAACTGGAAGTGGTGGAGGGGATGCAGTTCGATCGCGGCTATCAGTCGCCGTATTTCATCACCAATGCTGAAAAGCAATCCGTTGCGCTCGAAGACGTCCTGATCCTCATCGTCGATCGCAAGATTTCCGCGATCAAGGACTTGCTGCCGGCGCTCGAACTCGCCGCCAAGGCGAGCCAGCCGCTGCTGGTGATCGCCGAGGACATCGAGAGCGACGCGCTGGCGACGCTCGTCGTCAACCACCTGCGCGGGGTGCTCAAGTCGTGCGCGGTGAAGGCGCCGGGCTTTGGCGACCGGCGCAAGGCGATGCTCGAGGATATCGCCACGCTGACGCGCGGGCGCGTGATTGCCGAAGAGGCCGGCCGTTCGCTCGAACACGTCAGCATGGAAGACTTCGGTCGGGCGAAGCGGATCGAGGTCGGCAAGGAAAACACCACACTCATCGGCGGCGCCGGCGATGCGGCGGCGATTGCCGCGCGGATCGCACAGCTCAAGCAGGAAGTGAAGAAAAGCACCAGCAGCTACGACAAGGAAAAGCTGGAAGAACGCATCGCCAAGCTCTCGGGCGGCGTGGCCGTCATCAAGGTCGGCGCGGCGACGGAAGCCGAGATGAAGGAGCGCAAGATCCGCGTCGAGGATGCGCTGCACGCGACGCGCGCAGCGGTCGAGGAGGGAATCGTGCCGGGT
>Ga0335084_10003298_pt1 | contig 15723 bp, 13 predicted proteins | sample Lox_Sample_44_FD_206721 | JGI IMG/M metagenome (GOLD analysis project Ga0335084, IMG submission 206721) | Soil microbial communities from Loxahatchee National Wildlife Refuge, Florida, United States - Lox_Sample_4.4 | ecosystem: Environmental > Terrestrial > Soil > Wetlands | place: USA... | reverse complement strand
TCGATCCCGACCGCACCGAGCTGCTGTTCGAGCGTTTCGTCAGCGCCGAGCGCAACGAGCCGCCGGACATCGACGTCGACTTCGAGCACCAGCGCCGCGAGGAGGTGATCCAGTACATCTACGGCAAGTACGGCCGCCATCGCGCCGCGCTGACCGCGGTGGTGATCAGCTACCGGCCGCGCTCGGCGCTGCGCGACATGGGCCGCGCGCTCGGCATCGACCTCGACCGCATCGCCGCGGTGGCGCGCGGCCAGCACTGGTTCGACGGCCGCCGCATCCACGACGAACGCCTGCGCGAGAACGGCTTCGACCCCGACTCGCCGGTCTGCAGGCTGTGGGTCGAGCTGACGACCACGCTGATCGGCTTTCCGCGCCACCTCAGCCAGCACCCCGGCGGCTTCGTGATCGCGCGCGACGACGTGTCGCGCCTGGTGCCGGTGGAGAACGCCGCGATGGCCGACCGCACGGTGATCCAGTGGGACAAGGACGACCTCGACACGCTGGGGCTGATCAAGGTCGACGTGCTGGCGCTGGGCATGCTGAGCGCGATCAAGCACGCGCTCGTCTTCATCGCGCAGAAGAAGGGCATGCCCGAGTTCCGCATGCAGGACGTGCTGTGCCCGGGCGGCGCGATGGCCGAGGACCCGGCGGTGTACAAGATGCTGAGCCGCGCCGACAGCGTGGGCGTGTTCCAGGTCGAGAGCCGCGCGCAGATGAGCATGCTGCCGCGGCTCAAGCCCGAGAACTTCTACGACCTGGTGATCGAGGTGGCGATCGTGCGGCCCGGGCCGATCCAGGGCGGCATGGTGCATCCGTATCTGCGGCGGCGCGACGGCATCGAGCCGGAGGACTATCCGAGCGAAGAGGTGAAGAAGGCCCTGGCGCGGACCAAGGGCGTGCCGATCTTCCAGGAGCAGGTGATGCAGCTGGCGATCCTGGCGGCCGACTTCACGCCCGGCGAGGCCGACGCGCTGCGCCGCGCGATGGCGGCGTGGAAGCGCAAGGGCGGCCTGGGGCCGTTCCACACGCGGCTGGTCGGCCGCATGGTCGAGAAAGGCTACACGCGCGAGTACGCCGAGCGCATCTTCAAGCAGATCGAAGGCTTCGGCGAATACGGCTTCCCCGAGAGCCACGCCGCGAGCTTCGCGCTGCTGGTGTACGTGAGCGCGTGGATCAAGCACTACCACCCCGATGCGTTCCTCGCCGCGCTGCTCAACAGCCAGCCGATGGGCTTCTACGCGCCGGCGCAGCTGGTGCGCGACGCGCGCGCGCACGGCGTGCAGGTGCTGCCGGTCGACGTCTTCGCGAGCCAGTGGTCATCGGTGCTCGAGCCCGATGGCGCTGCCGGTGAGGCTGCGCTGTGGCCGGTGCGACTGGGCTTCGACCGCCTGCTCGGTTTCCAGCAGGAAGCGGCCGAGCGCCTGGTGAAGGCGCGTGCCGAACGGCGTTTCGACAGCGTCGAAGACCTGACGCGGCGCGCCGCGCTCGACGACCGCATGAAGCAGCTGCTGTCGCAAGGCGATGCGCTGGCGCCGCTGGCCGGCCATCGGCACCAGGCGGCATGGGCCACCGCCGGCGTCGACTCGCGCGTGCCGCGCCTGCTGGCCGGCACGCGCACGCACGAAGCGCCGGCCGCACTGCGCGCGCCCGGTGCCGGCGAAGACCTGTTGGCCGACTACCGCAGCACCGCGCTGTCGCTGAAGAGCCATCCGCTGGCGCTGCTGCGCGAGCGGATGGCCGCGTTCCAGGTGCAGCCGGCGCAGGTGCTCAACGGCTATCGCAACGGACAGCTCGCGCGCGCCAGCGGCCTGGTCACGCACCGCCAGCGGCCCGAGACCGCCAAGGGCGTGATCTTCGTGACACTGGAGGACGAGACCGGTGCCGTCAACGTGATCGTCTGGCCGCAGGTGGCGCAGAGCCAGCGCAAGCCGCTGCTGGCGTCGACGCTGCTCACCGTGTACGGCGTGTGGCAGTGCGAGGGCGCGGTGCGCCACCTGATCGCGCGCAAGCTGGTCGACCACTCGGCGCTGCTGCAGGGCCTCACCGCCAGAAGTCGCAACTTCCACTGAGTCGGACAAAAAAGAAGAACGGCCCGGACACTGGCCGGGCCGCTGCACGATGACGCGAGCTCGGGTCAGTTCTTCTGCTGCGCGTCGTGCTTCTGGTGATAAATGTGCTTGCTCTGGCGGTTCTCGGCGTGCTGCACGCGGGCCTGCTCGCTGGCGTCGACGTGGCCGTCGCTGCCCGCCCGGGCCTCGGCCTTCGCGACCTTGGCCTGGCCGCGCTCGAGCTTGGCCGTCTCGCGATTGGTCAGCGAACCGTTCTGCACGCCGTTCTCGATGCGTTGCTGCTGGTTGATGTTGCGCTGCACGTCCGCCTGCATGCGCTGCGACGATGCCGACTGCGGGTTGCCGGTGACGCTGTTGTGCTTGTCCGCGTAGATGTCGCGGCTGACTTTGTTCTGTGCCTGATTCAGCTTGGCTTGCTCGGCCGGCGTCAGCTTGCCGTCCTTCAGCGCCTTGCTCTGCATCTGGTCGACGCGCGACTCCTCGCGTTCCAGCGAGGTGGCTTCCTTGGTGCTGAGCGCGCCGCTCTTCAGGCCTTGCTCGATGCGCTGATCCTGGTTGATGTCGCGCTGCACGGTGTTCGCCGGGGTCTGCGCGAACGCTGCGGCGCCGCTGCCCATCAGCAGGGCGGCCAGTAGTGTGGTGCGGTTCATGGTTGCTCCTTGGGATGATTGGTGTCGTGGGCCGTTGCGCGGCCGCTGCTCATCAACGCCAATCGCGCAGCGATGTTGACGGGCCGCTCGCGCGCCTCAGGTGAAGTTTTGTTGCGCCGCGCGGCGCGCCATGATCCGGCGTGACAAGCGGACGCGCGATCAGCTGGCAGCAAGCCGCGCGCGACACATCTGGTAAACATTGGCCATCCCCGACCCCCCGATCGAGGCTGTGACAATCCGCCCATGAACAGTCAAGTGATCACCCGCGAGCTGCGCGAGTGGATCGTCGCGCAGGCCAAGGCGGGGTGCCGGCCCGAGGAGGTGCTGCAGTCGATGCGCACCAGCGGCTGGGACGAAGACACGGCGCTCGATGCGCTGGAGACCACGCTGTCGCAGTACCTCGCCGAACACAACGCGTCGCAGCCGACGCTGCCTGCGCCGGTGCCGGTGCCCGAGCCCGACCTTGCGTCGAGCGCCAGCGTGTTGCAGGTGCTCGATCGCCAGGTGACGGTGTTGATGACGATGCGCAGCCCGCGTCTCGTCGTGTTCGGCGGGCTGCTGTCCGACGACGAGTGCGATCAGATGATCGAACTCGCAAGGCCGCGCCTGGCCCGCTCGGAGACCGTGCACAACCCCAGCGGTGGCTCCGAGGTGCACGAGTCGCGCACCAGCGACGGCATGTTCTTCGAGCGCGGCGAGCATGCGTTGATCCGCCGCATCGAGCAGCGCATCGCCGCGTTGGTGAACTGGCCGGTCGAGAACGGCGAGGGCCTGCAGGTGCTGCGCTACCGGCCCGGTGCCCAGTACAAGGCGCACCACGACTACTTCGATCCCGAACAGCCAGGCACGCCCACCATCCTGCAGCGCGGCGGCCAGCGCGTCGGCACGCTGCTGATGTACCTCAACACGCCGCTGCGCGGTGGCGGCACCGCGTTTCCCGACGTCGGCGTCGAGGTGGCCGCGATGCGCGGCAACGGGGTGTTCTTCAGCTATGACCGGCCCCACTTCGTGACGCGCACGCTGCACGCCGGCATGGCGGTGCTCGAAGGCGAGAAGTGGGTCTCCACCAAGTGGCTGCGCGAGCGCGAGTTCCGCTAGCGGCTCCGGCGGAAGGCGGCCGCGAGGCCGCCTCGGGGGAGAGCCCTACAGGGTGCTGTTTGGCCTGATGGTCGCCGGGCGCAGCGCCGGAAACGGCCGCGCCCGCGCGATGCGCGCCACCTTGCGCTCGTCCCACGATTGCGGGCCTTCGAGCGGCCAGCGCGCGATCTCGTCGCGCAGCTCGTCGCGCGGCAGCCGCATGAATGCCGGCGTGTGCTGGCGCAGGATCCACAAGCCCGGGCACAGCTTGCGCGGCAGCTGGGCCTTGGCCAGCGGGGCCCAGTAGACGCAGCGCCGTTCGTTCCAGAACAGCTGGCGCTCGAAGTGGATGCGGCCGGCGATGCCGCTGTCGGGCGGCAACAGCAGGTCGTGCTCGCGCGTCTGCAGCACGACGTAGGCGAGGTCGCCCGGCGTGTCGCCGCGGTTGCTGTAGACGATGATCACGCGCTCGATGTCACGCGCGCCGACGCGGTCGACCTCCAGACCGTCGCGCGCGACGATCAGGTCCATCGACTGCCAGCGCGTGTGCAGCTGCGGCTTCATGCGGCCACGGTAGCGGTGCCGGCGCCACAGCGCTGTGACGAGTGACGACCAGCTGCAACCGCGCGCTCATGCAATCGCGCCGCGCGTGACAAATGCACGCCTCAAAGCTCGTAACTCATGCCGTGTTGCGGTACGCGCGCGCGCCAGTGCAGCTCGTCCTGGATGCGCAGGCGCAGCGCATCGGCGGCCTCGGGCTCGCCGTGCACGACGAACGTCTCGGTCGGCGGCCCGCGCAGCGCGCGCAACCAGTCGAGCACTTGATTGGCATCGGCGTGGCCCGACACGCCTTCGAGCGCGCTGACCTGCGCGCGCACCGGCACGTACTGGCCGTGGATCTTGACCGTGCTTGCGCCGGCCAGCAGCTGCGCGCCACGGCTGCCGCCGACCTGAAAGCCCGCCAGCACGATGTGGTGCCGCGCGTCGGGCGCCATCGCCTTGAGGTGATGCAGCACGCGGCCACCGGTGGCCATGCCGCTGGCCGAGATCACGACGCGCGGCATGCGCGAGGCGACCAGCCGCATCGACTGCGCCACCGTGACGACGGGCCGCACGCCGTCGCACAGCGCGCGCACCTCGCGCGCCGATACGCGCAGCTCCTTGTGGTGCTCGAGATACAGCGCCGTCGCCTGCACGGCCATCGGGCTGTCGACGAAGATCGGCAACCGCGGTGGGATCTCGCCGCCCGCGCGCAGGCGTTGCAGCAACAGCAGCAGCGTCTGCGCGCGACCGACCGCAAACGCCGGCAGCAGCACCGAGCCGCCGTGCCGCACGGTGTCGCGCACGATCTGTCCGAGCGTCGCCTGTGGATCGGTGTGCGGGTGCAGGCGATTGCCGTAGGTGGACTCGACGATCATCGCGTCGGCGCGCGCCAGCGTCTGCGGCGGCGGCATCAGCAGATCGTTCGGGCGGCCGAGGTCGCCGGAGAACGCCAGCGTCAGGTTGCGTTGCGCCAGCGTGACCGCGCACGCCCCGAGCAGGTGCCCCACCGGCGTGAAGCGCACGCGGGCGTCGCCGAGCGCCAGTTCGCTGCCCGGCTGCAACAGCCGAAAGCGCGTCATCGTCTGCTGCACGTCGGCGCGCGTATACAGGGGCAGCGCCGGCGTGTGTCGCGAGTAGTGCCCTCGGTTGGCGCGCCGCGCGTCTTCCTCCTGCAGGTGGGCCGCATCGAGCAGCAGCACTTCGGCGAGCGCGCGCGTCGACGCGGTAGCGATCACCGGACCCTTGAAGCCGGATTTCACGAGCACCGGCAGCCAGCCGCTGTGGTCCAGGTGCGCATGGCTCAGCACCACGGCATCGATGCTGCGCGCATCGATCGGCAACGGTTGCCAGTTGCGCTCGCGGAACAGCTTGAAGCCCTGGAACAGGCCGCAGTCGAGCAGGATGCGGCTGCCGCCGGCCTCGACCAGGTGCTTCGAGCCGGTGACGGTGTCGGCGCCACCGAGGAAGCTGACTCGCATCGCGCGCGAACGGCGTCAGCGACCGAGCAGCTGCAGCGTGCCCGACGACAGGGCAAACAGTCCGGGCTCGCCGCGTGCCAGCGAGCGCGCCAGCGCGCGCGCCACCGTGACGGCCTCGATCGGCTGCACGCTGCGCGGCAACAGCCAGCCCAGCGGTGCGCTCAGCATCGCCGCGATGCGCTCGCCGCGCCGCGTCGGCTGGTCGAGCGCCGTGCGATCACCCAGCAACAGCGACGGCCGCGCGATCACCATGCTCTCGAAGCCCAGCGCCGCGATCGCCCGCTCCGCTTCGCCCTTGACGCGGCTGTAGAAGATGCGCGAGGCCGGGTCGGCGCCCATGGCCGACACCAGGCCGAAGCGCGTCGCCCCGGCCGCCTTTGCGGCGCGCGCGAAGGCCAGCGCCGCGTCGAAGTCGATCGCGCGAAACGCCGCCTCCGAGCCGGCGACCTTGATGGTCGTGCCGAGGCAGCAGTAGGCATCGTCGACGGTTGGCAGCACGGGAAGGTTTGCGCGGTAGTCGACGACGTGCTGCGTCAGCCCGTTGCGCTTGCGCCAGTCCGGCCGCTCGGCGCGCACCAGGACGTGCACGGCGCCGATGCCGGCGTCTGCGAGCAACTCGTCGACCAGCGCATGGCCCACCAGACCGGTGGCGCCGGCGACGATGGCCGTGCGCCGTCGCTTGCCGATCGCGAATCCAGGTTGGACCATGGCGCATTGTGCTTGAGGGTTGACGCACCTTGCTGCCCCGATCCGGCTTGCTAGACTGCCAGCGCCCATGCAAGCTGGACAGAACGAGCTCGTCACCCGCGTCGGATCGGGCACACCCTGCGGCGCGCTGATGCGCAGTTACTGGCAGCCGGTGGCGCTGCTCGACGAGTTCGATCCTGCACTCGACGCGCGCATGGCGACGCGCCCGGTGAAGCGGGTGCGCGTGCTCGGCCAGGACTTCGTGCTGTTGCGTGATGGCCAGGGCCGCTGGGGCCTGCTCGACCGTGATTGCCCGCACCGCGGCGCGGACCTGGCCTTCGGCCGCCTTGAGCAGGATGGCCTGCGCTGTCCGTTCCACGGTTGGAAGTTCGCGGTCGACGGTCGCTGCCTCGAGACACCCGCCGAGCCGTTGGGCTCGACGTTGTGCACGCGGGTGCGCCAGCGCAGCTACCCGGTGCGCGAGCGCTCGGGCGTGCTGTTCGCCTGGCTGGGCGAAGAAGGGTCGGTGCCGCCGGAGCTGCCGGCGATCGATGCCTTCAGGGCGCCGCCGTCGCACAGCTTCGCGTTCAAGGGCCTGTGGCACTGCAACTGGCTGCAGGCCTTCGAGGTCGGCATCGACCCGGCCCACCCGTCGTTCCTGCATCGCTACCTGCAGGACGAGCGCGGCGGCAATGCCTACGGCCGGCAGTTCCGCGCCGCCAGCGTCGGCGACGTCGACGGCGAGCGCTGGCCGATGACCCGCGTGATGCGCGAGCGCACGTCGCCGGAGATCCGCCACGAGGAGGTGGCGCCCGGGCTGACGCGCATCACCGCGCTGCGCATCATCGACCAGCGGCGCACCCACGTGCGCGTGACGCACGCGATGTTTCCCCACACATTCGTGATCCCGTTGTCGGAGACGGTGACGATCACGCAGATGCACGTGCCGGTGGACGACACCCACACCTACTGGTATTCGTTCTTCACCAGCTTCGACGCGCCGCTGGACAAGCAGACCATGCGCGCGCAGCGGCTGGCCGGCGTCTCGCTGCCCGACTACCTGCCGCGTCACGGCGCGCACGACGACTGGGGCTTCGACCCCGAGGAACAGCGCACGCGCACCTACCTCGGCATGGGCGAGGAGGACATCAACCGCCACGATCAGTGGGCCGTGGAGAGCATGGGCGCGATCCAGGACCGCACGCGCGAGCATCTCGGCACCAGCGACAAGGTGATCATGGCCAATCGCCGCCTGTTGCTGAAGGCGATCGAGGCGGTGCAACGCGGCGAGCGCCCGCCGATGGCGCTCGAGGCCGCGGCGGCCGCCGCGCTGACCGGCCCCGACACCATCGACTGCATCGCTCCCGCGCAGACGTGGGAGGCCTTCTGGCGCGACGCCGCGGCCGCCAAGCGCGCCGGCGCGCCGTGGCTCGCCAGCGAGCGTGCCTCTAGCGAGGCGCGCGCATGACATCGTTCGCGCAGCGCTGCGGCATCGACGACGTGCCGCGTGCGGCGGCATGCGAGCAGGTCCTGCAGGCGATCGCCGAGCAGCGCATCGAGCGCGTGCGCATCGGCTGGTGCGACCTGCACGGCGTGCTGCGCGGCAAGACGCTGATGGCCTCGGCGGTGGCCGATGCGCTGAGAGGCGGCATAGGCCTGGTCAGCACCGTGATGCTGAAGGACACGTCGGACCGCACCGTGTACAAGGTGTTCGATCCCGGGCTGGCCGACGAACTGCCGGGCTTCGGCGCGGCCAACAACCTCCTGCTGCTGCCCGATCCGGCGAGCTTTCGCGTGCTGCCGTGGGCGAGCCGCACCGGCTGGATGCAGGCGCAGCCGTGGTTCGACAACGCGGCGCCGGTCGCGCTGGACACGCGCCGCGCGTTGCAGCGCGCGTTGGGCCTGCTTGCCGAGCGCGGCCTCGGACTGCGCTGCGGGCTCGAGGTCGAGTTCCACATCTATCGCATCGACGATGCGCGGCTCGATCCGCACCTGGCGGCCTGGCCCGGCGAGCCCCCCGTGGTGTCGATGATCCACCCGGGCTACAACCTGCTGGCCGAGAACTGGGCCGACCTCGCCGACGAGCCGCTGCAGATCGTGCAGCGCACCGCGCAGGGCCTGGGCCTGCCGCTGCACTCGCTGGAGATCGAGCTCGGGCCCAGTCAGGTCGAGGCGGTATTCGACGCGACCGACGCGTTGACCGCGGCCGACCAGATGGTGCTGTTCCGCAACGGCGTGCGCCAGGCGCTGCGCCGTGCGGGCTACCACGCGAGCTTCGTCTGCCGGCCGCCGTTTCCCAACGTGATGGCCAGCGGCTGGCACCTGCACCAGTCGCTGGTGTTGTGCGAGGGTGGCGCCAACGCCATGCGCCGCGACGCGCCGGCCCCGGGCGCGCGGCCCGGCGATGCAGCGTTCACCCTCTCCGCGCTCGGCGAGCACTTTCTCGCAGGTCTGCTGGCACACGGGCGCGGCATGGCGGTGCTGTGCACGCCGACGATCAACGGCTTCGGCCGCTTCCGGCCGCATGCGCTGGCGCCGCAATCGGTGCTGTGGGGGCACGACAACCGCGGCGCGATGCTGCGCGTGCTCGGCCGCTGCGGCGACGCCGCCACCCGCATCGAGAACCGCATCGGCGAGCCGAGCGCCAATCCGTACCTCTACATCGCGGCGCAGATCCACGCCGGCCTCGATGGCATCGCGCGCGGGCTGCAAGCACCGCCGGCCACCGAGGCGCCGTATGCCGCCGCGGCGACCCCGCTGCCGACGTCGCTGCCCGAGGCGCTCGACGCGCTGGCGGGCGACGCGGCGCTGACCGAAGGCTTCGGCACGCCGTTGATCGATTGCTTCATCCGCGTCAAGCGCGCCGAGGCAGCGCGCTTCGAACAGGCGGCCGACAAGGACGACTGGCAGCGGCGCGAATACTTCAGCCGCCTCTGAGTCGCGCGTGGCGGCGACGACGATCACCGTTCACCTCATCGCCGCCGACGGCACGCGGCGCACGATCGTCGGCCGCGTCGGCCAGAGCCTGATGCGTGCCGCCACCGATGCCGGCGAAGAGGGCATTGCGGCCGACTGCGGCGGCTGCCTCAACTGCGCCACCTGCCACGTCATCGTCGATGCGGCGTGGACGGGGCGCGTCGGGCCACCGTCGGACGACGAGGGCTACATGCTCGAGATGACGGCATCGCCGCAGCAGCCAAGCAGCCGCCTGAGTTGTCAGATCACGCTCGACGAGAGCCTCGAAGGCTTGGTGGTCCAATTGCCCGAGAAACAGTACTGAGCGCCTGCGCGCACGACGAGGAGGGGCGTTTGAAGACACTCGAACTGCTGGCCAAGGCCTGCGCCATCGCCGCCGGCGTGCTGCTGACCGTGATCACGCTGATGACCTGCGTCAGCGTGATCGGGCGCAACACCACCGGCTGGACGATCGTCGGCGACTTCGAGCTCACCGGGGCGGCGGCGGGCGCCGCGGTCGCGCTGTTCATGCCGTGGTGCCAGCTGCGGCGCGGCAACATCAGCGTCGATTTCTTCACCGCAGGCGCCTCGCGCCAGACCCAGCGTCGCCTCGAGCGAGCCGGCGCGCTGCTGCTGGCCCTGGTGATGGCGCTGATGTCGTGGCGCACGACGGTCGGCGGCCTCAACGCCTGGCGTTCGCAATCGGGCTCGATGATGCTGGGCTTTCCCGAGTGGATCGTCTACGCGTGCATCGTGCCGGCGTTCGTGCTGACGGCGCTGATCGCGCTGCTGCAGGTGCTGCGCGGTATCGGTGACGCGGAGGCGGCATGACTCCGCTGCAGCTGACGCTCCTGATCTTCGCGATCATGGTGGCGCTGATGGCGCTGCGCGCGCCGATCGCGGTGGCCATGTTCGCCGCCGGCCTGGTCGGCTACGTGGTCAAGGCCGGTTGGGCGCCGCTGGCCAGCTTCCTCAACACCGAGGCATTCGCACGGTTCGCCAGCTACGACCTGTCGGTGATCCCGCTGTTCATCCTGATGGGCAACTTCGCGACCCAGGGCGGCATCAGCCGGGCGCTGTTCGAGGTCGCCGCCGGCGTGATGGCGCGCTTTCGCGGCGGCCTGGCGATGGCGGCGGTGGTGACCTGCGCCGCCTTCGGCGCGATCTGCGGCTCGTCGGTGGCCACCGCGGCCACCATCACCTCGGTGGCGCTGCCCGAAATGAAGCGCCACGGCTACCACGAGCGCCTGGCCACCGGCACCCTGGCCGCCGGCGGCACGCTCGGCATCCTGATCCCGCCGTCGGTGCCGCTGGTGATCTACGCAATCCTGGCCGAGCAGAACATCGCCAAGCTGTTCGCCGCGGCGATGATCCCCGGCGTCATCGCCATGATCGGCTACGTGATCGCGATCGCGATCTACGTGCGGCTGGTGCCTGGCCAGGCGCCCACGCACGACGACGCGGCCCCGCCGCTGTCGAGCAAGGCGATCGGCGCGGTGGCACCGATCGCGATCATCTTCCTCATCGTCTTCGGCGGCATCTACGGCGGCAAGTTCACGCCCACCGAGGGCGCGGCGGTCGGCGCGGCGTCGACCTTCATCGCCGCGGTGGCGAAGGGCGAGATGACGCGGCAGAAGTTCAAGCACTGCTTCTACGCCACCGCCGAGGCGTCGGCAATGATCTTCATGATCTTCCTCGGCGCCGATCTGATGAACGCGGCGCTTGCGTTGACGCAGGTCCCGGCGCAGCTCGGCCAGCTGGTGCAGAGCTGGGGCCTGTCGCCGCTGCAGGTGGTGATCGCGATCGTGTTGTTCTACATCGCGCTGGGTTGCCTGATGGACGAGCTGTCGGTGCTGCTGATCACGATCCCGATCTTCTTTCCGGTCATCATCGGCATGGACTTCGGCATGCCCAAGGAGAGTGTGGCGATCTGGTTCGGCATCCTGGTGCTGATGACGGTGAGCTTCGGGCTGCTGTCACCGCCGGTCGGGCTGAACGTGTTCGTCGTCAACGGCATGGCCCGGACGGTGCCGGTGGCCGAGACGTTCCACGGGGTGATGCCGTTCCTGGTCAGCGACGCGGTGCGGCTGTCGCTGCTGATCGCGTTCCCCCCGATCTCGCTGTGGCTGGTGCGATACATCGGTTGATTGGGGAAAACCGGGAAAACCGCGGCCGTGCGGCGCCGTTACCGTTGCATGCTCAGTCGACGGAGACCATTGGCATGAAACGACGCACCCTGATCCAGGGCGCCGCGGCCGCGGCGCTGGGCGCACCGGGCCTGTCTGGCCTGGCCCAGCAGTCGGTGACGCTGAAGTTCCACACCTTCATGGCGCCGCTGTCCAACGTGTGGCTGACGATGCACAAGCCGTGGATGGAGAAGGTCGAGAAGGACTCCGCGGGGCGCATCAAGTTCGAGGCCTACCCGGCGATGCAACTCGGCGGCACACCGGTGCAGCTGTACGACCAGGCGCGCGACGGCGTGGTCGACATCGTCTGGACGCTGCCGGGCAACACCGCCGGGCGCTTTCCGCGCATCGAAGTGTTCGAGCTGCCGTTCATCATGAACAACGCCGAGGCGACGTCCAAGGCGTACTGGGAGTACGTGCAGACCCACGCGCCTGACGAGTTCAAGGAGACCCAGGTCATCGCGCTGCACGTGCACGGGCCGGGCATGTTCCACTCGGCCACCAAGCTGATCAAGACGCACGCCGACCTCAAGGGCATGAAGGTGCGCGGCCCGACGCGGCAGATCACCAAGATGCTGGCCTCGGTGGGCGCGACCCCGGTGGGCATGCCGCTGCCGCAGATTCCCGACGCGCTGTCCAAGGGCACGATCGACGCCTGCGTCATTCCGTGGGAGGTGGTGCCCTCGGTCAAGGTGCACGAGCTGACCAAGTACCACAGCGAGTTCGACAGCAATGGCCCGGCGCTGTACACCACCACGTTCGTGATGGCGATGAACAAGCCCAAGTACGACAGCCTGGCGCCCGACCTGAAGAAGGTGATCGACGCCAACTCCGGCCTGGCCACGTCGGCCTGGCTGGGCAAGACGCAGCAGGGCAACGACCCGATCGGCCGCAAATCGGCGGTCGATCGCGGCAACACGCTGTACACCTTCACGCCCGAGGAGCGGCAGGAGTTCATCAAGCTGTCGGCGGCGGTCGACGACGAGTGGGTGGCCGACATGGGCAAGCGCGGCTTCGACGGCAAGAAGCTGCTCGCCTCGGCCAAGGAGCTGATTGCCAAGCATGGCAAGGGCTGATCGCGCCGCCGCCGGACGCGACAAGGGCGCCGCGAGGCGCCCTTCGTTCGTGCGGTGCGCAACGGGCTTCAGCGCACGATCAGCCGGGGTCCGCCGCTGTACGGGCGCACCTCACCGATCTCGGCCGCGGCCGCGAAGCCGTGGCGACCGAACACCTCGAGCACCGTGCCCAGCGCGGCAGGCGTGCACGACACCAGCAGGCCGCCGCTGGTCTGCGGGTCGGTGAGCAGCGCCTGGTCGGCGGCCTCGAAGCCGTCAGGCAGCGCCACCTCGGCGCCGTAGCCGGCCCAGTTGCGCCCCGATGCGCCGGTCACGAAGCCGCTGGCCGCCAGCTCGCGCGCCCGGCCCAGCCGCGGCACACGCGCCCAGTCGATCAGCACCGTGCAGTCGGCACCGCGCGCCAGCTCGAGCGCGTGGCCGGCGAGCGCGAAGCCGGTGACGTCGGTCAAGGCGTGCACGCCGGGCAGCGCCGCCAGGTCGGGCCCCGGGGTATTGAGCTGGGTCGTGATGGCCAGCATCTGTGCGTAGCCATCGGCGTCGAGCTGCTGCTTCTTGAGCGCTGCCGACAGCACGCCGACGCCGATCGGCTTGCCGAGCACCAGGCGGTCGCCGGCACGCGCGTCGGCGTTGCGCTTGACGCGCTGGGGATGCACCAGGCCGAGCGCGACCAGGCCGTAGATCGCCTCGACCGAATCGATCGTGTGACCGCCGGCGATCGGAATGCCGGCCTCGCGGCAGACCGACTCGCCGCCTTGCAGGACGCGCGCGATGGTGCGCGTCGACAGCACGCTGATCGGCATGCCCACCAGCGCCAGCGCCATGATCGGCCGGCCGCCCATGGCGTAGACATCGGAGATCGCGTTGGTCGCGGCGATGCGGCCGAAGTCGTACGGGTCGTCGACGATCGGCATGAAGAAGTCGGTGGTCGCCACCAGCGCCTGCTCGTCGTTGAGCTGGTAGACCGCGGCATCGTCCGACGTCTCGATGCCGACCAGCAGCTCCTTGGGCACCGGCATCTGCACCGAGCCCTTGAGGATCTCCGACAGCACGCCCGGCGCGATCTTGCAGCCGCAGCCGCCGCCGTGCGACAGCGAGGTCAGGCGCGGTTCGATCGCGGGTTCGGGCGCATTCATCGTCGGGCTCCGTGGTGACGGTGCCAGGTTAGCGCTCGCGCCGGCCTAACGGCCACGCCCGCCGCGTGCCGGTCGTGCGCTGCCGTGCGCGCCCCCGCCGTGCGAGCCCCCGCCGTGCGTGCCGCCGCGGCGCGGGCCATTGCCACGGTGCCCCGCCGGGTGGGCGATCGGCGCGCTGCGCTGGGCCGCGGTGTGCGGTGCGCCGAGCGACTGACGCGGCGCAGGGGCCGATCGTTGGCTGCGGCCGCTGCTGTTGCCGCGGCCGCGCACGCCGATCGTCGTGCGCCCAAGCACGATGGGCTCTGCGCGTTCGCCCAGGTCGCGCTCGAAGCCGGCCACCGTCTCGCGCGGGATCGACTTGTGGATCAGCCGCTCGATGTCGCGCAGGAACAGATCCTCGTCGATGCACACCAGCGAGATCGCCTCGCCGCTGGCGCCGGCGCGGCCGGTGCGGCCGATGCGGTGCACGTAGTCCTCGGGCACGTTGGGCAGCTCGAAGTTGACCACGTGCGGCAGCTGGTCGATGTCGATGCCTCGTGCCGCGATGTCGGTGGCCACCAGCACGCGCAGCTCGCCGCTCTTGAACTCGGCCAGCGCCTTGGTGCGTGCACCCTGGCTCTTGTTGCCGTGGATCGCCATCGCGGTGATGTCGTTGCGGTTGAGGTACTCGGTCAGCTTGTTGGCGCCGTGCTTGGTGCGCGTGAAGACCAGCACCTGGTGCCAGTCGCCGTGCAGGATCAGGTGCGCCAGCAGATCCTTCTTCTTGTCGCGGGCCACCGGATGCACCTTCTGCGCCACCAGCTCGGCCGGCGCGTTGCGGCGCGCCACCTCGATCAGTGCCGGCTGGTTCAGCAGCCGATCGGCCAGCGCCTTGATCTCGTCGCTGAAGGTGGCCGAGAACAGCAGGCTCTGCTTCTTCGCCGGCAGAATCGCCAGCACCTTCTTGATGTCGTGGATGAAGCCCATGTCGAGCATGCGGTCGGCCTCGTCGAGCACGAAGATCTCCACCTGGCTGAGGTCGAGCGTGCGCTGGCCGTGGTGGTCGAGCAGGCGGCCCGGCGTGGCCACCAGGATGTCGACGCCGCGTTTGAGGCGGTCGATCTGCGGCTGCATGCCGACGCCGCCGAACATCACCATGCTGGTGAGCTTGACGTGCTTGCCGTAGGTGCGCACGCTCTCTTCCACCTGCGCCGCCAGCTCGCGCGTCGGCGTCAGGATCAGCGCCCGGATCGCGATGCGGCCGCGTGGACCGTGAAGCGGGGCACCTCGTGGCCCTGCGTCGCGCAGCGTCGGCTGTGACGACAACCGCTGCAGCATCGGCAGCACGAAGCCGGCGGTCTTGCCGGTGCCGGTCTGGGCACCGGCCATCAGGTCGCCGCCCTTGAGCACCGCGGGGATGGCTTGGGCCTGGATCGGGGTGGGGTTCTCGTAACCCTGTTCGCGCACCGCGCGCAGGATCGGCTCGGCCAAGCCGAGGTCTTGAAATTTCATTCAGGTGGGTGCCGCGCTGATCGAAGCGCCGGCCAGTGGGATCGGCCTGCTGCCGCGTGCGGGGCACGGGCACCAGTCGTGGAGGCAGATGGATTGACTATGAGTCGGGAGTCGACTGCGATCGCGTGACTGGTGGCGCGATCGGCAGCCGGATTGTACCCGCTGCCCATGCCGCCCGCGGACGTGTGGGAGACAATGTCAGAAATTGTCCCGACACTACGACGAAGCGCTCGTTGGAGGAACTCGGCGTGGGCGATGCGACGACGCGGCAGCGTCTGGCAGCCATTCTCGCGGCCGACGTGTCGGGCTACTCGCGGCTGATGGCCTGCGACGAGCCCGGTACCGTCAGCGCGCTCGACGCTGCCCGCGAGGTGTTCG
>Ga0335084_10003297_pt1 | contig 15730 bp, 16 predicted proteins | sample Lox_Sample_44_FD_206721 | JGI IMG/M metagenome (GOLD analysis project Ga0335084, IMG submission 206721) | Soil microbial communities from Loxahatchee National Wildlife Refuge, Florida, United States - Lox_Sample_4.4 | ecosystem: Environmental > Terrestrial > Soil > Wetlands | place: USA... | reverse complement strand
GCGGCCGGGATCCCGGGGCGGCAGGAGTACCAGGACCTCGCGAAGCAGCTCGCGCGCATCAAGCGCAAGGCGCGGGAGCTGGCCGAGGCGCTGGAGGGGCGCGGCGGCAGTGGACCTGGCGGCGGCGGTGCCGGCGGCGGCGGGCCCGGTAGCAGAGGACCAGGCGGCGGGCCCGGGGACGGCGGCGCGGAGGCGGAGAGCGACGAGGACGCCGGAGACGACCGCTCCGCGGCCAGCGAAGACGAGCCCCCTGCGGCTACCGGAAACGAACCCTCGGCGGCCGCCGACCGACCCCGTGACGACCGCGACGATGGCTCTTCGTGAGCGCGGGCCAGGGCAGGAAACGCCCTGCTGGAGCGCCGGAACGCGCCCGCGCCGGGTGCATCCGACGGCGTTGACACCCCCCGGTACGGACGGCATACTCCGCGCCTCGCAGCACCCGGGCGCTTAGCTCAGCGGTAGAGCACCGTCTTCACACGGCGGGGGTCGCTGGTTCAAGCCCAGCAGCGCCCACTCGGTAAGGCCGGGATTCCGAGCGAAAGCCGGGAGCCCGGCCTTTCTTCTTTCGCGGGCGGGCGCCCTACGGTGGCTGCGCTTCACGGAACCGACCCGGGCGGCTGAAACGTCGTCGTCGTCGGCTTGAACGTCCGTCCGCGAACGCGAGTGCAAGGGGACCGACCTGCGAGCTGATGAGCGAAATCCGAGTGTCGCCCGCCAGCCACACCGTTTCGTAGACGTCGCCGAACGCGGCCTCGCGGGATGCCCAAGCGGTCTGCGTCTGGGCTCCGCCGTACCACTCGAGGAGCGATGGCGGCTGACGTCGACGGGGCGCGATCCGAGATCGGTGCAGCGGCCGGGATGTGCGGATTTCCGATCGGCTACACTGCTGGACCCGCAGGGCCCCGAAGGCGGTTCGGCTCGGCTGGATGAGGACGGATGGACATTCACAAGTTGGTGTACCGCGCGATGCGGCGGCTCAGACTCCAGCGCGCCCTGAACTGGAATGCGCGGCTGCCCAACACGAACGTGGCGGTTCCGCTGCTCGGTGAGCCACTGGGATTGGCCCTGTTCCTCTACGGCGAATCGTGGAAGCCGGAAGCGCTTCGGCGAATCGCGACTTGCGTGCCCGTCAGCATGGTCCTCGACGTCGGGGCGAACGAGGGTCAGACCGTCTTGGATCTGACGAAGGCCGATCTGGGTCAGCTCGACGTGCTGGCTTTCGAGCCGAACCCGGCGTGCGCGTACTACCTCGAGAAGCTGATCCGGTTGAACGGCTGGCGCCATGTCACCCTCTTCCCGATCGCCCTTTCCGACGCAGCGCGCTGCGTTCCCCTGGAACGCGCTTCCGAGAACGATGCGGGGGCATCCCTCATCCCGACGCTTCGGCCAGGACTACCGATCGAGAGTCGGCAAGTCGTCCCGTGCTTCAGCCTCGATCAGCTGATCGAGGCCGGAGCAGTGCAGGTGAAGCCTTCCTTTCTCATGAAGGTCGACGTCGAGGGAGCCGAGCTCGACGTTCTCCGGGGGAGCCAGCGGGCTCTGCGCTCGAGTCGGCCCTTCATCATGTGCGAGGTTCTTTGGGCGCATTGCGACGAGCGCATCGAGTTCATGCAGGGAAGGAACAGGGACCTGATGAAGTTGCTGCTGGCGAACGACTACGCCGTCTTCCGCTTCGTGCTGACGCCCGATCAGCGTGCCCTGTCGGGAGTCGAGGAGGTCTCCGAGTTTCCAAGCGGCATCTACTCGGCGCAGAACGCTCACCAGTGCGACTACCTGTTCGTCCCTCGGGAGCATTCGCCTCGCGTCAGTGAACACTTCGCCCGGGGATAGCCAGGACACGCAGGCGCGCCGGCTGCCCCTCCGAGCCGGCCGGGACGCGATCGTCGCTCTCCAGGACCCGCAGGGCACGTCGCGGCGGGCCGTCTGCGCCGGGAGCCAGCCACGGATCGTGAATGCGGCGCCTCGACGCAGGCCGCGGGAGGGTGCCCCCGCGCACCGGCGGGCTGTCGTATGGTCCGCGCCATGGACATCACCCAGTGGCTCTCGGAGTTCCGGGAGCTGCACGAGCGGTGGCGCAGGGGAACGCTCTGCGCCGGCGACGCCACGACCTATCTCGGCGCCCGCGAGGAGCTGGCCCGGGCGCTCCTCTCGACCCAGCAGCGCTCCCCGAACCCGGGCGAGCCCGCGCGGCGGTCGCTGCGCGTCGCCCGCGCGCTCCAGGTGACGCTCGACACCGCCGACCAGCAGCTCCGCGCCATGACGGTGGACCTCTCGTCGGGCGGCTTCTCGGCGCTGCTGGCGAGGCCCCCGCCCCAGGACGGGGAGATGAAGTGCACGCTGCGCCTCCCCGGGAGCGAGCCGCTGGACGCCGCCGTGACGGTGGCGTCGGCGAAGCAGCAGCCCGGCAACGTCCGGGTGGACTTCGAGTTCCGCCGGCTCAGCGGCGAGGAGCGCGACCGCCTGGAGGGGGTCGTCTTCGACACCGTCCTCTCGCAGCTCGCGCGCTGAGGCATTCCCGACGGCGGCGGACGGTCAGGCGCGGGCGCGGTCCGGCTCCACCGCCCAGGGCGGCTGCTTCCCGAACCGCTCCACCATCAGATCGATGAAGCGCCGGACGCGGCCGGGCACGTGCCGCCGCGTCGGGTAGACCACGTGGATGGGCGTGGCGAGGCCGGTCCATCCCTCGAGCACGGGCACCAGGCGGCCGGCGCGCAGGTCCGCTGCGCAGACGAAGGCGGGGAGGGTCGCGATCCCGAGCCCGTCGAGCGCGGCGCGCTGGGCGAGCTGCACCGATCCCACCGTCAGCCGGCCGCGGACCCGGACGCGGACGACCTGGCCCCCACGGGCGAACGGCCAGGCGGCGGGGACCACCGGCAGGCCGTCGTAGAGGATGCACTCGTGCTCCTGGAGGTCGCCGGGCGTCCGCGGCAGGCCGCGCTCGCGCGCGTACCGCGGGCTGGCGCACACGACGTGGTGCGCCACCCCGAGCCGTCTGGAGACGAGGCCGTCGCCGCGCACCCGGCCGACGCGCACCGCGAGGTCGATCCCCTCCCGCACCAGGTCCACCGGTCCGTCCCGGAGCATCACCTCGACCTGCGTCTCCGGGTGGGCGCGCAGGAACTCGGCGAGCACCGCCGGGAGGAGCACGGTTCCGAACAGGTTCGGCGCGCAGAGCCGCACCCGGCCGCGGAGGGCGCCCTGGCGCTCGCTGGCGGCCTCGTCGGCCTCCTCCGCCGCGGTCACGATGCGCGTGCACCGCTGGTAGTAGGCGTCCCCCGCGTCGGTGCAGCGCACCGAGCGCGTGGTGCGGTGGAGCAGGCGGGCACCGAGGCGCGCCTCGAGGCGGGCGACCCGATGGCTGACGGACGACTTGGGGAGGCCGAGGGCCCGCGCGGCCCGCGTGAAGCTCTGCTCGCGCACCACGCGCGCGAAGACGGCCATGTCGTTCAGGTCGAGCATCCGCTGATTGTACAACGGGATGAACAGTGGGTTCCGGGCGCCCCACTTCCCCTCGGCGCTCCGGCGCGTTCCAATGATCGCGTGGGGGAGCGGGCGCGCACGACGAGGCGGGACCGGAGGGGGAGCGTCGAGGCGCTGCGGCGCACGTCGCCGGACGCGCTGCGCTCGACGCTGGAGGCGCGCCTGGGCGACTTCCGGGGCGAGCACGTCCGCCTGGCGATGGGGCCGCCCGAAGAGGCACGCCCCGCCCTCGACCGGCTCCTCGCCGCCCTCGACGCCCAGCACGCCCAGTGGCAGGCGCTCGCGCCCGATCTCCTCACCGGCGACGAGCCGGCGCGGCCGGAGACGGTCCCCGAGCAGCGCGAGGTGCTGCGCGCCATGCGGAAGCTCGCGTACCTGCGGGCCCGCGTCCTCGCCACCAGCCGGGGCGGCCGGACCGGCTGATCCCGGGCCAGGCGGGTGGCCTGGCAGCGCGGAGAGATGCGGGCGGGCCCGGCGCCCGCTAAGCTCCCCCGCTCGCATGAACCCGCCCCGCCGCGCCGCCATCCTGTTCGACCTCGACGGAACGCTGGTGGACACCGTGCCGTTCATCCTGGCGTCGGTGCGCCACGCCTTCGACGGCTACGGCCTATGCCCCACCGACGCGCAGTGGGTCGCGGGCATCGGGACGCCGCTCCGGACGCAGCTCTCCTCGTTCGCGCGCCGGGAGGAGGACGTCGAGCCGCTCCTCGTCCGCTACCGCACGTTCTGGCGCGAGCACCACGACCGGATGACGCGCCCGTTTCCGGGCGCGGTGGAGGTGGTGCGGGCGCTCCGGGCGCGCGGGCACCCGGTGGGCGTCGTCACCGCCAAGGTGGAGGAGGGGGCTCGCCGCACGCTCCGCCACGTCGGCCTCATCGAGGAGGTCGGCGCCGTGATCGGCGCGGACAGCTGCGCGCGCTGCAAGCCGGACCCGCTGCCGGTCCGGGTCGCGCTGGAGCGGCTCGGGCGCGCCGCCGGCGAGGCGCTGCTCCTCGGCGACTCCACGCACGACATCGTCGCGGGCCGGGCCGCCGGGGTCGTCACCGTCGCGGCACTCTGGGGAGCGTGCGGCGCCGACGTCCTGCGGGCCGCGGGGCCAGACTTCACGCTGGAGACCATCGCCGGCCTGCCCGGGTTGATCGAGCGGGTGCTGGCCACCTCCGCCCGGTGACCCTGGCCCCGGCAAGGGGGGGCGGGATCGGTGGCCATCCCCATCGGGGTTCGCATCCGAAGGGCCCCCGAGAAGGGTTCGTCCGCGGTTCGCGTCCGGGTACACTCGGGCCGGTGGCCCGGCGCGTCCTCGTCGTCGACGACAACACGGCACAGCGCGAGATCGTCGCCGAGATCCTCGAGGGCGAGGGGTACGAGGTCGCGGTCGCGCAGAACGGCATCGACGGGCTCGCGGCGGCGCGCGCCTCGCCGCCGGCGGTGGTGATCCTCGACCTGATGATGCCCGGGCTCGACGGCGCCGCGGTGCTCCGCGAGCTCCGGGCGGACCCGGCGCTCGCGGCGGTGCGGGTGGTGGTCACGACGGGCCTTTCCACCGCGCTCGTCACGAAGCTGCTCCAGCCGGACGCCACGCTCTTCAAGCCGTTCGGGATGCGCGAGCTGCTCGCGGTCCTGGACCGGCTCGCGCCGGGGTAGGGTCGGCGTGGCGTCGCCGCACCTGCCGCCCCGGGGGGATTGGCGGACGGGCCGGCAGTCGCCACACTGCGTGCCATGCCCGACTGCACGCACCTGAACGAGATCCACGACGTCCGTCCGGACGCCAAGGGCTGCAGCGAGTGCCTGGCCGCCGGCGACCGGTGGGTGCACCTCCGGGAGTGCCTCGTCTGCGGTCACGTCGCCTGCTGCGACTCGTCGAGGAACCGTCACGCGCGCCGTCACTACGAGCGCACCGGCCACGCGATCATCCAGTCGTTCGAGCCCGGCGAGGACTGGCGCTGGTGCTACATCGACGAGGCGTTCCTCCCCGCGGGCGGTGCCTCTCACTGAGGCACGCGGCGGGAGCGAGCCGGTCCGCGCTTCGGCGCACGGCGGGTGCGCACGCCCGGGTGAGGCCGGTCCGCGCCTCGGCAGGGGCGATCGCCGGCACCGCGTGGTAAAGAACGTCGATGCGCGTCGCGTACCTGGGCCCGCCCGGCACCTTCAGCGAGGAGGCGGTCGCGCGCTGCGAGATCGCCCGCGAGGCCGAGGCCGTGCCCTGCCGGACCTTCGCCGACGCCTACGACGCGATGTTCGCGGGCGACGTGGACCTCGCGCTCCTGCCCGTGGAGAACTCCATCGAGGGGAGCGTGGGAGCGGTGCTCGACCTGCTCGTCCACCGCCCCGGTCCGCTCATCCGCCGCGAGCTCCAGCTCCCGGTGCGCCAGCACCTCCTCGCCCGTCCGGGCACGCGCCTGGAGGACGTCCGGCGCGTCCTCTCCCACCCGCAGCCGCTCGGCCAGTGCGCGCGGTTCCTACGCGCGCACCTCGGCGCCGCGTCGCTGGAGCCGACCCACTCGACCGCGGACGCGGCGCAGAAGGTCGCCGCCGGCGAGCCGGGCGCCGCGGCCATCGGCGCCCGCGCCGCGGCGGCGAGGTTCGGGCTCGCGCTCCTCGCCGAGGACATCCAGGACGCCGACGAGAACGTCACCCGCTTCGTCCTGCTGGCGCGCACCGACGAGGCTCCCACCGGACGCGACCGCACCAGCATCGCCTTCACGCTGGACCGGGACCGCCCCGGCGGGCTCTGGGAGGTGATGGGCGAGTTCGCGCAGCGCGGCCTCAACCTCTCCAAGGTGGAGAGCCGGCCCATGAAGCAGGCCCTGGGGCACTACGTCTTCTTCCTCGACTTCGAGGGCCACCGCGCCGACGCCGCGGCCGCGGAGGCGCTGGAGGGAACGCGGGCCCGCGTTCACCACTTGTACGTGCTGGGCTCCTACCCCCGCGGCGACCCCGCGCCCTGAGCCGCCGCGGCGCGGGTGGCGGTTGCCCCTGGGTGTGGCTCTCGACCCGCCGTGAACGTATGACGGGCTCGCTTCCGAGCCGACGCCGGCTGGACCGCTGGCCACTCCCCCTGCGGCGGAGGGCGGTGGGTCACGAAGGATCGCGGTGTTGCGCGCCGCGCCGCGGTTGGTACGGAACTTCCTATCGGTTCTCGGACGGTGGAATCCGCCCGAGCCGCAGCGACCTCCGCGCCCACATCGGCGCCGCCTCTCCGACCCCGCGACGACCTCGTCCAGGTCCGCGCCGGCGCCTGGCGCCTGCTCGTGCCCATGAGCGCGGTCGAGCGCGTCCACGGGGCGGCGCTGCCCGCGCTCCAGCCCCGCGGCGGCGGCCCGCCCACCCCGGTGGTCGGCGTGGGCGGCGCGCTGGTCCCGGTGATCTTCGCCGCGGCCCTGCTCGGCGCCGAGGAGGTCTCGCTCCAGGCGGCCGACCAGATGCTGCTGCTTCGCGCCGGAGAGGACCGCGTGCTGCTGTGGGTGGACGCGGTCGAGGAGGTGGTCGAGCACGCGCCAGTGCCGGCCCCCTCGGCCGGCGCCGCCGCCGGCCTCGCCTGCGCCTGGTCCGGCGCGGAGCGGCCGCTGGCGGTGCTCGACGTCCCGCGCCTCGCGGCGCTCGCCTGCGGCCGCACGGCCCCGGAGAACGCATGAAGACGAAGACCATCCTGGTGGTGGACGACAGCCGCGTCACCCGCGAGCTCATCAAGGTCTACCTCATCGCCCGGGACGTCGCGCTCCGGGAGGCGGCCGACGGCTCGGAGGCGCTGGACAAGATCCGCGCCGACCCGCCGGACCTGGTCCTGGCGGACAACCGCATGCCCATCCTGGACGGCGCCGGCCTGTGCGCGGCGCTGCGCGCGGATCCGAGGCTCGCGGATCTCCCCGTCGTGATCCTCACCAGCAACGCCGACCCGGCCACGGCCCGCGCCCTGCGGAAGGCCGGCGCCCGCGAGGTGCTCCAGAAACCGGTGCAGCCGAACGTGCTCCTCGAGGCCGTCAACCGCCAGCTCGCCATGACCGCCGCCCATCGCCCATGACCGACTTCCCCACCCTCCGCCGCCGCCTCGTCGGCCGCATCTACGCCACCGCCATCCCCAGCGCGGTGGTGGCCGCCTACGCCCTCTCGCTGGTGCTCGGGCTCGACGGCGCCGCCCTGCTGCGCGCCATCGTGTTCTTCCTGGGGCCCATCCTCGTCGTCACCATGACGCAGCAGTTCCTGGTGACGAGCGCCCTGCTGCGCCGGGCGCTCGCGGTGGTGCCGGGCGAGCCGCCGGGCGCCCGGCTGGCGAGGATCCTGGAGCTGCCGCGCAAGGTCGAGCTCTTCTCCAACGTGTTCGCCTGGCTCCTGGGTGGCTTCGTCTTCGGCGCGCTGGTGTCGTTCACCTTCGGCCGCGGAGCGGGCGTGATCGTGGCGGGCACCAGCGTCGGGCTCTTCGCGTCGCTCTTCCCGGGGCTCATCCTCGTCACGCTGATCGAGGAGGATCTCCTCCCGGCCGCGCTTCAGGAGTACGCGGTCGACCCGCGGGCGCCGCTCCCGCCGCGCGGCTTCTTCTGGCCGCGGCAGCGGTGGTACCTGCCGTACGCCTTCGGCGTCGCCCTGACGTCGCTCGTCGTCTTCGCCGGCATGGTGGTGAAGGCGAAGTACGACGACGTCACCGGACGGCTCCTCACGGCGGTCCAGGCGGCCGGCTCCGCCCCGGCTGCGGACGCGGTCCGCCGCGAGCTCTCGGGCCTGGCCGTCTCGGCCGGCCTGCCCATCCTCGGCATCACGGCCGTGCTGCTCTTCGCGTTCGGGGTGACCGGCGTCCTCCTGGCCCGGCGGCAGGCGCGCGCCGCGGCGGCGGTGGAGCGCGCGCTGCGCGCCATGGCGGCGGGGAGCCCGGAGCTGCCGGCCTGGGTCGCCACCGACGAGATCGGCGACCTCTCCCGCGCCACCGCGACCATCGCCCTCGAGGTGCGGCACGTGTTCGAGCAGCTCCGGGCCATGGCGTCGGGGGACCTGGGCCGCGAGCTGCAGGGCGACAGCGGGCTCCTCCAGGCGTTCCGCGCCTCGCGCAACGGGATGCTGGAGCTGGCGGAGCGCATGGCCGCGCTGTCCCGCGGCGAGGCGGTGGAGGCGGCGCGCATCGCAGGCGATCTGGGCGCGGCCTTCGACCGGCTGCAGGGCTCCTTCCAGGCCATCGTCGAGCAGGCGCGGACCATCGCCGCCGGCGATCTGCGCAAGGACGCGGAGATCCCCGGGGCGCTGGGCGCGGCGATCCAGCAGATGACGGGCCACCTCCGCGGCATGGTCGGCCAGACCCAGACGGTGTCGTCGGACATCGGCGGCATCGTGGTGAGCCTCCAGACCGCGGCGGCGCAGCTCTCCACCGCCACCACCGAGCAGGTCGCGGCCGTGACCGAGACCGCCAACACCATGACCGAGATGGCGCAGACCTCGGCGGTGTCGGCCGACCGCGCCTCGGAGCTGATCCGCCAGGGCGAGTCGGCGGCCGCGGTGGTGGAGGAGGGGGCCGACGCGGCGCAGTCGGCGGTGCAGGCGATGTCCACCATCGCCGGGTCGCTGGAGAAGGTGGCGACGGCGTCCTCCTCGCTGTCCGAGCGCGTGCAGCGGATCGACAGCATCACCGAGACGGTCGGGTTCCTCGCCGACCAGTCGAGCACCCTCGCCATCAACGCGGCCATCGAGGCGGCGCGGGCCGGCGAGGCGGGCAAGGGCTTCGCGGTGGTGGCGCGGGAGATCCGCGCGCTCGCCTCCGACTCCCGCAAGGCCGCTTCGCAGATCCGCGACCTGCTCCAGGAGATCCGGGAGCGCACCGGCCAGGTGGACGCGTCGGTGTCGGCCGGCACCCGCACCGTGGACGACGGCGGCCGGCTGGTGCAGCGGCTCGGGGACGGGATCGCGCAGCTCGGCGTCACGGTCCACGACGCGGTCGGCCTGATGCGGCAGGTGGAGGCCTCCGCGCGCCAGCACCAGGCGGGCGTGGGCCAGGTCTCGCAGGCCCTCACCAACATGCAGAAGGCCTCGGAGTCGATCCGCGACGGTGCGCGCCTCCTCGGCGACCTCTCCGGCAAGGCGCACGCGCTCTCCTCGACCCTGCAGACGTCGTCGGGCGCCTTCCGGCTGCCGCAGGCACGGGCATGACGCCTCCGCAGGACCTGGTCGCGGCGGCCCGCCGGAGCCTCGAGTCGAGGTACGGGCTCGCGCTGGAGGGGCTCTCCCAGGAGCAGATCGGCGCGGCGGTGTCGGGAGCGGAGGGCGCGCCCGTCCCCGATCCGGCCGATCCGCGCTGGCTGGAGCGGGTGGTGGACCGGCTCCCCATCGACGAGAGCTGGCTCTTCCGCGACGACGACCTGTGGACCTGGCTCGGCGAGCGCGCCGGCCCCGAGCTGCTCGAGCGCGCGCGCTCGTGCGGCCGCCCCCTGCGGATCCTCTCCCTGGGCTGCTCCACCGGGCAGGAGGTCTTCAGCCTGGGCATCCTGTTCCAGGGGCTGGCCGAGCGGGTCGGTCTGTCCGCCTCCGAGGCGGTCCAGGCGGTGTCGATCCTGGGCCTGGACTCGTCGCCGGCGCGCGTCGAGGTGGCGCGGTCGGGCTGCGTGAACGCCTGGTCCGTGCAGCGCTGCCGCCCCGACTGGCTGCGCGGCCGCGTGGTCCTCGAGGATCCCGCCACCGGGCGCCACCGCGTGGACATGGCGGTCCGCAACCTGTGCCGGTTCGAGGTGGGGAACCTGCTCTCGCTGGCCGCCGCGGGGAACGCCGCGCTCGGCGGGTTCGACCTGGTGCTCTGCCGCCACGTGCTCATCTACTTCCGCGCCGCCGAGGCGGAGCGGATCGCGGCGGCGCTCGCCGCCGGGCTCGACCCCGGCGCGCTGCTGGTGGTCGCCACCGCGGAGGCGCACCTCCTGGGCGCCTCGGGGCGCGCCGAGCCCGCGGGCCACGTCGGCGCCGCGCGGATGGCGCCGGCGGGCGGCGCGCCGTCGATCGCACCCGCCGCTCGCCCGGGCCGCTCCCGGGCGTCCGCTCGCCGGTTCCGCGCCGGAGGCCCGCGCGCCCGTTCCCGAGCGGCGCCTCGCGCCGCCGGCGACGCGCCGGGCGCCGATCCCGTCGCCGGCCACGTGAGCGCCGCGCTCGAGCACGCGCGCGCCGGGCGCGCCGAGGATGCGGTGCGCGCCGCGCGCGCCGCGCTCTTCCACGATCCGCGGCACCTGCTCTCGCGGCTGGTGCTCGGTCGCCACCTCGCGGCGGTGGACGCGCCGCGCGGGCGGCAGGTGCTGCGCGAGCTGCTCGCCACCGCCTCGCGCCTGCCGGCGGACGGCGCCGTGCCGAGCGCCGACGGGCTCTCGGTCGGACAGCTCGTCGCCGCCGTGCGGCTCCTGCTGGAGCGGGCGGAGGGGGCGTGACCGTCGCCTGGCGGACGCCGCGGCTCGTGCCGCGCGACGTCGAGGTCCTGGAGCAGCGGGCGCGCGACCTCGCGAGCGGCGTCGAGGAGGGCGCCGGCGACGCGGCCCGCCTCCGCCTGGTCGAGTTCCGGCTGGCCGGCGGCGCCTGCGGCATCGAGGCGCGCGCCGTGGAGCACGCCGTCTCCCGGCTGTCCGGCGCGGTCGCCGTCCCGATGTCCGACGGCACGGAGCGCGCGGTCGCGTTCGTGAACGAGCGCCCGGTCCCGGTGGCCGATCTCGCCGGCACGCTCGCCGGCAAGGGCCGCAGCGCGGCGGAGCTGTCGGGCGCCGCGGCGCTGGTGGTCGCGTCGCCGCGCGGTCCGGTGGCCGTCGTGGTCGAGGGGCCCCTCGAGCTGGCCGAGGCGGCCATGGTCGCGGCGGCCCCCGGGGAGGCGGCCCAGGCGGCCGACGGGCCGCGGCTGGCCGGTCGGCTCGCGGACGGCACGAGCCTCCTCGATCCGGAGTGGCTCGCGGCCTGGGCGGGCCGGGCGGTCGCGCCTTGACCTTCGACCCGGCCACGCGAGCGCGGCTCGCCGGCCTCTTCGTCGCCGAGGCGGAGGAGACGCTCGCCTCGCTGACCAGGTCCGCGGCGGAGCTGATCGAGCGGCCCGGCGGCCCGGCCCTGGCGGAGTTCGGACGGGTGGCCCACGGCCTCAAGGGCGCCGCCGCGGCGCTCGGCTACGAGGGGCTGGCCCAGGCGCTCCACGACCTCGAGGAGCTGTCGCTCGGGCTCCCCGGGGACGCCCCGTCGGCGGCGCAGGCGCGGCACGGGCGCATCGGCAGGGCCCTCGACCTGCTGGGGGAGGGCGTGGCGCGGATGGCCGCCGGCGCGGCCGAGGTGTTCCCGGCGGACGTGGTCGGGTCGCTGCTCGAGGCGCTCGGCTCGCGCGCCGCGGGCGCGGAGACTGCCCGGCCGAGCGCGGAGGCGCCGCGGACGGACGCCGCCGAACGCCTCAACGTCCCGGCCCACGACGTGGACGACGCGCTGCGGCTCGCCGCGTCGCTCGCCCGCGGCGCCGCGCAGCTCCACGAGGCGCTCGGCGCGGACGAGCGCCTCGGTCCGGCGGCCCACGGCCTGGCGGACGCCGCCAGCGGCCTGGAGGGGCTCATCGCCAACCTGCGGCTCGTCCCCGCCGACACCGCGCTCTCGGGGCTGGAGGACGAGGTGGCGGTCCTCGGCGCCCAGCTCGGGAAGAAGTGCCAGGCGGTCGTGTCCGGCAAGGAGGTCCGCGCCGACCGGCGCACCCTCCAGTCGGCGCGCGGCCTCGTCCGCCACCTGGTGCGAAACGCGCTCGACCACGGCATCGAGGCGCCGGAGGTCCGCCGGGAGCGCGGGAAGCCCGAGACGGGCCGGCTCGCGGTGCGCGTCGAGGCAGGCGACTCGGCGCTCCGCCTGGCGGTGGCGGACGACGGCGCCGGGTTCGACGTCGCCGCCATCCGCGCGGAGCTGGCGCGCCGCCGCGGCGACGCCGAGGCCATCGCGGCGCGATCCGACGAGGAGGTCCTCCACCTCTGGGCCACCGAGGGTGGGTCCACGCGCGGTGAGGCCACCCAGATCTCGGGCCGGGGGCTGGGCCTCTCGGCGGTCGCCGCCATCGCGCGCGCGGCGGGAGGCGGCATCCGGATCCGCTCCACGCGCGGCGCGGGCTGCGAGATCTCGGTGACGCTGCCGCTCGACGTCTACGCGGTGGACGTCCTCACCGTCGTGGCCGGCGGGCGGTCCCTGGCGGTTCCCCTCGCGTCGGTGGAGCGGACCGTCCACCTCGCCGCGGCGGGCGGCGCGGTGCACGACGGCGCCACGGGCCGGACCCTCGCCGTGGGCGAGACGATCCTTCCGCTGGCGCGCCTCGCCGACGTGCTCGGCACGGGGGCCGCGGGGGACGATCGCTTCGCGGTGGTGGTGCACGCCGAGAACGGGATGGCGGCGGTGGAGGTCGAGGACGTGGGCGCCATCGCGGGCGTGGTGCCGGTCACGGTGCCCGGCGTCGCGCAGTCGGATGCGCTCGCCACCGGGCTCGCGCGCCTCGGGGACGGGACGGTGATCTCGATCCTGAACCCGCGGCTGCTCCTGGCGCGGGCCCGCGAGGTCCGGGCGGCGCCGCGGACGGCGCGGCCCGCCCCGCCGGCCCCGGCCGCCTCCGCGCGGGGCCCGCTCGACGTCGTGCTCGCCGAGGACTCCCTCGCCACGCGCGAGGTGCTCCGGGTGCTGCTCGAGGAGCAGGGGTTCCGCGTGCGGCTCGCCGGCGACGGCGACGAGGCGCTGGCGCGCGTGGCGGAGCGCCTCCCGGACGTGGTGGTGACCGACGTCAACATGCCCCGCCGGGATGGGCTGGCGCTCGCCCGTGCGCTGCGGCAGCGGCCCGAGAGCGCGCGGCTCCCCATCGTCCTCCTCACCTCGCGCGACGACGACGCGTCGCGCGAGGCGGGCGCCGACGCAGGCGCCGACGCCTACCTGGTGAAGTCGCGGTTCAACGCCGGTGTGCTGCGCGACACGCTCGCTCGCCTCGGGGTGTCGGCCCCGTGACCGATCCGGTGGCGCTGGTGGTGGACGACTGGTCGCTCGAGGCGCTCCCCGGCCTCGAGCGGGACCTCGCCCAGGCGGGGGCGCTCCTGATGCGCAGCTTCCGCGGCCTCCCCAACCCGCACCTGCTGCGGCGGTGGGGAGGGGCCGCCGTGGTGGGAGGACCCGACCGCGCGACGCTGCTGTCGCGACTGGAGCTGGCCACCGCCAGCGTGGCCGCCCCCGTCATCGCGGTGCTGCCTCCGGGTCTCGCCGCCGCACCGGAGCTGCGCGGCCCCGGCGTCGTGGACGTGCTCGCGGCGGGCACCGCGGCGGCGGCGGAGCGGATCCTGCTCATGGCGCGCGTCCCGGTGGTCGCGTCCCGCCGTGCCGTGGAGCGCGAGGCCCGCGCGGCGCCCGGCGCCGCCCCGGGCGCGCTTCCCGCCGGTGGACCGGGCCCGGTGCTCGACGCCGCCGCCGCGCCGGAGGCGACGCAGGCGCTCGCGGTGGCGAGCTCCACCGGCGGCGTCTGGATCCTGGCGGCGATGCTGCGGGCGCTGCCCCGGGATCGCGCCGTCCTGGTGGCGCAGCACCTCGAGGCAGGGTTCGTCCCGTTCTTCGCGGAGTGGCTGCGGGGAGTGTCGGGGTGGCCCACCGAGATCGTCTCCGCGCCCGTGGCGTGCCGCTCGGGCGTCGCCTACGTGGCGGCCGGCGGGCTCGACCTCCTGGCGCGGGAGCGGGAGGTCCTCGGTGCGTCCGCCTCGTCGCGCCACGTCCCGTGCGGCGACCGCCTGCTCCGGTCGGCGGCGGAGGCCTTCGGCGCCGACGCGACCGGGCTCGTCCTCTCGGGGATGGGGGCCGACGGCGCGGAGGGGCTCGCCGAGATCGTGCGCCGCGGCGGTCGCGCGCTCTGCCAGGACCCCGCCACGGCGGTGGTCTCCTCGATGCCGGAGGCCGCGCTCCGGCGTGTCCGGGGGGCGGCCGTGGCGGCGCCCGAGGCGCTCGCGGCCGTGCTGAGCGCCGGTCAGCGCGGGGAGGTCGTGGCGGCGAGGGCGGCGCCGAGCGCGGCGCCGAGCGCGGCGAGGTGAGCGGCGGTCGCGCCGCAGCACCCTCCGGCGAGCCACGCGCGGCCCCGCAGCGCCGGGGCGAGGGCCGCGGCGAACTGGCTGGGTGACAGGACGGCGCCGGGCGGACCGGGGCTCGGCTTCGCGGCGAAGGGCACCGGCAGCGCCACGGCGGCCCACGCGGCGAGCGCGGCCAGCGCCGGCCCGGGCGAAACGCAGTTCACGCCCGCGGCGAGGGCCCCGTCCGCCGCCACCGCCCGGAGGCAGTCCTCCGCCGGAGTCCCGTCGGGCGCCTCGAACCGTCCGGCGCGGGTTTCGCGGAGCGTGAAGGTGACGGCCACCGGAAGCCCGGTGCGCCGGGCCGCCGCGAGCGCCGCGCGGGCCTCGCCCACGTCCCACTGGCTCTCCAGCCAGAGCAGATCCGCGCCCGCGGCGGCGAGGGCGCGGGCGGGCTGGTCGTAGCGCTCGCCCAGCTCGGAGCGGCGGGGCGATGGATCGCCTGGGCGCGCCAGACCGGTCGGACCGAGAGCCCCCGCCACCAGGGCCCCGGATGCGGCCGCCCGGGCCAGCCCGACCGCGCGGGCGCAGAGATCGTCGGCCCGGGCGCCTCCCATCCGCGCGGCGAGCCGAGGCGCCGCCGCGTTGAACGAGCAGGTGAGGAGGACCCCGGCCCCGGCGGCGGCGTGGGCGGTGTGGACCGCGGCGATCTCCTCCGGGCGGGAGAGGAGCCACTCCTCGGGGAGGGCGTCGGCTGCGAGGCCGCGCGCCTGGAGCGCCGTCCCCATGGCGCCGTCGAGGAGGGTGGGGGACCCGAGCACGCCGCCCTCACGCCGAGCGCGCCGCCGGCTCGGCGGGCGCCTCGAAGAACCCGGCGAGCGCCTCGCGCTGCGCGGCGGCGTCGCGGAAGCCGAGGGCCATCAGCTCGCCGGCGAACTCGCGATCGAAGAGCAGGTAGCTGGCGAGGTCCGCGGCGCCGTCGGCCTCGGCGTCGGCGTCCGCCGCGGCGCGCTGGAGCAGCCTCGCCGCGAGGGTCCCCGGCCGCAGCCTGCGGACGCGGCGCGCGGCGATGTCGCGAGCCAGGGCCGAGACGTCCTGCGACGGCCGGATGACCACGTCGCGGATGCGGCGGAGCGGTGCCCCCATCTGTCGGGCGCTCATCGCCGCCAGCCGCTCGCCGAACCCCGAGCCGAAGGCGCGCTCGCCCTCCTCGATCACGGCGTTGAGCGCGCGCAGCCGCTCCAGGTCGTAGTCGGTCCGGTCGA
>Ga0335084_10003296_pt1 | contig 15731 bp, 14 predicted proteins | sample Lox_Sample_44_FD_206721 | JGI IMG/M metagenome (GOLD analysis project Ga0335084, IMG submission 206721) | Soil microbial communities from Loxahatchee National Wildlife Refuge, Florida, United States - Lox_Sample_4.4 | ecosystem: Environmental > Terrestrial > Soil > Wetlands | place: USA... | reverse complement strand
TGCCAGGACAGGGCCCTTGGCGCCGTTCACTTCTTTTGTCCCTTCCCGTCTTTCCATGGAGATATCGGACACGTTGACGATCCGGGGCAGCTTGGCCACTTTCTCAAAAAACACGGCCGTGTCGTGGTAGACCCCGGCAAGCGATATCTTCACGGGCAGTTCGGCATAGAATTCCTTCTCGACGGGAGCCAGGGGTTCGAACAGCTGGAATTCCACCCCGCCCAGACCTTCGGCTTCCGACATGGAGATGAGCAGCCCCGGGATCTCTTTTTGCTCCGGCAGCTTCGCCATGGCGATCTTGAGCTGGTCCTGCAACAGGGCGATCTCCTTTTCGAACAGGATCTTCTGCTCCAGCAGCTTCTGTTTCTGGCTCAATTCGACCTGCAGGGCCGCCAGATTCTGCTCCAGTCTCTCCTCCTCTGTCAGGGCATTCTGGTAGTAGAGCGAGAAGTACGCAAACCCCACCAGAATGAACAGCACGAACAGCGCCAGGACCTTCTGCCGCAGGGGCATTCTTTTGATATCGTCAACGCTCAGTGCCATGCTCAGAACCCCTTCTTGAGACCGCAGGACAGGGTGAACTGCTTCAGCTTGTTGCCCGCGATTTCCGTTTGTTTCGACGAGACCAGGTCGACGGATGTGAGTTGCTTGGATTTCTCCAGATTTCTCATAAACTTGGCGATGGCGATGTTGTCCCTCGCAAACCCGTCGATTTTGACATCCGTGTCGGATTCCTTCATCGACTTGATCCAGACCTGGTTGGCAGGAACCATGGAGGTCAGATCGTCAAGGAAGTAGACCTTGGCAAACCGGTTCTTCTCGAGATAGCTGATGACGTTGAGCCGTTTCTCGAGGATCTCCTTTGCCTTTTTGAACTGGTTGATGTCGCCGATGCTCGACTTGAGCTGCTGCAGCGTCTGCTGGGTGCTCTGAACCTGATTTTCGAGATCGTTGAGCTTCATCACGGTGACAATATGGAATGCTCCGAGCAGGACGACAAACGCAAGGCCGAGAGCAGCGAGGATGACGACCTGGTTCTTTGATTGGACGTCCTTTTTCTTTTCCCGATAGGGAAGCAGGTTGACCTTGATCATTTGTCCCCGATCCTCCTCATGGCGAGCCCGACACCCACAGAGGCCTGCGGCCCGATTTCTTTCAGGTCCTCGGCAGAAAACGCTTTCTTATCGAAGGTTACCTTCCGGAACGGATTGGCGATCTCGACTTCCACGTTGAGCCGCTGGAGAAGGGCATCCCCGATGCCGGGCATGCTTGCCGTGCCGCCGCAAAGGAGAATCTGCTTGATGAACTTCCCGGGATAGGTGGAGCGGAAGTAGTCGACGGACCGTTCGATCTCCAGCAGCAGGGGATCTGCATAGCCGAGAAGCTCTTCCTTGCTCTGCTCGTCGCCTGATGCGGCTTTTTCCAGCTTGATGCGCTCTGCTTCCTCGAAGGACACCCCCGTCTTGTCCTGGAGATTTTCCGTAATCGAAAAGCCGCCCAGGGGGAAGTCGCGGATGAAGATGGAAGCCCCTCCCTTCACGACGTTGATGTTGGTCATGCTGGCGCCGATATTGACGATGATGACGACATCTTCATGCCCGTAATCGTAGTTTTCCTCGTACATGGTCTCCAGGGCGAAGGAGTCCACATCCATGATGGCCACATCGAGCCCCGCTTTTTTGAGGGCATCGACGTAACTCTGGATCACGTCCTTCTTGGCGGCAACCAGGAAGACATCCATCTGGCCCGTGCTCACTTCGCTGGGACCCAGGATCTGGAAGTCGAAGTTGACGTCCTTCATGTCGCCGAAAGGAAGGTATTTTTCGATCTCGTCGCTGATCAGTTCCCGCAGCGATTCCTCGTCCATGGACGGGAACCCGATCTTCTTTGCGATGACGGAGTATCCGGAAAGAGAGGTGACGACCGTTCGGGCCTTGCTGCGGGAGATCTTGAGGAGTTCCTTGATCCGTTCCACGAGGGCGGGCTGGTTGACGATGAGGCCGTCGGCGATAATGCCTTTTGCGAGGGGGACACTGGCAAAGCTCTGGAGAATGTATCCGTCGGGCCCCTCGGCGATCTCGGCAATCTTGACGGAGTTGGATCCGATGTCGAGCCCCGCAATCTGCTTCTTGTTTGCAAACAGGCCGTTCAGTTTGAGCATGGTGTCCTCTGTGTTCTGCGATCTCGCCCGGCCGGGAAACCGGAGCGGGCTGAGTGGTTTATGACTGGTTCCCTACGCACCATTACGGGCATACCTCAAGCAAGCACCGTGCCATGGATGGGGCAGACATCCGGGCGATCTGGGCTGGAAACCGCTGATGGCGGGGTTTTCCGGGCTTTTTCACCCCGAAACCCTGTGGCGGCCCCTCTGCAAGGGCCTATCGGCGGGTGAGCCCTCCAACGTTTATAGTATCGGCATTTGTCAAGCTGGAGTTAAACGAAAAAATCCTGAGGGCAGGATGCATCATGGGGATAACGCGGCCATGACGACGTTTGAGGGGGAATGTCAAGGTTTTTGACGCTTTGAGATGGGGGAAGAGGAAGGGCTTAGAAGGTATGGGGGTGAGAAGGTGGGAGCAGCGGAGGCCGTTGCCTGACCGCCGGCACATCCAACCGTCTTGCCCTCTCAACCTCTGAATTGGAGTGATTAGTCGACGCGGCGGTAGACCGTGTCGTTTCGCCTCACCATCCCCAATTCGTCTCGAGCCACTCTTTCGATGTAGCGCAAGTCATTCCGGAGCAGAAGGATTTCCTTCTTGAGGGTGTCGTTTTTCGCGACGATCTCCCCGTTGCTCTTTCTGAGGTCGATGAGCTTCTGATTCAGGCGGGTGTTGTCCAGGATCCCTCTGCTGCCGAAGAGGATCACAGACGCCGCAACAATCAGGAAGAGCAGAAGGATTTTTCCCACCTTCATCCGCTATCCCCCCGGGATCGGTCTCACTGTTTACGGCGTCCCTCAGGTGGCTTGGGGCTCACCGAGGGAAGAAGCATCTGGGGCTCGCCCAGCACGAACTGTCCTTTTTCGATCCAGGTTTTGAGCGTTTCGGCAATCTGCCTCGCCCGGTAGTAGCTCGATACGGAGGCCGTGGCCACTTCCTTGCCCTTGAGCACGATCCGTCCGCTCCGAAGTTCACGGTAGGTTGCCTCGCCGAGGCTCTTCATCTCGCCGCCGCCGGGATAGTCCATGCTGTAGTCGTAGATCTGCGTCGAGATGTCCTCGTCCTTTACGGCCGTGTAGCGGGCCATCTCTTCATCGAGCACCGGGATGGGGATCCCGATGCCGACATAGAGAGAGACGCCATAGCCCAGGAGGCTGGCCCCCACCAGCCACTCCGGGGACATTTGTTTGAGGTCGCCGACGACGGCCAGCGTCCCCGCCCCGCCCGTCGGGACACCGCAGGGCCCCCGCGGCGTGTCCGGGCAATGCTGCGTGCCATGCCAGGCCACGTAGCCCTGGGCCCCGCCGAGGAAGATGCGGGTCCCGATGCCGATCGTCCGATAGTAGGGGTCGTTGAAAAGCGGGCTGAGCTGCCCCGCTGTGGCGTAATTGGCATTGGCCATCCGCGGGCGCAGGACCCCCATGTAGGTGTAGATCGTCTTGTCGGACATGTTTACGGCGCAGTTGTAGTTCTGGTAGCAGTTGCGGGGGTTGAAGAGGATGGCATCCCGCAGGTCGTGAAGCAGGACGTTCTTCTCCTGCTTTCGAGAGGGATAACAGTCCGTGCCGTAGCCCTCCATCCTCATGCGGATCACGTTGCCGGCGGCGAGATCCTCGATGACGTGGCCGCCCCCGTAATTGAACTCGCCCGGAAAGACGCTGTTGAGCGGGTCCCCCTCGGCCACCTCCGTGGCCCCGAGGTAGCAGTCCACCGCCGCGATCCCGCCGTAGGCCAGGACATCGTTGAGCCAGACCTTCTGGGCCTTGATGCGCGGGGAGGTGTGGCCGAAGTTCAGAAAGGCCCCGGAGGAACACATGGGACCGAAGGTCCCCGTCGTGACCACGTCGACCCTCCGGGCCGCCTCGACATCGCCGTGGCGCTCCACGATGTCGATCATCTCCTCGGCCGTCACGACAACGGCCTTGCCCTGCCGTATTTTTTCGTTGATCTCTGCGAAGGTCTTCTTGACTTTAAAACTTTTCAAGAGTCTGTTCCGTCTGTTCGGTCTATTCAGTCTATTCGGTCGAAGACCAGGCCTTCTGCCGATTCTTGATTTCTTAACTTCGTAACGTCACGTATTTCCCGATCTATTAGACTATTTTCGTTTTATTGTCCAACAGAAATGCGGGAAACGCAAGCCCTTCAGCCTCACTGGCCCGTGTGACCGAAGCCGCCGCTCCCGCGTGCCGACGAGGGAAGCCCCGCATTCAGGTCCCACAGGACCCGGCAGACCGGCGCCACGATCATTTGGGCGATCCGGTCGCCCCGCCGAACCACGAAGGGTTCGGTCCCGTGATTGATCAGGATGATCTGGATTTCGCCGCGGTAATCGGCGTCGATCGTGCCCGGCGTGTTGACAAGCGTCACACCGCTGCGGAGGGCCAGGCCGCTTCGAGGCCGGATCTGGGCCTCGTAGCCTTCCGGAAGGGCGATGGCGATGCCTGTGGCAATGAGGGCCCGCCCCCCGGGGGGGATGGTGAGATCGTTTTTCACGCCGGCAACGATATCCATCCCTGCCGCATGATCCGTCATATAGCGCGGAAGAGGGAGGTCCTCCGACCCGTTCAACCGCTCAATGGCCACGCGAATCTGCTCCATCGATCTCGTTTGTTTCGCTCTTTGCGTTGATCTCGTTTTTCGCATTCGTCGCGATCGGGGGCGCCAGGAACGAGGATCGAGGATCGAGGTGTTCTGATTTGTACCTCGGTCCTCGTTCCTCGGACCTCAAACCTGTCTTTAGAGTTCGACATCCCCCTTGGGCATTTCAGACTCTTTCATATCGCCGAGGAAGACCATGGAAAGGTTGGGTCGGGTGAACATCTGCTCCGAGAGGGACCGGATGTCCTCGTGGGTCACGGCGTCGATCTTGCTGACGATCTCCTCCGGGAGGATATTGCGGCCGAAGTAGATCTCGTTGGTCGCCAGCTTCTGCATGCGGTTGTCGGTGCTCTCCATGCTGAGCAGCAGGTTTCCCTTGATCAGCTCTTTGGCCGACTGGAGTTCCTTGTCCGTGAGCAGCTCCGCCTTCATCCGCCTCATCTCGGCCAGGATGATGTCGATGACCTCCCCGGTCTTGTCCTTCGAGGTCCCCACGTAGATGTTGAGCATCCCCGTGTCGCGGTAGGAGACGATGTAGGAGCGCACCGCATAGGCAAGGCCCCGCTTCTCGCGGATCTCCTGGAAGAGCCTCGAGCTCATGGAACCGCCGAAGACGGAATTCATGAGGATGCCGGCAAAGCGCTCATCGTCGAGGGTCGCCGGGGCCGGCGTGCCCACGACGAGGTGGAGCTGTTCCAGGTCCTTCTCCAGGCAAACGAGGCGGGCCGTGGATTGCGGTTTCTTTTCTTCGATTTTCAGATGAATGGCCGGCAGGGTTCCGAAGAGTTTCGCCACGAGGTCGACCAGTCGCTCGTGCTCCATGTTCCCCACGGCGGCGATCACCAGACTGTCCCCCCGGTATCGCTCCTCGAAGAACTGCATCGTCTCCGTGCGCTCGAACGCGTCGACGGACTCCCTCGTGCCCAGGACGGGCATGCCCAGGGAATGCCCCTCCCAGAAGTGCTTCTCGAAGATGTCGTGGATGTACTCGTCGGGCGTGTCCTCCACCATGCTGATCTCCTGGAGGACGACGGACTTTTCCTTGTCGATGTCGTCCAGGTTGAACAGCGAGTTGATGAAGATGTCGGCCAGCAGGTCGATGGCCAGCGGCAGGTGGTAGTCGGGCACCTTGACGTAGAACGCCGTCAACTCCTTGCCGGTGAAGGCGTTCATCACGCCTCCGACGGAGTCGATGTCGTAGGCGATGTCAAAGGCCGACCGCCCAGCCGTTCCCTTGAAGAGCATGTGCTCGATGAAGTGTGCCGTCCCGTTGATCCGCTCGTCTTCGTGGCGCGAGCCGCAGCGGACCCAGGCGCCGATCGAGACGGAGCGGACGTGGCGGATCTCTTCGGTGATGACCTTGATCCCGTTAGAAAGGACTGTTTTGCGATACGTCTGCACCCAGGGCATCCTTCCTGCTCAGGCGGATCTTCCCGTTGCTGTCGATCTCGATGACCTTCACGGGGACCTTGTCGCCTTCCTTGACCACATCGGTCACCTTGGCGACACGTTTCGTGTCGAGCTGCGAGATGTGAACGAGCCCTTCGGTGCCGGGCAGGATCTCCACGAAAGCGCCGAAATCGACAACCTTCTTCACCGTGCCCATGTAGATCTTCCCGATCTCGGCTTCCTCGGTGAGCCACTTCACCATGGCAATGGCCCGGTCGGCGGCCTCGAGGTCGGTGGAGGCGATGAGCACCGTGCCGTCATCTTCCACATCGATGGAGACTCCCGTTTCGGCCACAATCTGGCGGATGTTCTTGCCGCCCGTGCCGATGAGGTCGCGGATGCGGTCGGGCCGGATCTTCATGGTGATGATCCGCGGGGCGTACTGGGAGAGCTCCTTGCGGGGCTCGGCAATCGTCTCCTTCATCTTATCGATGATGAAGAACCGGCCGTCCTTGGCCTGCTGGAGCGCCTTGCGCAGGATCTGCTCGTTGATGCCGTCGATCTTGATGTCCATCTGCAGGGCCGTGATGCCTTTCTTGGTCCCGCAGACCTTGAAGTCCATGTCGCCGGCGTGGTCCTCGTCGCCGAGGATGTCGGAGAGAACGGCCACGTTGTCGCCTTCCTTCAGCAGCCCCATGGCGATGCCCGCCACGACGTCCTTCAGAGGCACTCCCGCGTCCATCAGCGAGAGGGCCCCGCCGCAGACGCTGGCCATGGAGGACGAGCCGTTCGAGGCGACGATCTCCGACACGGTGCGGATCGTGTAGGGGAACTCCTCCTGGCTCGGGATGACGGGAAGGAGCGCCCTGCGGGCCAGGGCCCCGTGGCCCACCTCTCGGCGGCCGGGGCTTCCCATGCGCTTCACCTCACCCACGCTGTAGGGCGGGAAGTTGTAGTGCAGCATGAAGGATCGCCTCTCCTCGCCCGTGATGTAATCCATTCTCTGCTCGTCCGAGGAGGTCCCCAGGGTGATCGTCACCAGGGCCTGGGTCTCGCCCCGCGTGAAGAGGGCCGAGCCGTGCGTCCGGGGCAGCAGCCCCACTTCGCTGCTGATCTGACGGATCTCGTCGTAGGCACGCCCGCCGACGCGGCGCTTCTGCGACAGGATCATGTCCCTGAGGATACCGCGGTCGATCTTCTCGACGACGTGCTCGACAATGGGTTTGAGCGAGGGGTCGTCCTTGCACAGCGTTTCGATGGCCTTCTCGCGGACGTCCCGCAATTTGCCGTAGCGGTCGAGCTTCTCCGAGATCCCGTAGGCCTCCTTGAACCCGTCCGTCACCAGGGCCGAAATCTTCTGATAGAGCGCCTCGTCGATGACGGGCGGCGTGAAGGCCCGCTTGGCCTTCCCGATGGCCTTCTGCATCTCGTCCTGCAGTTCCATGACGGATCGCATGGACTCCAGGGCCAGGTTGATCCCCTGGACGATGTCCTCCTCGCCCAGCTCCTTTGCGCCGCCCTCGAGCATGACGAGGTTGACGTCATAGGGCTTGCCGCCCGTGCCCGGAGTAACTTTGCGCCCCACGATGAACATGTCCAGGTCGCTGTCCTGCATCGAGGTGGGGTTGGCAACGAGTTTGCCGTCGATCCGCCCGATCCGCACGCCCGCGATGGGCCCGTTGAAGGGGATGTTGGAGATCTGCAGGGCCGCCGAGGCGCCCAGCAGGGCCGCCACGTCGGAGTCGTGCTCGCCGTCCACGGAGAGCACCGTGGCGATGAGCTGCGTCTCGAAGTTGTACCCTTTGGGGAAAAGCGGGCGGATGGAGCGGTCGATGATCCGGCAGATCAGGATCTCCCGCTCGTTGGGTCGCCCCTCGCGCTTGAAGAACCCGCCGGGGATCTTCCCGGCGGCGAATGTCATTTCCTGGTAATCCACGGTGAGGGGGAGGAAGTCGAGGCCTTCCCTCTGCGCCTTGGATGAAACGATGGTGACGAGCACGACGGTTTCCCCGTAGGTCACGAGGACGGACCCGTCGGCCTGGCCGGCAATGTAATGTGTCTTGATGCTGAGATCGCTTCCTGCGAACTGCTTCTTGAATATCTGACTCATGCTTCTTCTTTCTCCTTGCTGACGATTGTGATCAGAACATGTCCCGGCAGCGGCTGAAAGGCAAACGGCTCCCCTGTCCTGAAAGAACTTGTTCCGATATTGTGGATGAAACCACCATTCCAGGAGCCCAAACCCGGGACGCCGATGGATCGACGGGTGCGATCGTTGCCCTTGCCTTACTTCCTGAGACCCAGCCGCTCGATGATCTTGCGGTAGCGGTTCACTTCCTTGTTCTTGAGATACTCCAGAAGACGCCTGCGCTGGCCGACGAGTTTCAGGAGCCCCCGGCGGGAGTGGTGATCCTTCTTGTGCGTCTTGAAATGCTCGGTCAGGTACTGGATCCTGGCGCTCAGCAGTGCGATCTGCACTTCGGGAGAGCCCGTGTCGCCCTCGTGGGTTTTGTAGCCGGCAATGATCTCTTTCCTCTTTTCTGCGTCAAGCACGTCCGTAAATCCTCCCTTTGTCTGACTCTTGATCTATATCCATTTTATTCCGTTACTCGTTAAATACCCTCAGGATGCACGCCGCCCGGCTGAAAGGATCGAGCGACGGGATATCCTCCGTCTGCACGAGCATCCTGGCCAGTGCAACCAGCCGCCCGGTTTCAGATACGAACTTTACCACATCTCCCGCGGCAAGAGAAGCGATTTGCAGGCCTGCAAGCCCCTCTGCATCGGGCTGATGGCCTTTCATCACCCTCTGCTCGAGAGACGGCGGGATCAGGACATCCGGCACGCCCGGCAGCGCCTGTCTTGTCGGGATCAGGGCCCGCTGGAGCCTTGCCCGTATCTCGGCGTCGCTTTCCCCCCCGAGGGAAACGGCGTTTTCCTCACGGAAGATGCCGCTCACCGTCCTTCGCAACCTCTCGAGGGCAGCCCCGCATCCCAGGCGATCGCCCGCATCTGCGCAGAGCGTCCGCACATAGGTGCCCTTGGAGCAGGTCACGGCAAAGCTCACCCGGGGCAGCTCGACATTCCCTACGCGGATCTCGCGGATCTCCACCTGCCGCGCCGCGGGCTCCACGTTGACGCCTTTCCGTGCCCATTGGTAGAGCGCCTTGCCCCGGACCTTGACGGCCGAATACTGCGGGGGGACCTGGGTGATAGTCCCGACAAAGTCCGCGAGAACCGCCTTCACGTCTGCCTCGGTCACCCGGGGCTCCTGCTCGGCCAGCACCCGCCCCGTCATGTCCTGCGTGTCCGTCCGGACGCCCAGGCGCATCGTGGCCTCGTAGACCTTGTCTTCGCCCGTGAGGAAAGAGGCGATCTTCGTCGCCTCGCCGACGCAGACGGCAAGCACGCCCGTCGCCATCGGGTCCAGCGTCCCCGTGTGGCCCGCTTTCCGGATGCCCAGGAGTTTTCTCACCCTGTCGACGACGTCGTGGGACGTGATGCCCGCGGGCTTGTCGACAATGATGACCCCATTCATCGGCCACCGTTCTTGATTGCGTCAAAGAGCGTTCGCTTCACCGTCTCGCAGTCGCCCTGCATCCGGCAGGCCGCGGCGTTGATGTGACCGCCGCCGCCGAACCTGGCGGCCACCTGCTCGACGTTGAACCGCCCCTTGGATCGAAGGCTCACCTTGTAGAAGCCCTCGGCGATCTCGCTGAAGAAGACCGCCACCTGCACGCCCTCGATGGAGCGGGGAAATTCGACGAACCCTTCCGTGTGCTCCCACTGTGCGCCGGTTTCGTCGAGCATTTTCTTCGACACGGTGAGGGCCGCAATCCTTCCCTGCCAGTCGAACTCCAGGGTGGAAAGCGCCCGGGACAGCAGCCGGATCTTCGCGGCCGGGAACGTCTCGTAGACCATCTGGGCGATCCAGGCGGGATCGGCCCCTTTTTCCAGCAGCCGGCCGGCTACAGCAAAGGTCCTCGGTCCCGTGTTCGAATACCGGAAGGCCCCCGTGTCGGTCAGGATTGCCGTGTAGAGGTTGACGGCCATGTCCTTTGTGATCTCGAGGCCCATCCCGTCGACCAGCCGGAAGATCATCTCGCCGGTGGAGCTTGCCTCGGGGTCGGTGAGCGTCAGATTGCCGTAATGATCGTTCGAAATGTGATGATCGATGTTGACGATCTGACGGATCCCGGCAAGGCGCGGCGCTTCCTCGCCCGCGCGCTCGATCTCGCTGCAGTCCAGAACGAAGACGGCATCGAAGCCATCGAGCGGTCCCAGGCGGTTCACGATGACGCCCGCGTCGGGCAGAAACGAGTATATCTGCGGCGTCCGGTCCTGGTTGTACACGACCACTTCCTTCCCCAGGCCCCGCAGCGCTTCGTAGAGGGCGAGCTCCGAGCCCACGGCATCGCCGTCGAGCCTCATGTGGGAGGTCACGAGGAAGGTGCGGCCCTTCTTGATGATTTCAGCGATCTGTTGGATCATCGGTTTCGTCTTTTCGCACTTCTTTCAGCAGCTTCTCGATCCGCGAGCCGTATTCGAAGGAGGGGTCGTAGAAGAAGTTGAGCTCCGGGATGTAGCGAAGCTGCATCCGTTTCCCCAGTTCGCGCTTGAGGAACCCCTTTGCCTTTGCCAGCCCCTTCTCGACGCCCTCGCTCGCGCGGTCTTTGCCGAGTTCGACGAAGTAGACGCGGGCCGAGCGCAGGTCGTCCGTGAGTTTGACGTCCGTCACGGTGAGGTTGGCAAGCCTCGGGTCGTGGACCTCGCGGCGCAGGATGTCGGAAATCTCCTGCTTGATGAGATCCGCAACGCGGTCAGCTCTCTTGAAATCCATCGGGCAGTGCCCCTGTGTCGTACCGTCCCGCCATGTCGGAGTAGTTGGTGATCTCCCTCCGGACGTTGGTGAGCTCGGCAAGGTGAAGGTCCTCGACAAAATTCAGGATCTTTTCCATCTTCGAGTTCACGAAGCTCCGGTCGTTTCCGACAACGGCAAACCCGATGACACCCTGCTTCCAGTTCTCGTGCCCGTCGACCTCGGCAATCGAGATGTTGAACTCGTTCTGCGTGCGCCGGATCAGGCTCTTCATCACCCCCCGCTTCTCCTTGAGAGAGCGGCTCTCGTGGATGTACACCTCGATGATCCCGACTCCGACAACCATGCTCGTTCATTTCGTTGATTTCGTTGGTTCGTTCATTTCGTTCGAAAGGTACGAAAAAAACGAGAGAAACGAAACAAACGTTTTTATAATTTTCGTTCGATCTGCTCCATGACGTACGCCTCGATCACATCGCCCACGCGGATGTCGTTGTAGCCCTCGATGCCGAGGCCGCAATCCATCCCGGCGGAGACTTCCCTGGCGTCGTCCTTGAATCGCTTGAGCGAGGCGATCTTGCCGTCGTAGATGACAACGCCGTCGCGGACGAGCTTGACCTTCGCGCTGCGCTGGATCTTCCCGTCGGTCACGTGGCAGCCTGCCACGGTGCCCACCTTGATGATTCGGAAGGTCTCCCGCACCTCGGCGCGCCCCTGGACGAGTTCCTTGTACTCCGGCTCCAGGAGCCCCTCCATGGCAGCCCGCACGTCGTTGATGGTGTTGTAGATGACGTCGTAGAGCTTGATCTCGACGCCTTCCTTCGCGGCGATCTCGACCACCCGGGCATCGGGCCTGACCTTGAAGCCGAGAATAATGGCATCGGAGGCCGAGGCCAGCATGACGTCCGTCTCGGTGATGGCGCCCGTGGAGTTGTGGATGATCTTGAGCTTGATCTCGTCGGTGGAGAGCTTGTTGAGGGCTTCCATCAGGGCCTCCAGGGAGCCCTGGACGTCGGCCTTGAGGATCACGTTGAGCTCCTTGGCGCCTTCCTTGATCCTCTGGTAGAGCTGCTCCAGGGTGATCTTGGAGGAGGCCGCCAGCTCTTTCTCGCGCTCCTTGCGGATCCAGTACTCGCTGATGCTCTTGGCCTTCTTCTCGTCCTCGACGCCGATGAACTCGGAGCCCGCCTGGGGGACGCTGGAAAAGCCGATGACCTCTACGGGCATGGAGGGACCGGCCTCTTTGACGCGCCGTCCCTGGTCGTCGATCATGGCCCGCACACGGCCGTACTCCGTCTTCGCGGAGAAGGCGTCCCCCTCGTGAAGCGTCCCCTCCTGGATGAGGACGGTCGCTACGGGGCCGCGGCCCTTGTCGAGCTTGGCCTCGATGATGATGCCGCTGGCCTGCCGGTCGGGGTCGGCCTTCAGTTCGAGCACGTCGGCCTGCAGGAGGATGAGCTCCAGCAGGCTCTCGATGCCGATCTTCTTCTTTGCCGAGATGTCGGCAAAGAGCGCATCGCCGCCCCAGTCCTCCGGGACGAGGTTGTGCTGGGCCAGCTCCTGCTTGATCCTGTCGGGGGTGGCGTTGGGCTTGTCGATCTTGTTGACGGCCACGATGATCGGCACGCCGGCTGACCGGGAGTGGTTGATGGCCTCCACGGTCTGCTCCATGACGCCGTCGTCGGCGGCCACAACGAGAACGACGATGTCCGTCACCTTGGCGCCGCGGGCGCGCATGGCCGTAAAGGCTTCGTGGCCCGGGGTGTCCAGGAAGACGATGTCGCGGTCCTTGACATGGACGTGGTAGGCGCCGATGGCCTGCGTGATGCCGCCGGCCTCGCCCTCGATGACATTGGTCTGGCGGATGGCATCGAGCAGAGACGTCTTGCCGTGGTCGACGTGGCCCATGACGGTGACGACGGGGGCACGGGGCTTGAGGTTCCGGGGCTCCGCCTCGGTTCGCTGCAGCAGCTCGTCGTACTCGGCCGTCACGGCCTCCACCTGGTAGCCGAACTCGGTGGCGATGAGGCTTGCGGCATCCACGTCGATGGACTGGTTGATGGTGACCATCATGCCCAGGCCGAGCAGCTTGTTGATGACGTCGCTTGCGCGCACGCCCATCTGCTTGGCCAGCTCGCCGACCCGGATGGCCTCCGAGATCCGGATCCGCCGCTTGCTTGCCTTGGGAACCGTGATCTCCGTCTTCTTCATCTTGACGACGGCGGCTTTCTTGTCACCCCTCCAGCGGGCGGACTCCTCTTCTTCGATCTCCCGGAGCCTCACTCTCTTGTCCTTCTTGTCGATGACCTGCCGGATCATCGTTTTCTTCTTGCCGGGCACACCGTCCATGACCACCTCGACGGCGCGCTTTCCTTTCCTGTCGGCCGACGGCGCGGCTCCCCTCGTGTCGGCTCCGGCGGGCGGGGCTGCCTGGGCGCGAGGCTGCGCGGGCTGGCCCGCGGCCGGTTTGCGGATCTGCGTCTGCGGGATTGTCGCTGCAGGGGGCCGTGGCCCTTCCTTCTTCTCGCTGGGCTCGGGCCTGCGGATGATCTGGGCCTGGCGGGAAAGATCGGGCTCCTTCTTCGGAGCCGGCTCCGCTTTCGCAGGCGCCTTCTCGGCCACGGGAGGCGACGCAGCAGCAGGCGCTTCCTCCACTGCCGGCTCGAGCGGCTTTTCCGGTTTCTCGAGTTTCTCGACCTTTTCGAGTTTCTCTTCCTTTTCCGGTTTTGCGATTTTCTCTTCCTTCTCGGCCTTCTCGACAAGCTCTGCGGGTGCTTCGGGGGGGGCGGCGGCTTTTTCGGCTTCTTCGGCTTCTTCGGCTCTTTCGGCTTCCTCGGCCTCGGCGGCCTCCTCGGAGGGCAGACGGACGGCTCTTCTTCGAATGACCGTCGACTTGACCCGTTTCTCGACGACCTCCTTTTCGCCCTTGGCAGCAAACTCGCGGCGGACCCGCTCGACTTCGCTGTCCTCAAGGGTGCTGGAGTGGGATTTGACGGCGATTCCAAGGGTCTTCAGCTTCGCGATGAACTCCTTGTTCTCGATCCCGAACTCCTTGGCCAGTTCGTATACTCTCGTCTTGGACATTCTCGAAACCCCCGAAAATTTTGGTTCAGCCAGGGCCTGCGCCTCTCCGCACGGTTCAGGCGTTATCGCCCGCTTCCTTCTCCATCACCTGCGCGGCCCTCTCGATGATCCCCGGCACCTTCTCGGCATCCAACCCCTCGATGGCCTTCAGGGCCTCGGGGTCGGCCGTCGACAGGGCGGAGACGGTCTTGTAACCTTCCTTGAAGAGAAGCTCCGCCGCCGCTTCGTCCAGGTCGGGGATCTTCATGAGGGCCTTGGGCCCTTCCTCGGCCTGTTTCTGGAGCATGGACTCGTTCTTCACGTCGATTTTCCAGCCGGTCAGCCTCACGGCGAGGCGCACGTTCTGTCCGCTCTTTCCGATGGCCAGCGAGAGCTGGTCATCGGGCACGATGACCTCCATGGACCTCTCGTCCTCGTACATGAAAACCTTGCTCACCTTGGCCGGGGAGAGGGCCGAGCAGATGTATTTCACGGAGTCTTCGGAGTAGGGGACGATGTCGATCTTCTCGCCCTTGAGCTCCTGGACGACGCTCTGCACGCGCGAGCCCCGCATCCCGACACAGGCCCCGACGGGATCGATGTCCTTGTCGAGGGTCCGGACGGAAATCTTGGAGCGGTTGCCCGGTTCCCGGGCCACGTTGACGATCTCGATGAACCCCTCGGAGATCTCCGGCACCTCGATCTCGAAGAGGGCGCGCAGGAAGCCCGGATGGGTGCGGGACAATACGATCTGGGGCCCCTTGGAGATCTTCTTCACATCGACGATGTAGGCCCGGATCCGGTCGCCGCGCTTGTAGGTCTCCCGGTGGATCTGCTCGGAGGGCGGGATGACCGCCTCGGCGCGGCCCAGGTTCACGATGATGCTGCCGCCTTCGAAGCGCTGGACGAATCCGCTTGCGATCTGGCTTTTCTTGTCCTTGTACTCGTCGTAGATCTTGTCCCGCTCGGCGTCCTTCACCTTCTGGATGATGATCTGTTTGGCTGTCTGGACGGCGATTCGCCCGAAGCTCGCGGCGTCGATCTTCATGCCCAGACTGTCGCCCGGCTCGGCTTCCTCATCGAGATCACGCCGGGCTTCTTCCAGGGAAACCTGTGTCTCGTTGTCGACCACCTTTTCGACGACCGTCTTGAACTGGAAGACTTCCAGCTCTCCCGCCTCTTCGTTGTATTTGGACTCGAGCTCCACCTTCGCCCCCAGCTTCTTGCGCGCCGCGGTGAGGATGGCAGACTCAAGGGCTTCGATGATCACTTCCTTCTCGATTCCCTTGTCCTTGCCCATCTGCTCGATGAGACGTTTCAGCTCCGGAAACATGCATGACCTCCTCTGAAATCGGCTTTCAGGCTTCGGGATCCCGGATTGGATTTATTTCCTTTTTCCTTTTCCCTTTTCCCGGTGTCTGGTGCCTGTTGCCTGGTGCCTGTCTTTCGTACTCCAGATTCGCCTTCTGAACATTCTCCCGATCGATACGGACGGTTTTTTTTCCGTCCACGTCGACGGTTATGGTTTTTCGGCCATCCTCTGCCGCAACCTCAACAAGGGTGCCCAGGAAATTTCTCGACCCGTCAATGGGCTCCCGCGTACGAATGCGGACCTTTGCGCCACGGTATTGCTCACAATCCTTGTCCCGTGTCAGGGGCCGGTCAAGCCCCGGGGAGGACACTTCCAGGGTGTAGGGCCCCGG
>Ga0335084_10003295_pt1 | contig 15736 bp, 14 predicted proteins | sample Lox_Sample_44_FD_206721 | JGI IMG/M metagenome (GOLD analysis project Ga0335084, IMG submission 206721) | Soil microbial communities from Loxahatchee National Wildlife Refuge, Florida, United States - Lox_Sample_4.4 | ecosystem: Environmental > Terrestrial > Soil > Wetlands | place: USA... | reverse complement strand
TTCTGAAAGAACGCCAGCACATAGCGCCGCTTCAGCTTGCGGCGAATGACCACCTGGCCATCGGCATCAACGCCATGCACCTGAAAAATCGACTTCGCAATGTCCAGACCGATTGTCTTAACTGCCTGCATGATTGGCTCCTCTGAATCGTGGGCGCCTTAACAGCACCCACTTTCATGGCACTCACGTGCCGGTGGAGGAGCCGTCCAGAGCATCAAAAGCGGACATTCTAGAGTTCGGCCCACCGTGGTAGCATTTGGCGCCGCAAAGCAACCGCACGTAAAAAATACCGGCACCCACTCGGGAGGGGACGTACATGATTAATACGCTGTCGCGGATATTGCCGCCATTATGCCTTGCCATCGCCGTTGCATTCGGCGCGTTGCTACCGGCGCAAGCCCAAGAACTAAAAATAGGATTTCTAGCGCCGCGCACGGGCATCATCACGCAGCTCGGCACCGACATGGTCAACGGCTTCCAGATGTATCTCGACGAGCATGACGGCAAGCTCGGCGGTGCCACGGTTAAGTTCATTGTTGAGGATGACAAGGGCACCGTCGACGGCGATGTGTCCATGGCCAAGAAGCTTATTCTGCAGGACAAGGTGGACATGCTCGTCGGCGCGGTGCTTGGCACAGCAGCCTATGCACTGGCGCCGATTTCGACCCAGGAAAAGACGCTCTTCATCGGTACCATCACCACCGGGGACGACATTGCCCAGCGTCAATCCGACAAATTTCCTTACACCGTATTCGCCACGTGGGTCTCGTCGCAGCCGACCCATGCGCTCGGGCAATGGGCTTGCGAGCAAGGCTATAAGCGCGTCTCCGCGATCGGCACCGATTACGCCTTCGGGTACGAGCAGGTTGGCGGATTCCAGAAGGCCTTCGAGGATTGCGGCGGTAAGGTCGTGCAGAAAAACTGGGTGCCTTTCGGCACCAAGGACTTCGGTCCGTACATTCCGGGCATCAAGTCCGACATCGACGCGATCTTCTCGTTGATGGTCGGACCGATGGCCCTGCAATTCCCCAAGCAGCTGCGCGCGTCCGGCAACAAGACGATCATTCTCGGTGGCAGCACCAATTATGACGAGTTCGCCCTGCCCTTCATGGGCGACGAGGTCATCGCCGACGTTTCGGCGCACGTCTATAGCGCAGCACTCCAGACGCCGGCGAACGAGGCCTTCGTCAAGAAGTACCGCGCCAAATACGGCAAGGTGCCGTCGTATTATTCGGAAGCCAATTACGCCACCGCCATGTGGATCGACCAGACGTTGGCCAAGTTCAAAGGCAAGTATCCTGGCCCGTCGGAATTCATCAAGGCGATGGCTACCATCAGGCTCGACCCGCCGCGCGGCCCCGTGCACCTCGACCTCGCCACCAAGAGTCCGATCCAGAACATCTACATCAAGAAGGTCGAGAAGAAGAAGATGTTCGGCTACGACAAGGACGAACTCTGGAACACGGTGGTCAAGACTTACAACGACGTCAGCACATATTGGCAATACGACCCGGCGAAGTTCAGGGCGCAGCCGGTCTACAGCCGCGATTTCCCGCCTTGCAAGTACTGCGAATAGCACGATCGTGATTGTGACCGGGTTGTTTCTTGAATGTCCGCGTTGGGTCTTGGTTGTGTAAAAACGCTTACACAGCCAGGGTCATTAGCGGACATTGCGTCATCTCCGCGCGGGGGCCCCGCGGTTGATCTAAAGAACGGTTTCCAAGCGATACAAGGCATGATTAGCTCTTGAAGCTAAAGTCTAAAATCTGGGAGAAAACTAATGATCAGGTTGATCGCTGTTTCTGCCTTTGCCTTAGCCGTCGCATCATCTGCTCAGGCCGTGCCGCTTGCGCCCGTCCAGCAGCCGGACAGCATGGTCACTACCGTTCTCGCAGCATGCGGAGCGGGTAGGACACGAGTAAATGGTGTCTGCGTGGCCAGAACCACCAAACGCCAAGTCCGAAGGTGCGCGGTGTGGGGTGTGGGGGGCGTTTGCAGTCGGTGGTATTGAGACGCCACCGAATTGGAAGGCGGCGGTCAGCGGCCGTGTGTTCGGCCTGTTCGTGCGGTGCTCATGACCGCTGGCCATAATGCCCTTCGCGGATCAGGTCCCGGTCAAAAGCGCGCATTCGATTGATGCTGTGGCCCTTAGTGGGTTGTCCGATCGCTGGATCGACTTGTCTGCATTACGTGCTGTTTGCCCTTCCCAACCGTCACATCACGCCGGGTGAGCGGCGCGATTTCTGTTCAGGCTGCAAGCGCGACCGGTTCCCTATAGCGTTCACCTCTGCTCATCATGGCCCACACCATCCGCGCGAGCTTGTTGGCGAGCGCGATGGCGGCCACCTTCGTTGGCCGACGCGCCAGCAATGCCGTGAGCCACGGTCGGTGCCTGCTGCCGTAGATTTTGGCATAGCGGATCACGGCAAGGGCACCCGCCATGAACCGGCTGCGCAAGTAGCGATCACCTTGCTTGCTGATACTGCCGAGCCTGTCTTTGCCGCCGCTCGAATGCTGTCTCGGCACCAAGCCGATCCAGGCCGAGAAGTCGCGTCCCGAACGGAATGCCTTCGGACCAGCGATGCTGGCGACCAGGGCCGTGGCAAGTGCGGGGCCGACGCCCGGAACCTCATCGAGCCGTTTGCTCGTTTCATGCGACCGATGCCAGCGCATGATCTGGCGATCGAACTCCAGAATCTGCGCCTTCAGCGCGCGCAGTTGCGTACCCAGAGCTGCGATGCAGCAGCGTGCTAGCGCCGGAATCCGTTGCTCTCTTGCATTGGCGAGGGCATCGAGCAGTTGTTCAACGCCTTTGCCTCCGACTGGCGCGACGATGCCAAACTCAGCAAGGTGGGCACGGATGGCGTTGATCAGGGAGGTCTGTTGACGAATGAACAGATGCCGCGTGCGATGAAGCACCAGGCAACTCTGCTGCTCTGTCGTCTTGGTCTCGACAAAGCGCATGTTGGCTCTGGCGACGGCTTCGCAGATCGCCTCGGCGTCGGCGGCATCGTTCTTTTGCCGCTTGACGTAAGGTCTGACGTAGGCTGGCGGCATCAAGCGCACCCGATGCCCAAGCGCCTGCAGCTCCCGTGACCAATGATGCGATGTCGCGCAGGCCTCCATGCCGATAAGGCACGATGGCACCTTCTGAAAGAACGCCAGCACATAGCGCCGCTTCAGCTTGCGGCGAATGACCACCTGGCCATCGGCATCAACGCCATGCACCTGAAAAATCGACTTCGCAGTCCAGACCGATTGTCTTGACTGCCTGCATGATTGGCTCCTCTGAATCGTGGGCGCCTTAACAGCACCCACTTTCATGGCACGCACGTGCCGGTGGAGAGGAGCCGTCCACAGCATCAATAGCAGACATCAAGTCATTGCGTCTTACCAGTCAAAGGCGCGGACTTTTTGGTCAGCGATACTTTACAATCTCAGTAGAAACGTTCTCGCACTGTGGACATTGAAAACTCGGTCTATCGTGACCCGGAGCGTCAGGCTCGATCCGGAACCAACCACATCTTGGCCCCGCACTTTTCGCATGTCGGCATATGAAGCACCAATCGCTCGGGGTCGAACCTTACAAACTGTGACATGACGACAACTCCGTAATGCAACAGGTTTGTGAGTCTGGCGTGCCAAAGGTGCACGCCAGACTTCCGTTACCGTATTGATGAGAGAGCGACTCCGAGAATGAATACTGAGCTGCTCAAGAACCCACTCCAGGCGAAGATCTGGTCAAGTCTTACGCGGTTGTTGTTCATGTCTAACCTCTCTAGTTCAAGGGGGCACCTTGGTCATTGCGCTTGCGCCGCCGCAGCGTTCTCGGACCAAGCAGCCCTACGCCTTTTTGCCCGAGCACCCGTTTGTAGTGCGGAAACGGTTTGCTGCAGTTGTCCCTCCCTATCGAGAGCACGAAGAGCATCCATGATGTCGTCCCAGGGAACGAGGTTGCCGGGCGCAGTGACTCGCAACTCTGGAGCTGCTTCGATGGCACAAGCGTCTGACGCCCACGAAGCCAGAATTGCGCGCTTCTCGTTCAGCGAGAGGTCGGCATCGCGAACCACATCCATCGGGTGCGCAAAAGCCCGGGCGGGATGCAACAGGGTATCGAGGTCAAACTTTTCAGGTCTTTGTTGGGTGCTTAGTCCCTTCAGCTTTTCTTCCATTGGCCATATCTCCATGTCTTGAGAGGTGGCCCGCGCTAGACGGGCCGCCTCAATCCGGATTGATGGTCAGAAGTCGCTTTAGGCGACTTTGGAATGTTCAATGGTGCGGACTTTGTCGCCCTTGCCAATCGTTTTGCCGGACTGGATCTCGATCCGGCGCGGCTTCATCGTGTCCGGCAGCTCACGCTCCAGTTCGATCTGCAGTAGGCCGTCATCTAGAGAAGCTCCCTTCACAATGACGTAGTCGGCAAGATTGAACCGTCGCTCGAACGAACGGCCTGCGATACCGCGATAAAGGTATTCACCCTTATCCTTTTCCTGCTTGTCTTCCGCCGACGCGGAAACAATAAGCATGTTTTGATTGACGGTCACATTGACCTGTTCGGGCTTAAAGCCAGCAACCGCCAGGGAGATACGGTAGGCGTTTTCCCCAGTGCGCACGATGTTGCATGGCGGGTAATGATCCTCCGGTTCGAAGCGAAGGCTTTCGTCCATCAGATCGAAGAGGCGGTCAAAGCCAATGCTCGTCCGCCAGAAGGGGTCTAGGTTCATGGTCCTCATAGCCACATCCTCCGTTGAGCAACATGGGAATGAGCAGTGCGCCGGACATCCGCCGACGCCCGCACCGGGACCTTTTGGCTCCCGGCGGCAAGCGATTTGGGAAATGGCCAGTTTTTTTCAAGAGGGCCAAATCGGATATGGTAAAAATTTTTTAAATATTTGATTTCTCTATTTTTTCTTTCCCGCTGAGAAGCGAGGCCACGCCTTATTAGTTCGCGCACGGCCGCCGCCCGGCTCGGCACTCGATGGCTGTATCTAAAATCATCAATGGCTACCAATTCATCGTGAGGCATATCGACCTGTAGGCGCCCAATTTTCTCGGGCCTGCTGGATCTCAACGTTGGAGGCGATGTCATCACATCCTCAGGATGCAAATACGTGATTCGAGCAAAGAGACAGAAGCTTACTAAGCAAAAAGCGGAAACGAGTCGCTACCAACATTATGGCATTGTTTCGCCAGACATCGAGAAAGTCGATCCGCTAACTCAAATTGCTTCGCCAAAGGCTATCACTCCTCCAAAGGCGTAAGTTGAGTAAGTGCTAAAGGTCTACTCTTTGTGGCTTGCGATGGCTCAACCGCTGCCACTACAACCGGGCGGGAGCTATTTAGCGTAAACAAAGGATGATAGTTACGAGCGTCTTCAGCAGTAATGATCGTCATCGTCAAATTGTCGAGAATCAGCCACTGTTGTTCGTGCCGGACTTCCGCCACCGCATGCTGCGTCCGCCGCTTGTCATCTTGTACGATGACAAGCCGGAGATTGATGGTCTCGACCCCCAGCGCGCGAAGTGCGACATATTTTACGATCGCATAGTCCTCGCAGTCGCCCCTACCACTGCCGAGCGTTTGAAGCGGGGACGCCCAATAATCAGCGTCACCATATTGGACCCAATCGCTAGCTGGCTTGACGCTCATGTTGACTGCACGATTGAGCCATCCTAGCCGGGCGCGCCCCTCGTGATTTCGCGCAAGTTCAATGATCGACAAAAAGCGACGTTCAGCTTGCGAGCAGGTGCTTTGATCTGAGCGACAGGTTGCGAACATCTTCTCGTCAGCAGAAATGCGGGCTTCAAGGTCGCTCCACTTAGCTTGCATTTCGGTCGGAAAGCTCGTTGACGGTAAGTCAAATCGCTCGGCTTGAGACAATGCTCGGTGCAGCATACTATGGCGAGTAGGCAACGGGCGCTGCGAGCGAGCAAGACCGCGCGAACTATATTTAGAAGGGAAGTGGCTATCAGACATACCAATCCAATGCGTGTGGGCGGACGCACCGCTGCAGCAAAATGCGAATAAGCAGATGTACGCGATCCGGACAAATCCTGTTGCCCTCGTTAAAACACGAGTCCCTAAGAGAGTCCCCCTTAAGAGCAAACTTAAAGTCATGAGTAGCTTCGAATTATAGCGCCTGGAAAGCAGCGAGCTTCAATCTGCGCAATATGATTTGACGTCGCGACCCACGTACACGCCAACCGTTTCCGCGCAGCGCTGCGGTGCCCCTTGCACTGACGGCTTGCGCGGCGTTGCCAGTCAGTTTGGCGGCGACAGCCGGGATAAGTGGGGCGCCGAGACTGTGCGGCATAGACGAAGCAAAAACGATTGGTCGAGATGAGCATGAGCGCCCGGGTCAGTCCGTGGAGATTTTGAGTGGCCACTTGTTGGCTTGCTGGTTGTGCTGCGGTGGCTTTTGCGACGATGCTCGGTCCACATGGGGCGCGATGACCGAATGGCACGCTGGCGATATCACGTCCGCATTAGCCACTAGACAACTGAACACCCGGTCACGGTCTGGGATTGCGCCAGAGCAAAATTGAAACGCATCGCCAATACACGCTTGCCTCTCTTCCAAGGTTTCAGCACTCGCAGTCACCGTGGCCGCCAATATCCAGGCAGCACGAAGTCCGATAATGAGCGTACGCGCAATCTTTGTTGCCATAATCTATCTCCAATGTTGACGTTGACAACTTGATAGTCTCGATAAGTTGTCATTGTCAACATTGGTGCGCACCGGGGTGGGAATGGCTGATATGCATAATTGGCTGATCCAATTTTTGTCAGCCGAAGCTAAGCAATTCAGTGCCGCCGTCTTGGCAGGCGCGAATCACCCGTCAGCCTTCTCACTGCATTGACCAACCGTGACTCACGATCAACGATTGTCCAGTGAGTGCATTGGTCTTGAAACTTGCAAAAAACACAGCCGCCTCCGCGACGTCCTCGACTGTCGTGAACTCACCATCGACCGTGTCCTTGAGCATGACGCCCTTGATCACTTGCTCGTCGGTGATCCCGAGGGCCCTCGCTTGCTCGGGAATTTGCCTGTCGACGAGTGGCGTGCGCACGAAGCCCGGGCAGATCACGTTTGCGCGCACGCCGTGCTTGGCGCCTTCCTTGGCAACGACCTTCGCTAGCCCAATGAGACCGTGTTTGGCCGTTACGTACGGGGCCTTCAGGAGCGAGGCTTCCTTCGAGTGCACCGACCCCATGTAGATGATGCTACCGCCGGTGCCCTGCCTATACATTTCCTTCAGCGCTGCCCGCGTGGTGAGGAAGGCGCCGTCCAGATGAATCCCCAGCATCTGCTTCCATTTCGTGAAATCAAAGTCCTCCAGTGACCCGACGATCTGTATGCCTGCGTTGCTTACGAGGATGTCGATCCGCCCGAAGACCGAGATCGCCTTGGCCATGCCTGCTTCGACTTGGGGTTCGCTCGTCACGTCCATCGCGACGCCGATCGCAGCATTTCCGCCAAGCTCCGCAGCGGCCGCGTCCGCGCCAGCCTGAGTCAGGTCGGCGATCACGACGTTGGCGCCTTCCCGCCGATAGGCGCGGGCGATTTCCTTGCCGATGCCGCTGGCGGCGCCGGTGACGACAGCGACTTTGCCTAGGAGACGCATGCAAGCCTCCTCTCTATCGCGGGCGTGACAGTCGGTTGCAGGTAATCGTGCACAACCTTGCCGAGGCCGAGCGTGAGATCGGCGACGAAGTGGATGGCGGAGACGATTTCAAGCACCGGCAGCTCTGCGACAGGTGCCAGCGCGTGCGGATTAAGCTGTAAAGAGCCGGGGCCCGCCCAGGCGCCACGGACCTTGATGTCCTCAAGACCATATTCGACGAGCTCGCAGATACGCGCGCTGCCATCGACGTGCGGAATGATCTTGATCAGGAAATTCGGTGCGCCCAGGGCCGCTTTGATCTGGGAAGCGTCGAGCGTGCGGTGCTTGTATCCCATCGTGGCGGTGACGACGCGCACTGGGCCGTAGTCAAGCGTGCCGACGAGTGTATCCTTTTCAACTTTGAGGTTCGGGCTCGCAAGCTTCTTGGGAAAGCCCCAGAGCTCGCGCCCGCCGGCGATCGCTGACTCGTCGTCGAGGAACATGCAGTGCGTATAGTTTCCACGCCAACCGTTGAATGACACCGGGATCACCTGACCACTCTCCGTGTAATCGCCGAAGCCCGTGGAATCGGGCATGCGGATGAATTCGTATTTTACGAGCGGCGCGTCGGCCGCGAGTGGCTGGGGCACGATTGCGCGCAGCCGCTCAGGGTCCGTTCGATAGGTGATGATGAGGTATTCGCGGTCGGTGAATCGGTAAGGTCCCGGCGGAAAGGCCGGATTCGTGAGCGGCATCGCAAATGCGCGCTTCCGGATGTCTTCTTCGATCATGATGTCCTCCGTTTTATTCGCGGCCGTCGATGTGCAGGTCGAAAGTGAAGACACCGTCCGGCGTTTTGGGTCGGCTGAGCACCTCGGGATGACGCAACGTACGGACCGCATCGTGGTAGCCGGCGCGCCAATGCTCTTCCATGCTCCGGCGCGAAAACTCGTAATCCTTCGAGTCTCCTTCATAGGTTTTTGCGCGGTAGATGAGCTGAATGATGTTGTAGGCCTTATGCTCGATCATCGGCTGCAGTACCTCCATCTCGGGGCTATTGCGCACATGCTCGGGCATGTCGGCACTCAACTTAGCCGCTGCATGCCGCATCCTTTGCATGCGCTTGAAGCTGCTCGTGCTGGCACGGGTTCGGCTCGAGTAAATGATCTCCTTTCGGCGCGTCTCGACTTCGGCCATGTTGCGAGGGAAATCGCCGCGTGCGCTCCAGAGATCGACCTGGAAGGCAAGGGTGTCCTGGCGCGGCACGTTTTCGACGACCCATTCCAGCGGCGTGTTGGAGACGAGACCGCCATCCCAATAATGCTCGCCCTCGATCTCAACTGGGGGAAAACCTGGCGGCAGCGCGCCGCTCGCCATGACGTGCTCCGGACCGATCCGGTGCGTTCTAGTGTCGAAACAGACCAGGTTGCCTGAACGCACATTGACTGCGCCTACCGTGAAGCGCACCGAGCCCGAATTGATACGGTCGAAATCGATGAGCCTCTCAAGAGTGGATTGCAGATTTGCCGTGTCGTAGTAGCTGACGGCGCCAGCGCCGCCGGCCGGAGCGAACCAGGGCGCCAGTGGCCGCCGCATGAAAAATCCAGGCGCGCCCCACATGAGAGCCATTCCGGCATTCGCCTGGTTTATCCAGCCGCGCATGGTGTCGCTTCCATGCGACAGCGGCGTCAACAAAGCGTCGAGGCTGTGCGGCGTGGCTGTGATCTGTTCCCAGAATTTCCTGAGTTGCTCGACGCGCCGCTCGGGCGCATTGCCAGCTATCAGCGCACCGCTGATCGCGCCGATCGAAATGCCACTGACCCAATTCGGTTGCAGATCGGCTTCGGCGAGCGCCTCATATACGCCGGCCTGATAGGAGCCGAGTGCGCCACCGCCCTGCAGCAGCAGCGCGATGCAGTCGAAAGGGGGCCTGGTCGGCAGCCGGGCTCGTTTTGCGGTCATCGCTGCGATGGCAGAGGAAGAAAGCTGTTCCATGACGAAGTTTCTCCTTTGGTAACGGGAGCAACGGCTGCGCTCTTGTCGCTTCTCAGCCGCGGGCAAGCGCATGAACTCCGCGTAAAATTGTCGGTTGTCGTTCCGAAATCGGTTTGATCCGGAACCATGCGACGTAGAGTGCAGGCAGGAACACGAGGGTCAGCAGCGTCGCGACCACGAGCCCGCCCATAACTGCGTAGGCCATCGGTCCCCAGAATACGGTGGGCGCGATCGGAATCATGCCGAGGATCGCAGCGGCAGCGGTCAGCAGGATCGGGCGTAACCGATGCTCCGTGGCCACGATCACCGCGATCCATGGATGCTGGCCCGCGGCGATTTCGGTATCGATCTGGTCGATCAGGATTACCGAGTTGCGGATCACCATACCGATCAGCGAAACGATCCCGAGTATCGCAACGAATCCCATTGGTGCACGCGCGATAAGCAGTGCGGCGGCAACACCGATGAGAGCGAGGGGTGCCGTGGCAAGCACGAGGAACAGCCGCTGAAAACTCTGCAACTGCACCATGAGGATCGTGACCATGATCAGGATCATCAGCGGGAAGACCGCAAAAATGCTCGCTTCCGCTTTGGCGCTTTCCTCGACCGTGCCGCCTGCGACCACCTCGTAACCCGCGGGCAGTTGCGAGTTAAACGCGGCGAGATTGGAGGAGAGCGCTTTGACAACGGTCGCTGGCTCAAGTCCCGGCGCCGTGTCGGCTTGTACCGTGACGGTTGGCAGACGATGCCGGCGCCAGACCAGTGGCGGTTCGACTCCGTAGGAGAGCTTCGCAACCTGCTCAAGCGGCACCGAATGCCCCCCAGGTACGTTGATCATCAGGCTGCGCAGTGTCTCCAGCTTGGCGCGCTCGTCGGGAATGGCGCGGGCGACAATGTCGACCAAATAGATATCGTCGCGCACCTGGGTTACGGTCGTGCCCGATAAAATCGCATTTATCGTCTGACTCAGTGCTTGCGAGCTGATGCCCAGCGCCCGAGCCCGGTCCTGATCCACCTCAACGCGGACGATCTTGGACGGCTCGTTCCAATCGAAGTTGATGTTCCGCGCATTTGGAGTTTTGCCAAGCACAGAGGCGAAGTTTTGCGCGATCTCACGGACTTTCATGGGATCCGGCCCGCTGATGCGGAATTTAAGCGGCCAGCCGACCGGCGGCCCAAGCTCTAAAGGGCTGACGCGAGGCTGCACCTGCTGGAATTCTGGTAGTTGTAACGCGTCGAGGATGCGCCGTTGCACGGCCGGACGAACTTTGAATCCCTTCGTGACGATGACGCCTTGCGCGAAGAAGTCGTTGGCGAGCTGCTGATCGAGCGGCAGGTAGAAACGGATGGCGCCGCTACCGATGTAGAAGGACCAGTGTTCAATGTCAGGGTCGCTCTTCAGGATTGTCTCGAGCTCGTCAACCACCTTGCGCGTGGCATTGATCGAGGAACCCTGCGGCAGCGTCAGGTCAACAAGCAATTCTGGTCGGTCTGAGCTCGGGAAGAACTGCTGCTGCACGAATTGCATGCCGCCGAGAGCTGCGACGAACAGCGCAATGGTGACGCCGATCACCCATTGTCGCAGATGGAGAATGCGATCGAGCAGGGTGTGAAACGCGCGGGCGAAGCGTGACGGCTCGTGGCCATGCCCCTTTATCTTGTCAGGCAGGATGAAAACGCCTGTCAGGGGCGTGAACAGGACCGCAACGACCCATGATGCGGTCAACGCAATACCAACGACCGCGAATAGCGTGAAACAGTACTCGCCGGCGCTGCTGGCAGCGAACCCCACAGGGACAAAGCCCGCGATAGTGACGAGCGTGCCGGTCAGCATCGGGAAGGCTGTCGAGGTATAGGCAAATGTTGCGGCAGTGACCTTGTCGCAGCCCTCTTCGAGCTTCTTGATCATCATCTCCACTGCGATCATCGCATCGTCGACCAGAAGCCCGAGCCCGATGATGAGTGCGCCAAGCGAGATACGCTGCAGGCTCACTCCGGCAAGTTTCATGGCGACGAAGGTGATGGCAAGGACCAGCGGAATCGCAATCGCAACGACAATGCCAGGGCGCCATCCGAGCGATAGGAAGCTCACGGCCAAGACGATGGCAATGGCTTCGATCAGGGTTTTGATGAATTCGCCAACGGCCTCTTCGACAACCTCCGGCTGGTTGGCCACCAGATGGGATTCTATACCCGCCGGCAATTCGGCCTTCGCCTTAACGAGACGCTCTTTAAGATGCTCACCGAAGGCCAGGACGTCACCGTTCTTCCGCATCGCAACGGCCACGCCGATGGCCGCGCGGCCGTTGTAACGAAATATTGGCTGCTGCGGGTCGGCGTATCCTCGGTGCACCGTTGCGATGTCGCTTAGCCGAAAGAATCGACCGTTAAAACGGAAGTTGATGGCCTTAAGACTCTCTTCTGACGCGAACTGACCCGAGACGCGCACGGCGATCTTCTCTGCATCGGAGTCCACGGTCCCGCTCGGCTGGATCGCGTTTTGCGTCTGCAATGTCTGTATGAGTTCGGAAATGTCGAGCCCCATGGCGGCGAGCCGCTGGGTCGAGAATTCCAGATAAATCTTCTCGTCCTGGGTGCCGAGAAGGTCGATCTTGGCAACGTCGGGAACGCTAAGCAGTTCGGCTCGCACGCGCTCGGCATAATCGCGCAGCTCGCGGTGGGAGAAGCCATCGGAAGTCAGCGCGAAGATCAGGGCATAAGTATCGCCGAACTCATCGTTGAAGAAAGGACCCTGCACACCTTGGGGCAAAGTCTGTTTGACGTCGCCGACCTTCTTTCGCACTTGATACCAGAGGTCGGGCACGTCCGATGCGCGCGTGGAGTCCTTCAAATAGATGAACACCACGGACTCGCCCGGCTTGGTGTAACTCTTTTGATAGTCGATGTTTGGCAGCTCCTCGAGTTTCTTCTCAATTCGATCCGTAACCTGCTGCATCGTCTCCAAGGTGGTGGCCCCAGGCCACAACGTCTTCACCACCATCGTCTTGATGGTGAAAGGCGGATCCTCGTCACGGCCGAGCCGCCGATATTCAAAAATTCCAGCGAGTGCGACGACTAGCATCAGGTAGACAACAAAGCTTTTATGCTCCAGCGCCCAACGGGAGAGATTGAACGTCTTCATTGGGTGTCACTCCTGGCCAAATTTGCGTCGGCAAGCCGGACCTTTTGGCCGACCGTCAGCTTGTTCACACCTGCGGTAACGACGATGTCCCCTTTGGTCAGGCCGCCGGCGACGATGACGGTATTTGCCTCGTAGCGGGCGACCGTGACGGGCCTCAGACTGAGACTGCTCGATTGCTGATCCAGCACCCAGACCGCCGGTGAACCGTTCTTTTCAAAAAGCGCGGAGAGTGGCAGCGCGACGGCGAAAGCGGTTTTTCCCTTTAAGCGGCCTCCCACACTCATACCGAAGCGTAGCTGCGGCGGCGGGTTACTCAGTGTGACTTTGACCGTGTAGGTGCGTGTCGCGGGGTCAGCGACCGGAGAAATCTCCCGCACCACTCCCTCGACGGTCAGCTCCGGACTTGACAGCGGCCAAACGATGACTTTGGGATCGGAACCGCTGATATCGCCGAGCGCCGTCTCAGCAATATTGAAGACGCCGTCCTTGTCGTCCGGGCGTGCCAGCTTGATTACCATTTGCCCGGCATTCACATTCTGGCCTGGTTCCGCACCGACGGCCGTGATCACGCCGTCGAAATCGGCTTTGAGAGTGGTGTAGTTGAGCTGATCACGGGTAAGGTCGAGACTGGCCTTGGCAGCTTTGAGCCGCGCCTCGGCGGCCTGCAGGTTCTGCAAGGCGGTGTCGTAAGTTGCCTTGGGCGTCCAGCCATCCTTCAGAAGCTTGGCTTGTCGCGTCTCCGTTGCCTGTGCATTGACGAGCGCCGCCTCGGCGGAACTGACGTCCGCCTCTGCAGAGCGCAGACGGTTCTGATAATCTTGGGTGTCGAGCGTGGCCAGCATGTCGCCTTGCTTGACCGACGCTCCGACATCAACCAGCCGGGACAGCACCTTGCCGGCGACGCGGAACGAAAGATCGCTCTCGTAACGTGGCTTGATCTCGCCGATAGCTTGGCGGTTTTCGCCGATAGATTTGGGATCGACGACGAGCGCGCGGACCAGCTGGAGGGACGCCGGCGCGTCCTCTGGCTTGCAGCCGGCAAGCACCAGAAACGCGAGAAGAAGAAGGATCCAGGACCGCATGTTCAGACTCCAACGAGACAGCTAAAATGTTGACGCTGACAACTTCATTGGCCCGCTAAGTTGTCAATGTCAACATTTTGGGCTGCGGAGCTGATATGCAAAATGTTGACATCGCCAACTTCGTCAGCTAAATGTCTGGGACATGGAGGGTTTGTCGAGCGATGCCTAGGTCCCAATCCCAAGAGCGCCCATATCATCACGGCGATCTGCACCGTGCGATCGTGAAGGCTGCCCTGGAAATCCTGGGTGAAACGCAGAGCCTGGAGTTTTCGTTGCGCGAGCTTGCCCGGCGAGCGGGCGTCAGCCACAACGCCCCTTACAAGCACTTTGCTGACAAGCGGGAACTATTCGCGGCCGTCTCAGCGGCGGGGTTCGAGATGCTGACGAAGCGCATGGCGCGTGAAATCGTGGGCCTCGGCGATGCTCGTGAGCAGTTATTCGCGATGCTGCGCGCCTACATTGATCAAGGAGTTGAGAACCCGGCGCTTTATAGCCTGATGTTCGGAGGCTACCTGAGCGGTCCGGACCGTAGTCGCCCCGCCATCGAACTGGCGGAAGCCAACAAGACCAAGGCTCTGCTTGCCGACGTTATCATTGCAGGGGGCCTTGGACGCGCCATCCCGCATACCTCTCGAAACGAACGAAAAATCGCGGGTGCGCTTTTGGCCTGCTGGTCTCTTGTGCATGGACTCACGCTGCTGTTGGCGGATGGCCTCGTCGGTCCGAAGAAAAAATCTGGCGCACTGGCTGATAGCCTACTGCAGGGACTCCTCGACGGATTAGCGGCGGAATTGCCGATGCTGCCCCCTGGCACCTGGCTCGGCCCTCAATTCTCTACTTCGTAGTCGGCCGCGGTGCAGTTTTCAGGTGCGGCGAGCCGAATCCACTAAATGAAGAGCCAATCATTACTCTCTAGGTGGCGATTTGTCTCTACCGCAGGGGCTCATGGCGCACAGTGGGAGGTCGGTCATGTCCGCTTCTCTAATCGGCCGGTTTAGGTCAAGCGCTTTCAGGCCATCCACCAGTACAGTGTCGATGTCACTTACGGGCTCGTGCTTCTCTTCGGACTCGGCGCAAAAGGCCCTTCCAGTATGGGATTCGAGAACGAGGCGGAACAATCTTTGGGTCGGCCTTGCCGTCACGTGACGGCAGGTCCAAGCGGACATACGGTCTCACCTCATCCATCGTCCCGCGATGTGCCCGATGCAAGTGCGGACGATGCGACTGTCATTGCGGAGATGAAAGCGATTTGCGACGCGTTTTAAACCTATGGCTATCGGCGTGTTGGCGCCGAACTCCGCCATCGTGGCCTTGTGGTGAACGCCAAGAAGGTCCGCCGGCTCATGCGCGAGCACGCGCTTAATCCGAAGCGGCGCAGGCGCTTCATCGCAACAACGGATAGCGATCACAACGATCCGATCTGTCCCAATCTTGCGACGGGCATGACGTTGAATGGCCCCAACCAGCTTTGGGTGGCCGATATCACCTATGTCGCAATCATGAACGGCTTCGTTTATCTGGCCGTCATCCTCGATGCCTGGTCACGTCGGGTCGTGGGTTATGCCATCAGTCGCTCGATCGATGCGCGCGTGGCTGCTGCTGCGCTCAAGGCCGCCATCAACGCCCGCGATCCACCAAGGGGTTGCGTGCATCATTCTGACCGTGGGTCGCAATACGCCTCCGAAACCTATCGCGCTGTCTTACGAGAGCACGGCTTCCTAGGCTCCATGGGCCGGCGCGGCAATCCATATGACAACGCCAAAGCCGAGAGCTTCATGAAGACGCTCAAGGTCGAAGCCGTGTATCCGATGGCCTACGAAACATTAGAGGACGTCACTACCGATCTTCCACGCTTTATCGATGAGGTCTACAACACCCGTAGACTCCACTCCGCGCTCGGCTATCTGAGCCCC
>Ga0335084_10003294_pt1 | contig 15738 bp, 15 predicted proteins | sample Lox_Sample_44_FD_206721 | JGI IMG/M metagenome (GOLD analysis project Ga0335084, IMG submission 206721) | Soil microbial communities from Loxahatchee National Wildlife Refuge, Florida, United States - Lox_Sample_4.4 | ecosystem: Environmental > Terrestrial > Soil > Wetlands | place: USA... | reverse complement strand
TCGGCCACGCCGGCATCGGCAGCGGCACGCACCTCAGCACCGAGCGGCTGATCGCGGGCGCGGGCATCAGCGTCACCCAGGTGCCGTTCAAGGGCACGCCGGAGGTCATTACGGCGCTGCTCAGCAACTCCGTGGATTGCTACTGGGCGCCGATCTCGGCGGGCCTGTCGATGATCAAGAACGGCAAGCTGCGCGCGCTGGCGGTCAGCACCGCGAAGCGCAATCCGTCGCTGCCCGACGTCCCGACGCCGGCGGAGGCGGGCGTGAACAACGCCGATTCCGCGCTCTGGTTCGGAATCTGGGGACCGGCCGGCCTGCCGCAGGACATCGTGCAGAAGATCTCGGTGGACGTGCGCAAGGCGCTGGCGGACCCGGGCGTGAAGGAAAAGCTGGTCTCGCTCGGCAACGACACCATGGACATGTCGCCGGCCGAGTTCGCGAAGTTCGTGCGCGAGGAAATCGACACCTACCAGCGGGTCATAAAGGCTGCCGGCATCAAGCCGCAGTAGGGAAAATCGGGCTCTGACCCCGATTTTCCTCAGGCCGTCGCAGGGACTTTTTTCAGCTCGGCGAGCCAGGCCGACGCGTTGCCGTCGGAGGGCGCGCGCCAGTCGCCGCGCGGCGAGAGCGAGCCGCCCGAGCCCACCTTCGGGCCGTTGGGCAGGGCGCTGCGCTTGAACTGGCTGGTCTGGAAGAACCGGCGCAGGAACACTTCCAGCCATTTGCGGATGTCCTTGAGCGCGTATTCGTCCCGCCAGGCGCTCCAGGCGAGGAACGCCACCTTCGACGGCGCGTAGCCGAAGCGCAGCGTGTAGTAGAGGTGGAAGTCCTGCAGCTCGTAGGGGCCCACCGTGTCCTCGGTCCTCTGCCCGCCGGGGACGAGCTCCGGCGAGATCTCGGTGGCGAGCACGCGCTCGAGCGCCTTGGTCACCGCGGCGTCGAACTGCCCCGAGCGCGCGACCCAGCCGATCAGGTACTGGATGAGCGTCTTCGGCACGCTCACGTTGACGTTGTAGTGCGACATATGGTCGCCAACGCCATATGTCGCCCAGCCGAGCGCCAGCTCCGAAAGGTCGCCGGTGCCGACCACGAGCCCCCCGTTCTGGTTGGCCAGCCGGAACAGGTGGCTGGTGCGCTCGCCCGCCTGCACGTTCTCGAAGGCGATGTCGTAGACCTTGCGCCCCTTCGCGTAGGGGTGGCCGAGGTCGCGGAACATCTGCATGCAGGAGGGGCGAATGTCGATTTCCTCGGCGCTCGCGCCCACCGCGCGCATGAGCTGCCAGGCGCTCGAGCGCGTGCGCGTGGAGGTGGCGAAGCCGGGCATCGTGTAGGCGAGGATGTTCCTGCGCGGCAGGCCCAGTTCGTCCATCACGCGCGCGCAGACTATGAGCGCCTGCGTGGAGTCGAGACCGCCCGAGATGCCGATGACGAGCTTCTTCGTGCCGGTCGCGCGCAGGCGCGTGGCGAGGCCCGCGACCTGGATGCGGTAGACCTCCTCGCAGCGCGCGTCGCGCGTCGCGGGATCGGCCGGCACGTAGGGGAATTTCTCGACTTTTCTTTCCAGATTCAAAAGGCCTTTGAAGTAAGGCAAGGAAAAATCTACCGTTCTGAAGCGCGCAAGCTCGCGGGCCTCGCGGCGCGCCGACTCGCCGAAGGAGTTCTGCCGCATGCGGTCGGCCTCCAGGCGGTCCAGGTCGACGTCGGCGAGCGTGAGCTGCGCGCCGGCCGCGAAGCGCTCGGATTCGGCGAGCAGCGAGCCGTTCTCGTAGGCCATGGCGTGGCCGTCCCAGGCGAGGTCGGTGGTCGATTCGCCGGCGCCGGCGGCGCTGTAGAGGTAGGCCGCGATGCAGCGCGCCGACTGGTTGGCGGCGAGCTCGCGCCGGTAGGCGTGCTTGCCGACCAGCACGTTCGAGGCCGAAAGGTTGGCGATCACCGTAGCGCCGGCGAGCGCCGCGTGCGAGGAGGGCGGCACCGGCACCCAGAGGTCCTCGCAGATCTCCGCGAACAGCCGCAGCTTGCGGTTCTCCGCCCATCTGAAAATGAGCGGGCCGAAAGGAGCGGTCTGGCCCGCGCAGGAAACCTCCTTCACCGCGTCCCCGCCCGGCGTGAACTGCCGCAGCTCGTAGAACTCGCGGTAATTGGGCAGGTAGGTCTTCGGCACGACGCCGACCAGGCGCCCGCGGCAAAGCAGCGCGGCGCAGTTGTAGAGGAGGCCGTCGGCCACGACCGGCAGCCCCACGAAGGCGGCGATCGGCAGGTCCTTCGTGCGCGCGAGCAGCCAGGCGAGCGCCTGCTCGGAGGCGCCCAGCAGCGCCTGCTGGTGGAACAGGTCCTCGCAGCTGTAGGCCGAGAGGCCGAGCTCCGGGAACACGGCGACGACCGCCCGCTGCTTCGCCGCCGCGCGCATGAGCTCGAGCGTCGCCGCGGCGTTCGCCATAGGGTCGCCGATGCGCACCAGCGGCGTGGCGAGCGCCACGCGCGCGAAGCCCTGCGCGTAGAGGTTGAAGAAGGCGTCGCGGGCGGCCATGGAACGCCATTTTACGCCATCCGGGTTATGGTGTATAAAACCATATATGGTCGAGGAGCGCGTCGTGCTGGCCGATGGGGTCCTGCTGGAGCTCAGCTTTCGCTCGCACGCGGACTACCGCCTCGCCTGCCGCAAGGGCGCTCGCCTGCTGGTCGAGTACCGCAGCGGGCGCGCCTACGCGTTCAAATCGGTGGAGAAGCTGCGCTACGACTTCGAGCGCGATGTCGAAAAAGCTCTACGTCAGGGTTAGCGGGGCCGAGGACGCGCTCGACCGCTTCGAGGCGGCGTGGCACCTCGCCTCGGGCCGCCAGCCGCCGCCGCCGCTCGCGGTGCTCTCGTTTGCGGACCTGCCGCTGCTCCTGAAGACGCTGACGCCCGCGCGCTGGGCGCTCCTCGAGCGGCTGGCGAAGGCGGGCCCGCAGTCGGTGTACGCGCTCGCCAGGCTGCTCGGGCGCGACTACAAGAACGTGCACACGGATGTCGCGCGCCTGCTGGAACTGAATCTCATCGAAAAGGACGCGGAAGCCCGGGTGCGCGTGACCTGGGCCTGCGTGCGCGCCGAGCTGAGGCTATAGCCAGCCGGCCTTGCGGAAACGCAGGAACAGCACGGCGTCGAGCACGACCATCAACAGCAGCGAGAACGGATAGCCCCAGGTCCATTTCAGCTCCGGCATGGTCTCGAAGTTCATGCCGTAGACGCCGGCGATCATGGTCGGCACCGCGACGAGCGCGGCGTACGCCGCCAGCCGCTTGGTCACCTCGCTCTCGCCGATGGTGATCATGGCGAGGTTCACCTGGATCGCGGTGGCCACGGTGTCGCGCAGCGAATCGAGCGACTGGTTCAGGCGCACGAGGTGGTCGTAGACGTCGCGGAAATACTCCCCCATGCCGTGGCAAACCTGCGGCACGCGGCCGCCGTAGAGCTTGCCCACCGAGTCCATCAGCGGACCGGTCGCATGCTTGAGCGTCGTCACCTTCTGCTTGACGTAGTAGAGCGCCTCTATGTTGGCGCGCGGCGAGGTGTTGGCGAAGATGCGCGCTTCGATCGACTCGAGCTCGGTCTCGATCGCATCGAGCACCGGGAAGTAGCGGTCCACCACTGCGTCCATCAGGGCGTACAGCACGTAGCCCGAGCCGTAGCGCAGGAGATCCGGCTCGCGCTCGCAGCGCGCGCGCACGCCGAGGAAGCCCTGCTCGGTGCGGTTGCGGATGGAGAGCACGTAGTTCGGCCCCGTGAAGATGCTCACCTCGCCCACGTGCAGCTCCTCGCCCACGGGCTCGACCACGTGCAGCACGGTGAACAGCTCGTTGCCGTACTCCTCGATCTTGGGCCGCTGGTGGCCGTGGCGCGCGTCCTCGACCGAGAGCTCGTGCAGGTCGAACTGGCTGCGCATCTCGTCGATCTCGCCGTCGGTCGCATCGCGCAGCGCCACCCAGACGAAGCAGCCGGGCTTGGCGAGGTAGTCGTGGATCTCGCCCTGCGCGATGTCGGCGACCTTCTTTCCGTCCTGGTAGACGACGCAGTTGACGAGCATTGATAATCATACCGTGAGCGAAGAATCCTCCGCGCCCCGGCGCGAGACCCCCGTGCGGCCCCGCGACGCCGCGACCGTGGTGCTGCTGCGCGAGGGCGCCGGCGGTGGCATGGAGGTCTATCTCATCAAGCGCAGCCGCACGGTGGACTTCATGGCGGGCGCGCACGTCTTTCCCGGCGGCCGGCTGGACAAGGGAGACAGCTCCCCTTCGGCTTGCGCGCTGCTGTCGACGGGGACGGCCGCCCTGCAGGAGCGGCTGGGCGAGCCGCTGCCGGCGGCGCATGCGGCAGGGCTGTTCGTAGCGGCGGTCCGCGAGACCTTCGAGGAAGCCGGGCTGCTGCTCGGGCGCCTGGCCGCGGGCTGGGGCGCCGAGGACGCGCGCCGCGCCGCGGCCGGGGGCGCCCTGTTCACGACGCTGGTCGAGCACATCGACGCGGCGGCGCTCGTGCCCTGGGTGCGCTGGGTGACGCCGGACATCTCGCCGCGGCGCTTCGACGCGCGCTACTTCCTCGCGCGCGCCCCCGAGGGCCAGGAACCGCGCGTGGACGGGCACGAGGCCACCGAGGGCCTGTGGATCGCGCCCGAAAAAGCGCTCGAGCGCTGGCTGGAGGGCGACATGCTGCTGCCGCCGGCCACGGCCAAGTGCCTGGACGCGCTGCTCGTCCTGCGCACCGTGGAGGCGGCGCTGGAGGCTGCGGCGAAGCGCGCGCCGCCGGTCATGCAGCCGCTGGTCTGGAACGACAAGGAGCGCGGGCGCGCCTACATTTCCATGCCGGGCGACCCGCGCCACCCCGTCCGCGAAGACGCCCTGGGCGGCCGGATCCTGCGGCTGCAGCTCGAGACCGGGCGCTACCGGCCGGTGACGGCGGACTGAGGCGCCCCGGCTAAAATAGGCGTTTTCGCAGCGGAAACGCCATGCCCGAGCTCAGCCAGCGCGCCCAGTCCCTCGGCACCGAGAACGCCTTCGTCGTGCTCGCCGAAGTCACGGCGCTCGCCGCGCAGGGCAAGGACATCGTCAGCTTCTGCATCGGCCAGCCCGATTTCCCGGCGCCCGCGCACGTGCAGGAAGCCGGCATCCGCGCCATCCGCGAGGGCAAGCACGGCTACACCCCCTCGGCCGGAATCGACCCGCTGCGCGAGGCGGCGGCAAGGTACCTGGCCGGCATGCGCGGCGGGCTGCCGATCCGGGCCGAGGACGTGGTGGTCGGTGCGGGCGCCAAGCCCTTCATCGCGTACGCGATCCTCTCGACCACCGACCACGGCGCGGGCGACGAGGTGATCTACCCGAACCCGGGCTTCCCGATCTACGAATCGCAGATCGTCGCCTGCGGCGCGCGGCCGGTGCCGGTGCAGCTGCGCGAGGAGCGCGACTTCGCCTTCGACCCCGCCGAGCTGGAGCGGCTGATCACGCCGAAGACGAAGCTGCTGATCCTGAATTCTCCCCACAATCCGACCGGGGGGATCCTGAATCGCTCGTCATTGGAGCAGATCGCGAAAATCCTTCAACGGCATCCCCAGGTCTGGGTCTATGCCGACGAAATCTACTCGCGCCTGTGCTACGCGGGCGATTTCTTCTCCATCGCCCAGCTGCCCGGCATGTACGAGCGCACGATCATCTCCGACGGCGCGTCGAAAACCTGGGCGATGACGGGCTGGCGCATCGGCTTCACGTCCAACCCGCTGCTCGCGCCGGTGCTCACGCGCTGGATCACCAATACCGACTCCTGCGCCTCGCAGATCTCGCAGTGGGCCGCGCTGGAGGCGATCAACGGGCCGCAGGACGCCGCCGAGGCGATGAAAAAGAGCTTCCTCGAGCGCAGGGACCTCATCGTCGGCCTGCTGAACGAGGTCCCGGGCGTCAAGTGCCGCACGCCCGGCGGCGCGTTCTACGCCTGGCCGAACGTCACCGAGGCCTGCCGCAGGATCGGCGCCAAGGACTCCGAGGAATTCCGCAAGCGGCTGCTGAACGAGGCGGGCGTGGCCGTGCTCGCCGACATCCATTTCGGCGCGCGCGTGCCGGGCGAGGGCCAGCACGTGCGCTTTTCCTACGCCGCCTCGAAGCAGGCGATCGAGCAGGGCGTCGCGCGCATGGCCGATTTCATCCGGAAAAACACCCGCAAGGCGGCCTGAGTCGCCGGCTTGAAAGAACTTTGAGCCTCTGGCGTCCCAGCATCACGGTCGCGGCGGTCATCGAGCGCGACGGCAGGTTCCTGCTCGTGGAGGAGGTGCAGGAAAACCGGCGCGTGCTCAACCAGCCCGCCGGCCACCTCGATCCCGGGGAAACCCTGATCGCCGCCTGCTCGCGCGAAGTGCTGGAGGAGACCGCGCACCGCTTCGAGCCCAAGGGTCTGGTCGGCATCTACCGCTGGCACTACAAGCCGGCGGACGTCACGTTCCTGCGCTTCTGCTTTTCCGGCCGCATCCTCGGCACCGAGGAGCGCGCGCTCGACAAGGAGATCGTCGCCCTGCACTGGCTGACGCCGGCCGAGCTGAAGGCGAAGTCCGCCATGCACCGCTCGCCGCTCGTCCAGCAATGCATGGACGACTACCTGGCCGGGCGGAATTTCCCCATCGAGGTCCTGTCGAAGACCCATGGCTGAGCGGATCGTGGTGGGCATGTCGGGCGGGGTGGACTCCGCGGTGGCCGCGCTGCTGCTCAAGCGCGCGGGCTACGACGTCGTAGGCCTGTTCATGAAGAACTGGGAGGACGACGACACCGACGAATACTGCTCGACGCGCGAGGACCTCCTCGACGCGGCGGCGGCGGCGGAGGTCATCGGCATCGACCTGGAGTCGGTCAATTTCGCCGCCGAGTACAAGGACCGCGTGTTCGCGGACTTCCTGCGCGAGTACCGGGCCGGCCGCACGCCGAACCCGGACGTGCTGTGCAACGCCGAGATCAAGTTCAAGGCGTTCCTCGACCACGCCATGAAGCTCGGCGCTGCCCGCATCGCCACGGGGCACTACGCCAAGGTCGTCCGGCGCGGAGAATCGTTCGAACTGCACAGAGGACGGGATCAAGCGAAGGACCAGAGCTATTTCCTGCACCGCCTGGACCAGGCGCAGCTCGCGCGCGTGCTGTTTCCCCTCGGCGAGCTGGAAAAGGCCGAGGTGCGCCGCATCGCCGCGCAGGCGGGGCTGCCGAACCACGCGAAGAAGGATTCGACCGGCATCTGCTTCATCGGCGAGCGGCCGTTCCGGGAATTCCTGAACCGGTACCTCGCACAGGATCCGGGTCCGATGAAGGATCCCTCCGGCAGGACCGTGGGCGAGCACATCGGGCTCTCGTTCTACACGATCGGCCAGAGAAAAGGCATCGGCATCGGCGGGGCGGGGGACCCCTGGTACGTCGCCGGCAAGGACATGGCCGCCAATACCCTGATCGTGGTGCAGGGGCACGACCATCCGCTGCTCATGCGGCGCTCGCTCAGCGCGCAGGACGCGAGCTGGGTCGCTGGGGAGGCGCCGCCCACGGGCACGGCGCATTCGGCCCGCACGCGCTACCGGCAGGCCGATTCGTCCTGTGTGGTGACGCGCTCGGCGCAGGACGCGATCGCCGTGGAATTCGCGCAGCCGCAGTGGGCGGTGACGCCCGGACAGTCCGTGGTGCTCTACGACGGCCCGGTTTGCCTGGGCGGCGCCGTCATCCAATAAAGGGGGTCTGACCCCCTTTTGCTATTTCGGCACGGTCTCCGCGAAGGCGGGACGTTCCATCAGCCTGTCGTAGAAGCGCGTGAGGTTCGGGTACGCCGCGCGGTAGTCGATGCCGGCCGGTTTGCGGAATTCCACCCAGCCCAGGCAGCAACCGACCGCGATGTCGGCAAGCGTATAGCGCTCGCCGTGGCACCAGGGCCTGTCGGCAAGCTCGGCGGCGATCATCGCCAGGCCGCGTTTCAGCTTGCCGGTCTGCTTGGCGGCCCACGCGGCGCTGCGTTCCTTGTTCGGACGCAGCGATTCGTAGCGCACGAGCAGCCCCGCGTCCAGGCTGCCGTCGGCGAGCGCCTCCCAGCGGCGCACCGCGACGCGCTCGCGGTTGTCTTCCGGGATCAGGCGCGCGATCGGCGACGCGTTGTCGAGGAATTCGACGATCACGCGCGAGTCGAACAGCGCCGTGCCGTCGTCCATCAGCAGCGTGGGCACCTTGCCGAGCGGGTTGTGCGGGTTGACCGGGTTATCGGGCGGATTGACGTCGACCGTCTCGAAATCGCAGTCGATCTTCTTTTCCGCAAGCACGATGCGCACTTTGCGGGTGTAGGGGCTGATGGTGCCGCCGAGGAGTTTCATGGGCAATCGTTCAGTGCGGGCGCGGATTATATAATAGCGTCATGGCATCCCCGCTCACCGCGCTGTCGCCGCTCGACGGCCGGTATGCAAGGTCCGCCGATCCCCTGCGCCCGTACTTCAGCGAGCACGCGCTCATCCGCTACCGGCTGCGCGTCGAGCTCGCCTGGCTGGCGGCGCTCGCCGCCGAGCCCGCGATCGCGGAGCTGAAGCCGTTCTCCCGGGCGACCGCGGCCTCGCTCAAGGGGCTGGTTTCGAAGTTTGATGAAAATGATTCGAAACGGATCAAGGAAATCGAGGCCGAGACGAACCACGACGTCAAGGCGCTCGAGTACTGGCTGAAGGCGAAGCTCGCGAGGAACCGCGAAGCGCAGGGCGCGCTCGAGTTCATCCATTTCGCCGCGACCTCGGAGGACATCAACAACCTCGCGTACGCGCTGATGCTCGCGGAATCCCGCCGCAAGTTGATGCTGCCGCGGCTGGACGAGCTGGCCGGCGCGCTGCACGCGCTCGCGCGCCGGCACGCGTCGCTGCCGATGCTCGCGCGCACGCACGGCCAGCCGGCTTCGCCGACGACGCTCGGCAAGGAGCTCGCCAACGTGGTGCAGCGGCTGCGCCGGGCGCGCGCGAGGATCGAGGCCGTGCCGCTGCTCGGCAAGATGAACGGCGCGACCGGCAACTACCACGCGCATACCGTCGCCTACCCGGACTTCGACTGGGAGGCATTCTGCACGCGCTTCGTCGAGGGGCTCGGGCTGCAGTTCAACGCCTACACCACGCAGATCGAGCCGCACGACTGCATCGCGGAGCTCTTCGACGCCTATGCCGGCGCGAACACGATCCTGCTCGACCTCGACCGCGACCTCTGGGGCTACGTCTCGCTCGGCTACTTCCGGCAGAAGACGAAGAAGGGGGAGGTCGGCTCCTCGACGATGCCGCACAAGGTCAACCCCATCGACTTCGAGAATTCCGAGGGCAACGCCGGCGTCGCCAACGCGCTGCTGCGGCACCTCGCGGACAAGCTGCCGGTGTCGCGCTGGCAGCGCGACCTGTCGGACTCCACGGCGCTGCGCAACGCGGGCAGCGCGCTCGGGCACACATTGCTCGCCTACGCGTCCTGCCTGCGCGGCCTCGCCAAGCTCGAGGCCGACCCGCAGCGCATGGCCGCGGACCTGGACGCCAACTGGGAAGTGCTGACCGAGGCGGTGCAGCAGGTGATGCGCCGGCACGGCGTGCCGGGCGCCTACGAGAAGCTGAAGGCGCTCTCGCGCGGCAGGCGCCTCGACCGCAAGCAGCTCGCGGCATTCGTGCGCGGGCTGCCGATTCCCGCGGCGGAAAAGCAACGACTGCTCGCGCTCACGCCCTTCACCTACACCGGCCTCGCCGCCCGGCTCGCCAAGCGCATCTGAGTCGCGGATGATCTACGCCGCGACGATATTCCTGTCTTCGTTCCTGCTATTCCTGGTCCAGCCGCTGATCGCGCGGCAGATCCTGCCCTGGTTCGGCGGCACCGCCGCGGTATGGACCACGTGCATGCTGTTCTTCCAGTCCCTGCTGCTCGCGGGCTACGCCTACGCGCACGCGGCAAACGCGAAACTCGGGCCGCGCAGCCAGGCGGCCGTGCACACCGCGCTGCTCGCCCTCGCGATCGCCACGCTGCCGATCGCCCCCGGCGAGAGCTGGAAGCCGCTTGGCGCGGCCGAGCCGATCTCGGCGATCCTGCTCGTGCTCTCGGCGACCGTGGGGCTGCCCTACCTGATGCTCGCCTCCACCAGCCCGCTGCTGCAGGCATGGTTCGCACGCGCGCGGCCCGGCGCCGACCCGTACCGACTGTTCGCGGTGTCGAACCTCGCCTCGCTGCTCGCGCTGGTCGGCTACCCGCTCGTCGTGGAGCCGTTCTTCGGCAACCGCGAGCAGGTGGTCTGGTGGTCCGTGCTGTTTGGTGTCTTCGCGGTCGTTTGCATTGGCCTTTCCTGGATTGTCTCCGGGAAAGCACGCACGGAAGAATTCGGCAATCAAGACGAAGGCGTTCCACCCAGCCGGACCGACTACCTGCTCTGGCTGGCGCTGTCGGCCACCGGCACGGTGCTGCTGCTCGCGGTGACCAACCACGTGACGCAGAACGTGGCCTCGATCCCGCTGCTCTGGCTCGCGCCGCTGACGCTCTACCTGCTCACGTTCATCCTCGCGTTCGAAGGTGGAAGCCTGGGGCGCGGCCTTTACCGCGTGGAGATCTTCTGGGTCGCGGTGCTGGCATGGCTGGCGGGCATGGCCTGGCTGCTCGTCGACTCCCGCTTCCAGTTCGACCTCTGGATGCAGATCGGCATGTTCCTGTCGGGCCTCTTCGTCGGCTGCCTGTTTTGCCACGGCGAGCTCTACCGGGCGCGGCCGGCGGCGCGCCACCTCACGGCCTTCTACCTGACCGTCTCCGCGGGCGGGGTCGCCGGCGGCCTGCTCGTCGCCGTGGTGGCGCCGCTCGTGTTCAACGCCTACTACGAGCTCGGCCTCGCGCTGGTCGCGCTGGCGGCGCTCGCCGCGCTGCGCTTCGCGTCGGTCAACTGGCTCGCGCGCTGGGCGAGCCTCGCGACGCTGCTCGCCGTTGCCGCGTGCGCGGCCTACGACGGCTCGCAGTTCCTCCAGAACGCGCTCGTCTCGGAGCGCAATTTTTACGGCGTGATCCGGGTCAAGGAGCACGGCGCTCCCGGCGAGCCGAACTACCTGCGCCGCCTGATGCACGGCGTGATCATGCACGGCGAGCAGTACATGGAAGGAGAGCGGCGCCGCGAGCCGATGACCTACTACCTGCCGACCTCGGGCATCGGCCGGGCGATCGAGGCTGCGCAGGCGCGCGGGCCTGTCAAGGTCGGCGTCATCGGGCTGGGCGCAGGGACGCTGGCGGCCTACGGGCGCGCGGGCGACGACATCCGCTTCTACGACATCAATCCGAAGGTCGAGGAGATCGCGCGCCGGCTGTTCTTCTACCTGTCCGACTCGAAGGCCCGGGTCGAGGTCGTGCTGGGCGACGCGCGCCTGGCCCTCGAGCGCGAGCCGCCGCAGGGATTCGACGTCCTCGCCGTGGACGCGTTCTCGAGCGACGCCATCCCCGTGCACCTGATCACGCGCGAGGCGCTCGCGCAGTACCTGCGCCACATGAAGCCGGCGGGCGTGATCGCGTTCCACGTCTCCAACCGCTTCCTCGACCTGCCGCCCGTGGTCGGCCGGCTCGCGAGGGAGCAGGGCTTGAGCGCCGTCCTCGTTTCGGACGAGGGGAAGGACGGCGACGGCACCAGGACGGATTGGGTTCTGATCGCGCGCGACCCCGCCGCGCTGCGGGCCCAGCAGATCCAGGCGGGCGAGCCCGCGCCGCCCGAAGAGCACGCGGGGTGGCGCACCTGGACGGACGACTACTCCAACCTCGTCCAGATCCTGAAATAGGGAAACGCGGTCGCTAGACGACCGCGCCTTCGTGCTCGTCCTTGCCGCGCGGTTTCTTGGCGGGACGGACGAACTGGCTGCGATCGACGCCCAGCCACATCACCAGCGGGCTCGCCACCAGCACCGAGGAGTAGATGCCGAAGCAGATGCCGATGGTGAGCGCGAGCGCGAAGTAGTGCAGCGCCGGGCCGCCGAACAGCAGCATCGTCGTGACCATCGCCTGCGTGCAGCCGTGCGTGATGATGGTGCGCGAAATGACCGCCGTGATCGAGCTGTCGATGACTTCGGGCACCGTGGCCTTGCGCATCTTGCGGAAGTTCTCGCGCACCCGGTCGAAGACCACCACCGACTCGTTCACCGAGTAGCCGAGCACCGCCAGCACCGCCGCCAGCACGGGCAGCGAGAACTCCCACTGGAAGAGCGCGAAGCAGCCCAGGATGATCACCACGTCGTGCAGGTTGGCGATGATCGCCGCGAGGCCGAAGCGCCACTCGAAGCGGATCCACAGGTACAGCACGATGCCCGCGGCGGTGACCAGCAGCGCGAGCGCGCCGTATTCGTACAGCTCCTTGCCGACCTGCGGGCCGACGAACTCTACGCGGCGCACTTCGGCGCTCGCGTCCTGCGCCTTCAGCTGCGCGGCGACCTTCTGCGACAGCGCCGACGTGGACTGATCCTTCTCGATCGGCAGTCGGATCAGCACCGAGCGCGACGAGCCGAAGTTCTGCACCTCGGCCTTGAAGCCCGCCTTGTCCAGGGACTGGCGGATCGCCTCGACGTCGGCGGCCTCCTTGTAGCTCGCCTCGACCAGCGTGCCGCCGGTGAACTCGACCGACAGGTGCAGGCCATTGTGGGCGAGGAAGAACACCGCCGCGAGGAACGTCAGCAACGAGATCACGTTGAAGACGAGCGCGTGCCGCATGAACGGGATGACGCGGCGGATCTTGAAGAATTCCATGGCCTAGGCTACTTCCATGCGGTGTTGCCGATCGCGAGCCTCGCCACCCTGCGCCGGTGCCCGTAGGCGAGGTTGACGATGGCGCGCGAAACCACCACCGAGGAGACGATCGAGGTAAGGATGCCCAGGCAGTGCACCACCGCGAAGCCGCGCACGGGACCCGAGCCGAAGATCAGCAGCGCGAGGCCCGCGATCAGCGTGGTGACGTTCGAGTCGAGGATCGTGCCCCAGGCGCGCTCGTAGCCCGCGGCGATCGCCGCCTGCGGCGTCTGCCCCGAGCGGATCTCCTCGCGGATGCGCTCGTTGATCAGCACGTTGGAGTCGATCGCCATGCCCAGCGTCAGCGCGATGGCGGCGATGCCCGGCAGCGTGAGCGTGGCCTGCAGCAGCGACAGCAGCGCGATCAGGAACAGCAGGTTGACGCCGAGCGCGACCGAGGAGAAGACGCCGAACAGCGTGTAGTAGGCGCTCATGAAGAGCACGATCGCGAGGAAGCCCCACTTCGTGGCGTTGAAGCCCTTGTCGATGTTCTCCTTGCCGAGCGACGGGCCGACCGTGCGTTCCTCGATGATCTCCATCGGCGCGGCGAGCGAGCCCGCGCGGATGAGCAGCGCGAGGTCGTTGGTCTCGGTGGGCGTGAAGCTGCCGGTGATCTGGAAGCGGCTGCCGAACTCGCCCTGGATCGTCGCCACCGAGATCGCCTCGCCCTTGCCCTTCTCGACCAGGATGATCGCCATCAGCTTGTGCAGGTTCTCGCGCGTCGCCTGGCGCATGATGCGGCCGCCCGATTCGTTCAGCTCGACCGAGACCGCCGGGCGCTGGTCCTGGTCGAAGGTCGCGGAGGCGCCGGTGAACTGGTCGCCGGTCACCAGCACCTGCTTCTTCGCCGGCACCGAGCTCACGCTGCCGTCGCGCCTGCGCTCCGGGAAGATGTCGACGTTGAACGTGCTGCCCGAGCGCATCGCCTCCTCGTCGACGAGCCGGACTTCGAGCGTCGCCGTGCGGCCGAGGATCTCCTTCGCCTTGGCCGTGTCCTGCACGCCGGGCAGCTGCACGACGATGCGGTCCGCGCCCTGCTGCTGGATGACCGGCTCGGCGACGCCGAGCTGGTTGACGCGGCGGCCGAGCGTGGTGATGTTCTGCTTGATGGCGAGCTCCTGCTCGGCCTTGAGCGCGGCGGGCTTGAGTGTCGCCACCAGCAGCTGGTCCTGGCCGTCGTCGCGGCGCACGAGGTCGAGCACCTGGATCTGCGCGGAGACCGCGAGCGCCGCCTTGTCGCGCATTTCGGCGTCGCGGAAGCGGATGCGCAGCGTCTGCCCGTCGCGCGCGATGCCGGCGTGGCGCAGGTCCTTCTCGCGCAGCAGCGTGCGGATCTCGCCGCCGTAGGCCTCCAGCCGCTTGACGAGCGCCGCCTGCATGTCCACCTGCAGCAGGAAATGCACGCCGCCGCGCAGGTCGAGGCCGAGGTACATGGGCAGCGCGTGCAGCGCGGTGAGCCAGCCGGGCGAGGACGACAGCAGGTTGAGCGCGACCACGTAGGAGGGGTTCTCGCGGTCCGGGTTGAGCGCCTTCTCGATCAGGTCCAGGGCCTTCAGCTGCGCATCGGTGTCCGCGAAGCGCGCGCGCAGGCCGCCCGTGTCGAGCAGCACGCCGCTCGCCTGGACGCCGCCAGACTTGAGCGCCGCCTCGACGCGCGCGAGCAGCGCGTCGTCCACCTTGACGGTGGTCTTGCCGCTCGAGACCTGGACGGCGGGCGACTCGCCGAAGAAATTCGGCAGCGTGTAGAGGAGGGCGGCGGCGATCGCGAACGCGATCAGCGCATAGCGCCAGGCCGGGTAGCGATTCACTTACTTGAGGGTCTTCAGGGTGCCCTTGGGCAGCAGCATCTGCACGGCGGGCCGCTGGACGACGACCTTGGTTTCCGGTGCGACTTCGAGCGTGGCGTACTGGTCGCTCAGCTCGACGATCTTGCCCACCAGGCCGCCCAGCGCGACCACCTCGTCGCCCTTTTGCAGCGCATCGACCATGGCCTTCTGCTCCTTCGCGCGCTTCATCTGCGGGCGGATCATCAGGAAGTACAGGAGCACGAACATCAGGATGATGGGCAGGAAGCTCATCAGGCCGGCGTCGCCGCCGGCGGAGGGGGCTTGCGCGAATGCGGAGGGGATGAACACGCGGAAAACTCCTGAAAGTCCCTGAAAAAACGGTGAATTGTATCATCCCGGTCCGCGCTGACGGGCCTGCGGCGCGCACCGCCTTTGAGGTAGATCAGACCTGCGCCGCAGGGGCACCGGACAATGCGATCAACGGCATACGGAGGCCACCATGTCCCTGCAGGTACCGGTATCCCTCAAGAGCACCCACGAGGGCCTGCACGCGGGCCTCAAGCGCGCGATGCGCGAGCCCGGCCGCTGCGGCGAGGCCGCGCGCCGCGTGATGCAGATCCTGGACGGCCACATGATGCGCGAGGAGAAATTCGCGCTGCGGCCGCTCGGGATACTGAAGGCGCTCGCTCGCGGCGAGACCCCCGCGGAGCTGGCCGACGTGGCGCAGCTGGTGCACGACTTCAAGGCCGAGCTGCCGCAGATGGTCGACGAGCACCGCCAGATCGCGGAGCTTCTGCGCCTCCTCGCCCGGGAAGCCGAGACGCTGGGCAAGCACGAGTACGTCGAGCTCGCCGAGGACCTCATCGAGCACGCGCACCTCGAGGAGGACGTGCTCTACCCGGCGGCGATGCTGCTCGGAAAATACGCCGCGTTCGTGCGCGGCGGCGGCTAGCCGTCCTCGCCGCGGCGCGCGGCGAGCAGGCGCGCGGCGGTGCCGGCGAGGGTGCCGGCCTCGATCGCGGCGCGCAGTTCCTTCATCAGCTGCAGGTAGTAGTGAAGATTGTGGGTCGTGTTGAGGCGCGCACCGAGGATTTCGTTCGCCTTCTGCAGGTGGTAGAGGTAGGCGCGCGAGAAATGGCGGCAGGCGTAGCAGGCGCAGGCTTCATCCAGCGGCCG
>Ga0335084_10003292_pt1 | contig 15741 bp, 11 predicted proteins | sample Lox_Sample_44_FD_206721 | JGI IMG/M metagenome (GOLD analysis project Ga0335084, IMG submission 206721) | Soil microbial communities from Loxahatchee National Wildlife Refuge, Florida, United States - Lox_Sample_4.4 | ecosystem: Environmental > Terrestrial > Soil > Wetlands | place: USA... | reverse complement strand
CTGCCCTCATTCGCGATCGACCGCGCCGAAGTGACTCCGGGCGCGAACCCGGTGTTCGGCCTGAACGCGCAGGGCGGCGCGGTCGCGCTGCGCACCAAGAACGGGTTCAGCGCGCGCGGTGCCAGCTCGTCGGCGTTCGGCACCACCTTCGGCGGCTTCGGCGGCACCAGCGAGTACGGCTGGAACGACGGGTCGCACGCGCTGTACGGCGGGTTCAGCGCCCTGCACGACCACGGCTGGCGGCACGACTCACCCTCGGACGTGTACCAAGGCTTCGCGTCCGCCGACGCGCGCAGCGACCGGCTGGCCGGGGGAGTCACGCTGACCCTGGCCAGCGCCGACTTCCTCGGGAACGGGCCGTCGCCGGTGGAGCTGCTCGACCAGAGCTACCGCGCCGTGTTCACCACACCCGACGAGACGGACCAGTGGCTGGTGGGACTGGCCGCGCACGGCGGCTACGCCTGGAATGACTCGACCGCGCTCGAAGGCAACGCGTATTGGCGCCGCAGCCAGCTCGACACGACCAACGGCGACAGCGCCGACTTCGCGCCCTGCACCGGCATCGCCGGCCCGTCGAGCTCGACCTGCGCGAACGCGGGCGAGCCCGACGAGCAGGTCGTGGTGGACGAGCGCGGCGACCCGGTCGCGGTCAGCGCCGGCGTCGACGGCCTGCGCAACCGGACGAACACCCGCAGCCAGGCGTTCGGCGCCACGGGCCAGCTCTCCGACCACCGCGACCTGTGGGGCCTGGAGAACCGCTTCGCGGCGGGCGCATCGCTCGACCTCGGCACCACGCGCTTCTCGACGCGCGCCGAAGCCGGGACGCTCGACCCGTCGCGCGAGGTCGACTCACTGGGCTTCTCGCTGGGCAACGAGGACCTGAACACCGACCTGCGCACACAGAACCGCTATCTCGGTGCCTACTTCACCGAGGTGCTCGCGCTCTCACCCGAGCTCTCGGCCACGCTCTCGGGCCGGCTCGACTCGGCCCACGTGGAGCTCCACGACCTGCGCGGCGACGAGCTCGACGGCACGCACGACTTCCTGCGCTTCAACCCGGCCGCCGGACTCACCTGGCGCTTCGCAGCGGCACAGACCGCGTACCTCTCGTACGCGGAGGCGAACCGCGCGCCCACGCCCGCCGAGCTGGCGTGCGCCGACCCGGAGCGGGCCTGCCGCATCCCGAACGCCTTCACGGCGGACCCCGACCTACACCAGGTGGTGTCGCGCACGATCGAGCTCGGCGCGCGCGGCGACCTCCTGCCGGAGTGGGCCGAGAGTCACGACCTGGCCGTGCGCTGGTCGGCCGCGGCGTACTCGGCCTGGAACTCCGACGACATCCTGTTCGTCGCCTCGGGCCCGGTGCCGGGCTCGGGATACTTCTCGAACGCCGGCACCACGCGTCGGCTGGGCTTCGAGGCCGAGCTCGTGGGCCACGCCGCGCGCGCTTCCGCGTATCTCCGCTACGGCTACGTGCAGGCGACCTTCCGCGATGCGCTCGCGATCGCGAGCCCGAACAACCCCGGCGCCGACGCCGACGGCGAGATCCACGTGAAGCCCGGCGACCGCATGCCCAACGTGCCCGAGCACACCGTGAAGCTCGGCCTCGACGGCTCGCTCAGCGACGACTGGAGCGCAGGGGTCTCCGCCGTCTACGCGTCGAGCCGCACCTACCAGGGCGACGAGGCGAACCTGCTCGGCGGCGTGCCGGGCCGGTTCGTGGTCGACGCGGAGAGCACTTACCAGCTCACCCCGCACGTCGCGCTGCGGCTGCGGATCGTGAACCTGTTCGACGCGCGCTACTACACCGCCGGCGCGCTCGGCGACCCGAGCGAAGTCTTTCCCGACTTCAGTGACCCCCGCTTCCGCACGCCAGGCCAGCCGCGCACCTTCGAGCTCGCGCTGTTCGCGCACTTCTAGCGCAGATGGCGCTCGAGCGGCGCGAAACGTCGTCGGGCGGGGCCATGATCGGAACACGAGCCGCCGGCTGCTTTCTAAAGTAATCTGCGGACATGAGCGAGCACCGGCACTTCCCCCGATCACGGCGTTCCTACCTCGTCGGCTCGCGGACCGACCTGCGCGTTCCGGTCCGCGACGTCGCGGACACGGGCGTGCGGCTCTACGACACGAGCGGCCCGCACGGTGACGCGGCGCAGCAGGTCGACCTGTTCGCGGGTCTGCCGCACCTGCGCGACGGCTGGATCCGCGAGCGGGACGACGTCGAGGAGTACGCGGGGCGGGCGGCGCGGCCCGAGGACGACGGCCGGCGCGGGGCCAAGACGCCGGAGTTTCCCGGCAAGCGCACGCGGCCGCTGCGCGCGCGCGCCGGGCGCGCGGTGACTCAGCTCGCCTACGCCCGCCAGGGCATCGTGACTCCCGAGATGGAGTTCGCCGCGCTGCGCGAGGGCGTCGAAGCCGAGCTGGTGCGCGCGGAGATCGCGCGCGGGCGGGCGATCCTGCCCAGCAACGTGAATCACCCCGAGAGCGAGCCGATGCTGATCGGCCGGAAGTTCCTGGTGAAGGTGAACGCGAACATCGGAAACTCCGCGGTCAGCTCGTCGATCGACGAGGAGGTCGAGAAGCTGCTGTGGGCCGTGCAGTGGGGCTCGGACACGGTCATGGACCTGTCGACGGGCGCCAACATCCACACCACGCGCGAATGGATCCTGCGCAACTCCCCGGTGCCGATCGGCACGGTGCCGATCTACCAGGCGCTGGAGAAGGTGGGCGGCAAGGCGGAGGATCTCACGCCGGAGCTGTTTCTCGACACCCTGGTCGAGCAGGCCGAGCAAGGCGTGGACTACTTCACGATCCACGCGGGTGTCTTGCTGCGCTACGTGCCGCTGACCGCGGACCGGGTGACCGGCATCGTGTCTCGCGGCGGCTCGATCATGGCCAAGTGGTGTCTCGCGCACCACCGCGAGAACTTCCTGTACACGCACTTCCGCGAGATCTGCGAGATCATGCGCGCCTACGACGTCGCCTTCTCGCTGGGAGACGGCCTGCGCCCGGGCTCGATCGCCGACGCCAACGACGCGGCGCAGTTCGCCGAGCTCGAGACACTCGGCGAGCTCACCCAGATCGCCTGGGAGCGCGACGTGCAGGTCATGATCGAAGGGCCGGGTCACGTGCCGCTGCACAAGATCAAGGAGAACGTCGACCGCCAGCTCGAGGTGTGTCACGAGGCGCCCTTCTACACCCTGGGGCCGCTCGTGACCGACATCGCACCCGGCTACGACCACATCACCTCGGGCATCGGCGCGGCGCTGATCGGCGCCTTCGGCACGGCCATGCTGTGCTACGTGACGCCCAAGGAGCACCTGGGCCTGCCCGACCGCGACGACGTGCGCACCGGCGTCATCACCTACAAGATCGCCGCACACGCGGCCGACCTGGCCAAGGGCCATCCCGGCGCGCAGCTGCGCGACGACGCGCTGTCGCGCGCGCGCTTCGAGTTCCGCTGGCAGGACCAGTTCGAGCTGTCACTCGACCCGGAGACCGCGCGCAAGTTCCACGACGCGACGCTGCCGGCCGAGGGCGCGAAGGTCGCCCACTTCTGCTCCATGTGCGGCCCGAAGTTCTGCAGCATGGAGATCACGCAGCAGCTCCGCGAGTACGCGCGCAGCCAGCGCGTCGACGCCGAGATCGCGCGCAAGGAGGGCCTCGACGCGAAGTCGCGCGAGTTTCGCTCGACCGGCGGCGAGCTCTACCGCTAGCCGGCGAGAGCCCGGTGGACTGAGGCCATCCACCACAGCCATACCGTCCGGCGTGGCGGATCTCCGCAGCGGCGAGGCCTGGGGGCCGCCCCCATCGGGCACCCCATTTGCTCAACGCGTCGCCGCTCATGCCGCCGGTGCTGATGCTCGCCTACAAGCTCCTCGTCACCGACCGCGCCAAGTTCGCGGCGCTCGTCATCGGGCTCACGTTCTCGGTCTTCCTCATGGTCCAGATGACGTCGATCTTCTCCGGCGTCCTGCAGCGCGCGTCGGCCACCGTGATCAACATGGGCGCCCCGATCTGGGTCATGGACCCGGCCGTCATGACCGTGGCCAACAGCATCCCGCTGCCCGACTATGTGCTGGACGCCGTGCGCAGCATGAACGGCGTGGAGTACGCCGTGCCGCTCTACTCCGGCGGCGCGCTGGCCCGGCTCTCGTCGGGAACCTACCAGGCCGTCAACGTGATCGGGCTCGACGACACGAGTCTTTTCGGACGGCCGAACCTCCTCGAGGGCAGGATCGAGGACCTGTACGGGGACGACGCGTACCTCGTCGTGCACGACTCGGAGTTCGCAAAGCTCGAGAGTCCGGCGATCGGCACGAGCTTCGAGATCAACGATCACCGCGCGGTCGTGGTGGGGATCGCCGAGGTGCCGATGAGCGCTCTCTTCGGCGTGCCCACGCTCTACACCACGTATCGCCGCGCCATCGAGGACATCCCGTCCGCACGCTTCACGCTCTCCTACGTGCTCGTGCAGCCGCGGAGCCCGGCTGACCTGGCGCGAATCCAGGATCAGGTCGCGAAGCTCGGATATCGCGCCGTCTCTGCCGACGGCTTCATGACTCAGATCACTTCGTTCTACGTGTGGCAGACGGGCGTCGGGATGAACCTCCTGATCATGACGGTCATCAGCTTCATCGTCGGGATCTCGATCTCGGGTCAGACCTTCTACACGTTCATCGTCGAGAACCTCGAGCGCTTCGGCGCGCTGAAGGCGATCGGATCCAGGTCGCGAGACCTGATCGCCGTGATCTTGTTCCAGGCACTCCTCACCGGACTCACAGGCTATGGGCTGGGCGTCGGGCTCAGCACGCTCGTCATCACCCTCGCGAAGCTGCGCCTGCCCGACTACGCGTCCGTGATCACGGTTCGCAACCTCGGCATGGCGTTCGTCATGGTCCTCGTCATCGCGGGAGTGTCCGGCTACATCGGCGTGCGCAAAGTGATCCGTGTCGAGCCCTTCGACATCTTCCGCGGCTAGCGTGGAGGCCACGGCGATCGAGGCGCGCTCCGTCACGAAGTGGTTCGGAGAGGGCGCGGCGAGGACGGTCGCGGTGCGCGACGTCAGCCTCAGCATCTCGTTCGGCGAAATGCTCTACATCGTCGGGCCGTCGGGCAGCGGCAAGACCACCCTGCTGAGCATCCTGTCCGGGATCCTGCGCCCGGACGCAGGCACGGTGTTCGTGAAGGGCCGGGACATCTGGCGCCTCGGCGACGACGAGCTCGCCGACTTCCGCCTGCACACCGTGGGGTTCGTGTTCCAGGACTACCACCTGTTCCCGCGGCTCACGACGGCCGAGAACGTCGCCGTCCCGCTGATCCTCAAGCGCCGGTCGTGGGCCGACTCACTGTTCGCCGCGCGGCAGTGTCTCGAGATCGTCGGGCTGTCGGGCCGTGCGGAGCTCGCACCTGTGAAGCTCAGCGGGGGCGAGCAGCAACGCGTCGCGATCGCGCGCGCGATCGTCGGCGAGCCCGACATCCTGATTCTCGACGAGCCGACGGCTTCGCTCGACGGCGAGACCGGCCGCCGCATCGTCGAGTTCGTGCGCACGAAGGTGCTGACCTCCACGCGCTGCATCGTGATCGTGACTCACGACGTGCGGATCACGGAGTTCGCCGACCGGACCATCTCCATGGAAGACGGCCGCATCGTCGGCGAGCGGCATGGAGGCTAGGATGCGCCCGCGTCTCGTCTTCGCGATTGCGGTCGCAGGGATCGTCGCCGGGCTGGTCGCGGCGGCGATCTTCGCGGTCCGCCCGAGGACGGCCGCGCCGGCCTTCGAGCCCGTCGCGAATCCGTATGAGCGGGGCATCTACGCCAGCGGGATCGTCGAGAGCGAGCAGGCCAGCGGCGAGAACGTCAACGTGTTCCCGGAGGTCGCGGGCACCGTGACCGAGGTGCTCGTGCGCGAGGGCCAGCAGGTCGGCCGCGGGGCCGCCCTCGTCCGCATCGAGGACTCGGTGCAGCGCGCCACGGCCGAGCAGCTCGAGGCACAGGCGTCTGCTGCGCACGCCCTGCTCGAGGCGCTCCGAGCCCAGCCGCGAGCCGAGACACTCCACGTCGCAGTCAGTCAGGTGGCGGCCGCGCAGGCGGCCTTGCGCACGTCGAGCGACCAGCTCGCGAAGCAGCAGGCGTCTTACGCCGATGACTCGCGCTCGGTGAGCCAGCTCGCGCTCGACGACGCGACCAACGCGGTTCGGGTCGCCGAGGCGAACCTCAAAGTCTTCCAGCGCCAGCTCGAGCTCGTGAAGGCGGGAGCCTGGATCTACGACATCCGCAACCAGGAAGCTCAGTACACGGCGCTCTCGAAGTCGGCGGCGTCGGCCCGCGCGCTGCTCGCCAAGTACGAGATTCGCGCGCCGACCGACGGCCTCGTGCTCGCGCTCGGCGTGTCGGTGGGCAGCTACGCGTCACCGCAGGGCACGCTCGACACCTACACGCAGGGAGCCCGGCCGATCGTGGTGATGGGCCAGGCGGGAGACCACCTGGCGGTGCGCGTCTTCGTCGACGAGATCCTGATCTCGAAGCTCGGCAGCATCGAGCAGCTCGACGCGACGATGTACGTTCGGGGCACCGACGTGCGGGTGCCGCTGCAGTTCGTCCGCGTGCAGCCCCTCGTGTCTCCCAAGGTGGAGCTCTCCAACGAGCGCACGGAACGCGTCGACCTGCGCGTGCTGCCCGTCATCTTCCGCTTCGCGCAGCCGGCGGGGCTCCGGCTCTTCCCCGGCCAGCTCGTGGACGTGTATGTCCGGGCGCGCTGAGACGCTTCGGCGCTGGCTCGCGGCGGCGCCGCTCGTCGCCGCGGTGGGCTGCGCGGTCGGCCCCGACTTCGAGCCGCCGGCCGCCCCGGCCGCGGCGACGTACACGCCGGAGCCCCAGCCGACCGAGACCGCGGTCGCCGGCGGCCGTGCGCAGCGCTTCGCGGCCGGGAACGCCCTGCCCGTGAAGTGGTGGGAGCTGTTCGAGTCGCCGCGGCTCGACGAGCGCGTCGAGCAGGCGCTCGCCGCAAACCCGACCCTCCAGTCCGCCCAGGCGACTTTGCGCCAGAGCGAGAACGAGCTGCGAGCGGGCTACTCCGTCTTCTTCCCGCGCGTCGACGTGGGAGCCTCGGCGGTGCGCGAGCGGACGTTCGTGCCAGCCCCCAGCGTGCCGCGCGAGACCCTGACGGTCTACTCGCTCGCCGCCAACGCTTCCTATGTCCTCGACGTGTTCGGGGGGGAGCGGCGCAAGGTGGAGAGCGAGCGGGCGCAGACGGACACCCGGCGCTACGAGACGGCCGCGACCTATGTGACTCTGGTCGCGACCGTCGCGAACACGACGATCGCCGAGGCCGCGTACCGCGAGCAGATCGACTTCACGCAGCGCCTGATCGATGCGGAGCGGGACCAGGTCGCGATCACCCAGAGCCGGGCGCGCTCGGGACTCATTCCGCGCGCCACCTTGCTCGCGCTCGAGACACAGCTCGCCAGCACCGAGTCACAGATCCCCCAGCTCGAGCAGCGCTGGTCAGAGGCGCGCGACCTCCTGGCCGTGCTGCTCGGGCGCGAGCCCGCGAGCTTCGAAGCTGCCCCGGTGCCGCTCGCCGAGCTCGTGATCCCGCAGGAGATCCCGGTGTCGCTGCCGTCCGATCTGGTCCGCCAGCGGCCCGACGTGCTCGCCGCCGAGGCGCGGCTCCACGGCGCCAGCGCCGACATCGGCGTCGCGACGGCGGCGATGTTCCCGCAGATCACCCTCTCGGGCAGCTACGGCACCGCCGGAACGGGTGCGCTGTTCAGCGGCCCGACGGCCGCCTGGTACGCGGCCGCGCAGCTGGTCTCCCCGGTCTTCCACGCCGGCGAGCTCTGGTTCCAGCGGCGCGCGGCGATCGAGGCCTACCAGGCGTCGCTCGCCAGCTATCGGGAGACCGTGCTCGGCGGGCTCGAGCAGGTCGCGGACTCCCTCCGCGCGCTCGAGCACGACGCCGCCCAGGTCGAGGCGCAGCGGCGCCAGGAGAGCGCCGCCCTCGACTCACTGCAGCTGGTCGGTGTGAACTACCGCGCGGGCCTCGCGGGCTACCTCGACGTGCTCGTCGCCAATTTTCAGGCGAACGAGGCGACCATCGCGCGAATCGAGGGGGAGGCGCGGCGGCTCCAGGACACCGTCACCCTGTTCGCGGCCCTGGGCGGTGGCTGGTGGGAGGACCCCGGAGCAGTCGCTCCGCCCTGAGTCATCGGTGCGGCTAGGCGGCCTTCAGCGAGGCGAACTTCGGCATCACCTGTTCGATGAAGAGCTGCTGCGAAGCCGCCCAGGCCGCGTCCTGCTGCGAGTGGTCGAACGTCAGGATGAGCAGCGCGCCGAAGCCGCCGCAGGTCTGGTACATGTCGCCGAGCTTCTGCGCGACGGTGCGCGGCGAGCCGACCAGCCAGCTGTGCTCGCACAGATACTCGGGCGTGACGTCCGAGTCGGGCACGTCGGGCGAGTGTTTGAACAGCTGCGTGAAGCCGAAGGCGCCGAACAGCGGCAGGAGATACTCGCGGTAGGCGCGCGCGAGCATGCCGCCCAGCGCGTGGCGGCGGGCCTCCGCATCGGTCTCGGCCACGAACACCTCGCGCACGATGCGCCAGCCGCTGCGCGCGGGCTTGCGGCCCGACTTCTCGGCGCCCTTCTCGACCGACGCCCAGTGCGACGCGAGATACGACGGGTTGATGTTCAGGCTCATGGGCATGAAGCCGTGCTCGCCCGCGAGCAGGAGCGTGTCCGAGTTCGGCGAGAGACCCGCCACGCCGATCGGCGGATGCGGCTTCTGGAACGGCTTCAAGTGAAACTTGAGGTTCCCGAACATGGTGTCGGGCCGGTTCACGTTCCAGTACTGGCCCTTGTACTCGAAGGGCTCGTTCGCGGCCCAGAGCCGCAGGATGATGTCGAGCGCCTCGCGCGTCATCTTGCGGTTGTCGCCGCTCATGCCGTCGACGTCGAACAGCCGCCAGTCACTCGGCAGGCCGCTCGACCCCACGCCGAACATGAAGCGGCCGCGCGCCATGTGATCGAGATACGCCACGCGGCAGGCGAGCTCCGCCGGGTGGTGGTACGGCAGCAGGTGCGCGCCGGGCGCGAGCTTCATGGTCTGCGTGCGCAGCAGCGCCTGCGCGATCAGCAGATCGGGCGCCGGGTTCGGCTCCCAGGGCGACGTGAAGTGCTCGCCGATCCAGGCCTCGGCGAAGCCGAGCCGATCGCACATGGCCAGGTGCTCGAGGTCCCACTGGTAGCCGTCGCGCAGCGACCGCTCCGGCGGGTGCGACGGCATCATGAAGATTCCTGCTTCCAAGACGACCTCCTCCCCGCCGCATCATGGCACGCTCCCAGGGGCGTCTGCCGTCAGCGCGCGGCGATGGCGAAGCGGCGGCGGTAAGCGCTCGGCGGAAAGAACGCGAGCCACTCGGTGAGCGCGGTGACCAGCACGAGCGACGACACGAGCCCGAGCAGCGACGGCGGAAGCTCGTAGTGGCCGAGAATCTGCGCGGCGAGGTGGAGCCCCGCGACGCCGGCGATCGCGCCCGTGCCCACGCCCCACAAGAGCATGCGATTCGCGACCAGCGGATCGCCGAGCCCGAGCTGCGCGCGGCGGCGCATCAGCGCCGCGTAGCGCGAGGGCTCGAAGCTCGACCAGCCGTACGCGACCAGCATGCCGACGTTCGGCGCCCAGTGACCCAGCCACACGCCCAGGCCGTCGCTCTCACCGCGCACGTGAAGCGGCCAGGAGCCCGCGACGCCGAGCAAGAGCCAGAGCGCGAGCCCCGCGAGCCCGGCGCGCGAGGCCCGGCTCTCGGGCCGGAACACGCGCTGCGAGAAGAGCGCGATCGTGAAGGCGCCGATCGAGATCGCAGTCACGCCGGCGAACGAGCCGAGCCCGGCGTACGGTCCGAGCACGCGCAGCGACTCGGCGGCGATCAAGAGCGAGTAACCCAGGGCCCCCGCGAGCAGGAAGTTCAGGCCGATCGCGAACTCGGGCAGGCGGCGCGTGCGCGAGGCGAGCATCAAGAGGCGCACGCCGAGGAACAGACTCACCGCCACGAACAGCGGGAACGCCACACTTCCGAGCAGCTCGCCCACGTACATCCTCCCCGCGGCTTGGGATCGGCCGCCGGGAGGACGGGCTTGATCGCACGCGCCGATCGGTCAGCGCAGGATCGCGGGGATCTCCTCGCGCGCGCGCTCCGCCGCCTTCTGCAGCTCGCCGAACGCCGAGCGCGCCTCCTGCACGCCGCGCAGCGCGTCGAGCGGGTCGCGCAGATCGTCCACGTAGCCCAGCGCGTACGCGCCGCGCGCGTAGCCCATGAGCCGCAGCAGGTCGTCCGGGAGTCCGCGCGCGACGTCGTGTGGCACGGACAGGTACTGGTTCTCCTCCTGGCGCAGCCACGAGCGCGCGTAGGTCAGGTTGACGCCCATGCGCGTGGCCTGCGAGCGGTTGCCGCCGCCGCCGTGGTAGAGCGCGCCGGAGTAGAACACCACCGAGCCCTGCTCCATCTCGGCGGGCTCGGTGTCCGACTCCTTGTACTCCAGCCGGTCGGCGTGCAAGTGACTCCCGGGGATCACGCGCGTGGCGCCGTTCTCCTCGGTGAAGTCGGTCATGGCCCAGATCGTGTTGCACTGCACCTCGAAGCCCTTCGGCCAGGGGTAGAAGTCGAAGCCCCACTGGTCGCGGTGCACGGTCTGCGCCGGCTCGCCGGGACCGATCGCGATCACCTGGGTGAGGTGGAGCTGGAAGCCGCTGCCGTCGCTGAGCAGGCCCTTCACCGCGCCCAGCACGAGCGGGTTCATGACCAGCTCGCGGCAGGCGGCGGAGCGCGCGATCAGCCCGCCGGTGCGCTTGGTGCGGAAGCCCGCGAACGGATCGGTGCCGACGGCGGTCGCAGCGAGATACGGCGCGAGCTCCTGCTTCGCGCGCTCCATGAAGGCGCGCGGCACGAGGCGGTCGACCACCGCGACGCCGTCGCGCTGCAGCGCCTGCGTGACTTCTTCGGGGCTCGCGGTCGGGGGCAGGTGTTGGATCGTCATGGCTTCTCCTCGGCTCCGGGTTGGGGACGGCGCAGCAGGAGCTCGACCACGGGGGCGAGCCGGCGGCGCAGGTCGTCGGGATCGGCGTCGGGGCGGGTCAGGCCGTCGAGCTCGAAGCCGCGCACCACGGCGATCAGCGTGCGCGCGGAGTCGAACGGCTGCGGGGCGCCCAGTGACTCGAGCGCCTCCGCCAGGCCCGAGGCCAGCGCGCGCTCGTAGCCGTGAAACTCCGCGGCCAGCTCGGCGTCGCGCGCGGCGCGCAGCATGAGCTCGTGCTCGACCACGAGCGACCAGCGCCAGTCACGGGACAGATCGTGGCGCGCCACTTCGACCAGCATCTCGACCAGCTCGGCGGCATCGCGCGGCTGCGCGCCGCGGGTCAGCGCGGTCAGCTCGCCGAGCACGCGCACCACGTAGCGGCGGAAGGCCTCGCGCACCAGCTCGTCGCGCGAGGCGAAGTAGTAGGTCGTGGAGCCGAGCGGCACAGAAGCCTGCTCCGCCACGCTGCGGTGCGTGAGCTGCTCCATGCCGCGCTCGGCGATCAGCGCCAGCGCCGCGTCGAGGATCAGCTCGCGGCGCGGCAATACAAGTGCGCGGGCGCGTGATCGGGCGGCCGGGGCTCGCTTCTGCATCGTGTACGTTTGTACACGAATCCTGGATCATCTGTCCAGTGGCTTCAGACGCTCTTCGCGTCGGGGCCCCAGACGTACTTGTGCAGCTGCAGGTTGAGCCGCACGTGCAGGCCGTCCTCGAGCAGCCAGCGCACGAGGTCGCGGGGGTCGAGCCCGGGGTGGACCGGGGAGAAATGGACGGGCACGCGGTCCTCGAGCTTGTGCTCGCGCACGAGCGCGAGCGCGAACTCGTAATCGGCGCGGTCGCACAGCACGAACTTCAGCTCGTCGCCCGGGCGCAGGCGGTCCAGGTTCGCGAGGTCGTTGTGCTGGGACATCTGGCTGCCCGGCGTCTTCACGTCGACGATCGCGTGTGCGCGCGGGTCGAGCAGCGAGATGTCGTGGTGTCCGCCGGTCTCGACCAGCACCTGATGGCCCGCATCGAGCAGGCGCCGCACCAGCTCCGGGGTCGCCTTCTGCGCCAGCGGCTCACCGCCGGTGACTTCGACGAGCGGCGTGCCGAACGCGGCCACGCGCGCCAGGATCTCGTCCAGGTCGAGTCTCTCGCCGCCGCCGAACGCGTGCGCTTCGTCGCAGTACACGCAGCGGATGTCGCAGCCGGCGGTGCGCACGAACACGCACGGCCAGCCCGCGAAGGTCGACTCACCTTGGATGGACTGGTAGATCTCCTTGATCCGCAGCTCAGCCATAGAGCATCGAGCGGTGCCGCACGATCCCGCCGATCAGCTCTTCCATGCGCTCGGGCCGGGAGTCGAGCTCCTGGACGCGCGCGCGGCCGACCCGGTCGCCGCCGACCTTGGGCCGCACGAACGCCAGCTCGCCGCCGACGGCGTCGATCAAGCTGGTCACGTTGAGCGGACGTTTCTCGTCGTTGCCCGCGAGCACCACCAGGTCGTCGCCCTCGCGGCTGGCGAGTGACAGGCGCGCGCCCGTGCGCAGGCGCAGCCGGCGGCCGACCTCGCCCGGGTCGAGGGGGCTCGGCACGCGCGCCACGGCGAGCTGATACTCGCCGAAGTGCACGATGCGCGGGTCGTGCTCCTCGACCCACTGGATCTCGGCGCCGTACACGTTCTGCGCCGAGGGCAGGTCGGTCGGCTTGCCCGCGAGCACGGACACGATCTCGGCGCGGTGCTCGCCGGGGTTCGCGGCCAGCTTCTGGATCAGCTGGACGACGCGATAGCCCCACTTCTCCATGTCGTTCTCGGACAGCCGGCGCGCCGACAGGTCGACCAGCTTGTCGGTGAAGCGGCTGCGCCGCTCGGTGACTTCGGTGACCACCGCGAGCGGGCTCGCCGCCTCGGAGATCAGGATCGAGTCACGGCCCAACGCGGCGCGCAGCCGCTCGACGTCCTCGATCGCCCAGTCGTGGTGATCGAACCACTGCAGCCGGCCGCGGAACAGCTCGGCGGTGTCGAGCACCTCCTTCGGGCGCGGCTGCGCGGTGAAGCCGACGACCAAGAGGTCGACGTTGTCGGCGATGTCGGTCGCGGGGCCCTTGAAGAAGTCCATCAGGGCTTCCTGGGGGATGACCCGGAACGACACGATCGTGCGCCGGTCGCGCGCCAGCACGAGCGCGGCCAGGATGGCCTCGGTGTCGTCGCGCACCACGATCGCCGCGCGAGCGCGCCGGGCGCGCGGCGGGGGTGACTCCACGGGCTGGGCGGGCGCGCGCTCGCGCTCCTCCTCGCCCTCGGCCAGCGTGGCCTCGACCTCGTGGTCGACGAGGTCCTCCTCGCGCGACTCGCCGGCCGGCCCTTCGTCGGCTTCGGCGTGGGCTTCGCCGGTCGCCGCGAGTGACTCGTCGGGACCGCCCGGCTCCCCGGAGGCCTCGCCGCCCGGCCCGCGCTCCTCGCCTTCGCGCCCGCCCCTGCGTCCGCGGCGGCGCCGGCCGCGGCGTCCGCGCCGCCGGCCGCCATCGAAGGGGCGCCCTTCGCGATCGCCCTCGCCGGCCGGTGCGTCGGCCAGCTCTTCCCGCGGCTCCTCGCCCGGCTCGCCCTCGCCTTCAGCCTCGCCCTCGGCTTCGGCCTCCTCCGGACGCTCCCACGCGCGGCCCTCGTCGGCCGGCTCGCGGTGCGAGAAGTCGGCGGAAGCGGCGGTCCGCTCCTCGCCCTCGGGCGCGAGCTCGTCGTCGGGAGTCTCGTCGGCCAGCGCTGCGGGCTCGTCGGTCCGCGGATCGCCGAAGCGGCCCTCCTCGGCGCCCTCCCGGCCGCGACCCCCGCGGCGGCGCCGGCGGCGGCGCCGGTTGCTGCGGCCGAAGCCCTCGGAGCTCCCGTCGTCGCCCGCTCGCGCCTCGCGCGGCTCGCGCTCGCGTTCGGCGCTGCGCGGCTCGCCGGCCCCCAGCGGACCCGCCAGCTCTTCGAGCAGCTGGCGCGCGGGCTCGGCGATCTCGCGCGCCGAGATGAAGAAGCGCGGCGTGCCGCTCGCGCCAGGCGTCCAGGTCGCGCGCTCCAGGTCGAGCAGGTGCCAGCCCGCGATCAGGCCCGGCACGTCGGAGATCTGGACCGAGTCGCGGATCGCGCCCACCACGGGCCGGCCGTCGATGTCGATCCCGACCCAGTCGATCAGCTCGCGTCCCTCGCGGTTCCACGGCAGCCAGCGCGCGGTGACTCCGGCGCGCGCTTCCTCGGCGGCGCGTTCGATCTCGTCGTCGCGCCGCGCGGCCTCGCCCTCGAGCAGGCGCGGATCCTGCGCGAGCGACACGAGCCACTCGTGCAGCTCGACGCCCCAGCGCGGGAAGTTCGCTTCGTCGACGCGCACGTCGCGCGGGTCGGGCAGCGCGATCGCGACCGCCACGCCGTCGCCGGCCGCGGATACCCGCGCCACGCGCTCGCCGCGCACGAACACGAGATACTCCTGACCCGCGGGCCGCACGCCGCCTGCCGAAGTGACTGCCGCCGCGCCCTCGATCACGCGCAGCACGCGCGCGAGCAGCGTCGCGCCGCCGCCGAACAAGGTCGGAGCCGGGCGCGCGGGGTGGTCGTCGATCTCGAAAGTCTCTCCGCCCGGGTCGGCCAGGCCGGGCAGCGACAGCAGGTGCACGACGAGGCCGAGCTCGCCCGCGCGCGCTGCGGCGCGGCGCGTGCGCTCGGAGAAGAACGGCGCGGCGATGAACACCTCGCGCAGGCCGCGGCCGTTGCCGGCGCGGGCGGCCGCAATGCGCGCCCAGCCCAGCAGCTCCAGGCCGTCGCGCCGGCTGGCGACCAGGGCGACCGGGCGATTGCCCTCCCAGCGTGCCGAGGCCAGCGCGATGCCCTCGGGCGCGCCTTCGACGCGCTCGAGCCCCGACACGTCGCGCAGGCCGGCTCCGCGCAGCTCGCGCAAGCGGTCCAGCAGCCGGCTGCCGCCGTTCTGGCCGCCGCCACCGCCACCACCGCCGCCGCCCGAGCCGCCTCGTCGTCCCCAGCCCCGTCTTCGCACGAGTCTCTCTCCTGGAATCCCCTGTTGTGACCGAACGATATCCGCCGGAGACCGGGCCGCCAGGGCAGCTCCCGCCAGAGGTCGGGTCAGGCCAGGCCGAACGCCCGCTCAGACATGGGTATGGGGGTCGAAGAGGCGGTCGTGCTCGTCCATCGCGAAGCGGTCGGTCATGCCCGCGATGTAGTCGGCGATCGCGCGCTCTTCGGGCTCGCCGCGCGCGCGCTCGAGCACGTGGGGCGGCAGCTGGCGCGGGTCGGCGGCGTAGGCCCGCCACAGGTCGCCGAGAATGCGCTCGGCCTTCGCGGCCATGCGCAGCACGCGGTGGTGCCGGTAGAAGCGCTCGAACAGGAAGCGCGCGAGCTCGCGCTTCTCGTGCGCGACGTCGGGTGAGAAGCCGAGCGCGCGCTCGGGCAGCGCGGCGGCCGCGGCAGCCGAGGCCGGGCGCGCCTGTTCGAGCCGGCGCGCGCTCGCCTCGATCAGGTCGGTGGCCATGAGGTCGATCAGCGCCACGGTCAGCTGCGCGCGCGCGCTGCGCGCGTCGCTCTTCCCTTCCCCGTGCGCCGCGGCGAGCGCCCGGCGCACCAGCGGCAGCTCGCCCAATGACTCCCACTCCAGGATCTCGGCGCGCAGGCCGTCGTCGAGGTCGTGCGTGTGGTA
>Ga0335084_10003291_pt1 | contig 15744 bp, 12 predicted proteins | sample Lox_Sample_44_FD_206721 | JGI IMG/M metagenome (GOLD analysis project Ga0335084, IMG submission 206721) | Soil microbial communities from Loxahatchee National Wildlife Refuge, Florida, United States - Lox_Sample_4.4 | ecosystem: Environmental > Terrestrial > Soil > Wetlands | place: USA... | reverse complement strand
CTGGTGACGTTATCGCTACCGTTAGAACGAAGGCAAATCTCTTTCCAGGAGGCACCGTTATGAAGCTCACATTGCTGACTGCCGCGCTCGTCGCGGCCTCATTCACCTACGCCGCGGCTGCGCAGGAGCCGAAAGTCATCACCGAATGGGACATCCAGACGCAGCCGGCCGGCTCCAAGATTCTTCAGGAGGCCCTCGAGCGGTTCGAGAAGGCCAACCCCGGCTACAAGGCACAGCGCTCGCAGATCCCTAACGACGCTTATAAGACGAAGATCAAGATTGCCTTTGGTGCGAACGAGCCGCCCTGCGTGTTCACCAATTGGGGCGGCGGAACCCTGCGTGAGTTCGTCAAGGCCGGGCAGGTCGTCGACTTGACGCCCTATCTCGCCAAGGATGCGGCGTTCAAGGATCGCTTCCTGGCCACTGCGTTCGATGTCACCACGATCCAAGGCAAGGTCTATGGACTGCCCGGCGAGAACACCGCCGCGACGGTCATCTACTACAACAGCGAGCTGTTCGCCAAACATGGCCTGACGCCCCCGAAGACGTGGCCGGAGCTGCTGAAAGTGGTCGAGACCTTGAAAGCACAGGGAATCGCACCTTTTGCACTCGCCAACAAAGCCAAGTGGCCCGGCTCGATGTACTTCATGTACCTGGTGGATCGCATCGGGGGCCCCGACGCGTTCCGCAAGGCCGCCCTGCGCTCACCGGGCGGCAGCTTCGCCGACCCTGCTTTCGTGGAGGCCGGTCGCAAGCTTCAGGAACTGGTCAAGGCGGGCGCGTTCGCACAAGGCTTCAACGGCCTCGACTACGACGTGGGCGCGTCGCGCCGCCTGCTCTACTCCGGCAAAGCAGCGATGACGCTGATGGGGACGTGGGAATCGTCCAGCATCAAGAACGAGAACCCCGAGTTCGTCAAGAAGCTCGATTTCTTTGCGTTCCCGACGATCCCCGGTGGGAAGGGGCAAGCCGGCAACATCGTCGGGTCGGTCGGGAACAACTTCTACAGCGTGTCCTCGGCGTGCAAGAGCCCCGATGCCGCATACCAGATGATCAAGTCGATGGTCGACGAGCCATCGGTGCAAGCGCGTCTGCAAGACAACCGCCTCGTGCCCGTCAAGGGGCTGCAGATCTCCGATCCGACGATGCAGCGCGTGATGAAGCTGGTCGCTGATGCTCCCTTCGTGCAGTACTGGTACGACCAGGAACTTCCGCCCCAGCTCGCCGAGCTGCACAAGGACACGGTGCAGGCGCTGTTCGGGCTCTCCATGACGCCCGAAGAAGCGGCGCAGAAGATGGACGCGCTCGCCGCACAGATCCTGCGCTGACGTCGCATCGATCCGTCGGACAAATCCAGCTCGCGCCGTGTCGCATGCGACACGGCGCATGAGGACCACCTCCCATGAACACCCACGTGACTATGGCGGCTCTGCCGTCAGCCATCCGGCGGCAACAGTACGCCCGGAATCTCGCTCCGGTCCTGTTCCTGGCACCTGCCGTCGCCCTTCTGGTGACGTTCCTGGTGTACCCATTGGGCCAGAGCTTCCACCTCTCGTTGCTCGAGTGGAACGGTCTCGGCGAGAACAGTGTCTTCGTCGGACTTTCCAACTGGGCGGTCCTTGTACAAGACACGGTTTTCTGGCACGCGCTTGGCAACAACCTGTTGTTGGCAGTCGTATCGGTGCTGGTCCAACTACCCGTCGCCATGGCGCTGGCACTGCTGCTGGACAAGGCCGGCCGCGGGTCGCGCACGCTGAAGATCCTCTATTTCCTGCCTCTGCTGTTCTCGAGCGTGGCGCTCGGGGTGATCTTCAAGAACGTGTACGACCCGAACTTCGGACCGATCAACGCGGTGCTGCAAACGCTGGGCGCGCCCGCGCTTGCGCAGGACTGGCTCGGTGATCGGAGCTATGCGCTCGGCGCCGTGGCAGCGGTGATCTGCTGGCAAAACATCCCCTTCTACATGATCCTGTTCCTGGCCGGCCTGGCTTCCTTTCCGCCCGAGCTGCGCGAAGCTGCGACGCTGGACGGCGCGAGCAACTCAACCATCTTCTGGAAGATCAAGTTACCGCACCTGCAGGGCACGGTGCGCACTGCGGCGATGTTGGCGGTAATCGGATCGCTGCGCTACTTCGATCTCATCTACGTGATGACGGGCGGCGGACCCGAAGGGGCGTCGGAGTTGATGGCCACCTATATGTACCGCACCGTGTTCTCGTCGTTCCAACTCGGCTATGGCAGCACGATCGCGTCGGCGATGTTCCTCGTCGTGACGCTGATCGCCGCATTCGGCATGCGCCTCACCAAGCGCTTCGAAACCGAGGTTTGAGATGACCACGCTCACCCTGACCCAACCCAGACTGCCGACGCGCGGTGTGATTTGGACGCTCGCTCTCGCCTGGCTTGCCGTCACGCTGCTGCCGCTCGTATTCGTGGTGTTCACGAGCCTGAAGTCGCAGCAGGACACGTTCGACAGTCCGGTGTGGGCACTGCCAAGTCACTTCGACTGGAGCCACTACGCCGGCATCCTGCAAAGCGGCTTCCTCACCTACTTGCGCAACAGCTTGTTCGTCGTCGGCGCGTCGGTGACGCTGATCCTAGTCATCAGCGCGATGGCCGCTTATGCGCTGGCGCGATTGAAATTCCGCTTCAACAAGCCGTTGTTCGGGCTGATCGTCGCGGCAATGATCGTGCCGCTGCACATCACGCTGGTGCCCATCTACCTGATGACGAAGGGCATCGGCCTGTACGACACGCCGTTCGCGCTGATCGGCCCGTACGTCGCGATGAGCCTGCCGGTGTCGATCTTCATCCTCGCGGAGTTCATGCGTCAGATCCCGCGTGAGTTGGAAGAGGCGGCGCAACTCGACGGTTGCGGTCCGTTCGCAATCTTTCGCAAGGTGTTCCTGCCGCTATCGGGGCCGGGCGTCGCAACAGTGGCGATCTACAACGGCATTCACCTCTGGAACGAGTTCATCTTTGCCTATGTGCTCACCTCGTCGCCAGGCACGCGCACGCTGCCGCTGTCGCTGTGGGACTTTCAAGGCGAGTACTCGTCCAACATCCCCGCGATGCTCGCGGTCGTGACGCTGACTTCGCTCCCGCTCATCGTGGCCTACGCATTCGGCCAGGAGCGGATCGTCAAAGGAATGATGGCTGGATCCCTGAAGGGTTGACCATGACTCAAATCACACTCAAGTCTGTCCACAAGACGTACGACGGCGGCATCCAGGTGATCCGCAACGTCGACCTCGACATCGGCGCCGGCGAGTTCTGCGTCTTCCTGGGTCCATCGGGGTGCGGCAAGTCGACCTTGTTGAGGATGGTTGCCGGCCTCGAGTCGATCAGCGCTGGCGACCTGCACATCGGCGGCGTGCGCATGAACGAGGTGCCGCCGGCGCACCGCGAGGTCGCCATGGTGTTCCAGAACTACGCACTGTATCCGCACATGAGCCTCTACGAGAATATGGCGTTCGGCTTGCGGCAGGCCAAGGTCGCGAAGCCGGAAATCGACAAGCGCGTGCAGGAGGCGGCCAGGATCCTGCAGATCACGCACCTGCTCGACCGCCTGCCGAAGGCCTTGTCGGGCGGGCAACGTCAGCGCGTTGCGATCGGCCGCGCGATCGTTCGCCAGCCTAACGTCTTTCTCTTTGACGAGCCGTTGTCCAACCTCGACGCAGCATTGCGCGTGCACATGCGCACGGAAATTGCGCGGCTGCATCGCGACTTCAAGCGTGCCAGCACCATCTACGTGACCCACGACCAGATCGAGGCGATGGCACTCGCCGACAAGATCGTCTTGCTGCGCGCCGGGAAGGGGATGCTCGATCACGGCAGCGTCGCGCAAGTCGGCTCGCCGATGGACCTGTACCACCGCCCGCGCGACCTGTTCGTTGCCGGTTTTATCGGCTCTCCCCGCATGAACTTTCTGTCGGCGACGGTGGCCTCGGCGGAGCGCGGCCAGATCACGCTTCAGGTTGACGGCAGTGCCGGGGCCGACCGCTTGCTTGTCGCGGCGGACTTCGCCCTACCCGCTGCGGGCAGCCGCGTCACGCTCGGCGTCCGACCCGAACATCTGGCGCCCGGTGCAGGCGACGGCAGCGCAGCCATCACGCGCCGAGTGCGCCAGGTCGAGCACTTCGGCGAGCACAGCTACGTCTATCTCGACGGAGCCGAAGGCGACGAAGACTTCATCGCCAAGGTAACCGGGCACAGCACGGCGCGCCCCGGCGACAACGAGACCTTTTCGATTCCGTCCAGCGCTTGCCATCTGTTCGACAGCGCCGGCTTCGCTTTGTCGCGCATGCACGCCTGACCCCCATCGATCGTCCATACCAGAGAGCCTCCCATGAGTTCCAACAGACCGATCTACAAGGATCCCGAACGGCCGGTGCCCGAGCGCGCAAGCGACCTGATCGCGCGCATGACCCCCGAGGAGAAGTTCGCCCAGTTGCACGCGTTCTGGCTTGTCCTCTCCGAGACCGGCAAGCACCATGCGCGGCCGGGCGAGTCCTTCGTCGGCGGCAGCGACGACGCCTCGGTGCAGCGCCGACTCGCGAACGGCATGGGCCAGATCACGCGCCCTCTGGGAACACGCAGCGTCGATGCCGCGAGCGGCGTGCGGGCGCTGAACAAGCTGCAGCGATTCCTGCGCAACGAAACGCGCCTCGGCATCCCGGCGCTGTCGCACGAGGAATGCCTGATGGGCATGATGACGCGAGACGGCACGCTGTTCCCGTCGTCGCTGGCCTTGAGCTCCACCTGGAATCCGGAACTTGTCCAGCAGGTGGCCGAGCAGATCGGAGCGGAGTGCCGCCAGGTCAATTCCCATCAAGGCCTTGCCCCGGTACTGGACGTATCCCGCGACGTACGCTGGGGACGCACGGAAGAGACCTTCGGAGAAGATCCGTACCTCGTCGGTGTGATGGCTACGCGCTATGTGCGTGGCCTGCAGGGACCTGACCGAACGCTGCTCGCGACACTGAAGCACTACGTCGCTCATTCTTCAAGCGAAGGAGGACGCAACCACGCGCCGGTGCACGTGGGCCCGCGCGAATTGAACGACGTCTTTCTGTTGCCGTTCGAGATGGCCGTCAAGCAGGCCAACGCCGGTTCGGTTATGCCCGCCTATCACGACATCGATGGCGAGCCAGCGCACGCCTCGCGCCACCTGCTGACCGAAGTGCTCCGTGAGCAATGGGGATTCGATGGACTGGTGGTGGCCGACTACGTCGGTGTGAGTCTGCTGTACCAGCATCATGGCGTGGCGGCGGATGCGACCGAAGCTGCTGCGCTGGCCTTCAACGCTGGCCTCGACATCGAGCTGCCGGGCGACGATTGCGCCCAGCATCTCGCGGCGGCAGTTGAGCGCGGCTTGATCTCCATGAGGACGATCGACACGATCGTGTCACGCGTATTGACGGAGAAGTTCCGCCTCGGCCTTTTCGAGCAGACTTTCGAGGATGGCGCAGCGCCGAGGCTGCGTGCGCCTGCCGCCATTGCGACCGCGCTCGAGGCCGCACGGCAGGCGATCGTGGTGCTCGACAACCGCGCTGGCGTGCTTCCGCTCAACCCGTCAGTTCGGCGGCGCATCGCGGTGATCGGACCCACGGCAGCCGATCCGATGGCGCAGCTGAGCGGATACAGCTACCCGGCGCACGTCGTCCTCCACAACCAGACCGAGGACACCAGCCACATCGTGACGCCGCTGCAGGGCCTGCAGAGGGTGTACGGCAAGGACAGCATCCGCTACGCCCGCGGCTGCCAGATCATCGAGGTGCGGCGCAAGGGAACGCCGGTATTCCCGGGCGACGTGTTGGACGACCCCGTGCTGCCGGCCTCCCCCGTATCCCGACGCACCGACGAAATCCTCGCAGCCGTCGAGGCGGCGAAGAACGCCGACGTGGCGATCGTGTTCGTCGGCGACCTCGCCGGCTTGTTTCAGACCGGCACCATTGGCGAAGGGTCGGACACCGACACGCTGAGCCTGCCGGGTGTGCAACAGCAACTGCTCGAAGCAGTGGTCGCAACCGGGACGCCGACGATCGTGGTCCTGAACAGCGGCCGACCCTACAACCTGGGCGGCCTGGAGGATCGTGTTGCGGCCTACCTGATGGCCTACGCGGGTGGCCAGGAGGGCGGAACCGCAATTGCCGAGGTCATCGCCGGCCTGGTTCAGCCCTCCGGCCGGTTGACCGTCTCGGTGCCGGTGAGCGCCGGCGCGATGCCCTACTACTACAACCACAAACTCAAGAGCGGCGGAACGCCGATCGCCCTGCACTTCGGAAGCCGCTATCCCTTCGGGCACGGCCTGAGCTACACGAAGTTCGAGTACCGCAACCTTCAGTTGGCGCGCGGCTCGGTGCCGATCGCCGACGGTGACGTCGAGCTCAGCTTCGAAGTCGCCAACGTCGGCTCGCAACCTGGCGTCGAAGTCCCCCAGCTCTACGTGCGCGACCGTCTGGCCAGTGTCGTGCGGCCGATACGCGAGCTCAAGGCCTTCAGGCGCGTCGAACTGGGCGCGGGCGAAGCCGTCCGCGTGACGTTCCGCGTGCCCGTCGACATGCTCAGCTTCACCGACATGTCCGGGCAACGCATCGTCGAGCCGGGCAGCTTCGATCTCGCGATCGGAGCATCCAGCGCCGACATCCGATTGCGCACCGAGGTCGAAGTGACGGGGCAGACCCGCACGCTCGGGCGCGACTGGCGCATGGAGAGTCTCAGCGACGTTCGGCCCGCCTGACGCCCGGGCCAAGGTCGTTCCGATCCGTAGCCAACCCTGCGGGCCAATCGTCTATCCCTCTTTCTTGTTTGACCGAGGATCCGTATGAGCACTGTCTTCTCGAGCATCGACAAAATCCGTTACGAGGGCCCCGAGAGCCGCAACCCGCTGGCGTTCCGCTGGTACGACGCCAAACGTGTCGTGCTCGGCAAGACGCTGGCCGAACACCTGCGCCCGGCAGCCTGCTATTGGCACAGCTTCAGCTGGCGTGGTGAGGATGTGTTCGGGCTCGGCCAAACGGTTTTCCAGCGCCCCTGGTTCACCGAGTCCGATCCGGTGAAGGCCGCGTTCCAGAAGCTCGACGCGGCGTTCGACTTCTTCGACCGCCTGACGATTCCGTACTGGTGCTTTCACGACCGCGACGTCGCTCCCGAAGGTTCAACGCTGGCCGAGTCGAATGCAATCCTCGACAGGCTGCTCGAGAGCGCCGGCGCCAAGATGCACGACACAGGTGTCAAGTTGCTGTGGGGCACGGCCAACCTGTTCTCGCATCCGCGCTTCATGAGCGGTGCAGCGACGAATCCCGATCCCGAGGTCTTCGCTTATGCGGCCGCGCAGGTCAAGCACGTGCTCGAATGGACCCACCGTCTGGGCGGCGAAAACTACGTGCTGTGGGGTGGGCGCGAGGGGTACGAAACGCTTTTGAACACTGACATGAAGCGCGAGCTGGACCAGTACGGCCGTTTCCTTACCGCCGTCGTCGAGCATAAGCACAAGATCGGGTTCAAAGGCACAGTGCTGATCGAACCGAAGCCCCAGGAGCCGACGAAGCACCAGTACGACTACGACACGGCCACGGTCTACAGCTTCCTGAAGCGCTACGGACTCGAGAATGAGGTCAAGGTCAACCTCGAGGTCAACCATGCCACGCTCGCCGGCCACAGCTTCGAGCATGAGGTGGCCACCGCTGCCGCGCTGGGCATCCTCGGTTCAATCGACGCCAACCGCGGCGACGAACAGCTTGGATGGGACACTGACCAGTTCCCGAACAACCACGCCGCGCTGGTGCCCGCGATGCTCGAGATCATCCGCTACGGTGGCCTCGGCAGTGGCGGCATGAACTTCGACGCGAAAGTGCGTCGCCAGAGCTCTGACGTACAGGACCTTTACGACGGCCACATCGGCGGCCTCGACACCATCGCGCGCGCCTTCCTGGCGGCCGCCGCGCTATACGAGTCGGGCGAACTCGAGCGCGCCAGGGCCGAGCGCTACAGCGAATGGGACGGCGACCTCGGCAGCCGCATCCGAGCAGGCGCGAGCTTGGACGAGATGGCGGCACTCGTGCACGCGCGACGCACTTCGCCGCTGCCACACTCGGGCCGTCAAGAGCGGCTCGAAAACATTGTCAACCGCTTCGTCTGAGAAGCGATGCGGTGGCCACATCCGGCAGGCCTCACCGATAAGGATGTCCATTCCACTCCCTTAACTGGTTAGTCGGAGAGGCGTGTTTTGAGAAGAGGTAATGGCCTCCTAGCCGACAGTGAATGTCCAGCGAAAGTCGGCTGTTTCGCGATTGGCGCGGATGACGATGTCGACGACGAGGCGAATGGGAGATATGGTTGTTCTTGTCCGACTTGTACAAAGGAGGAGAAATCCTTGGCCGCCGATCAAACGACTCCTGCGTTCCTTCAAACGTTCAAGTCAGCCGAGCGTTGCGGGGGCAACTCTGGGGGCAAGTTGGCTTCATCTCGCTCGATTTTCGCTCTTAAGTTCGATTCCCGCCGCCTCCACCAACGCGCGCAGACTTCCCACCGGTAACACAGTCTGCGCAGTGAAGCGCGAGAAACCCAGTCGGAGAGGCGCCAATTTCGAGCTCCTTTCGACATTAGCGGCAGGTCGATCCATTTTTGTCCGGGGACGGCCCAAAAATTTGGGGGCAACCAGTCGCCACCAAAAACAGTTGCCCCAACACATTCAAAGCGTCAATAACAAATCGGAATAAGCCGCTGCACGACCCCGCGGACCGGCCGTGCTTCAAAGATATTCGGCGCGCCGCCCTTCCGCAACGCAGGTAACGCAGACCCGTGGGCGGAGCCGGAGCCTATGGCACGACGAAGACATGTTGGCTCTAGTCACGTTCGGTCCAAAAAATCGAGACGGACTTTCAGGCGACGGTGTAGTGATAGAAACTCAGCATTCCGCCAAGCCGGATTTAGCGCTCAAGGGCGCGGTGCGACGCGACTCCCGGCTGTTCGCCTCTGATGAGCCGATTGCCCAATCCTTGGTGATTCCGCTCGGCGTGGTAGTGCGCCATAAAGTGAGCGACCGCCCGCCGCAGCGACGCCTAGTTCGATGAAAATGATGCGATTCAGGCACTCTTCCTTGATCGAGCGTACGAACCGCTCGAGGTACGCGTTCAGGTTTGGGGACTTCGGGGGGCAACCGGATCACCTCCACGCCTGTCTCGCGAGGAATGCACGCGAGTCATGCGAGTACTTCGCATCTCGATCAATGATGAGCTTCTTGCCTTTGGACAGAACGCTATCCTCGACATAGCAGACATTGCGAGCAATCTGCAACATCCAGGATTCAGTGGGATTGGTCGTGATGCCGGCAATCCGCACGGCTCAGGTCGGTAGCTCGATCAAGAACAGCAAGTAATAGGTGACCAACCCACCTGAGCCTCCATACCTCTACGGTTAGGAAATCGGCAGCCACCAGCGATCGCCAGTGCGCCTTCAGAAACACCGACCAGGGCATGTGCGTCCCACGTGTCGGCCCTGGCTCGATTCCTTCGCGCTTAAGGACGTTCGCGATCGTTCCGCGCGCGACCCGGTGGCCACATTTCGAAAGTGCGCCTCGAATGCGCGTGTAACCCCAGCGTGGATTCTCACTCGCCATGCGCACGATCAGATCTTCAGTCGTCCGCATCACCCGGGGCCGGCCGAGCCCTTTTCGCGCAAATGTCCACTTCGTCCTGATCAGCTGCCGGTGCCAACGGAGCAACGTGTCGGGTACGGCGCGTCGCCGTTTCGAGTGAATGAAGCGCCCGATGCCCGCTGACTGCGCTGACGCTAAGTTGCTCCACCGCGCGATCTAGAAGCCAGCTTTCCAAGAACGCAAGCAAGATCTCGAGCCTGCGAAAAGTGATCTCTTCTTCGATGCGGGGAGGCTCGTCTTGATCCACTGGTGCCAAGTCTTCTGCTCGTGGCCGAGCCGCGCGTGCGCGTGTCTGTCGTAGCTGCGACCGAGCCGTCTAGGAGCGCGGGAAAATCGCATCGACGGTGCCGCCGGTGGCAAGGTGACATTGGCTGCGACCACCGCTAACCATTCCAGACTCCCGATCGTTCAAAGTGAACCGGCAGCGCATGCGAGCGTCACGAGGCCCCATGAGATTGGCTATCACCTCTCCGCGATGAAGCATCTCGAAGAGCGGCGCGGTGCCAAACTCCTCCCAGTTCGGCGTTGCGCCATCCGTACTTCCAGCCCGTCCAAATCTGCTCGGGCGGGACGAGACGGTCGCTTTGTACCTGCAAGAACGAGCCACTGAACCGGCTACCGTCGGCCAACGTCGCATTCATCTCTCCGGCCGTGCCACTCGCGGCCGTTGTCCAAGAGAAATGGACCGGCGCACGCTCGTAGTAGTGTGCGGCAAACACCGCCATACGGGAAGTTGTTGTCGTTCACGACGAGCAACGTCCGCCCAGGCACGTGCGAGCGAAGGTCTCGTCGGAAGAAACGGCCCGGCTAGCAGGGCTATCTGTCGCCCCGCGCGACGCGCGCCAGCGTGCACGGTGTCCAGAATGACTTGGCCACGTCCTCGCGCACCTCCTCGGGATCGAATCCGATGTCGCGCAGCATGCGGTCATCGAGTTGCGCGAGTTGTTCACGCGCCTCGCGCACACGGCGCCAGCGGGCGAAGCGCGCGAGCGCCCGCACCAAGGCACCGGGCGCAGCCGGGCTTTCCTGTGTTCGAATGGAGCGCGCGACGGGCGCGTCTTGTAGGGTCGGGTTGGCAGCCATCGATGAGACCTTTCAGGAGTGATGAGTCGTGTTCTTCGCCTCGAAGAACGCTAGAACTTGATGGGATGGCAGGTTACGAGCGAAACGAGAGCGAGTCGTGAGCGAACGGTCGCGGTTCGGTCCGAGTTGAGTAAGCCTGCAGTGAAACCACAACCGTCGCCGCGCCTGGCGCGCAAGATGGGCGCCGTCCGGCCGCGCTGGCCCGAGGCGCTGACAGGGCCTAGTGTTGCTGTTGGACGGTGGTGCGTCGGGATCCGATCGGTCCCGGCTCGGAGCACAGGAGGAGCGTTACACGCACCTCCTCGTCGCCGTCCTGGGTTGTCATCGGGAGCCCGCTGTGTCGGAAGACCGCGAGCATCGGCGCGTTGTCCTTGAGCACGTCGGCCTCGAATTCAACCACTGCACGTTGGCGCGCAATGCGGGTCAGATGCCGGAGCAGGCGGGCAGCGATGCCGCGACCCTGCCAGTCCTCGTCGACCGTGAAGGCGATTTCTGCAGTCTGGCCGCGTGCGATGTACCGGCCTTCGCCAATGATGACCTCGCCGCCGCCGCCGCGCAGCGTCGCGACCAGTCCCACATCGCTGACATGGTCCATCTTGTCAAGCCATTTCAGGTCGTCCTCGCTCAGGTCACGCTTGAAACCGAAAAAGCGCGAGCGAACCGTGTGCGGTTCCAGTTTCAGGAACGCTTCGATGAGGCGCTCCTTGTCGTCCGGGCGCATGGCGCGAATCGTCACCTTGCTCCCGTCAACGAGCGTCTCTTCGCTCAGATAATCAGCCGCAGTCGACATGAACCGAAGCGTAGCGGCCTAGGTCGGCCGATTCGTCAGCGAAACATCGGCGTTCGGTCGGAATTTTGGGCGGGATCGGCCAATCGCTATCACCACCGCCGTAGCACCGCCCGCGCCCCGCAGGACTTGCGCTAGGACAGGTGCCGCGCGTGGCATCGGCGCCGCCCTCGCGTAGGCGCTGGCCGAAGAGATTGCAAAGCTCTCCTCGCCGATGTGCTTGACAGGGAAGGAGAGGTGCTTGCCGCCAGGCTCGGAACGGCCGGAGGTACGTACACCTCGACTTGACGCAGCCCGCCGATTGGGAGAACGCTCTCGAGAGTGCGGTCCGGACCTTCGGCAAACTGAGCGTCCTCGTAAACAACGCCGGCACCTCGACGTACGGTCGCGCGGCACGCCATCGGGGTCAACTGCGTGCACACAGGATTCATCAAAACGCCGCTGTCGATGTCGAGCCCGGCGCCGGCGCCCGCATGCTTCCCCGCCCGCGCGGGCGAGCCCAGCGAGGTCGGCAACGGTGTGGTGTTTCTTGCCAGCGACGGGTCGGCGTTCTGAGTTCATTCTTGAAGGCGATCAGACCGCGGGGCGATCGTCTGGGCTTGGCTTTTTTTCGGAATCGGCGACTGCAATTCGCAGAACAGGCGGCGCGCCGCGAGGTTGTCGTAGACCGCATGCTGAGCCGCATGCAACTTCTCGAGCTTTCGCGCGTGCACGACGACGAGGTGTATGACCGTGCCGTCGACGTACAGATCAGTCGTCTTCGGCGCAAGATCGAGGCCGACGATTCCCGGCCGCGCTGCCTGCTAACCGTACGGGGTTCCGGCTACCGCGTTGGCGTACCGGTCGAGCCGATCTACTGAGCCGTGTGCTCCGCAGAAATCCGTCCGACGGAACGAGATGTCTTGGCTAACCAGTCGCCAAGCTCTGTTCTGGCGGCGCACCGGAGCCAGTTGTCCGACTACACGCTCGCCGGCATCGGCACGAGAACGTACTCGTGATGCAAACCGCCCAGCACCGACTTGGCGTGCACGAGCGCACGCGCCAACGTTCGATGCTGGGTTGCTGACTTCGGGGTGCAGGCAGATTGCCGCGGAGGGTCTGGAATACCTGGACCCAAAGCGCTGTGTGGTCTGCCGGTGTTGTAGTGATTTCTCCACGTTCGAAGGCATCGCCTGCCGCAGGGCGTCTTCGATCATCCTCAGCAGAGCGATCATGCGCTCATGGTGCCATACGGCGTAAGCCGGGACAGCTGAATGCTAAGGACGGCATTTTTGCGGACCACAACGGGCTGGCGATGGCGCGCCGCCGTGGCGGGCGACCGCCTTTGGCGCATAATGCCAATGTTAGACATTAAGCACCCACGCGTGCAGGCAGCCGACCATGGCGGATGATCGAACCCCCAGGAGCGACCGGCCCGAACTCGGAGCCGAACGGGGCGTCGCCCAATATCGGAGGCTGGCCTCCCTGCTGCGGCACCGGATCGCGAAAGGCGAATACCCGCTCGGCGCGCAGCTGCCGACGATCACGCAACTTGCGAACGACGTGGGCATTGCCGTCGTCAGCGTCCGACAGGCGTACGACCTGCTTTCCAAGGAAGGGCTGATCCGCAGTCAGCGCGGCGTGGGCACCCACGTGGCCGCCCTGCCCGCGCCCGCGGCCGACCTGGACGCGGCGATCACCAATCCGTTCGCCGCACCGCAGGCGCTCGCGTTCGAAATCCTCGAGATCCGGCGCCACACCCAGGTACCGCAGGAGCTGCTCGGGCCGGAGAGTCGGACGGCCGACGACTACGCCTGCGTCCGCAAGCTGCACACGTATTCGGGCGAGCCGTTCTGTTACGCGGAGATCTACGTGCCGACGCCGGTCTTCGAGTCGCTTCCCCGGGACGTCGCGAAAAAGAGAAAGCTGCTCGCCGCCGTGTTCGACACGCTTGGCGCCCGCTGCAAGCGGGTGCGCCAACGTATGACCGTGATGCCGGCGGACTTCCCCTTGTGCGACATGCTGAAGATCCCGTTTGCCTCACCCGTCGCCAAGATGTCGCGGCGCCTGGTGGATGGCAAAGGCAACGTCCTGTATGCCGGGGTCACCTGGTATCGGGGCGATCGCTACGTTGCCGAGATCGACTTCCCCGTGTCCGCCTTGAAAACCATGCCCGGTATCACCGAGCCGCAACCCGGCGCGGTCGGCGAGCGCAAGCGGGGCTGAGTCCCGCTGAGGCGGCGCGTCGGCGCGCCGGGGCGAGCGGCCCGACATCCCCTCCCGCACCACCGCTTCGCGCCCCGCATGCTCGCGCGCATGCGGTACTTGTCGTCGCCAGTGTCTCATGCCTAAACTTCTAACATTAGACATTTAAGACCAACGACATCGAACGCAACGCCGGGTGGCAAGGTCCGGCGGCGGCAAGGAGATGGCCCATGGCGAAGATGGCGAACACCCGGCTCGGTCGCATTGCGTTGCACCTGGCGTGCATTGTCCGCGGCAGTGACTACCGCATGCATCTGGCCGGCGTGCTGCGCGAATTCCTGCCTGCTCCCGCCGGGCAGGGTTGAATCCTTCGATCAGTCCCACGTCGAGGCTCGGCACCCATGCAAAGGCTCCTTCTCGTCCTGGCGGCCCTTCTGCTCACGCTGCAGACCTTGGCCGCCGCACCTTATCCGACCAAGCCGATCAAGGTCGTGGTTCCGTTTCCCGCCGGCAGCGGCACCGACAACGGTGCGCGCGTGCTCGGCAAATGGTTGAGCGCGCGGACAGGCCAGCCGGTCATCATCGACAACCGTCCCGGTGCTTCCGGTTTCATCGCCGCACAGGCCGTGGCGACGGCGCAGGCCGACGGGCACACCGTCCTTCTCACCACCAACACCACGCACGCCGCCAACCCGGCGATGTTCAAGAAGCTGCCCTACGACCCGGTGCAGGATTTCGAGCCGGTGAGTCTGGTCGGCAGTGCCGGATTGCTGCTGGTCGTCGCCGCGAACAGTGGTCACCGCGACATCGCCGCCTTTCTCACGCAATTGCGCGCCGGCGGCAAGCCGCTGCACTTCGGCACCGGCAACTCCTCCAGCCGCATTGCCGGCGAGTTGCTGAAGACCGCCACCGGCGCCGACATGACGGCCGTGCCGTACAAGGGCACACCGCCCGCGCTGACCGACCTCATGGGCGGGCAGATCGACTTCATGTTCTGCGACATCGGCGCGGCGCTGCCATTGGTGATGGGCGGCAAGCTGCGTGCACTCGCCACGTCGAGCACCGAGCGCGAGCCGCTGTTGCGCGACGTGCCCACCTTGCACGAAGCCGGCCTGAAGGACTTCGAGATGACGGTGTGGTCAGCCGTCTTCGTGCCGGCCAGGACGCCGAAGGACACTATCGCGAAGCTGAACGAGTTGTTGCGAGCCGCGCTCGCCGACCCGGCGGTGCGTCAGGAGTTCGCCAGCAGCGGCGGCCGCGTCCAGGGATCGACGCCTGAAGCCCTGGGGGCGTTCGTCAAGTCGGAAATGGTGAAGTGGGCAACGGCGGTCAAGACTGCAGGGATACAGCCGGAATGAAACCCGTACCTGCCGTGGTGAGGGCGGCCGACCTGGCTGCCTATGCGCCGGCGAACCACACCGGCACCTCGAACGTGCGCGTGATCGGCCCCGAGACCGTCGGCGCAACGGCGCTCGAAGTCCTGGTCGGCACGATCGTGAAGTCGCACGGTGCGAAGCCGCACGCGCACCCGCATCTCGAGCAGTGTGCCTACATGATCGAAGGCACCGGCGAGTCGGGCGCGCACGGTCGCATCGACACCATGCATCCCGGCCACTGGGCCTATGTGCCGGCCGGCGTGTTCCATTCATTTCGCATCACGAGCGACCGGCCCGCGCGCCTTCTCGTCGTCTATGCGCCGCCTTACGGCGAGAACCCCGCGCAGACGATTACGGCACCCGATGGTGATGCCGTGGACCGCGCCGAAGCGAAGGTGCGGGTGCTCGCCGCCAACGCAGCGCAGGCCGGCATCGTTCCGCTCATCGACCGAAGGACGGTGGGTGCCCGCTGGGTCGACATCTCCGCATTGCGCCTGCCCGCCGGTGCCGCGGTGTCCTCCGCCGCCGAGCCGGACGCGGAGCAGGTTCTCTACCTGGAGGAAGGGCGCATCGACGTGTGCGCGGGGCAGCACGACCTGCACCTGGCACCGGGCGGCTTCCTCTTCCTTCCACGCGGTGCCGCGGCCGAATTG